>Ga0187864_10003109_pt1 | contig 13807 bp, 14 predicted proteins | sample June2016WEW_11_4_FD_132985 | JGI IMG/M metagenome (GOLD analysis project Ga0187864, IMG submission 132985) | Peatland microbial communities from SPRUCE experiment site at the Marcell Experimental Forest, Minnesota, USA - June2016WEW_11_40 | ecosystem: Environmental > Terrestrial > Soil >... | reverse complement strand
GGCCGCGGTCACCAGCCGAACGAGGGCAAGCGTCGTCAGGTCGCGATTGGCGCTGATGCTTCCCGCGACGGGCCTTCCTAGAGCCTCCGCCGCCATCGCCCAGATCGGATGATGCAGAAAAGCCGGCGTCCAAGTGGCATTCTGGATCACAATCCAGAGCACAACCGCGACAAAGAGGCAGGCGGAAACCCAGAATTCTCTAACGCCTACTGGGTGCGGCCGGCGTCTCACTAAAAGAGAGGCCTCGTAGATCGCGGCGAGGCCCGGAAACACAATGGCATTGATACCCCAAGCTAGCAGGTCATTGCCGCCATAATAGTAGGGGCACCAAGCCAGCGCACCAATGAACGCCCAGAACGTCGCCCACTCGATTGCATCCCCCTGCCGCATCGCCGCGCGAACTTGGCCGTCCGATGCTGCCCGATCGATTGGATGCGCTCTAAGTCGTGCTAAAAGTTCCGATTTCAGCATCGCTTTAAGACTTGTAAAGCAAAAATGAAGCTCCCTCGCCTAGCCTAGAAATAAAAAGGAACCTATCGAAAGACATACGAAGTATAATATTTGGCACGCTACCGCCATTTGGGTGAAAGCACCTTGCTCACCCATGACACAACACCTCCTCATTGCTGCTTACTAGGCGAAACCTAGTCAATCCACCTAGCTAGACGCAGCAGGATGACTGGTTGATGCCCAGTCTTTCGGATAATTTTATCAACCGCGATCACGCGCGCCAAGGTAATACGAGGCTGGCAGCCGGCCGCATCACGGATACCTTTGATTAACAATAACATGGGATCGGGAAGTCAGCCTCGAATTCGATCGGTCTAGCCGTCAACAGAGCGACCGCGAACCCGAAGGGGAACCAAGAGGTCGTAGTGCCGGTTGTTTGACGTGCTGCAGGAATACCGATAGTCTTCGATCTTGCCGCTAAGATAATGGCAACCGTGGGGATCTACCATGTTCATTGCTGGCTTCCCGAAACTCACATTTACCGTGCTCGCCGATGACAAGAATACGGGTAAAAAAGGTCCGCCCACAGGGACACGAGGTCCCAAGGTAAGTAAGTCCACCAAGACCAGGACCAGGACCAGGACCAGGAAAACCCGGTAACGGGCACGCTTGGACGCCTTGTCGGCGTTTCGGCAGCGGATTTTTGGCTGCCAAAGATATTTATTGGCCGAAAAGCCCTTTCCCCTCGAAGCCGCTCCGAACCTGCCGCCGCAGGAATTGCCGGCTCTAAGCATCGGGCGTGAAACCTCCCGGCCACATCGGCGGTCCAGCGCCTATGAACTTATGCAGCGCCACAAGGAGCGCTGGAAGGTTTGGCCGTTCGCTAGGATCGCGACTGAGGCAACTCAACACGAGCTTTTCCAGACCCGTTTGCACGGCCGGGCGATGATGCCGAAGCGACGCTGGCGCGTGCAGAACTTGCGGAAAGGGTTCTCCCTCCCGCTCCTCCGGAAACGGCAGCTTGCCGGTCAGTAGTTCGTAAAGAGTGACGCCCAGCCCAAACACATCGGCAGCCGGCGTGACCGTCTCAAGCAAACATTCTTCAGGCGCGATATAGGGATCAGTGCCCCGGATACTGGCAGGGCGCGGAGCAGTCTGCCATCGCGCAATCCCGAAATCGACCAGCACGGGGCGGCCTTTAACTAAGATGACATTGGATGGCTTCACATCCAGGTGAAGCAAACCGACATTATGGACGTGCAGCAGAGCGCCACCCACGTGGATCGCTAAGCGTAAGGCATCATTGATTCCCAACCGCTCCTTAGGTCGGCTCAGCGTCAATTGGTGCAGATTAGGGCCTTCCAGGAACTCCATGAGAACGCAATTAGAGCCGTTCAAACCAAAGCAGCGCACGACGTTTGGATGTGCGACCTTGAGCAGAATGTCGGCCTGGTCTTTGGCGACCTCAGCGTTCTCGCATACTTTGCAGGCCATCGGACACCAGCATTTGTGGTGCCAGACGAGATAGATCGGCTCCGAGTGCCGATCGGCAACGATGCCGAGGACGGTGAGGTCTTGACCGAGCCGTGCGCCAACGTCGATGCGGGGCAGAGGCGAAGCCGTCAAGCCGGAACCTTCTCAGTCAGGATCTGTGCCGAAAACAGATCGCGGAACCGCGTAGCCGCCCGTTGTAAGATCGCCAGTCGACCCATCTCAATGATCCGTCCCTCGTCGAGCACAATGATTCGGTCGGCGCGCCGTAGCGAAGCCAGTCGATGGCTAACGAGCAGAATCGTACGCTTTCCAGCAAATCTTGCGAGCGCATCTTGGATCAGATCCTCGGATTCGCTGTCCACGGAGTCGGTCGCTTCATCGAGCAGCAAAATGGGCGCATCGCGCAGAAGTGCGCGTGCCAACGCGAGGCGTTGGCGTTGGCCGCCGGAGAGCCAGGACCCCTGCGGCCCAATTGGGGTGGCGTAACGGCGAGAAAGAACACTCGCGAAGGTGTGCACGTGCGCCGCTTGCGACACCGCCATCACGGCATCGTCCGATGCATCCGGTCGGCCATACCGGATGTTTTCGCTGATTGTCCCGCGCACGACCCCTGGTTCCTGGAACACCACGGCGACAGCGCGGCGCAGCGACTCCAGAGTGACATCGCGTATGTCCGTGCCATCGATCAGGATCGCCCCTTGCGTGGGATCATAGAGACGTAACGCCAGCTGGATCAGCGTCGATTTCCCGCTGCCATTGGCGCCGACCACAGCCACGGTTTCGCCTGGCTCCATAGCAAACGAAATGCCGTGTAGCACCTCCGGTCCGTCCGGATACGCGAACCGCACATCCGAAAACTCCAGGCGACCTCGGATGCGTCCAAAAGTGCTCGCACCAGGCCGCTCCACGACCTGGCTCGGCGTATCAAGCAATGCCACAACCCGTTGCGCCCCTGCAGCCGCGCGCTGGAACCGGTTTGAAGTTCGCGCCAGACTACTGACCGGGGAATACAAGGAGCCGACCGAGCCGATGAACGCAACAAGAGTGCCGATGGTCAAGCTGCCTTGATAACTCTCATAGGCACCCACGCCCAGAACAAGGAGACCGCCGATTGCGCCGGTTGTCTCGATCAGCAGCGTGACCCATGCTTGAATCGCAACCCCGCGCAACGCAGCATGGCGTGCCGCCGTGCATCGAGCTGCGAATGTTGAGGTTTCGGCGAGTTGCGCGCCAAAGGCTTGCACGACCGCCACCGCGCCAAGCCGTTCCTCAGCGCGTGAAAACCAGGCGGTGGTCTTATGCCGAGAGACCTTTGCCGCGCGGCGCGCATTGGGGGACAAGCGATAGCTTAGAAGCGCCAGCGGCGGTGTTATAACTAGAGCACATAGCGTCAGCTTCCAGCTGAGAAGCAACAAGAAACCGATATAAGCCGCGGCGGCGAGAACGTTGAATATGACCCCGATCGGGCCGCTATAGATCAGATATCCGACTTTTTCCACGTCGCTGTAAATGCGACCGAGAATATCGCCGACGCTGTATGCCCTGAACGTTCCGGGTGAAACTGAAATGACATGTCGATACAAATCAACCCGAACGTTTTGACTGAGTTGCTCGCTGAGCGAAGCCTCAATGCGAGTTTGCGCGTAACCCATAAGCAATTTTACCGTGACGAGGATCACGTATGCCCCCGCCAGAGCCGGCAGAACGCTCATCTCCTTCGCGAGAAACACATTATCGATGAGTAGCTTCATCAGCCAAAGCAAAGCAATCGCAACCAGCGGGCTCACGACCATCAAAGCGCCGGCAAATGCCGCTCGCCAGCGCACAGCGCCCAAATAAGGCAAAAAACGATTGACCAGCTTCCAGACGCTTAATGTCGTTGCGGGCAAACTGGGGGACATTGCGGACTTCCGGGAATTTTCCGGGGTTAACAGAGCGTCTTTTAGACTAGGCCGATACGATAGAGTTGATCAAGATACCGACCTAGTGGTGCGGCGCATTCAGAGGATTCCCGAATGACATCGTGCCGCTACCCTAAACGCAGGCTCACCGCGCCGCAAAGCGGGTAGCAAGTGAAAGAGTCGGACCACTAGATCTGATGCAATCGTCCTTTACGCCTATATTCGAACGATTGAGGCGCCCGCGGGTCGCTTGTCGGGTGGTGGACGGCAACCATTTGCAGTCTGATGCGAAACAATAGGCGACGCGATCGGAGTGGTTTTTCGATTGTACTCTGTATTCCCCAACAAAATGTCATCATGCATGCGCGTCGATGTATTGCTGCTCGAACAGCGCGATGATGGGATGTTTAGTGCGGTCGACGCGAGAGCCTGAAGACTGCTGGCCTCTGAGCGATGATCCGCCGTCAAGCTTGCCAGCGCCGACGAAGTCGGTCGCCTAGAATTTATAGTTCGCCCCCGCATAGAAATAGCTGCGATTGGAGCTCGTCTGCGGCACATTCGCGACGATCGGGGTAAACTGATATTCCCAGTTGAAGGTCCAATGCAATGACATTTGGTAGCGCAGCACGAGATCAACCAGCCACGCATTTTCGATCTCCGGACTGTTGAGGAAATCGACGTGCACCAACCCGAAGGTCCCAAAGGCTCCCCATTGCTCGGTAATTTGATAGGCGGCTGTTAGCGTCGGCGCCGTAATGCGTGTCGAACTGCTTAACGGAACGATCAGCGCCGACTGGGTCGGCAGACTAAGGGCAAGATTGGATGCGGCTCCAGGCGAAGCGATGTTGATCGTCTCGTCTATCGCCGCCGTCAAAGTCAGAGCTCCAGTCGGATAGTACGACAGACTTGCGCCATAGATTGCACCCCCGGCCGCCCCCGACATTTCCTCGTTGGACCCCTGATAACCGAAATAGGCCGACGCCCGAAACAGGTCGATCTGCCGTGTGCCAATCCCACCCCGCACAGTATAGCTGGTTGTGTCTTGGTTCGCCGCAGCAATCGAAAAGGCATTTGGTTGCGCGAAGACTTCAGAGGCGACCGTGCCGTTACCAAAGGCATAGAGCGCCGGCCCCAGCCAAAACGCCGCATTTCCGGTGAACGTCTTCGTGGTGTAATTCTGCGTGGGTACTATTAGCGAAGGCTGCGTGTAGTCGGTTTGCGCGATCACCCCGGTCAAGTTCACGATGCCGTGATTGAAGATTTTCTCGACCGATGCCAGTCCGGTGAAAGTGTCGGTTGGATTGATGGCCGTTCCCCTAGCTTGGACAAGCAACGCCGGATTGATTTGACCGACGGCTTGCCCGCTGGGGCTGACAACGGTGCCGTTCGGCAACACGGTATTTCCGTTGGCGAGGGTTATCGCTCCCGGTGACGCCAACAAACCAGGGATCGAATTGACCACGCCCGAAACCGTCAGATGCGTATAGTCACCCTGAACAGAGAACTTGAGGTCGGGCAACGGCGAATAGCTTTGCCTAAATCCGGCGTTCGCGTTGGACACATTGTTCTGGCTTTGGTTATAAAATGTATTGTCAGTGTTGCCATAAAATGTCGTCGCGTGAATTCCGTTGCTCCACTCGGCGACGAGCTTCGGACTTAAACCAAGACCAACCGCCGAAACGGGCGCGAAGGGACTTTCATAGAGGTTGTTGGATCCCGTCGCATATCCACGAATTTCGGGAAAGAGCACCCAGTCATCGACGGAAATGCCGTATGGCGATTTGGTCAACACTCCGGATGGTGGAATATCGAGCGGCGGCTCCTGCGCCACGGCGGCGGTGATGCATCCCATTAACAAAAAGGCGCCCAACGCTGCGCGCAGCAAGTGCCTCAATAAATCTGCAATACCCCCGCGCATCGGATGTTCTGAACTACCCTTGCACCTCGAAGAACCGGGCAAAGCAGGGCAACAAGGAGACCTGCCTTAGAAATATCGCTCGGGAACCCGAATCTGATCGCCCGGTGCAACGGGAATGGTCGGTATCAGCGGATACTCGTTCCACACCTCCTCGCCGGCATGCTGGATAAGCACGCGCGAACGGTCCCCGCGGTACGTCAGGCCACCTGCCGTCGATACCGCGTTCATCACGTTAAGACCGTTCCGGTATTCGAATTGGCCCGGACGTAGGACCTCCCCCATCACAAAGAAGGGCCGGAAATTCGCGATGTCGACGGTCACCTGCGGATTCTGCAGATACTCGCTTTTGTATCGCCGGGTGATGTCATACTGCAGTTCTGCTATCGTTCGTCCCGCTGCTCTAACAGCCCCGGCCAATGGCAACGATACATCACCACCTGGGTTGACGTCATACACCCCGTTAAGATTTTCCTCGCCGTAGACGGTGACCTTGATCCGATCACCGACATGCAAACGCGTCGAGGTGTATCCCGTTGCGATCGGCTCCGTAGGAGTCACGACAGGGCCGAAGTCAGTGTAGCAGCCGGCCACCTGCAGCCCGATCAGCAAGGCGGCTGCCCAGGACCAATACCGGATCATAGAAATACCCCACCCTTCTTTACCCAGTCGCCATTTAACCCCACCACGTCAGCAATTTCGAGCCCATGCTAGGCCAATCCACCCAATCCGTCGGCGCGGATCCGAGGTCGAGTTCAGATTTGTGGGGAGTGTGTTCGATTTGCCACTGGACGAGATAGGTTCCCTCCCTGGGGGCTATTTAGGCAATCTCCGCTAAAACAGACCTGTATGGGACCAGCTGGGCGCGCCAGCCGACCGGATTCGGCCGCGGGCAATTCAAATCCTTGGTCAGGGCCCTCAAATGCGGGGACATCGCAAGCGAGTCTGGTCCCGGAGGTGCCAGCTTTCTCGGAACGCACCTGTGCGGTCTCCTGGTCAGCAAAGGGTACGACGTTTTGTGTGTCGATAATTTCTACACCGGGGATTCGCGATGACATCTCTCCGTTGTTCGGGACCCCAGTTTGAATTGATCCGAACGACGTCAGGTTCCGTTATGTCGAAATGACGAAATCTAAAATTTCGCCTGCCCCGCTTTCTGTCGGGTGCTGAAAATCCGAGCGCTGCGCTCAATGTTGCAGCAGGTGGATCAAGCCTGACAGCGCGCTATGGAACCTGATTGGCCAGTGTCATCCAATAGGCCGTCGAGCGCGCGACCTGTGCTTGCAGCTTGCTCCAACCGGCTCGCTCAAACGGCATGACCTAATGCAGCCATTAACACCCGTTAGGATTCATCGTTAAACAGTGGTTTCCCGCATTGGGAATTGCTGTCATTTTCGCGTTGCGATATACGAAGTATTAAGGCAAGAGCGGGCGTCCAAGTTCCAATCCGCATCGACCCGACGCAGCGTTATTGCGCCTGTTTAGTGTTTGTCGGGAGCTCGGCCTTTGAAGTGCGGATAGTGGTCGGTTCTTCAGTTAGCGAGAGTCGTTGCCGATGTTGTTACCGTCATCGCTTGGGGCGTTTCGGGTCCGCCTTTCCGCTTTCGATGTTTTTTGGGCTGCCGCTGCACCGCTGCTCGCGTTGTATTTACGCGACGCCTATATTTTGTCTGCACACGGAGCACAGACCGCTCTGCTCTATTGCGGCCTCTCCTTCGTCGTCACAGTGATTGCCCTTCTGGCGTTCCGGGTCAGCGACCCCATACCACACCATCTGGTCCTCCAGGACGCTTTCAGGATCTTGAAAGCGGCCGTGACCGCCGGACTGATCACCAGCGCTATCCTCTTTAGCATCACCCGCCTCGAAGGAATTCCGCGCTCCACTCCCGTCCTGCAGATTTTGGTTCTTGCGGCCGGCCTTTTGGCGGTGCGCGTCCTCGCGCTCATGTCGGATAAGCAGGGTCAGATAACCGAGCAGCCTGTTCATGCCGATGTTGAGCACATCATCATGATCGGTTCCACCAAGCTGTCGTCCCTGTACATGCAATTGTTGCGCGCCTACTCGCCCTTGCACCGGCGCGTGATCGCGGTACTCGACGGCAAGCAAAAATTGATTGGGCGCGCAATGTCCGGTGTCCCAATCCTTGCGGCCCCGCAGCACCTCGCCGAGATTATCGAAGAATTCGCCATCCATGGCGTGTCGACCGACCGTGTCATTATCGGCGGTGATGAAAAGTTCCTATCTGAAGAGACGCTCAATCACATTCGTCTTGTCTGTGAGCAGCGCGCGATCGCTTTGGATTTTGTACCAAGGCTAATTGGGCTCAGTGATTCGCAGTCACCTCGCCACAATGCCGCGCTAGCGTCCGTCCCGAGCGAGCTGCCTCCAATTGCTTTGCCAGCTTATTTCCGGGTCAAACGTGTTATCGATTGCGTTGCGGCGCTTCTGGCGATCCTGCTTTTTTTGCCACTTTCGCTATTGGCCTCGGCAATGATCCTGCTTGACCTGGGATCACCAGTGATGTTCTGGCAAAAGCGCATTGGCCGGGATGGCAAAAGTTTTTATCTGCATAAATTCCGCACCCTGCGACCGCCTTTCAACCGGCGGGGCCAACCGCTGCGCGACGATCAACGCACTTCCTGGCTAGGGCATAGTCTGCGCAAGAGCCGGCTCGATGAACTCCCGCAATTGCTGAACGTGCTTGTCGGCGAGATGTCTCTGATCGGGCCGCGGCCCCTGCTGCCAGAAGATCAGCCCAAAAATCCTAACTTGCGTTTGTCAGTCCGTCCCGGCATTACCGGTTGGGCGCAAATCAACGGTGGCAATCTGGTGACGCCCGAAGAAAAGGGCGCCCTTGATGACTGGTACATCCGCAACGCCTCGTTTTGGCTCGATTTGCGCATTGCGCTGTTGACGTTGCGTTTCCTGTCCATGGGCGAGCGTCGATCCGAACAGGCCGTAAGCGAAGCTAATTTCCTACAACAGGCGAGCGCCCAGCTTAATAGGCCTGTTCATAGAAAACCCGAGGTGCACGAGTTTGGCTTGGCGCCCGCTCAGCCGACTGCGGCACGCCTAAAGATGAGTGGAGCGCGCCAACCTCGGCGTCCCGGCTAAGGCGTTTACGCCGCTTCGACGACTGCATTGTCCAAAACGACACGGACCTTGCGGCCAAGGAGCTCGAGTAAAATGGCAACACGCTCGTGACTGCTCATGCCTTCATAGAGCCCAGCACAGTCGCAAAATGCCCCCCCCACAACACGAATCTTGTCGCCCGAGGAAAACCGTGTTCGCTGGGCGAGCTGCACCAATCCGTTGGCATCTTCCCGACCCTTCAGTGCCTCAATGACGTGCTCAGAGATCGGCGCCGGACGCTCGCCGTGACGGACAAGTCGGGAAACTCCAAAGGTGGAATCAATTGACAGCCAAGGCTGGGTGGCGAGGTCAACCGCCACAAACAGATAACGAGGAAACAGCGGGGCCGCGATCTCATCAATGCGCCGCGCATGCCGGCGTTGCTTGAGATAACGCGGAAGATAGATGCTAAACCCCTGGCGGCGCAAATGCAGAGACGCTTTCGCCTCGGCATGGGGCTGGGTCTGCGCGACATACCAACGCGATCCGAAATTAGTACTCATACTGCAACTGCGAGCCCCCGATTTCGTTGGTTTCGTTCGGCGCCATGCAGACCGAGGCGTGCAGCGGATCGACGGCCCCGTCCAGCGCTCTGTTCGACATGCAACATCTATCGTGATCCTGACCTAATCGTCAAGCCCTTGCCACGTGCGTCAAGTCGGCTAAGGCATTGATTTCAAAATGAAATAATTCAGAACGCGCGTTAGTCTTGATGCTAAAAGATCTGCCGATTGCGCCACAAGAGAATCCTTCCAACCCAGCGGATGCTACAAGTGACGTAACAGGACGACGAACCGACATACCGGCATGCAGCGCGTTGTTTTCCTCAACAGGTTTTTTCCGCCTGATCACTCCGCGACCAGCCAGCTCGTCGGCGACCTCGCCGGTTATTTAGCATCTTGCGGACATGACGTGCACGTCATTACCAGCCGACAACTTTATGATGATCCGCAAGCCCGCCTACCAGCGCAAGAGACCCTAAATGGGGTTCACGTCCACCGCGTGACCACCACGCAGTTTGGACGCTCGAAATTAGTCGGACGGGCTTTCGATTATTTTTCTTTTTATGCGTCGGCCAGGCGCACGCTGCTCACCGTCACGCGCCGCGACGATCTTCTGGTAGCCATGACCGATCCACCGCTGATTTCACTTGTCGCGATGGAAGTCGCTTGGCGCCGGCGCGCGCACTTGGTCAATTGGTTACAGGACATCTATCCCGAAGTGGCAGCGCAACTGGGCGTACCTTTTCTCAAAGGTCCGGCGCTTCGCAGCATCATGTTTCTACGCGATCGCAGTCTAAAAAAGGCGGCGGCAAATGTTGTGGTCGGCGAGCAGATGGCCGACAAGGTCGCCTCCCGCGGCATTGCCAAGGATCGCATCCACATCATTCCCAACTGGGCTGAGGACGAGGAGATCCTTCCGGTCACGCCAGACGTTAATCCTCTGCGGCAGGAGTGGCAGCTCGAGAACAAGTTCGTCGTCGGCTATTCCGGCAATCTCGGCCGGGCACATGAATTTGATACCATTCTTGCCGCCGCCGAACGGCTGCGCAACAATTCAGATATCATGTTCGTCTGCATCGGCGGCGGCCACCTCCTCGAACGGTTGGCCAAAAGAGTGCAAGACCGTGATCTCGGCAATTTCAAATTCTTCGGCTACCAGGATCGAAAGGTTCTGAGGTTTTCGCTTTGTGTTCCCGATGTCCACTGGGTTTCATTAAAACCAGAACTCGAAGGCCTTATCGTTCCAAGCAAGTTCTACGGAATTGCCGCTGCCGGCCGCCCGGTAATCGCGATCTGTGCCAAGGACGGGGAGATCGGGAGGATGGTTGAGCGATACCGCTGCGGCGGCGGCGTTGAACCCGGCCATGCGGGTGCCTTGGTCGATTTGATCCTTCAACTAAACGGAGACGTTGCGTTGCGCGCTGAAATGGGACGAAATGCTCGAACGATGCTCGACGCCCATTTTACTCGTCGACAGGCATTGGCCCGGTGGCAGCATCTACTCGAAAATGTTCGCCCATCGCACCACAGCGCACGCTCACCGGCCCGTTTTTGAGAATTTGATTTACGCAGCTATGGTCGAGCTCAGCGTATACGGTGGGCCGCAGTCCAACAGTAATCGTCTGTGTTGGCAAACGAACGACCCTCCAAGGGAAAGCGCCCTCCCCGGTTAGCCAAAACGCATCCAGCATAAACTCGCTCATAGCTGGATGTAGGTCTAGCTGAGTTTGCGTGACACCAATCCTGGATCCAAGCTTCATATAAACAGGCGTGGTAGGCCCTCGCCTCTGAGCGGGTCAGCAAAATGCCATCTCTATAATCCGCAAAGGCGCTTGAGCCCGCCAGCAGACAGAGGTCCAAAACTAGTGCACCCGCAACGACAAGAGTTTTCATGCCTTCCTCCAAGCTTAGCAGCTCTGGCGATTGAGCGCCTCCAGACGAGCTCAGCGGCTGGATCATGGCAAACCGAATGTATCCTGTCACCCCATGTGGAACTAAACAGCCAAGCTTTTCGAGGTCACCAGTCTAGATGGTTGAAAATCCAGCGGGCCAGTCACCGACCGAGCATCGTCGAAAAACGGCAAAAGCAGCCGCGAGCAAACGGCACTTAGAAAGCTCGCGGCTTTTTACCGTTTACGAGGTGAACAAGAAACGTTCGCGATTGCAGTCGCGGTCTATGACGAGGCAAGTCAGACGCCCGGTGGCGAACGCTCCCGTATCGAGGTTAACCCGATTCGGCCTTACCTCTGGCCACTCGTTTGGTGTGTGACCATGGATAATCATTTTCCCAAACGATTGTCGACTGTTCAAAAACTCATCGCGAATCCACAAAAGATCGTTCGCATTCTGCCGATCGAGCGGGACGTTCGGACGGACACCGGCATGACATAAGAAACAATTGTCGATGCTGATGTGGGTTTTGAGCGAACCCAAAAACGTGCGATGTGCCTCGGGTATCACGGCGCTCAACGCACGGGCGGCCTCTTCGAAGCCCTTTCCAAGCATCAGATTATCCATGGGAACTCCGTAGGAGTGCAGGGTTTCAAGCCCACCCAGATCGCGCCAGTGGCTAGCGACCGAGGGTTGATTCACAAACTCTTCAAATATGGCCTCGTGATTGCCCTTGAGCGCGATGTAGTCTGTAGGAAAAGGATTCCGCGAGAGACGGTCAAGCACTCCTCGCGAGTCCGGACCTCGGTCAACGTAATCACCCAACGTAATCGTAAGGGATTCTTGCCAACCGAATTCATTAATGTCGCGATTGATTTCGTCAACAATCCGATCGAGTAGATCGGAGCGACCATGAATATCCCCAATAATATACAATCGCATTTCATCGACGGCGGAAATGATCGGATCCAATGGCCATTTCCGCCCCTTCACCCGAGTGTGCGCTAGACCCTGTCACCCGCGTCTCGCTCATCATGGTGAGGGCCGCGGAGATGTTACAACCCTTGACGGCGAGAATCTTCCCCTTTCGGAGAATGTTGACCCCTGATGTGGGGTCGAATTTATGTTTATTATTACCGTGCGCCATGGAACCGAAGAATTTGCGCAAAAAGCACCGAAGCTGACCCAGTTTCCGTAATCGTAGGAGCGCAGGTAATGCCCAAAAAGCATTTGTCCGGGTTCATCGGCAAGGCCTTGCTGGCGATAGCCCTTCTTGGCGGCAGCAACGCAAGCGCCCAGCAACGGGCAGGCGCTAGCGTTGCACCAAAGGGGGAGCTTCGTGTCGCGCTGATCATGTCTAACCAGGTGCTAGTGACGCGAAGTCTCGACGGAAAGCTCGCTGGCGTGTCGGTCGACCTCGCCAACGCATTCGGCGCCGAGCTCGGCATACCGGTCCGCTTGGTGCCTTATGAAAATATTGTGCGTTACAATCAGAGCATCGGCAAGGACGAATGGGACGTAGGTTTCGCGCCAAGGGACCTGTCTCGCACCGCGCAGCTCGCTTTTAGTGATACCTTTATGGAGGTCGATGATAGCTACGTTGCCCGTCCCGGAAGTATGTTGAGTACACCGGATGAGGTTGATCGCACCGGTATTAAGGTGGCGGTCACTCAGGGTTCTGCAACTGATGGCTTCCTGAGTCGCACGCTCAAGAATGCCCAGATCGTGCGACTTACGGGCGGTCTCCTATCCCCGCGAGACGTCCTCTCATTTGGTCGCGCCGATGTATATGCAGACTACACAGATATTGCGTACCGTGTTCAGGCAGAGGTTCCAGGAGCCACAGTTCTAGTAGCGCCGTTCAATGTGGTGCGACTGTCGATCGCCGTCCCCAAGAGCAATGCTGCAGCACTGCCTATCGTAAATGCCTTCATAAACGATGCGAAGCGAAATGGTCTGATTGCCGACGCCATAAAGCGTGCCGGCCTGCGCGGCGCCCGCCCAGGACGTTAGCGTTCATTCACGGCTGATCTCGAAATTTGCGACGTAAATTACGCTTGCGATGAGGGCCGTGTAGCGGAGGTGAGTTGCCCGCGGGGCGGGGCAACCAGAGTTTCACCGCTTACCGTCGCTTTTTTATTTAGGGCACAAATCAACAAACGGGGCACGAGGCTTAGTGGTGCCAAACAAGTTGGACCGGTTCGTCTACACACTCAGCATGTTCACATTTTTCTTATCAGGCGATATCGGCGGTCGAGTATTGAACGCCCGCGAAGGTCCCTGTCTCGTCACGACCGCCCCAAACGGGCCGTCAGCCTTCAGGCGCTCCCAGTGGTCTCGCTGATGACGCCGCCGGGCATCCCACAAGCTGCGGCGGACCGAGGACGTCGTGGATTTTTCTGGACATATGCCTCGGCATATGCCATTCGGCATGTTATGGTCGAACGACACGTCAAGCTATTCAAAAATGGCCGCAATCAAGCCGTGCGCATTCCGCGCGAGTTTGAACTTCCTGGCGAGG
>Ga0187864_10003105_pt1 | contig 13817 bp, 32 predicted proteins | sample June2016WEW_11_4_FD_132985 | JGI IMG/M metagenome (GOLD analysis project Ga0187864, IMG submission 132985) | Peatland microbial communities from SPRUCE experiment site at the Marcell Experimental Forest, Minnesota, USA - June2016WEW_11_40 | ecosystem: Environmental > Terrestrial > Soil >... | reverse complement strand
AGGGGGATCTGCAGCAGGCCATGTTCCAGGATAGACTTCCCATAGTATTCTGCGGTCTCTTCGGATACCTCTACGCGGCTCTTAGGCTGGTAGGGGTTGGGGTTGAACTTGTCGATGGGTACCTTGATAACTTCGTTCATTTACTTTTCCTCCTTTTAGCTCTATTCTTTAGCTATTGGCTTGTGTAACTGCAGGGCTATGCTGGCGAACTGCAGAGCAGGGAATGGGGCAGAAGTTAGATGGTCCCAGTTGACATCTACGCCCGCTTCCCCAGCCTCTGTTCTGATTCTATCCAGTAATTCCTGGCGTCTCTTGGTTACTTTCAAAAACGGCCTCCTTTTTATAGCACCCGATGAATCAAATAAAAGAATCCCCAGATTCCGAAAACGAATATGGCGACCGACAGGAACAACTCGATCAGCAGTTCATTAAATCGACTGAAATCAAGAGTTATTTTGCCATGATCTAGCGCCGCAACAAGCATTTGTATAGCGATGTTAAACGCTTGGCCGATGCAGGCGACGACACTAACACAAGCTAGTATCAACAAGATATGGTTACCTCACTTTGCATATAATAGTGGTTCTTTCGTATTTAGTAACGCAGTCCAGAGGCTAGAAACTCTTTCTCCCCGAGAACCCATTTCAAAGCGTCAATAGACCCGCCGATTTCATAGTTCATGTTACCTGAACCGGATTTCCTCTCTTCAAGTTCCTTGATCATCTTTTCGATTGTTTTCTTGTTTTTCATAACACCCCTCCCTAGATATTTCTCAAGAAATATCTAACTTCTGACGTTTGGGCTGATCCCACCATGGGCTATGGCAACTGGGACAGACGCGGGGCCGTTTGTCTATTTTCTTCGGAATCCATTGCCAACCGCACTTCTGGCAGGTGAACCCTTTTTTGCTGATATCGCCGATGTTTACAACCATTAAATCCCCCTTTTGAAGCTAATGTTTACAACCTCACGCGTAGCTGTAAACTGACATTGTTTACAATGATACATTATGAAATGTACCATTGTCAAGGGGAGGCTAGTCTTTCTTTTGGAGCGTATTTCTCCCATTGCCAGATGGCTGTAGTGACGTTCACCTCAACGCCGATGCTCTCCAGGTGCCGGCAACGGGCAGCCAATTCTTCCGCGCTCTTCTTCCCATCCGGAGTATAGGCCCACGGAGAATCATAGTGCTCTACCCGTTTCCCTTTCCAGAGAATGTAACCTTGTTCGGTCCGTCGCATATTCTCAATACCATGGAACCAGGGAGCGACATAACCTTTCTTGACACTCTCGTAGAGTTCTTTGAATGATTCCCAGCCCTTATCATTGAGGAATCCATTGACAGCCATCTCAACTAATTTCAGGTGCAATGGGTCAAGGTCATCACCGTCATTGGTTTTCTGCAGAATACTTTGGGCCATCTCGCAGCGTTCGTGCACTCCCATTTCAGGCATATTAATCACCTTCTTTTTTGATAATGATGCGCATTGGCTGGTCATAGCCATCGGCCTTTCCCTCTTCGTCAGTAGCATAACGGACGCCGCCGTAGGTTTCACCCGGCTTGAAAGACGTCCTGCTAAACAGTCTCCATGCAAGAGTAGTAACCCATTCGCGGTCATTCGGACCATACAGGCCAGTTGTCGATTCTCCGTGAAATTCAATGCGTTGCAGGGCGCACATATCCTTTGCAATTTGTTCTGAAATCTCATTCGGGCAATGCCGGTTAGTTTGAACTGAGTCGGCCCCAAAACTAACCATTTTGGCATCAGGGTGAGGCGCATCTGAAACATACCCCGGGATAGAACCGCCGTAACTGTCCGGCCGGTATGCCAGTTGCGCAGTGCCGTCCGGCAGTAGCCAGCTGTCCTGATAAGATTTTAGATCGTTCATCCCATCAAAACTGGAACCGGCGAATCCCCCTACGACTTTATCTACCTCACGGACGCTCGGCCCCATATCCCAACTGACATCGATGGACGCTCCCATTGAATAGGTGCTACTACGCACTGAGAACTTAATACCGGGGAAGTTTTTGGCCAATAGTGGCCTGATAAGTTTCGCTGTTTCCGCACAGCTTAGTCTTGTTGTTTCCACATTACCTCCAATTCATCTTATATTCCCGATAAGGCGTTACTAATTCCGCCTTGTCTCCCATCATGGCGAAGAAGATTTTAATAGCTTCGTCAAGACCGTGATTGTAATTGCAATCTACGGTATCGAACACAACCTTTCCTGAACTGGTTGTTATTGTAAAACGATACCCGTCTGTCTTCCGGATGCGGACTTTTATATCCTTCTTCTTAAGATAACCGGCGTAGGAACCTTGATAATCTATGGTCTTTTTACCAAAATTCCACCAATAGACATAGATGATTTGGTTTTCAACCCGGGTCTTTTCTTTCAGAAAAATACTATCCACAGTTACTCCTTTTTAATTTGATTCCAATAATGCTGGGTATCATGGTAATCGACTGATACCGGGAAATGTGTCGCGGCTGCCATGAAGGGAGTGCCATCGGTGGCGTCCTTCAATTCAATCGCCATGATAGCATCGGTCTCGTCCTTGTCGATGACTATGCACTGGAGGTTAGGGTCATCGGATAGTACTTCTTCAACGGCTCCGCTATCTATGAAAATGATTGCTTTTGTCATGCTCCTCCTTTTTTCATGCTCTCCATAATTCAAACCCTTTGGGAAGCCTCTCTAATTCCCATGATTTTCTAATGTGTTCCCGTGCCTTTTTCTGATTAGCAAATGTCTGCGTTGTTGGCCCGTAAGCATAGGCATTACCGGGGAACTTGTAGTACCAGCGTGTCGATTTAAACATATGCCCAGTACTCCCTTTTTAATTTAAACTGATGCTCGCGGCCGTCATTCTTTCGATGGTATGCCGCAGGGCCTCCTGTTGCCGGTAATTATAGGTTTCATCATCGGCCGGTGATAATTCCCGGTTTAAGCAGAAAGATTCGCTGGACAGGAAGTCCATGATGGTTACACAGTTCACAGTGATGCCTTCGAAATGCATCCCCAGATAGAGATTCTCCTTTACCCATTTGTGGGCCAGGTCATAGGTTGGGAATGCTCTGACGGCTTTCTTCCTGACCGGGAGTAAGCCAAGACCGTTAATCCTGTCAAATCCCCCAGCCTCGTTTGTAAAATAATAGTGATTATTTGATACTGCCACCCAGTACCGGTTTGGTAATAAACCCTCTCCGATTTTCTTAGTTCTGCTTGGCATTAACCATTCCTCCTCTTAAAAAAATGACGGTTGGGCTTCTTTTACTTCTAGTTCTTTCTTTGCCGTTTCACTGGCTGCCGCTTTCGTTTCTCCGCGGGCTCTTTCTTTCCGCGCCTTCAGGCGTCTATTCTTTGTCCATAAAATTCTCCTTTCGTGGTATATTACTGACAAATAATAGAGGCTGGGGGATATTACTCCCCCAGCCTCTCGGTAGCCAGCTCCCGCGGGAAATGGCTATTCGGTTGCCGCCGGTTCTTCAGTAGCTTCTGTTTCTTCCGCAGATTCTTCTTCCGCGGTTGCTTCGTTTTCATCCTCGCCGGTAGTTTCTTCTTCAGTTTCGGCAGCAGGCGTTTCTTCGGTCGCCTCGGCCGCGGGTTCTTCCTTGACCTCTTCCGGTGGGGTAACCTCCCATTCGATCTTCGGCATGATGAGAACCTTGGGGGTCTTCATGTACTCGAGGACGATAGGGCCATTTTCCGTAAACCGGGTGAACGTAACGATGCCCTGTTTTTCGGAGAAGTATTCGAGAAGGTATTTCACATTGAGCGCCACCCTTCCCTGTTCTCCTTGCGTATGGATCGTTTCGACGGTGGAACTGACTTCCTGATCCTTTGCCACTGCGGACACTTTCAACTTGCCTTCGGCAAACTCCAGCCGGACGGCGTTATTACCATCCTTGGCAATGGCTTGGACCCGTTTAAGGGCTGCTGCCATCTGCGGAGCAAACAGGTCGCTCTGCATTATCGGGTCGCCGGTGGGAACCAGTGTTAACCATTTCGGCGGCTCACCGACGATCAGGTTCATAACTACGGAGGCGCTGGTGCCGTAATCCAGGCGCAACTTGTTGTCGCCAATGAGCGCCATGCGGAGATTCCTTTTGGCGGTAACAGCCTGTACCAGTGAACCTGCATTGGTCGGAGGGGTCCGGGGTGTCTTCTTAAAGACATGCTGCATGATTGCCACACTGTGCGAAGGGAGGATGACCTTCGTTTCAAGCGGGAAGGAAATGCCAAGTGCTTGAATCGAGGCCCTGAAACCGTCGCCGGCAGCCACTTCGGTGGGATTCCCCAGAACCAGAGTGATGCCTTCCAGCGTTGGCCGTCCTGCCGCACCTTTTGCGGGAGGAGGAGCGACATAGGGGAGGGCGGTCTGCATGGCCGCCAGCAGGGTGTCACCGTCGATCAATCCCTCAGCTTTGGTCGCCAGTTCCGGCATAATAGGAAAGTTGGCGACGTCCTCTGTAGGATAACTTGCGCTGCCGCCTTCCCATGACAACGAAACCGCTCTGCCCTTGAGCTCGATTTTAAGCAGCTTAATGCCGGGGACAAATTTTAACATTGCGGAGATGGCAGAATAAGGCAGCAGCATCGGCTCTTTGGCTTCTGGCAGATTTGCGATGATCATTGTTTCCAGGTCGGTAGCGACTGCCTTCCCCTCACCCAGGTAGACGCAGACAACGGCTTTCAACGTCGGATTCTTCGGTACGACCGGTTTCAACAGTTCCATGATTTCTTGTAACTTTGAGACTCTAATTTCCAAATTTTTCACCTCCTCTTGACCACATATTTACGCCTCCAGAGGTCAGGCCGGAGGCGTTAAATATTGAATCTAACATGTCTTGCTTGCTGATGAAACTTTTAGTTCAGTTTGCTTTTTTGCGCAGGTTACGATTTATGCTTCTTCGGGATCGACGTCAAAGACCGCCTTATAATCCGCCGCGTTTTCATCATTGAGTTCTTCATAGACTTGCTTTGCTTCGTCGATGCTCAAAGGTGTGATATATGGATGTTCGCCCTGCCAGCACGTTGCATGGTAGCTAAAGAAATTACCTTTTTTCGTCTTGTAAAGATATGTAGCCCGACCGTGGCTCATTCGATTGTTACCATCAACGAATTCATTGTCAGCTATCAGGTCTGCCGTCTCAGTATTGTATAACTTGCCGTCGATGATTTGTTTCAATTTATTTATCTCCTTTCAGAACATTTTCCTTTGCTCGTTATCTTTCAGCCATTGTCGACTGGAAATCGTACCTTTCATACGGTGCAATAACTCGTTTGCTTCAGGAGTATCGGGCATGAGCGCCTCGTAATTACTACAGTGTCCGTGTCCTGCATACCCCAACATCTCTAGTTTTATATTGGCGTGTGCGAATTCCCATTGGGTACGTTGCAACTGTCGCCAACTTCCACCGATATGAACGATAATTTGTTCCATAACAATTCTCTTAGAAGAAATTGGGCTGAGCCGGCTGTTTGGATGCTGCGGGTTTCGCTGCCGTCGAAGAATGCGAAGTCGTCGCAGTTCTCGTCGGGGCAGTAGTGGCCACTGGTTCCGGCACAATTGTCTTGGGATTATGTTGCGCCACGTCCCAAGCCTTGTTGGACTCATCGACAAATGAAGGTACCCGAGCCAGGGCCGCGGTCAGGTCACCCTTCAATGTTGTCATCTTCGGGTCGCAGTCGGTTGCCTTCGCGGCCAGGAAGATATGGTCCTTCTTGATGATGATGTTTACCGTGAGTTCTTCTCTTGCCATGATTGCCTCCTTTTTATTTATTACTGTGGTTTTCATATTCATAACCGTCAAAAATGACGGAAAATATGACTGATAATATGCCAGTTTTGGTGTTTTTCGTGCCTGAACTAAGTGAATACATCGCTTTTTTCGATATCTAACATGTAGCCGTAGCAGCCCAAACGAATTGCCACCGTGGGGAAAAGATTACGCAGTTCGGCTGCGACGGCATAGACCGCAAACCCTTTCTCATCATGGTCATCGATGCCGCTGAATATTGCCGGCATACTGCCGGTGTGGCTGTGAATATCGAGAACGGTATTGGGCAGGACATCATAGGTCACATGCCCGGCTCCGGCCTCTTGCGGCGGTTCTTTCAAACGATATTCTCCCTCCCACACAATGGCCAGATATTTCTCGGTATCCGGCTTTGCACTCAGGGCCGACAACGCCAGGTCTAGAAAATACGCTGGTATTTTACCGTGAATAAACTGAATCATCTCGTCCAATGGCGCCAATCCGCGTACTTCCTGTAAGGCAAGGCAAATGTTGACCGACAGGTGTTCATTCCTTGCGCGGAGAAACAGGCCATTACCCGCCAGGATGTAATTGTAAGCAGCTCCCGGCTCGCCCTCGATGCCAGTCAACGAATTGGTCAAATAACCGATCGTCTTCGTCATTTTATTACCATGCCTTAAACTTTCCCGGCTGTCTTCCTCCTCGGATACCCCATTCACCCCCTGGATGTTGATTAGCTACTATCTTGACCAGTTCAGAACCACAGACCGGACACTTAAAGCCCAATTTTGCAGCACAGCCAACGTCAAAGCAGTATCCTAGTCGACCTCGCCCTCTGCCTTGAGGTTCATGATCGGGGAGACTATTTTCCGCTTCTCGGTCTTTCTTACACTGATACCACTCCTCATCAACAACATAAGCGTTCCCTATGTTGTTACCACACTTTTGACAATCAAAATCCCATCGTTCCATAGTCACCTCCAGTCGATTTATGGACTCCTATTCAGGCATATCCACTGACCAGCCCGAATCAGATATCATCCGCGTCATGCACTCACCGCATAAACCGGTATGATGTTCGTTGAATCTCTTTTCAAGGTCAGCGGCATCTTTGGCAATCAAAAAAACTGTACCTGATTCCCAGTTACATCCACCGCATTTGCCATAATCGCCGGGGATTTCCTCGCCATCTTCGATATATGGCTTCTTCCTCAGTTCTTCCGGAACTTCCATTATTCGCATCGTTTTCTCCTTTTAAGTTTCTATTTAGGTAGTTCCCGCAATTGTTCTCCCGTCGCGAGTTATACCCACGACCGGCGTATGATATCTCGCTCCCAGAGCGCATTTGTTCATCATCAACTCTCCGACTTTTATTGAGAACATCCGGGACACGGTGACCGGATTAGCCGGCACATAATGTAGCGTTCCCGCATCCATGTCTATATAGGCGCCCATGTGTGTCAATTTACCACTGAGTAGTTTCCACACAAAGTCCAATACCAGCGTCGCCATTGCCTGGTTAATGATAGGGTTCTGGTCATTGTCGACAACGGCTTCCGCACAATCCCGCGGTTTCTCCGGGACAGTGGGCGGTATCAGCAACATCGGTGATTGGAGAGACGGAGTCGGTAGTCTTTTTACTATCTTGTTATCCTCGTCGAAACACTCTCTCAACTCTGCCTTACTGTTGGTATTCCCAATAAGGACCTGACCGGAACTGTGTCCATTGCCACTATCGATCCAGCAGTTCGTCCATTTCATGCTTTCGGAGATTTTGCGGCGGGCGGCGGCATTATCCGTACAGCCGATAATAAGCATGTTCATGGCCTTGTGAATCATGCCTGCGCCTATGTGCTCGTCAAAGATATCTTTCTCAAAGGGGAAGATAGTGTAACCGACGGGTCTGCCGTACTGCCGGGATAGGCGTTCTGCCAGCACTTGCGCTTTGAACTTTCCAACATCCCCGGCATAAAAGGCTTGTCGTAGTAAATTATGCTCCTCGACGATATCGTAGTCATCGAGAATCAAGCGAACATCGGTGCCTGTCAGTAACCGGCAGAGCCCGTCCGCTACGAGGCTTCCGGTACCGCCGACTCCCACAACGACCACGGTAGGATTCCGCTGCAATTCACTGAAATCAATGGTGTAACTCATATCAACCTCTCATTTTTATGAATGTGATGGCGAACCAAAGATTACTTTATGAGAGTAATCCTGTGGTGGTAGAGGGCATTCAGTATCACCTTCAATAGCAAATGTCGGAATTAAACGAGTTTTACCGTCTGAGCATTTGAATTCCGCAACTCCGGGGTCATCCGACCATTTAGTGAATTCCGCGGTGTAAGGGGCATAACCCTTGTCGCACTTTCCCATGAAACCATTGTATGTGAAATTTCGTACTTTATATGGCATCTTGCCTCCTTTAATGTCCCTCAAATTTCATTCGTCATTCTTATCCTTGCCGAAATTCATCAGGTCAGCAACCGTGCCAAATGGGACGAGGTCATCCATTGGAAATTCAGATTTCCCATCCAGGAACTTCCAGAGCTGGATGATGTTCTTCGGATATCTCTTTGACCGGTCCTTTAGGTCCGCGGTTGAACTGAAGAAAGAAGTAAAGAACGAATGTACTATATCCTGAACCCGCTCCGGATATTTGTTTGAGCCGGGGCATGAGCGCCCATTTCTAAACACATTCGCTAGAGGTGCGTGGTAGACAACATCAACTTCCCTGGTCGGCTTTTTAGCGACGGCCACAACCCAGGGCGCGGTACCCGGACTGCATAGGAAGATAAACCCCGGCAGCGGCACTTCGAAGCGCTGCGGCGGCTTGTCGATATGCTCCTGCAGGGCGAGTTTCCAGGTCTTCGGTTCGACATAAATCGCATAGACCTGCCCGCCGCGGTTATTCAGCCACCAGAGGGTATTTTCCGGCAGTAATCCGGTGCTGAAGGAAAGATTCTCGGCCAGCGCATGAGCGCATTCCATCGCGTCCACGGGATATGAAGTCACCGTATCGCCATTGAAGTAGGTTATTTGCGTTGTCTGATGAAAGAAATCCAGCCTGAGCCGCAACTGGTCAGGGGGGATCCCCAGTTCCTTCGGCACTGCCCATCTAAAGCCTGGGGGCCTTTTATCATCCGCCTCTTTGCCGAAGAGAGCAGGATATTTGTCCTTTTCTGCTTTTGTCTCAGTCAATGTTTACCTCCTCTTGCTCTTGTTCATCTTCTTCTTCATATTCGTCGGCTTGGTCTAATTGGCATAGGCGTTCCGACCGGTCGTAGGTATTCATGCGGTCTTTACGGGTTGGCTTCACCTTGCAGTTTATCAGAAAGTTAACGAGTTCCCAGAAGTGATTCGCCTGGTCCTGTTCCAGCCATTGCGCCATTTTGTCTATCCTGGCATGAATTTCCTGGACTTTAGGCCACTCGCTTGTCAGAATATCGACATTGCGTTTAGTCCATTTAAAGATGGGCGCTGCCATTCCCTCGACATATTGGCAATCCTCATAACTGCAATCCAATAAAGTACAGCCGGTTTGTCCGCAAGCCCAGTCCGCGAGGTCTCCGACACCTTCAAAACGCGTGCCGTCGGTCATCTTGTGCAGGTCTTCGGGTTCCCAGCCGTGCTTCGGTATCTTGCGCACAGTTTCGGCGCCGACAATATCTTGCACCTTGTCGAGCAACGGTATCCTGGCCGCCGTTTCTTTCTGTTCCTTAGTTCTGCCGGCTGTGAACGTCGCCTTTATTCCCAGTTTTTCCGCGATAATCAAGGTGCGGGCGAGGACCTCTTTGACATCCGGCGTGTCGGCAGCGTTGGTCAACTTGAATTCTTTTTCAGATACTTTGACAATCTCAAACCCCATCGGCGCGACCCAGTGCGCCCCCACAGCCAGGCTACTCAACATGTCTTTTAACCACTGGATATCAGCCGCAGCGGGTTTCCACTTCTTCACACTATTGCCCCATGCAGCGGGATTGAAGGGAATACTGTCATCTTCGGCGTCTCTTTCATCTCCCTCATAGGGATAGACGACCAGCGCCAGCATTAAGAGATATCCCGGCCGCATATCGAGTTCGTGATAACCCCCATAGGACAAACCCATTAGTTCAAGCGGCATGCCGTCTACCCATTCGGCCGGCGGGCAGTCGGTATTGGCCGGCAGCGGATAGTATTTCTTGCCGAAGTAAAAACAGAATTTGTAAACCCGCTTGTTACGCGGCGCCGACATGATCTCGTTTTCATACTCTGGCAATAGCAACTGTACCAGGTTCACAAACTTCTGCACATCGCCGATACTATTCAGCGCATTTATAATGCCGGTAAGGAGTGGCGGCCCCACCTGCAGCATCTCGGCTAACAAGGAAAGAGACCATCCGTCTTGAGGACGCGGATTATGCGCCTCCTCGACTAACGGACCTCTCATCATGCAGGCAAGGGCAGACTGATTGTTTTGATCTATTATGCTAGGTAAATCACAGATGTTACACCTCCGCTTTTGGCTTCAACGCCATGAGTGCTTCAACTGCCTGCATCGTGTGAGCGCCATAAACCTTGGTTTCCTGAATGGCAAGGTTGATCGCCAGTTTCTTATTCTGAACTTCCAAATAGTCAAACTCGCCATTTTTGATGGGGATGCTGTTGACGAGTTGGATTAACAGCAGTTTCTTCTCCGGCACTTTCCGGAGAGCCGCCACGATGCGGTCGATATCTTCTGCCTGGCTCATGCATATCTCCTATACTTTTATTACCGTGCCATGAACACGGTCTGCGAATTTCTGGGCTCCCTCGGTTGTTCTCCAAATCTTAATGGAGTGTCCTGTTCCGGGGCCGCAGAACTGGGGGGTATATACCATTCTCCGTTAGTACACCAATAGATAAATTTGCCAGGCTGGTAGTTAAGTTCTCGCTGCACGCCGTAACCTCTTTTCTGTTCGTGAGGTTTTTTATGTTCCATCTAAGTGACCACCTTTGACTTTATTCCAGTCATCTCCTCGACGGCCGCTGCGTCCCAGTTTTCCGGCGTGTGGTTTTCCATATTGAAGGCATAATGCCGGGACTCCTCGCTTTCATCATCGAAGTAGCAGACCACTTCCCGGTATGTTCCAAAGTCGTGGTCGAATGATTTTACCGCTAGGTAGCAGCCGGCCGGGGGGGTTGGGAAAGCGCGTTCCAGTTGGTGCAAGAAGGCCCGGCATTCTTTACGGGATTGTTCTGGATAATTGTCTGCCCCGACCTGGGCGCAAGTTTCGTCAGATGGTGACGAGCCAATAGATAGATAGTCTTTCACTTTTTCTTTTTCTCCTTCGGGTGCATCTCCATCAAGATGAGCGCTGTCTCTTTGTCTTTCGGGTCCAGTAGTTTGTACTCGAACAGGAAATGGTTTTTATCACCCACTACTTCCCAGATTAAGACTTCCTTGATTTTCTGCAGCAGCCGGGTAGAAACGCCGCATTCAATAAAGTGACTTGCTACCTGGAGAGCTAGCTTTTCCTTTTTAGTTAGCTCTCGCGGAAACTTAAAGGGCGTTTTACCCGTGGGATCGACACGTATAGCGAGTTCATCAAGGCTTTTGAAGTCGGTGATACCGCATTGTCCAATAATTCTTCTGGACATAATTCATCCTTTTGTTCCGACTCTCCGGGAAAACGTGTAGATAGTCTTCTCCCCATCCTTGCGCGAGGCTGTATCCGCATTTGCAAGTTCAGGAAACGCGAATATCAGGCCTTGCCGCACTTCGTCGACGGACATGTTGGGGTCGGGGTCAGGATATTCCGTCCCATCGTAAACAAAGACTCGGATAGGAGGCCCTTGGTATCCTTCCTTTTTCTTTTCTTCCGGCTTGACTTCAGCGACCTTGGGCGACTCCGTCGTATTTGCCGGCTGGGGTGTATTCGCCGGTGCTGGGGTAGTTACAGGCTGGGGCGTGGATGCGGGCTCCCCCGCATTAGTGGTTTCTGGTGTTTTGTTTTCGTCTGTCATCCTTTTACTCCTTAATTTTGTATTTGCACAATAGCCCATCAATATTTAGGCTATCGCAATTCGCACAGTGATAAGCGTGGTCGTTTGTTTCCCAATCAACAGCACTAGAAAGCGGCGTTTTTTCCTTGGTTTCATGGTTCAGTGTAAATATCTTGGTTTGGAAGCGTTCGACAACAACTTGAAATATAGGATGTCCGCAATCGGGACAATTCATAATCCTGCCTCCCTCATCTTTCTTTGCAGCTCCTTCCCTTTTAGCTGGTGAGTTCTCAAGTGATAGCGCATCTGGGCGCCAATGGTCTGCATCGGGTGAGTGCAAGCGACTTCAAGGTGGCAAACCGGGCAAATTACTGACTTCATGTGTTTACACCTCCGAAAACTTGCTGATAGGCTCTTCCGAGATTGAAGATACTTATAGTTGTAATTAAATCTGCGAATTCCCCATTTTGCATATCGTCATTTTGCATATCGTCGGCGTCGCGGCGGATAGCTGCGATTATTGCAAGAATTGCTCCCTTGTTGGCGTCAGAAATTTCGGCTACATTCCAATCATCTGGCAGGTCTTTAAGCATATCCTTGGCCAAAGAATTGTAATGGATCTCGTCATTGATATTGTTAATAAGTTTCGCCTTTAGAGATTGTTCCGTCACGTTATACCTCCTTTTATTAGAATCCCTCGACCGTGTAAACATCCGGTGCCGTTAGTATTCCGTAAAGTATGTCCGCGGCTACTCTACTAGCGCAAATGATCCGCAACGTCTTGAGTTCGCCGGGGTGGTCAATGTCTCCAATGATCACATTGCGGACTTTGGAGCCGTCCGCCAGCGTGTTTTCTTCCAGGCACACGCCGTTAAGCCCGGTATCGATTATCGCCATCGTTGACCTCATTTCAATAAGAACTGGTTACAGAACCAGGTCACACTGACAAAACCTAGTATTTGGAGGAAATCTCCGAAACTGAAAACATAGTTCCCGACTACGTAATTGTCCGTGAATAACCCTGCAAACTGCCGATACTGGCAATAATTGACATTCAGCTCACGGCCTAAAATCACCAGGGCAAAGCCAATTATCAGCCATTTCATATTAAGCCTGGCTTTCATTAGAGTCACTCCGTTATTCAGATAATGTGTCTTCTTTTGTACTTACGGCTGATATACTATTTCGTAAACATCTTTTGTCTTGAGATATGTAATCTCAATTTTCTGCGCTCCCATATTGATACTAGCCTTGATAAAACCATCCAGAGCGATCCACGGGAGAATGGTTTCGTGTATAATTGAGCCGTCTTCAGTGTTGATATAGAAGTGCCTGACTGTTAGTTTTTCTGCCATTGTAACCTCCAAAGGTGTCTTATTTTGTACTTACCGGCTGATAGTCTGGAGTTCTTCAAGACTAAGTTCGTTGAGGGCCTTCTTAACAGCATCCTCGTCAACGAATACGATTCCTTGTCCATCGAGATAGTCAAGAACCCCAAGAATCATCCTGACCGTTAGTTCTCTGGTATCTAGTTTTTCTGCCATTGTAGCCTCCTTTTACTTTTCTAACTCGTAAACCGATTTTGACTTGAGGTACGTGATCTCTATTTTCTGCGCTCCAAGATTAAAAGTAGCCTGAATATACCCATCGAGAGTGTCCCACGGCCGAAGAGTTTCGTGTATGATTTTGCCGTCTTCAATGTTGATATAGGAGTGCTTAATTGTTAGTTTTTTTGCCACTGTAGCCTCCTTTTACTTGTTTAGATTCTTCCCTTCTCTGGTCATGCCAACCTTACTGACAGCGCAAGAGTCGCATATCCAGACCGGTTTCGATTTAAGGTTTGCAGAAAACGGTTTGAATACATCAACTATTCGCACCTCTAGATAGAACGGGTCCTTGTTACCGAATGCGCTCTGCTTGCAGGGTTTCCCGCAAGTCCAACAGCGTCTTGTTGTCATATCTTAATCTCCAACTAATAAGTATTAGTTCACAGCGTCCGGGTTCTCCCAGACGCTAATTGACCGGATTGGTGGCAGGCGCCACCTGAACTTTATGATTCTGAGATAGAAGATATTGGGGAACTGCGTT
>Ga0187864_10003104_pt1 | contig 13833 bp, 8 predicted proteins | sample June2016WEW_11_4_FD_132985 | JGI IMG/M metagenome (GOLD analysis project Ga0187864, IMG submission 132985) | Peatland microbial communities from SPRUCE experiment site at the Marcell Experimental Forest, Minnesota, USA - June2016WEW_11_40 | ecosystem: Environmental > Terrestrial > Soil >... | reverse complement strand
GAGAGCGTCGCGCCCCACCCCCTGGCCCCGGGCAGGTAGTACATGGTCGCCCGGGTGGCGTCGAACGCGTTCGGGTCGCTCGCGGGGGCGTCCCCCAGGAAGTAAACCCCCGTCAGCGCGCTGCAGGCGTTGAACGACCACGGCCCGATGGTGCGGACGCCTGCCGGGATGGTGATGCTCGCCAGGCTAGCGCAGTCATTGAACTGGCCTACGCCGAGGCCGCCGATGCCGGTGGGGAGGGTCACGCTGACCAGGCGCGCGCATTCGGCGAACGCGTAGTCGGCGAGGTTGGTGACGCCGGCGGGGATCGCCGCGCTGGTCAGGGGGCAGCCCATGAACGCGCGCTCCCCGATGCTGGTGACGCCTGCGGGGATGCTGATGCCGGCCAGGTTCGTGCAGAACTCGAACGCCGAGTCCCCGATGGCGACGATGCCGCCGCCCATGCCGGCGTTGGTCAGGTTGCCGCAGCAGTAGAAGGAGGACGTGGGGATGCTGGTGACGCCGTTGCCCGTCGCGATGCTGGCCAGGCCGTAGCAGTTCGAGAAGGTCATCTCCCCCATGTTGGTGACACTGTCGGGGATTACCACGCTGGCGAGGCCCGCGCATCCCTCGAACGCCTTGTCCGCGATGCTGGTGACGCCGCCGGGCACGGTGTAGGCCGCCCCGGCCTTTCCCTCCGGGTACGCGATGAGCGTGGCCTGGGCCTGGTCGAACAGCACGCCTTCCGCGCTGCTGTAGGCCGGGTTGAGGCCGTCCACCGAGATCCCCGCCAGGCGGGTGCAGCCCTCGAACGCCCACCTCCCGATGCTGGTGGTCCCCCTGCCTATCGTGACGCCGGCCAGGTTGGTGCATCCGGCGAACGCCATCTCCCCTATGCTGGCGACGCCGTCGGGGATGGCGGCGGCGGTTAGACCGCAGCTCTCGAACGCCCCGCTCCCTATGGTGGCGACGCCGGCGGGGAACGCCACGCTGGCCAGGCTGAAGCAGTTCTCGAACGCCGCATCCCCGATGCTGGCGACGCTCTTGCCCATCACGACGCTTGCTAGCGCAGAGCAGTCCCCGAACGCTTCGGCCCCTATGCTGGTTACGCCCCCGCCCAACGTGGCGGTGGCGAGGTCCTTGCACCACCAGAAGGCGTTATCCCCTATGTTGGTGACGCTGTCGCCCATCGTGACCGAGGTGATGTCGGCGCCTGCGAACGCCATCCCCCCGATGCCTACGACCGGCAGGTTGCCGATGCTGTCGGGGATCGCGACCGCCCCGCCGGGGCCCTCATACATGACGATCGTGATCGAGCCGCCGTTGGTCTCGCAGAGGAACTGGGAGGGCTGCGCCCGCGCTACGGGCGCCAGCGCCAGGAGCGACAGCAGCAGGGCCGAGCCGGTGGTCAAGGTGGAATGCCGGCGCCCGCGCGCCCCTGGGTTGGATGCAGAGATCATAACGACATTATAATGAGCCACTGTAATACCACCGGTCAGAAAGACAAGGTCACTATACCACTTCTTGGGGGTTGGGGAAGACCCAGGTTTCTGCTCGCTTTTACCGACCGATTTAAATGGTCTAGGCGGTGAGGTTTGAACTCACGACCTTCTGAACCCCATTCGGCGGTGCTCGAACACCTCTGTGCCCAACTGACCAGTCCCTTTGGGACGAGGCCCGGAGGGAAACCGCCTTGAAAGGAGGGGTCGTAAACGCCCTGCGTGAGTTCGCAGACCTTTTTGGCTTCCTGTGTGACGGTGAATAACCTGTGAATAGCATGTTACTAAGTTTCACTTGGCAAACTATGGCATTGTCCGGTATAAAATGGGGCAGATGTGCAGGTAACGGCATGGTTTGGGGTCCGAGCTAGTCTTGGAATAGATGCCAGGCGTATCCGCAGTTCCGGGGTGGAACTTCGAGAAGATCAACTGCATGAATGATGGGCAGAATAAAAGTTTCTTCAATGGCCGGTTTCAACACTCGGTGGACAAGACCGGCCGGGTGAGCGTGCCCGCCAAATGGTGGCGGGACAGGAAGGGAGAGAGCTTTATGGTGGTGAGTTGGCCGTTGGACGCGCCCAGGTGCCTTAAGGTGGTGCCTATCGAACTGCGGGAGAAGATCCTGGACGGACTCGGGGGAGGACAACTCAGCAACGAGACGGAAGAGAGATCCGTTCGCGGGTTTGGGGTCAATTCGGATGTCCAGGAGATTGACGAATCCGGGCGGATGGTTTTGCGTCCGGACTTGTGCGAGTCGGTTGGGATTAAGGGGGAAGCGGTGCTGGTGGGCTGTATCCGGTATTGGGAGGTGTGGAACGAGAAAAGCCTGGAGGCGGACCTGCCGGCGACCCTCAAGGCAGCGGCGGAGAGCGCGAAGAAGAAAGGAATCTAAGATCTATGGACCTGGCCTCTTTATTACACCTTCACGCGGCGGTCGAAGGCGGCAGGGTGGGTGGCTGCCGATATGACTTGGACCGGCTGTTCGTGCCAAGGCTCCTGGCAAGGCCTGTTTGGGGCAACTTGCGCGGGCGGCCGATGCGGGGACGCCCTGGAAGTTCCGATCTCCGGTTGCGGGACGGCTTGATCCAGCGCGGGGGAGACTTCGGACGGAGGACGGAGGACGCGCTCTTGGCGAGGTCCTCGAAGGGCAGGGCGGTAGTGGTGTCGCTGCTCGATTGGCTCGCGCTTCTCCTGGTGGCCGGCGGCGCCTTCACGGGACTTGGCTTGGCGGGGATGGCCAAGATCGAGCCCTGGAGAGCGGCTTACGAACAGGGCAAGGCAACTCGGGCGATGGAGCAGCGCGAGGCGGGGTTCCGTCGCGGCTGCCTGGTCATAAGGGAAGCCAGTTCGCGGGTGGACCCCAAGGCGGTGGTGGCGGCGGTTCGGCTGCCTCTCCGGCCGCCTGGGGCGCCCGCCGGGCCACCGGCCGGCGGGGAGATGCTGGCCGCCAGAGTCGCCGGCCCGGGTTTGGGCGCACCCGTTCGCGGCGCCCGGTCGCCGTCTTTACTGATTGGGCAGCAGCCCGGCCGAGTGAAGCCGGTGCAAACGGCAAAATCCGGGCACATCCCAACCCTCGAGCCACGCGGATAACGAGGTCGAGCGTGGCTTGCCACGGGCTCCACTCTCGAGCCCACTGATGACGTTGCAGGAGCAAAGCTATGTTGCAAGCGTTTCAATATCTGAGGTTGGCCGGGCTCGGCTCGGTCCTGCTGTTGGCTTTTGGATGGCTGGAATGGCGGCTCTACTCGTTGCAAGTGGTCCGGCACAGTGAGTTGGAAGGCAAGGCTAGAAGTTACTTCGAGTTCAAGAAGAGCACGCCATCCATTAGGGGAGAGATTCGGGACGCCAACGGTCTTCCATTGGCGATGGTCCGGCCGGTGAAGAACATATTCGTCGACCCATGTCTGTTGGGGGAGCGGACCAACCAGATGGCTGGCCTGCTGGCCTCCTGGCTGCAAACGGATGCGTCGCTGCTGGCGCGCACGAAACTCAGGCCTCGGTTGCTCCGCGTGGATGGCCGCGGCCGGGAGGTCTATGACAACAGGGTGTGCCTCAAGCAAGGCGCGTCGGTTGAGGAGTGGGAGTGGCTTGAGCGGAGATTGAGAGAGGACAACTTCGGCTTTAATCCGGCCAAGCTGCGGACTCGGCAGAAGGTGCTGCTCGAGCGGTTGCGGATTCACGCCGTGTATGCGGAAGATGACCTGGTGCGGACTTACCCCCAGGACCGGCTGCTCTGCCATGTGGTAGGCCGGGTCGGTCATGACTTTGGCGCGGGCGTGTTTGTTCCCGAATGGGGAATCGAGAAGGTCCTCAACGCCCAGCTATCGGGGTCGCCCGGATACTGCGAGGGTGTCCGGGACGCGCGCGGTCGCGAGATACCCGGCCGCCGTGCCGTGTTTCGCAAACCGGTGGATGGCAACAACGTCGTTCTGACCATTGATTTGGGCCTGCAGGAGATTGCCACCAAAGAACTCAAGGCCGGGCTTGAACTCTACGGGGCCCAGGGGGCGGTGGCGATCATTGTCCGGGTCCGGACCGGTGAGGTTCTGGCCCTGGTGAGCTTGCCCGATTACGGGTTAGCGCCCAGCCAGGTGCCGGTTGAGGCCTGGAGGGACCGAGCGATCCAGGACCTGATCGAACCGGGCAGCACGTTCAAGATCGTGACTTACGCCGCGGCCTGGAACGAGGGACTCATCGACTGGAACCAACCGATCAATTGCAGGGAGCGTTTGAACATCCCGCAACCGTTGAGCGACAGCGAGCCGATGGGGGTCGTGCAACTCCGGCAGGCCTTCGCGAAGTCGTCGAACAACGCGGCCGCGCAGATCGGCCTGCGGGTTGGGGGGGAGCGGCTGAACCGCTGCATTCGGGCGTTTGGGTTTTGCGAGCCTGCCGGCCTGGGACTCGAGGGCGAGCGATACGCCTCGGCCAGCCCGGTCAAACCGGGTTCGTTGACCTCGGTGACTCGGGCGGCGATCGGCTACGGCGTGGCGGCAACTCCCTTGCAGTTGGCGATGGCGATGAGCGCGCTGGCCAATGAGGGCAGGTTGATGAAGCCGATGATCGTGGCGCGGATTGTGGACAACCAGGGCAACGTGGTCGCCCGGACCCAACCGCGTTGCGTTCGCGCGGCAGTGCCCCCGGCTGTGGCTCGAGCAATGATCGAGGGCCTCAAGGCGGTAGTGTCCAAGGAGGGCACGGGCCGCCTGGCCGAGATGGAGAATTTCACGGCCGCCGGCAAGACAGGCACCGCGCGGGTGGCGGGCAGGCACGGCTATGAAGCGGGCAAGTATCGCGGCACTTTCGTCGGCTTCTTTCCCGCGGAGGCCCCTGAACTCTGCATCCTGGTGATGTATGACCAGCCCCGCTCGGCGTATTACGGCGGCCAGACAGCGGCGCCGGTTTTCCGGGCCATTGCCGAGCAGGCGGCCAGCTATCTTCGCCTGCCGCCGAAGCTCAAGCCTGTGGCGGCGTTTGACCAAAAGGCGCCCGCGGCCCTGCTGCCTTCGGGTTCCGGGCTTTGAGGCCGGCCCCTCGCTTTATGAACCCGACGCGTTGCTTCCTTCTGTCCTCGGTTGGCTTCCTGCTCGCCTTGGGGGCGACGATGCTGTTCAGCGCCGGGATGTGGCAAGGAGAAGCCCGGTTTTACGAACAGCTCCATTGGATGGCGTGCGGAGTGCTGGCGGGTTTGGCGGCAGGGTGTGTGGGCCCCCGCCCGCTGGCAAGGTTCCATCTGCCCTGGATGCTCTATGGGCTGTCGCTCCTGCTCCTGGTTTTGGTTCTGGTCCCGAGCCTGGCCCCGGAGGTCAACGGCGCCCGGCGGTGGTTATGGGGCATGCAGCCTTCGGAGGCGGCCAAACCGGCCCTCATCCTGGCACTGGCGTCCTACTGCTCGAAGCGGCTTTCGGGGATGGGAGATTGGGCGCAGGGCTTTATTCGGCCTGGCCTGCTCTCACTGCCGGCGGTGGCGTTGACATTCCTGGAGCCGGATTGGGGCACAGCGATCCTGCTGGCAATAGTGGCGGGCGTGCTGATGGCCATAGCCGGCACCCCGTGGCGTCGGTTGATGCTGGCCGCCCTGGCAGGTCTGGTTCTGTTTCTGGCGGCCCTCCACGGCGACCCCGTGCGAATCGGACGTTTTCTGGCGTTCCTGGACCCGGAACGCTGGAAGGATACCTACGCCTGGCAGCCGTGGCTGGGGTTGCTGTCGCTTGGCCGCGGGGGCTGGCTGGGGGTTGGGTTGGGCAAGGGCCTTCTGAAGTTCGGGTTTGTTCCCGAGCAACACACGGATTCGATCTTGACGCTGGTCGGCGAGGAAACGGGCTTTGCCGGAACCAGCCTGGTCGTGGCGGCGTTTATGACATTTGTCGTCTGCGGCCTGGTGATCGCCTGGCGGGCGCCCGATCCCTTTGCCCAGCTTCTGGCCGCCGGCATCACCTTCTGGATCGGCTTGCAGGCCTTCATCAACATCGGCGTTGCCGTCAGCGCGCTCCCTAACAAGGGCATCCCGTTGCCCTTTGTCAGCTATGGTGGTTCGAGCCTGGTCACCTCGCTGGCTTGTGTGGGGCTGTTGGTGGGAATTGAAGCCCGGACTCCTTCCCGCTCGGCGCGGGAGATGGGGGCGGACGGGAGCGGGCCGCGCCAATGCGCCGGAGGGAGCGCAGTTTGCCGCTAAATCGCAGGTTGTTGTGACGTCGCCGAGCCGGGCGCCGAGTTGGGGTTTCTCCCGGGTTTGCCATGGAGCATCCAGAACTCGAGGAGGCGGGCGAGCTCGAGGGCCTTCTTCTCGCCGGCGGTTCGGCTCCGGGAGAGCCTGGCTGCAGTCGCCACAATGGCGGCAAGACGTTGGGTAATCCGGGCCTGCAAGGTCCGGGCAGCCTTCTCGGTCGCGGCCAGGATGACCGGGCCATGAATGCCTTGCCGGCTCAAAAGATAGACCGTCTCGGCGTGGGCGCGGCTGGGCAAAGGACACGGTTGGGGCACGGTTTTTCCAGCATGCCGAACGCGGAAGAAAACGGTGTTCGCGTCCAGGAAATCGTTCGCGTCGGGCAGGCTGCCAACGCCCTCGGGGATGTTGACCGGAGCACCGTCGTTCACCTGGGCTGCAATCCACTGGACCAGGGGCTGCTTGTCCTCTTCGGGAAGGCCGTCCCACAGGTCGGCGGCGAGCTCGTCGGCGCGGAACTCGCGGCCCTCGGCCTTGGCGCGTTGCTCTTGTTTCTGCACTTCCACGATGCGGATTTGACGGAAGTGTTTCGCGGTTTCGCAGTACAGCTCATCGCAGAGCCTTTCCCGCTCCGCAGCCTCGGCAACGCCGAGCAACTCAAAGACCGCCAGGTCAAGCGCGCGGCGGTCGGGCATTGATAATTCCCGCGGCAATCCAATCGGCCGCTCTGCCAGTCTCTTGATGCGCTCCGCCGAGTGGCATTCCATAAACTCTTCTTCGACCATGGGCTGGGTGTCGCGCGTGCAAAGCCGGCGAAAGGCGTCCCGCAATTTTTTCGCAAGGGCTTTCGTGGCCTTGCGAGGGTCCGGGACCTCCATGAGGTTCACATCCACTACTTCGGTTTTTAGATTGCCCTCCGTCCCGGCATAGCGGCCAAAGTAAATCTTGAGCAGTCCCACCAGAGTGGAGTTCAGAACCGCTCCGAGCAACTCTGGCGAACACTCCTTTTCGTCGACAACAGTCACATCATACAAATTACAGTTTACGAGCAGGCGCCCCTTGTTGTGAACGACCACGTGCCGGTACTGCTGAGACTTGGGCCAAATGAGATGGCCGCACTTTGTGTAGGTCAAATCATACCAGCGGTTGCGGCTCGCGCATGTGGCCCTTTCGGGCACTGGGACCGCTTTGCTCTTGGTGGAGGCAAAGGTACTCCGTTCCCCGTAACGAAGGTAGCTCTCGACATAGGTCCCCCTCAATGCCTGCATCGGCGCCGACACCAGGAGCACGATCCGGCCCAGATCTCCCGGCGTCAAGACAGGGCGGCGCACGTCCATCAAGCTGTGAACCTCAGGCGCCAGGTAATTGGTTTCCACGGGATGTACGGTTTCGTCGCCCCCACCGGTCTTGACGAGTCTCACCTCGCCCGACTCGACCTCGGACCGCTTGCAGTGAGTGTGCAGGGGCGCGTCGTTCCATTCGAGTCGGGAGTATTTGGCCAGGAATTCTGAGCTCACATCGCGGGGCATGAAGAAGGCATCGCAGCCGCTCTTAACGCCAAATCGAATTGTGGTGATCTCACCTAAAGGCACGAAGCGCCTGGCGTAACGGTCCATGATTCGGAAATAGAAATCGGGGGCGCGGAGATATTTGCCCCACTTGCCGCCGCCGTATCTCGATCCGTACGCAGTGCTGGCGCCGTCGTGAAGCAGGCCGTTGCCGTTCTCGTCGAATACGCCAACATCCTCGCTCTCGTCCTGGTTCTCCAACGAGGCGACACTCCTGATTCCTTCCGCCAAATCGCGCTGCTTTTGCAGGTCAAAGAGGCGTCCGGCGCGCAGGCCGTCCTCCCACAGGTCTTTTTGCCTTTTCACGACGATTCGGAACTCACCCTGGGCCTGGTTCTTTTTGCAGCGCAGGATGATGTCCCTGAATTTCCCGGCGGCCTCCTGGCGGGCGTTTTCGTCTTTGCGCTCGCCTAGAATCTGCGCGAGCGGGACGTTCAGGCGCACGAATTTGACCCACTGGACGCTACGCGCCGCGGCATCGCCGCACCGCTGCAAAATCACCGCGCAGGTTTTGACGCGGGCATCCCCGAACCAAGGCTCGGCGTTGCTCTCCAAAATGGCGTGTATTTTGAAGTTGGCGAGTATCCACCCCTGGAGCGCAAAGCCGTATTCGACGTCGAGCCAACTCGAGGAGACCAGAAAACCGAACCACCCTTCGTCAGCCAGGTGGCTGGCGGCTGCCGGCCAGAAATAGCAGTGGAGGTCGCTGCGGCCGCTGAGCTTGAGGCCGGGCCAGAGTTCGGAGCAAAGCGCGAGCAGATCCTCCTTGGCCTGCATGGGTTTGGGTTTCGGCTTGTCGCCGCGGCGGGGGATCAGTTCCTGGCGGACGTAGGGCGGATTGCCGACAACCGCGTTGAGCGAGGGCAGGAAAATGGGGCCGTTCACCCTCTCTCCCCTCAGGCCGTGCGGCAGTTCGCAAAAGGGCTTATCGGCGCGAACCTCGAAGAAATTGCGGCGGGCGATGCGGGGGTAGTTCTCTTCGTCGTTAATCTCGCGGGCGGCAAGGTTGAGCGTGGCCAGATGGGCGGCGAAGAGCGAGACGTCCACGCCATAGAGTTGGGCCAGGCGGTCCTGGTGGGAGACGCTGGGGTGCGTGAGGCGCCGGTCGCGCTCGAGCCAGGCCTTTCGATGGTAGGCGCGCACGAGAAAGCTGCCGGAGCCGCAGGCGGGGTCCAGGACGGTGTCTTCGGCCTTCCGGATGCAGAAGGCGTTTACGACGTCCACTAAATCTTCGTCGGTGTAATGTTGGCCGAACTTGTGGCGTTCCTCGGGCTCGATGATGCGCTTGAAGATGCCCCCCAGGATGTCGGCGCGGATTGCCTTGAAGTTGAAGGGCCGCAGGTTCTCGAGTACGGAGCGCCAGGCCTCGAGGGAGTGTTCATGCCCGAAGATGTGCGGGCCGGCCCAGTCTTGTTCGGTCGCGTAAAAGAGAGTTTCATAGTCGCCGGTGGCGTCAACGGCGAGTTGAAACAGCCTCTGAAAATGAAGATAGAGTTGGCCGGCAGACGCGGCCCCCTGGGGGACGCGGAGCTCCTCGAGTTCGTCGAACTTGGTCCGGACCGATTCGTAGAAGAGGAGGCGGTTTGCGAACACGTAGCAAAGGGTGCGGGCGGCGCGGTCAACGAGGGAGCGCCAGGTTTTGGGGTCGTTGCGGATGACGGCCCAGCCCTGGTCGTTGGCCATCCATTCCTGCAGGAGGCCGTCAAAAGCTTTTGACTCGGCGCATCCGGCCCCGAGGAATTCGGCGGTGAGTTTGACGGGCCAGGAGATGTGGCTTTCAAAGGCCCGAATAAAGAATTCATCGGGGGCCATGCCCCAGTCAGGTTGCTGGCCGGAGAGGATGCCCTGGAACTCGGCGAAGAAGCGGGCCAGGAATTCCCGAACGGCTTTTTCGACATCGGCGCGGGAAACGTCCTCGGGATCTTCGAGATCCAGGCCCAGGTCATAGTCCTTGAGGCGTCGCTCCAGGATCGGTTTCTGCCATTGCTTGGAATCGAAGAGCACGAACTTGTTCACGTTCCAGGTGAAGAAGAACTCGGCCCCGGCGTTGGAGGCCTTCTGGTAGGAGTCCTCGACCAGAGCGGCGTTGTAGGCGTTCCGGCCCTCCGGCGTGCCCGGCAACTTCACCTCTCCGGCGAGGACCAACTTGTCGTTGGAATCGTAAACCCGCAGGTCCGAGCGCTTTTTGTTGATGCCTTTCGATTCCTCGATCTCCGTGCGCTTGAAGGGCATGTCCGGGTGGCCCTGGAAGAGGCAGTCCGCCCACTTTGAGACGCGGCTGCAAAATGTGACTTCGTTGACCCGAATGTCGCTTTCCGGCATTTCGGATAGTTAAGCGGGAGAAGGCCGATTTGGCCAACAGTTTTTAAGGAGCGGGACCGGCGGCTGGGCAGTGCCAACATCGGGGCAAAACGATGTTCCCGCAGCCTTGTCCATTAGGCGTATGAAAACGAAAACCTGTATGTTCCTGGTGTTGGCTGGAGCGATAGTGGTGGCCGCGGCCCTGCTTTGCCCTCGCCCGGAACCGTCCGCGCGCGCGGCTGATCCGGCGACTCCACCTGCTGGTGGGCCGGAGGGGGGACTGCCGGGGCCGCAGATGGCCGCCAGCGTGGCGCCCCGGGAAGCGTCCCCCGAGAACCCAGGGCACACAAACCTGGTCGAGCGATTGCTCAGGGGCGATGGAGTTCAATTGACGCCCGGGCAAATCAGCGCATTTCTCGCCGCCAATCATCGCAATGCGGAGAGCCTTTTGGCCGCTTCCCGGGCCGGCGATGACCCGGCGTACCTGAGGGAGGCCAAAGAGAGGTTCCCCGACGATGCGCGCGTGCAATTCGCGGCGATATTCAAGAGCGATTCGCCGGAGGAACGCAGCCAGTGGCTCGACCGGCTCAAGCAGACCGCCCCGGACAATGCCCTGCCCGATTACCTCTCGGCTCTCGACGACCTCAAGGCCGGCCGGACGGCGCAAGGCGCGCAGGAGTTGGCGGCGGCGGCCGGAAAGACCGGATTCCAGGACTATGCCCTGGATTCCATCCAGAGTGCCGAAGAGGCCTACCGCTCGGCGGGTTACTCGGAGGCGGAAGCCAAGTTGATTGCCGCGGCGGGAACACCCCTGCCGCAGCTCGCCCAGCTCAGGCAACTGGGCTTGAACATCGTCGACCTGGCCAATTCCTACCAGCAGGCGGGCGACACCGCCTCGGCGCAGAGCGCGCTCCAGATGGCGGTCCAACTGGGGCAGCGGTTGGGCCCCAACGGCCCCGGAGGCCAGTTCCTCATCGACAATCTCGTGGGCATGGCGATCCAGCTCAACGCGCTCAAGGCGATGGACCCGGCCAGCCCCTACGGCAGTTCGGGCCAGACGGTCCAGAATTGCATGGACCAAATCACCGAGCAGAGAGCGGCCGTTAAACAACTCGGCCAACAGACCGAGGGCCTCTGGGAGAATATGCCACCCGAAGACCTGGTCAGCTTTTTAGACCGCCAGAAAATCTATGGAGAACAGTCGACCATGCAGTGGTATCTCAACAAGAGCGGGCCGCTCTCCGGCGCCGGGCAGAACTGAAACCGCACCGGTTGACTTCAGCGACGCTGGCGGGCACGCTGGCGGAGAAACGCCTTCTCAGGCCGCCCCTTCCAGAGGACGATACGCAGGCGGCATACTTTCCTGAAAGATCGGGTTGGCCCCAGGGCTGCATCAAGCGCGCCACCCCAGGCGATCCTGTGCCGGAGCGCCGGCTTTAGCCGGCAGATTCTCACAATTCCCGTGCCGCTGCCGCATGAATGCGGCGTTCCGGGCGGGCTTGATGCAGCCCCGGGTTGGCCCGCCTTACTATTTTATTTGCTTGTCGTCGGGTCTGTTTTTGTCTTTCTTGGCCACGTTATTCAAGCCGAGCACGATTTGGTAGGCCTCTTCGCGGGTGGCATCCGGGGTGAACAGGAGGGTGCCATCGGAGATGCGCCCGGAGATGAGCGGGGCGGCCAGCCATCGGCTTTGGTGAAGCCCCGGCGCCTCAGGACTGGCAAACTGGGTTTGGATGGCAAGGCGTTTGCCGTGGTTGGCGACGGTGTATTGTTCGAGGAGCCACGACCCTTCCCGATCCAGGCGGACGCGGATGGCAAAACCGCCGACCGCCTCTTCGACTCGCGCCTCGGATACGTTGGCTTCGGTCAGGAAAGGTTCTGACTCGACGTTGACCATCTGCGGGTTGTCGCGGTAGATCGGGACAGGCCGGCTGCGCTTGGCGGCATCCTGGTTGACCTCCAGAAAGACGTGGAGCGTGCTCAAGGCCTTCTCGCGCTTGCCTTCCTCAGTGCGGCACCCGCAGACCAGCGCCAAGGCCCAGGTCAGCCCCACAAACAAATAACCATTGAATCGGTTCCAATGATTCATCATAGTGTGCCAGACAATCGCAAAGTGCCTGCGAAGTAAAGACGGATATGAGCAAACAATACAACAAGACAGAGAAGAAAAAACGACGCCAAAGCTATCTCAAGCGCAAGAAAGTGGCCGCCCGTGTTAAGACCAAAGAGCCTGCCCCAGCGCCGGCCCCGGCTCCGGCAGTTCAACCGCCGGCTCCAGCGCCCGCCCCAGCCCCAGCCCCTGCTCCAGCCCCGACGCCGGCCCCAGTTCCAGCTCCGGTGGCAGTGGAGCCTCCGGCCCCAGTTCCGATTTCGGCTCCAGTTCCGGCCCCAGCGCCAGCCCCAGCGCCAGCCCCAGCCCCAACGGTAGCGGAGGCCCCACCCCAAGCCTGACCTGGATAATAATCCTGCAATCCGTGGCTCGCTCAGCCGACGTAAGGCAGGGGGAAGCGGGCGGTCAGTTCGCGCACACGCTGGCGAACTTTGGCGGTGGTTTCGGGGTTTTTGAGGTCCAGGAGCACCTCGGCGATCATGTCGGCAACCGCGGCCATTTCAGGCTCTTTCATGCCGCGCGTGGTCACGGCCGGCGTGCCCAACCGGATGCCGCTTGCCTGGAAGGGCGAGCGGGTCTCGAAGGGGATGGTATTCTTGTTGACGGTGATGCCGGCCTCATCGAGGGCGGCCTGGCATTCCTTTCCGGTGACTCCGCGAGCGCCGACGTCCAGGAGCATGAGGTGATTGTCGGTGCCGCCGCTGACCAGGCGGAAGCCGTTGCGCCGCAGGCCCTCGGCGAGGGCCCGGGCATTTTTCAGGATCTGCTCCTGGTAGGCCTTGAAGGAGGGCTGGAGGGCTTCATGGAAACAGACGGCCTTGGCGGCAATCACATGCATCAGCGGACCGCCCTGGATGCCGGGGAAGGTCTGGGAATCGATTTCCTTGGCGTACTTCTCCTTGCACAGGACGAGCCCGCCGCGCGGACCGCGCAAGGTCTTATGGGTCGTGGTGGTGACAAAATCGGCGTGCGGGACGGGGCTTGGGTGGAACCCGGTGGCTACCAGGCCGGCGATGTGGGCGATGTCGGCGACCAGGTAGGCGCCGACCTCGCGGGCGATCTGCCCCATCCGCTCGAAATCGATGACGCGCGGGTAGGCGCTGGCGCCCACGGTGATCATCTTAGGGCTGTGCTCGCGCGCCATCCGGGCCAGTTGGTCGTAGTCAATCCGCTCGTCCTCTTTGCGGACCCCATAATGGACGACCTCGAAGAACCTGCCGGAGAAATTGGCCTTGTGGCCGTGGGTCAGGTGGCCGCCGTGGGACAAGTCCATGGTGAGCATTCGCTCGCCGGGCTTGAGCATGGCGAAATAGACGGCCATGTTGGCGCCGCTGCCCGAATGGGGCTGGACGTTCGCGTGCTCGGCGCCAAAGAGCTTCTTGGCCCGGTCGATGGCCAGTTGCTCGACGACATCGATGAATTCGCAGCCGCCGTACCAGCGTTTTTTCGGATAGCCTTCGGCGTATTTATTGGTCAGGACAGACCCCTGGGCTTCCATGACGGCGGGGCTGGTGAAGTTTTCGCTCGCAATGAGTTCGATGTTCTCCTGCTGGCGCTGGCATTCGTGTTGGATGGCCTGGGCGGTTTCGGGGTCGATGGCGCGGAGGCGGAGGTCGATCGGGATGATTTGAGTTTCCATTTTGCTGACGCGGCGCTCGTGGCGTCCGCCTTCAAAGCCGGTATTGAGGAAGACGTCAAGGATGCTTTGGG
>Ga0187864_10003103_pt1 | contig 13836 bp, 14 predicted proteins | sample June2016WEW_11_4_FD_132985 | JGI IMG/M metagenome (GOLD analysis project Ga0187864, IMG submission 132985) | Peatland microbial communities from SPRUCE experiment site at the Marcell Experimental Forest, Minnesota, USA - June2016WEW_11_40 | ecosystem: Environmental > Terrestrial > Soil >... | reverse complement strand
GGAGGCATCATGATGCTGATAAGGGGTACAAAGAACGCTTTGTGGTGCCAAGAACTTTTTCAACGTACCTATCTGCCTGAAATAGCTAAACTATTTTTTGGCAACTGTTAAAGATCAGTCTAAGTATTCTTGAATCATTCATTGCAACTTTCGTAATAAATAAACTTTCGTAATAAATAGTCTCTATGTTACTTTGTTTCGATTCGTAATCCTAAATTTTGACAACTGCCCGCTACTGACACTTCGTATAGGTAGGTGTACTAAAGTGCGGACAACTGAAAGTCGGCCTTCGGAAGTTTCTCTTAAAATCCGAAAGTGCTGATGGTAATGAATAGTCGTGGCGCTGCAGAAGCTCTGCAAAAACCAAAAGTAAAGACCTAGAGACGACAAGGTCGCGAATACAATATAGTATTTTCGTTCAAGCTACGCCTTTCTTTTTCTAGCATCATATTTTGCCTGCGCTTCATTGAAAAGCTTTTGTTCTTCTTCCGTGCTTATAATTAGTGGCGGCATTGCGACCGGCTTCCCTTGTTCATCTACGGCTACCATAACAAAATCCGCCGTATGGGTGGGGACCTTTGCTTCGGTAAAGAGTTTCTCCAAATACACTTCAACCCTGACCGTCGCGGAAGAATGGCTGACGAAAACAAGCCGGGAATGGACGATAACCAAATCCCCCACCTTAACAGGATTCAAAAACGTAATCTTATCCACCGCTGCTGTCACTGTCAGGGTATGGCAGTGGCGGACAGCAGCCACGCCAGCAGCGTTATCCATCAGCTTCATGAGTTCGCCACCGTGTACATTACCGGCGGGGTTTGCTTGGTCCGGCAGCATGATTTGGGCCATGTAAGTTCGAGAATGTCCTACGGTCCGGCCTTTTATTTCTCCGCCACTTTCCATGGTTTCGAGTGTTTCAGTCAAAATCTTCGCGTGACCAGCTTCAACACCACCCAATCTGCGGAAGAACTCGGCAATCTCCGTAAATCCCTCCCTTTCAGCAACCCTGGCTGCCTCAGGGTAGACCTTTTCACCCTCCTCGCGTTCCCTCAGTATTGCTGTTTTTAAGTTTGCTTTAACGTCTTTGACGCCTTCCAGAAATCTGAAACTATGAACAGCATGCTCCATTTCGTTTTGAGCGGTAGCAAGATATATATCTGCCAGCTCTTTTTGCCCTGCCTCCTTAGCTGCCTGTGCCATCTCGCCATACCGGAAAGAGATGTAAAGCTCGTCTGCCAGAAGCTTCTCTAGATTTCGTTCTGTTTCGCTACCACCTATCTCCATGTTTTTCCTCTCACTGTTGCCCCATTTATGGGTTGAAAATTGAATGAACCCTGGCTCCCACCGTGGATAGTCCACAGCCCCGTATCGCATAAGGAGAAGGAAGCTAAAATGAGACTAGACACGAAAAAGCGAAAGGAGTCAACAAAGGGATTTTCCTAATTCAAAAAACTGGACATATCTGTAGGCTGGTCCTCATTTTTAATTTCTGGGAGTTTTGCTGGCCCGTTAGTCACCATTACGATCGGTACTACTTGGTAGTTGAGCTATTTGAAATCGGTGAGTTGTAGGTATCATCGTTATCGATGCCTCCCTTACTATTCATTTTGAATTATTTTCGTTCCATTCAATCCTTCCTCGCCCCCCAGACCCCTTCGGAGACTGATCCTCATAGCTCAGAACGCACCGAAAGGGCTCGGTATGCTGCGAGGATCTTCGCTGATTAGGTGACTGGCTTACTGGCTGATTGACGCTCCTGGGTCCGTTTGAGCAAGAAGGTGGGCATGAAGAAGGCCCCGGCCGCGAAGGCACAGGGCACGGTCACCGTCCAGAGGGCGGTTGCGATCGAGTAGTGACCTCCGATGTAACCGATGGCGATCGGGGAGAACGATGACGCACAGTAGGCGATGGTTACTATAATACCGAGAGCGAGCCCCTTGAAGGAAGCAAAGGCTAAGCCCGTGAAGGTCCAGAGGCCTCCTGTTGCCGCAGTCCCGATAAACCCCGCCATAAGGGTGAAGAGGACCCTCAGAGGTGTATTGGCCACCGACAGGGTGAGCATTAAAAAGATTCCCATGAGGATGCTCCCCGCTACGCCGGTGCGCCTGTATCCCGTCCGGTCTGAGACAATGCCCATGATGGGTCTCCCGAGGGCCTGGCCTATGCCGAACAACCCGGCAAGTACCCCTGCGCCTGTGGCGCTCATCAGGACCTCAGTCCGGAGGTACACAGGAAACCACATAGCGAAACCAAACTCGGAGGCCGTCTGGAAGGTGAGCACCAGGCCAAGGAAGAGGAGCATGAGCGCATTTCTCGGGAGAAGGATGGCCCTATTGAAGTATACACTGGAACGAATCTCGGACCTTACCTCCGGCCACAACCGCCACTGTAGAAAGGCAACTGCCAACCCTGCTGATCCGATGACCAGGAACGCACTTCGCCAGGTGCCCGTAAGATCGAGGAGCCAGCCCGCGACGGCCGGACCGACAAACCAGCCCATTGCAGAACCGGACATCAGGAGGCCCAGGAAGAAGGCGGGCCTTTCCGGAAAGATCTCCAGGGTAAAGGCAGTGAGTGGGACAAAATAGAATGCCTCTACCGTGCCCGTGAAAAAACGGCTCCAGAAAAGCTGGTTCGCAGTGTTCACGAGGCCGGAAACCACGGTGAGGGTAGAAAAGCCGAATATACCGAAGAGGATCGCATGTTTTCTTCCAAAGCGGTCGGAGATCAAACCGGCCACAATTGGTATGGACATGTAGCCCCACATAGAGGCAGACCCAATCACACCAAGGGTTGTGCTGTCAGCGCCGAAGGCCTGCATGAGCGAGGGGATCAAAGGTCCGAAAAGCCATCTTTGCGCAAAATAGAACAGCATCCCGAACCAACCCATGATGAAAAAGCCCATTCGGTTGGACTTCACGCGCTCTCCACCCACATGTCCTATACAGTACAGACCGGTGCCGAAGAAAGCAAGCAGGAACAACGGGAAGTCTGCTTGCTGAATTTATGGGTAACGTCATTACTGCCCATCATAGTAACTCCTTCATCCCATAATCCACAACAGGGAACAAAATGTAGGCTCGACTTGTAGATGTACTTCACACCATAGTCTCCTTAAGAAGCTCACCTACATTCCGTACCAAAGCCCCACACGCTGAAAAGAACAATCCGCCCATCTCCCCTCATAGAAGACCAGTAAAATCATAATCCCTATAGTATCAGGACCAAAAGACACTACGGTGCTATGGGACGGCTGCAAATGAGAAGGAGACGGAGCGCAGCCGCAGTGGGGAAATTTGTCTCCTGCCATACAAATATATAGTTACGCGTAAAAGGGGTGCAGACTAGGCAGAAGGGATCTGACTTTCTCAAAAATACCAGCAGCGCCGGCCATTGTCGCCTCTATGGCCTGAAGAGGTACTTGTGATGTCATCATGGACGACGGTTTGCGATCCGGTCCCTCTTTCACATCTATAGAAGAAACTTTTCTTCTACGATATATACACCTACAAAGCGCTGCGCTGGAGTAAAGGCATCGGGTGAGGATTTACGGTTGAAAGCGGTAACAAGTGGATCAGCCAGAGCGTAAGCGATTGACTGCATCCGGTAGTTATGGCCGTATTTGGGTCCGATCCAGGGACATAGGCGTGCGTTCCCTCCAAGCCGCACAGCGGAAGTTCATAGTTGTTCGCTGATTTCTTGTATTCTCACCACAAGGACTGCTCTGGCCCAGGGAAACTTCTCTTTGGCGGCGTCGGCAAACTCACCGGAAGTCTGAATCTCACCTATTCCTTTTATCTTGCAACCGTTTCCTGGACCGTACTTACCTTGAACCTGGCGTGTGGCCCAAAGCATTTCTATCCTGCTGTCTTTTGTAAGGTTGTGCTCCGTCCCATAATATCCGGCTATCGGCACAAGAACGATTTCGCCATCCCGTATGCCGAGGGTCCTGATATAGTCACCCCAGGTGGCGGATAGTTGCGGTCCGTCAACGCCAGTCGTTGCGACGGCGACCCATTCCGCTTTGTCGATAATATCTTTACAGTTCCCCTCTATCTTGGCCATCGCTCTGCCTCCTAAAGAATATATTGGGCTTTCTTTGGCTTCTCTCGCGTAGAAAGCCGCGCTTGTTGTGTAACTATAAGACCGAATCGTATTGTCGGCAAGCCTCTTCCTTCAAAACAGTGTCACAAATCGATAACATAGTCCTCAGCGGCTCTCATGCTGTTCTACCATAACGATTAACTATACGCCTCCAATGCCGTATATCCCAATATTTCCCCCCTGAAGCCGTATATCCCCCTATATAGCCGGGATATACGCCACGCATTGTCGTTCATCTACTCGTCCAGCGGGCTTCTGACGATGATCCTCCAGTATGTTTGCTGGAAGCTATGGACGCCGACCCGCTTGGCAACGGGGGCGGCCGGGACTGCCCCCTTGACTGCCCTCTGCAGACTGTTCCCTCTCATCGGTGGGGATCAGTCGACCGATTCCCGTTGGTGTCCCTGTCAGCTTTACGATTGCCAAGTGAAGATCTGGTATAGATTACCTATCTGCAAAAAACGCGACTACAGGAAGTTAGCCCCGACCTCGCGGTCTTTGAAAACATCTACAAGTGTTCAGTTTTGCCGGAATGGCGTTTGATAAGGGTCAGCATCATCTCAACCGCCTTGGCCGCGAACTCTGGATCGTTGATATTGTTATCCATTTCGACTACCTCAATACCTTTCCTGAGGTTAGCCTTGATGGCGTCGAACATCGCCTTATCGGCCTCGCGGTCGCAGAATGGCTGATTGTCGCCGTCGAGAATGGACACTCCCTTGAGAGGAATAAGAAATGCAACCGGGCCCCTGGCGGCGTTCGCCTTTTCCGCGAATACTTTACCCATTTTCTCATTCTCTTCCTTGTTGGTACGCATCAGGGTAACTGACGGAGTCCATTCGTAGAACGTGCGGTTCCCCCTCTTATATTTTTCGGGCACTGTCTCCATCCCACCGAAATTAGCCATGTCCACGCATCCCGGTACGATGAGGTGAGGTATTCCCATTTGTCCGGCAGCGTCGAGCCGTTCAGGACCGGCATCGAATACCCCGCCGCACACAGTGTCTGCCCATTCCGTTGTGGTGATATCCAGAACCGCTTCAACCAAACCTTCCCTCACGAGGCTTTCCATCGTCTTCCCGCCGGTTCCGGTTGCGTGAAAGACAAGGACTTCGTATCCCTCGGTCGAAAGATTCGCCACGCAGACGTTGACACACGGAGTCGTGTTGCCAAACATCGATGCAGCGATGACCGCCTTGTCCCCTGAGCTTTCGGAGATATCAGTTTCCACCATGCCGCAAATCGCACCGGCCGCGCGTGAGAAAACGATGCGGGAGATGCGATTAATACCGGCCACGTCGACGATGGAGGGGATCATCGTAATATCCTTTGTTCCCACGTAAGCTCCCACATCACCGGCCGCTGTCGTCGAGACGCAGACCTTTGGCATGCCGATGGGAAGGGCGCGCATGGCCGACGTAACGACCGCGGTTCCTCCAGTACCGCCCATACCGATGATGCCGTCCATCATCAGGTCATCATATAGCGACTTGATGATCGACGGCGCACCCGCACACATCACTCTCATTGCCTCGCCGCGGTCTTTCCTCTCTCGAAGTTGTTCAAGGCTGCCACCGCCGGCCTGTGCGACATTGCGGGCTTGTACGTCCACGGGGAAGAGGTCCGTTGATCCCATTATTCCCGTGTTGACCGTGAGTACCTTATGCCCTCTCGCAAGTATTCGCTCGCGAACAAAGGCATACTCCGCGCCTTTGGTGTCAAAGGCCCCAATCAAACAGATCGTTTTCATTTTCCGTCCTTTCTTTTCCCGGCTGTACACTTTTTTCCGTGACGCAGTGGTGATGTAATTTCCATCTTCATGTCTCCAGACCGGTCCTCGTGGTACCTTCGGCGCCTCTCCGCAAGATCGGCCACGAATATTATAGGTATTATTGCATTATTTGATAACATTGCAAAGGGAGGGCTACAGGAAGGATCGGGCGGGTTGATCGGCTACGTATAGCACCTACAACTAAACGCACGCGGGCTTTTCAGGCGAGTGAAGAATGCCGCCCGAAAGGTGGAGAGAATTATTTTTTCACATGCTACAGATTTCTCTTGACAAAGTGTTATACGGTGTATAAATTGAATCATAATCTGAAAAGCCAAACCATCCGCGAGGATGGGACGGAAAGCGATGGGTCTCGGTACAGTTTCATTGAGTCTGCCTCAGTAGACAGCCGCGCTGCCGGATAAAGGGCGGTTTTTTTGTTTTCAGGCTAAGAGGTGGGCGGCGGTGAAGGGGAAATAACCAGACCGTTTGTGAGGGGGGACGGAAGGCCAGGCCGCCGGGTAGGCCCAAAAGACGAACAGCAGTTGGTATGATACGTGCCATACTTTGAGATAGACGTTTCTTGAATAGGTTGCCTGTTATCCTGAATAGGCAAGGAGGGAGCGTGTTATGAGACCAAGGCAGTTGATGTTGTTAGCAACCGCACTTATCTGTCTTCTTTCGTCGCCCGTCATTGCCGATACCTACATCGGAACGTATGAAGTCAGCTATATATACAACAGCATGTCCAACGGAGTTATGCCTACGGGTTCCATGGAGTATAACGGGATATGGACCGAACCTATCAAAGTCCTGCTTAATCCGGGAAGCTATTATACCGCGTTTGTCCCTGGACGGATCACCGGCAATGACTTCTATGATTACGGATACACCGGGTATCTTCAAGCATATTACAATTGGGTGCCTGTTCTGAATCCTAGTTCCGTGTATCCGGCAACCGGCTTCAATGGCGGCAACACCGATCCTCTCCACAACGATCCGGCGAATGGCTGGTGGTGGATGGTAGCTGGATGGGTCGGCACATCGGAAACGCAAGGCACTGTCTTCTGGGGCGGCCAATTCAACATCAGTCCTGGGCAGTCGCTGTGGCTCTATTGGACAGACCCTTGGATCTATGACAATCTCGGCGGCGTCACCCTCCAAATCTGGCAGACACCAGCAGCCGTACCTTTACCCGCTGCTCTCCTTCTCTTCGCTCCGGGCCTCGTGGGTCTTGCGGCAATAAGGAGACGGTTCAAGAAATAGGCATTCTTCGCCAAACATCGCGGGCAGGGTCAGAGATGGCCCTGCCCTTTTTCTTTACGCATCCTATTGATTACCGTGGGAAAGCGTGCACCTTTCGACAACGAGCCTTTTCGTTTGTTACAGGAAGAAAGAGAGCAACAGCTGGCTCCAGCTCACTTGTATTCTTCCCCTCACGCCCCCAAAACCATGAATCCGACCCCTAATTCCATTTGTAGATTCAACTTTTTCATAGAGAAATTACTACCATAAGAACCGGCCATATCCGCTTGTAATAACAGGCAAATCAGGTCATTCATACCCCGTCCACCCCCCCTACCGCCCCATCGGCACCACCCCACTATCGGCGCCAGGCATTTCAAGACTCCGTGCGGGAGTCTCGAAACAACTCTCTTCCCCAGAAGCACAAACACCATAACCCCAATCAAAAGGAGGCACATCTATGCTTACAGACTATCTCAAAGCAGGCTACCCCGCACTCTGCTGTCTCACCCAGGAGCCCCACAGGGCAGAAGCGCTTCTTCCCTGTGAAGGATGGCGATTTCTCATATGGGATTGCCAAAGAGGCATCAGGGAGCATGCGGACCAGAAGGTAATCGATGAAACCAGGGACCCCGTACAGGCAGTCAACTATCTCGGCAGCTTCCAGGACACGGTGCTCATTGCCCACAATCTGCACCTGTTTCTGGAGGTTCCCGAGGTCATCCAGTCCATCCAGAATTGCATCCCCCGATGGAAGGCAACAGGCTGCGCACTGGTCATGGTCTCCCCCGTGATCCAGATGCGTCCAGAAGTGGAAAAGTTCTTCCATGTGATCGATCTTCCCTTACCCGATGATGAGGAGCTCTTTACCCTCCAGCTCGATATGGGGAAGACCCTTAACATCAAGCCCAACCGTAAGGCGGCGAGAGCGGCAAAAGGACTCACCGAGTTCGAAGCAGAAACGGCATATGCCCTCAGTCTCACCAGGAAGGGCTACTTCTCGACCAGGGTCATCTCCGAAGCGAAAGGCCAGATGATCAGAAAGAGTGGTTTGATGGAGTTCTGGGAGCCGGCAAGTATCCAGGATGTAGGAGGGTTAGGTTGTCTAAAACAATACATAGAAACACGCGCAAAAGCATTTTCCCCCGACACCAACCTCCCCCAGCTGAAAGGCATACTTCTCGTCGGCATACCCGGAACCGGCAAATCACTCGCATCAAAAGCAACAGCTTCGATACTCAACTACCCCCTAATACGACTGGATATCGGCTCACTGAAGAACTCCCTGGTGGGTCAATCAGAATTACGGATGAGGCAGGCGACTAAACTCATAGACGCCTTTGGTAAAGCAACCATCTGGCTGGATGAAGTGGAGAAGATATTCGCAGGGACAAGATCCTCGGGAGAAACCGATGCAGGCACCACCGCATCGATGTTCGCCACGTTCCTGACCTGGATGGCTGAAACAAGATCATCCGTCCTCGTCATGGCAACGGCAAACACCATATCCCAACTCCCTCCAGAATTCATGAGAGCAGGCAGGTTTGACGCAGTATTCTTCATCGACCTCCCTACCAAGGTAGAGAGGACGGAGATCATTACCATCATGAACAGGAGATGGAATGCCGACATTCCATTGTCCTATGCAGAGAAACTGAATGGTTATACAGGCGCGGAGATAGAGCAGCTTGCAAAGGACTCGCTCTTCGACGGCCTCGATGCCGCATTCAACGCCCTCGTTCCTTTATCGAGAACGATGAGGGAAGAGGTCCAGTCCTTAAGGGACTGGGCGAAGACACGGGCGAGGTATGCGAATACCCCGGATGCGGAGCCTGAGGAAGGAAGAAGGCTCCGTCACAAAGGAGGCACTCATGCTGGTTGACACCTTTATCATCACCCCGAAACAGGAATGGAGGGACGCATCTGCCTATACCACGGCCGATGAAGCAATCCGCATGGAAACCCTCCTTCCGGAGAAGTACCGGCCCCTCTTTGCCTACCTTATCCGGGAATCTCTTAATGAACTCATGGATAACAGGGACCATGTCAAGGCCTATGAAGTAATGGCCAGGGCGGTGGTCTCAGGCAGGGAAGGACCATGGTATGCAAAGAATGGAGAATCACTCCAGCAGGTAATAAGAAAGACCTTCTATGACACCATTCTCGTCATTCACAATGACCTCAATCCCTTCAGGTATGATTACTTCATCGTGATCCACTCGAAGGAGGTCTATACGGAAGTGGAATGGGAAGTAAAGAGACGCCTCAACGGCGGAACATACCATAAGGAGAACGGTCAGATCCTCGTGGGACACTTCCTGAAGAACGCCTGACACGGAGGCCCTATGGATAAAGTCTATAAGAGCCTCCAGTGCAGGGTCTACCTCAAATGGGACAGGAAGAACCGTGAAGCATACTCGATTACAAAACCGGAAGATGTCTACGAGCTTGTCAGGGATGAACTGACCCGGTCAGACCGTGAACGGTTCCTGTCCATACTTCTCTCAACAAAGAATACGGTAATAGGCATCGAGACGGTCGGCATCGGCACGATCAACACATGTATGGTAACGGCGAGAGAGCTGTTCAAATCGGCTTTTCTCGCCAATGCCCATAGCATCATCTTGTGTCATAACCACCCATCAGGAGACCTCACACCAAGTAACGAAGATATCGCCCTCACAGGGAAGATCGTCAATGCAGGAGAGATCCTTGGCATTGAAGTCTGCGACCACCTGATCGTGGGAAGAGACGGCTTCAAGAGCCTGAAAGCAATGAGCCTGATGACGGGGAATCGAAGCATCCTGTCTATGACGAGAAAGAGATAACCGTCTCTTGCGCACCTGAAAGAAACATCCGCAAGGCGCAGGGACAAACGGTCCCGGCCTAAGAATCCCCTAAAAAAGGAGGTGAACATACACCATCAAGTCGTTGTCTACGACTGGCCCGACTCACAGACCTGTATGGATTGTGAATACGGTGAGTTCGTGGAATCGGAGACCTTCAGCTCATCGAACTACATCTGCAAGGTTGGTTCGGTAAGAAACAGCGCATCAATATGTCCCGACAGGAAGGAGGTGGTAAATGAGCCATGTAGCAAAGATAGAACTTGAGATCAAGTCCCTGGAGGCCCTTATACAGGCGTGCAGGAGATTGGGCTTCGAGTTCGTCAGGGACCAGAAGACGTATCAATGGTACGGAAGGTGGATGGGAGACTATCCCCTTCCCGAAGGCATCACTACCGATCAGTTAGGCGCCTGCGATCATGCCATTAAAGTCCCCGGCTGTACCTACGAGATAGGGGTAGTAAAGAGAAACAGCTCTTATACCCTTCTCTGGGACAGCTGGGAGAGCGCCCTCAGGTTGAAGATCGGACAGGACGCCGGCGTGATCAAGCAGGCCTATACCGTGGAAGCGGTAAAACAGGACGCAAAGTTGAAAGGCTACCGTGTCATCGAGAAGAAGACAGATACGGCGATCAGGCTCGTCTTATCCAGGTGAAAGGAGAGACCATGCAGGAAATCATCATCGATATCTCCAGTGATGGAGAGATCACAATCGAGTCCAGGGGGTTCAAGGGCAAGGCGTGTCTTAAAGAGACGCAGTTTGTCAAGGATCTCCTGGGTCATGAGCTGGCGAGCCAGCTTACCCCTGCCTATTACGAGACGAACAAGAAGAGCATCAAACGCTACCTAAAACTCTGCGGATAGCAGACAAACCAAAGGAGGATCCATGGAAACGATTTTTCACAAAGCATGTCTTTTGCAGTTGAGCACCAGCGTCTGGACATCGAGCCGCATGCTGGAGCAGGCGGTGATGGAACGGATCGGCGCCAATACCGAGTGGCTGAGGGGACGCAAGTTCCTCATCAACCCCGAATTGTTGGGACCGATCAATACTACCACCCACCAGGCACGCAACATCGTACAGAAGCACTCATTGCCCTTCCCCATTACCAGTATCTACCTCGTACCCAAGGAATCGCTCACCCTCATCGATGAGCGCCTCGGTGAGTTCAAGGAGAGGTTCTGGATCAAGGTGGCCGAGTTCGAGCAGATGTATGAATCTGCCCGCGACGAGGCGAAGAGTGTCCTCAAGGACCTCTTCAACGAGTCGGATTATCCCTCCGACATCTCCTCGAAGTTCAGGTTCGAATGGCGCTTCCTGGTACTCGACGTACCGGGTAAGAGCAAGCTCCTCTCCCCTCAGATATACGAGAGAGAGAAACAGAAGTTCGAAGACCTGATGGCCGAGACCCGGGAGCTGGCGCTTACCGCCCTCAGAGAAGAGTTCGGCGGGATCGTGAAACACCTCGTGGAGCAGTTTACCACTGAAGGGAAACCGAAGACCCTGAAGACAAGCATGTTCAACAGGCTTAGGGAGTTCCTCGACGACTTCGGCACGAAGAACATCTTCGAGGACGATACCCTGAAGGCACTCACGGAGCAGGCGAAGTCAGTGATAGGCGGCATGTCTGCCTACGGCCTCCGCTACAACTCTGCCATGCAGCAGCAGATCAGTCATGAGATGCAGAATCTGAAGACCGCAATTGATGAAGCCATCGAGGAGCTGCCGAGAAGGAAGATCAGGATGGCCGTATAAAATGCTCCATTCCCCATTTCCGCTATAAGGAGAAAGGGAAAAAACGAGAAACCCGTAAAATGCTCCATTCCCCATTTCCCCTATAAGGGAAAAATGGAGAAAGGAGAATCCCAAGGGGGATGGGTGAGACAATCGATCTTGCCCATCCCCTCACCGGTCATTCACAGAAGAACCATACGATCACTACAAGGAGGACATCATGAACAACTGTATCCTTACCGGCAATCTGGGCTCAGACCCGGAAAGCATCTACACCGCGGAAGGGACCCACATCGTCAATTTCCCCCTGGCCTTCAGGTCAGGCAAGGAGAAGACGAGCTGGATTCGAGTCACCTGCTTCAACAAGCAGGCAGACCTCGCAGAACAGTACCTGCACAAGGGCGCCCGTATAGGCGTCTCCGGTCATCTGGACCAGGACAAATGGAAGACTGATTCCGGCGAGCAGAAAAGCGCCTTCAAGCTCATCGCCAATCAGGTCGAGTTCATCAAGATCAACAAGACCGAGAACCCCCACGAAGATGAGTTCACCCACGAAGAGGAGGTACCGCTATGACCGTCCAGCAGCTTGCAACAAGAGACGAACGGGCAAAGGACCTGATGGTCTTCGAGATAGGCAGCGGCCAGTTCTATGTGGAGAGTTCCACCGGCAAGGTCTGCTACAGGGTCACGTTGGATGAAATGTCCTGCGCCTGCAGCGACTACGCCCTGAACATCGGGAAGGATGAGGGGTTCGTCTGCAAGCATATCCTTGCGGCACAGAACGCCGGGGAGACGATCCACCTGTTTGAGAAAGACAGGATCAGGCTCGACGAGCGGTTCATCACCACCATAAAGGGAAACGAGTTTGTGAAGTACGCGGGGCTCCTCGATCTCGCCCATCAGAAGGGCCTTGTAAAGCTCACCGTCGAGGCCCTGCAATATCCCACAAAGGATAACGGGCTTGAGGCGATCTGTAAGGCACTAGCCGAGACGAAAGGCGGCGAGGTCTTCATAGAGCTTGGTGATGCCAGTCCCCGTAACGTCAACAAGGAAGTAGCTGAACATATCTTGAGGCTCGCAGCCACAAGAGCAAAAGCCAGGGCCCTCAGGGACTTGACCAACATAGGCATGACCTGTCTTGAGGAGCTTGGCGATCTCGACGCCGTTGCAGGGGATGCCGGCAAACCGGCCGACAACATCAGAAAGCTTCCCAGGAAGGAAATCAAACCCGAACGAGCGGCGAGGCAACCGGAGGCGCCTGCGAAAGATGAAAAAGACACTCCCGAGCAGAAAGAGACTGCCAAAGGGCAGAGCGAACCGATCAGGCCGGCTGACCAGAAGAAAGAATCAGTCAAGCCGGTCACAAAGATAAGCCCCGCACAGAAGACCGCCATCGAGAACATCTCGAAAAGAAGAGGCTTCTCTCCCGAGAAAGTCGAAGAGATGGCGGAAAAACAGTTCGGGGTAAAGCTCGATGAGGTGAGCGCGGCCGATGCCGCCCAGTTCATCAGGCACCTGCAACAGGCAGCGTAAATCCCCTACAAGAAGCGGACCTGGAGAGGGATCAACCCTCTCCTGCCGCTTCATTACCATCAGGAGGTTCTATGGAGATACAAGAACTACGGAGTAAACCACACTTATCTGCGTCTGCTATCAACGACTACGTGGAATGCGGACTCCTCTACAAGCTTTCGAGAATAGACGGCTTCCCCAAGGAGTTCATTCCCGAGGCGCTGATATTCGGATCGGCAGTCCACGAGGCGTTACGAGAGTTCTACAAGGAGAGAATGAACGGTATTACCCTCTCCAGTGAGGAACTGATCATGAGGTTCGAGAGGATATGGAGTGAGAAAGCCGAAGGAAACAACAGCATCTCGTATAAGGACGGCAAGAACCTTACCCTACTCCTGAACGACGGAAAGAGTCTTTTGGAGACTTACTACAGGAACCTGAGAGACGATCGCTTCAGGGTACTCGCGGTGGAAGAACCCTTCGAGTTTACCCTGGAGGGATTAAGGGCTTATCCGTAAATAGGAGCAACTTTCCTCCAGCAGATAATTGCAGCGGCGAGATGAAGAAGAGCTTCGTAGCTTTCAGACAGCTTCTCATATCTGACCAGAAGTTTTCGGAATCGG
>Ga0187864_10003096_pt1 | contig 13850 bp, 14 predicted proteins | sample June2016WEW_11_4_FD_132985 | JGI IMG/M metagenome (GOLD analysis project Ga0187864, IMG submission 132985) | Peatland microbial communities from SPRUCE experiment site at the Marcell Experimental Forest, Minnesota, USA - June2016WEW_11_40 | ecosystem: Environmental > Terrestrial > Soil >... | reverse complement strand
GCCGCTGAACAGTATCGTCTTCGCAGCGAAATACTGTTCCATGGTGCCGTGGTAGTCGAGATGGTCGCGCGTGAGATTGGTGAACACAGCAACGTCGAACGGCACTCCATAAACCCGCTGCTGCTCCAAGGCATGCGACGAGACCTCCATCACGGCCTCGGTGCAGCCTGCCTCCACGGCACGCGCAAAGAGCTGATTCAACTCCAGCGCCTCGGGAGTGGTGTGGGGAGCGGGCAGGACCTCTTCGCCAATGCGATATTCCACCGTGCCCACCAGGGCGGCTTTGCGTCCAGCGGCGCGCAGCATGGCGTTCAGAATGAACGCCGTCGTCGTCTTGCCATTGGTGCCGGTGATTCCGGTGATCGACAGCCGTTCCGCGGGACGACCATAGAAGTTTGCGCTAAGCCGCGCCAGCGCTCGCCGTCCGTGTGAAACCTGCGCCCAAGCGACTTCAGGCCGGGGCGGCAACGAGTCACTGACAACCGCAACGGCTCCTGCACTAAGCGCGGCATCGATGTAGCGATTGCCGTCGCTGGTCTCGCCGCGCATGGCCACGAAACACCAGCCGGGCCGCACCCGCCGGCTGTCGTAGTCGAGACCCTCGATCTGCGGATTGCCTTGCTGCGCGAGATATTCGGCACCATCCAGCAAATCAAGGAAATTCATTCTACCCGCATTATAGCTATGCTTTGCGGGCGTGAGGGCAGCGGAATCGCCGACGTTCCTCCTGAGGAACTCCCTCGTGAGGAACTCCCTCTGTTGTTAGACAGCGGTCTTAGCAAGAACGAGTTGGAATCCCAAGTTACGCGCCTGTTTCCGAAGTCTAGCTTCCAGACGTAGGCGGTTCTGTATTTCGTTCTGGGCACAGACGGTTTCGTCGTAGGCCTGTCCCATAGTCATCATGTGATAGATGATGCGCGCCAGTTTGTGGGCCGTGGCGGCGATTGCCTTGGGAGCCCCGAGTTTAGCCCGCATCCGGCGATAAAAGTGGCCGAGATAGGATTGACTGCGGTGGAGTGATTGAGCGGCCATGCGGAGTGCCGTGGCGGCTCGGTTCTTGACCTTACGTGTTTTGACCGACAGCACTTTCCCACCGCTAACCCGGTTGTCCGGACAGAGCCCGAGCCAAGATGTAAACGCCGGTGCGCTGCCAAAACGCGAGAGGTCAGGACCGATCTCCGCCAACAGAGTTTGGGTTGTGAGGATGTTTATTCCTGGAACTCGCGTCAAGTCCACTCCGAAGATTCGATGGAGATGACTCCCCAGGTCGAAGCGGGGCCTGCCATCACTCGGTTCTTGCTCGTCTTTCGGTTCCGGCAGGGACCCTTCGCGAGGATCCACCTTGGACTCGAAGGCCTCGAGATACTGCTCAATTTCCTGGTCACATGCCCTGATCAACTCTTGGTAATGACGAAACGCCGTCAGCGACTGGCCGAGCGTGAACAGATGCTCGCGCCGGTAATCTCCCACCAGCGACTTGGCAATGGTATCCTGCGTGGCCTTGACCCGCCGATCGCGTAGCGCCGCCAACGTGTGCAGGTTGCGCTCACCCCTCAGGATGGCCTGGATGATCGTTATGCCCGTCAAGCCGGTGATATCGCTGATCACGTGGTGCAGTTGCAGGTTCATCTGGTCCAAAGCCTTTTGCATGTGTTGCACGTGAGTCGAGGCCATCTGCACCAGGCTGTCCCGGTGGCGGAGGATGGAGCGCACCGTGCAGACCGCCTGTTCGGGCCGGAACGATCCGCGCAGTAAGCCCACTGTATGCAGATACTGCAACCATTGACAGTCGGAAACATCAGACTTGCGCCCGGGCACATGCTTCACATGACGTGCGTTGACCAGAAACACCGTGAACCCTCGGGCTTCCAAAACCTGAAACAATGGGATCCAGTAGACGCCCGTCGATTCCATCGCCACCGTCTCGATCTTGCAAGCTTTCAGCCAGGCTGCAACAGTGTGTAGGTCTTCCGTGAAGGTCGAAAAATGGCGCACCGCTTGCGGATCTCGGTCCACAGGCACGGCAATATAGATCTCCGTTGCCCCCACATCCACACCGGCAGCATTCGGGTTCAGAGAATGCAACACTGGCGCACCTATTTTCTTTTTTCTGCTCTTTCGTTTTCTCGCCATGGCTCCTCCCTGAAATTGATCTGCCATGCGAGACGGCCCAAACCAGGCAAAAGAGGGCACTCTCCTGATCGAGATCGACGTACCTCAAATGCGAGGCCGCCGTCATCACTGACTTGAGCACTAAGTTTGGGACCACGCTAGTAAACGGGCTCCCGAAGGATGCACCATTGGAAATTCGGTCTACTTGCCGACGCGCATGGCCCCGTCATTTTAGCCTTCCCCATTTCGGGCTCAGTTCCTTACCTGCTTGACCCGCTCATCGCGGGTCCCTTGCTAGTAAGGAACTAGCAACAAAAGGTTGAAAAAACTCGACAGATCGAATTCACGCAAATCTCGCCGCGCTTCACTCGCCGCCCCAACTGGAGATTGCGTCAATAAAGTCCTGATCGTCCTTTTCCTGGGCACTATTGGCAACGGCGAGCGACTGGCGATGCGCCTCAGCGGCGAACTCAGGAGAGTGAACATCAGGCACCCAAATCTGAATAGGCCGCAGCCCTTGGCGGCGCAGCCTTTCCCGATGCGCTCTAACCTTATCTCGCGACGGCCTGGATTGGGTTCGTGCCATTTAATTCATCTCGACGGCGAGCTACCTGTAACCTATCAGAGATTTTCGGACTCGTCTTGGTCGCAATCGGCCGCGCCATGAACTCAGCGGCGGTAGTCCCGCCGACGCAACTTGACATTCGGAGGTACGGTATTACATTATAAAAAATGTAATGGAGCCAACATGGAATCTGCAATCACCATTAAGGGCCAAATCACAATTCCCAAGCCCATCCGCGAGCACCTCCATGTGAAGTCGGGGGATCGGGTGAAGTTCTTCGTGCATCCCGACGGCACCGTGGTCCTCTTGCCGAAACTTCCTGCCTCGGCCCTGCGGGGGATGCTTAAAGCCACGAGGCATGCCTCGCTTGAGGAGATGGACGAAGCCATCGCAACCGGCGTCAGCGAACGTTATCGACGGGCTACGCGTAGATGATTGGGCTGGACACTAACATTCTGGTCCGTTATATCGTCGAGGACGACCCTCTACAGTTGCGGAAGGCGACTGAGTGCATCGAACAGCACCTTACGGAGCGCAATTACGGGTTCATCAGCACCGTAGTTATAGCGGAAATTGCATGGGTTCTTGAGAGCGTCTATGGCTTCACCCATACGGAAATCGCCGCAGCTATTGAGCGCATTCTGCAAATTGAGCTGCTCGTGGTAGAGCATGAAGCCGAGGTGTTTCTGGCCATGGTAGCTCTCAAGCGGAAGCACGGGGCTTTTGCTGATGCCCTTATCGGCGGGATCAATACGAAAGCCGGCTGTTCACGTACCGTTACCTTCGACCGCAAAGCGCTGCGGCTTCCCGGGTTCGAGCTTCTGTAAGCCTCCAGCTAATGCGTGAAGCGCACCGTGATCTTTTGTCCGGAAGGCAGGTGGCTACCCGGCGCAGGCCACTGCTGGCGCGCGACCCCGCTCCCGATTGCGTTGATCTCCAACCCAGATTGTTGGGCGCTTTCCACCGCCGACCGCAGCGGCTTGCCCAGGAAAGACGGTACGATCACCCCGCTGTCCACATCGAGAACCACGGTTCCTTGTGGAGCAGCCTGTTCGGCTGGACTGGGCTGCTGCGACGGAGGCGAAGCCTGTGCTATCTCCGTTCCAGGCGAGTGCTGGCCTTGCTGCATTGGCACACCGAAAGCTGACGGAACAAGGCCGGCATTGGATCCGCCCGGCGCCTTCACGCCCGACGCCTTTGCGCCCGCTACCGGTGCCTGCGAATTTTCTTGGGGGCCTGGGTTGCTGGGTGCATCCGCGTCAGCCATCTGCAGCGGCGGACTAAGCCGATCGGACGATTCATCGGCCAAGTCGTCATCCTTTGCCGAGGCCCGCAGGTTCTGCCGCTGTGGGTTCTTGACATCGGCATCGTGCGGCACGTGCATGTATTCCAGCACCTGCTCGGCAATGCGCTTAAACACCGGGGCGCAAACCTGGCCGCCCTGATGCAGCCCCACCGGCGAATCGAGAATTACGGCAATGGTTATCGCCGGGCTGTTGACGGGAGCAAATCCGATAAAGGAAGCGACATATTTGGTCTTGGAATATGCGCCCGTCGCCGGATCAACTTTCTGCGCCGTGCCGGTTTTGCCGGCATCGCTGTAACCGTTGAGGACCGCTCTCCTGGCCGTCCCGAATAACACCACGCCTTCCATCATCTTCTTCATTTGGGCCGCGGTCATGGCAGAAACCACGCGGTGTTGCTGCGCGGAGTGAAACACCACCGGCTTAGGCGTTCCGTCAGGAGGCAGCTCACCGGCCACGATGCGCGGTGGCGTATAAATTCCGTCATTCGCGATGGTGGAGAGCAGCGAAATAGTTTGCAGCGGCGTCACGCCGATCTCCTGCCCCATCGAGATGGCGCCGATGGAGACCTTGGACCAACGGCTCACTGGCCGGGCCAGTCCGCGGGTCTCGCCGGGAAGTTCGATGCCGGTCTGCTGACCGAAGCCGTAGTCGTGAATGTAATGGTAGAGACGCTGGTCACCCAATTTCATGCCGGTCTTGATGGCGGCCACATCGCTGGAATGCGCCAGCGCTTCGGCGATGGTCACCACGCCCAGGCTCTCGTGGTCGTGGATCTTCATGCCGAACACGTCAATCGAGCCGTGCTGGCAATCGACCTTATCGTCCGGCGTCACCACATGCTGATCCAGCGCCGCGGAATAGGTAACGACCTTGAACACCGAACCCGGCTCATAAATATCGCTGACAGCACGGTTCTTCAGCGCCTCGGCTGGAACGCTGTTAAACACGTTGGGATTGAAGGTCGGGCGATTGGCCAGCGCCAGAATCTCGCCGGTCCGAGGATTCTCCACGACTACCGTTCCCGCGATCGACTTGGTGTCCTCCATCCCTTGCTGCAGTTCGCGCTCGGCGATGTACTGGATGGTCTGGTCGATGGTCAGCACCAGGTTCTGTCCGGGATCGGGCGGCTTCTCCACCCGGCTGAACCACTTGCCGCGGGCGTCGAGCGAGACTAATTCTTTGCCGGGAATACCCCGCAAGTCGTCGTCGAATCCCCGCTCCAGGCCGCCCAGCCCGTCGCCATCCATGCCGACATATCCCAGGACCTGTGCGGCCAGGTCGCGCTTGGGATAGAAGCGCTTGGGTTCTTTGCGAAAGGCAATTCCGCGCAGGTTGAGTTGGCGAATGCGGGTGCTGGTTTCGGCGTCAATCCGGCGGGCGATGAAGACGAAGGGACGCGCCATCTTCAGCCGCACCAGGATGTCCTGGGGATCGAGGTCCAACACTTTGCCGAGCATCGCCGCCGTGGTTTCCTTGTCGTGGACTTCGCTCGGCACGGCGAACACCGAATCGACGTCAATGGACATGGCTAGCGGATGGCCATAGCGATCGTAGATGTTTCCGCGGCGCGGTTCGACGGGGACGGTGCGGGTGCGTTGCCGCTCGGCGAGGTCTTCGAAGAAGCCAAACTTCATCACCTGCAAGCGCACCAGGCGAAAGCCGATGGCAAATATCCAAATGAAAAGCAGCGCGGCAAAGATGTAGAGCCTTCGGCTTGGCGTCCTGGGAGCGCTGGCCCGCATTCCCTCTTCACTCCGTTCCGCTGTGCTCCGGCGTCGCCGAAGCTCAAAGATCGTGTCTGCTACTGGCGCTTTACATGCAGAAGGCGGTCCGTTACTGGCGGACCGCCGCTTTGCTTCCACCGTGCCTGATTCAGCCGGTTTCGTGTGGTGTCTTGAGCCGGCCTCATTTTAAGGTTGCGCCGAGATCACTGTAATTCCGTTGGCCTGCGCCATTACCGGGGTGGATGGATCGGCAATCGCCGTATCCATGGGCTGCAATTGTCCGCCCGCCGGCCGCTGCATACCTATTTGTTTGGCCAGCCGGTCGATGCGCGCCGGGTCCTTCAACGAGGCCTCTTCCAAGCTCAGCGCGCGGTTCGATTCGGTGATCGCATTACGTTGCACCGTCAACTGCTCGATGCGATAGCCATACTCAATCGCACTGAAGTGTTGCCACAGATACACCATCACGAAGAGGAAAAGCACGCTCAAGGTGATGCCGAACCAAATCATCTCGCGGCGGCGCTTGGGGTCGGCCACCTTGGCCACTCGCGAGTTGTCGATGCGCTTGGCGAAATAGATCTCGGGCGTGCCAATGAACATGCCACGCGGTTGCTCCGCTGGCGGCCCATTCCAATCGCCAACTTGCGCCATGGTCGGGTAAAGAACTCCGGCTGCCATTACTCTCTCCTGCCGAACGGCCTTACGTCATCGGCCTTTGTCCGGCCTGCATTCTCTAGACACCCGCAGAATTTCTGGGCCCGCAGTTATTCACATTCTGCACAGCTTTTTCCGCAGCTCCCACGAACATCGCTTTGAAGAGTTGCGAACTTTCGAAACCACTTAACCGTGCCGCACTTCGAAACCTGTACCGTCCCTACGGGACTTCGATCTATATTCCAGCTTCGCGATTTCCACTATTGCTCCGACGCCGCATTCGAGTCATGCCTGAAACCTACCGGTTGCGCTCGACCCAAACGGCTGCACTCGCTCCAAACCCTGACCAAGATTTTCCTTCGCTTCTTTGAAGGGGCGGACCTTTAGGTACGCCGTTACAAGCTCAGTAAGATCCAGAGCCGGCTTCAGCCGGCGGCACCATCGACTTAAATCCGCTCCGCTGCCCGCAACTTCGCGCTGCGCGACCGCGGATTGCGATCGACTTCTTCCTGATCAGCCGTCATCGGCTTCTTGGTCAGCACGCGATATACACCGGCGCGCGCTCCATCTCGCAGCGCATCTTTCACGATGCGATCTTCCAGCGAGTGGAAGCTGATGATCACCAACCTGCCGCCCGGCCTGAGCACCTGCGGCGCCGCGTCCATACTTAGCAGCTTCCGCAGGTCTTCGAGTTCACGGTTCACCAGAATTCGGAGTGCCTGGAAAGTTCGTGTCGCCGGATGAATGCGCCGCTCGGCCTGGTTCATTGGCCGGGCCGCGGCCGAAATCACCTCCGCCAATTGTGCGGTAGTGTGAATCGGCCGCGCCCGAACAATGGCTCTGGCGATTCTCCGCGACCTCCTTTCCTCACCGAATTCGTAAATCGCGTCGGCCAGCTCGCGCTCGTCGCAGCGATTTACCACTTGTTCGGCAGTCAGCCCGGAATGCGAGTCCATCCGCATGTCCAACGGACCATCTGCCTGAAAACTGAATCCACGCGCGGCGTCCTCCAATTGCATGGAACTGACGCCCAGGTCGGCCAGCAGTCCATCCACGCTGGCCGGCGCAACGTGCTGCGTCACATCCGCAAACGAGGCACGCACCAACTCAACCTTCGGCCACTCGCCCGCCGCGGCGGGCGGCGGAGGGTTGGTCAACCGCTCGCGTGCCCGCTCCAATGCGGACGGGTCCTTATCGACGCCAATCAAATGACCCTTTGGGCCCAGGAGTTTTGCGATTTCCCAACTGTGCCCGCCTAAGCCGAGAGTTGCATCGATATAGGTCCCGCCGCGCCGTACGGCCAGGAATTCGATCGCTAGTTTTAAAAGAACCGGTACATGGCCAAACTCTTTGCTCTCGCCATGTCCGCGCCCAGGGGCGCTGTTCGCGTCTGAAAACCCGTTGTCCATTCACTCCCATTCCGAGATCGCGAATGGAACCCGAAACCTGCGTCGCTCTATATACCCAAGCTGCTGAGGCTCGCGTCATCTTCCTCGGTAAACGGCTCCGCCGCGATTTCCTTGCGCAGCTCCTCGGCGTTGCGCACCAACAGGTGCTTGAGGCTGCCCATCACCGCCACCTCGCCTTTGAGCTTGGCCGTATCGCGCAACGCGGCCGGAAGCAGCAAACGGCCTTGCCCGTCCATCTCCACCACCTGGCCGTAAAAGTTGGTGACCTTCAGGAACTTCTTCTTGACCGGATGCGAGTCCGGTGCGGCCGCCAGCTTGCGCTCGATCTCCTCCCATTCCTGCATGGGATACACTTCGGCAACAGTGCCGGTGCGGCTGGTGATGTAGAATTGGATGCCATAGTTTTCGTCGATCTGGCGCTTGAAGTCCGCCGGCACCTTGAGGCGCCCTTTTTCGTCCAGTCGAGTTGTGTGCGTGCCGCGAAACATAACTTTCGGCCCCGAAATGCGGGGCTTTCACCATGGAGGTGAACATTAACGACCCCAATTGGCAGCTACGATCCGGTTGCATGGCGTTTTGGGCGATGAAACCATTTCGAGCAACTTGCTCCCACTGGAGCTAACCTCCGTACCACTGCATCCCACTTTATACCACTTTGGACGTATCCTACTCCTAAACTGTTGCGTGTCAAGAGGAATTTGGGGGTTTTTGCGACCCGCGTGATTCGGAAGGACCCAATACAATTCCTAGTAGGCGCCGAATTCTCCAGCCCCAACAATTTGGGTTTACTCTGAAGGTTCCGCTGCGGCGATTTCGGACAAAACAGGTAAGCAGGCATGAGCCAGCGGTTGGAAGCCGAACAGTGGATCGCGGCGCTGCTGGCGCGCGTGTTCGCCTTCTTCGATCCGCTCAACCTTCGAATATTGAAAGCGCGCCCTAGAGAAAATCTTTCAGACGGAATAGCGTCCCGCAGTTGTTGCGCTGAGTGTTAGTGGCCCATGGCCCGACGATACTTGCTTGGGGGTTGCCTGCCATGCGTCAGAACCGAGCTTTGGTATTTGCCAGTGGAATTTGCCAACCAATAATCCAGCGCCGTAGGCGCGACAAAGCTTACCCCAGCACGGAGCCGCAGGCGGAGTGCTGGGTAAGGCGGAGAATGGAATCGAGTCCCTTCAGGGACGGCACAGTTCTCACACACGGGCTTTATTGACCACTGCATAAGAAATGTCCTCGACTTCGGTGGGAGCGCCGGGCTTTAGCCACGCCGTCAGCGTGGCATAATGAAACCTTGATCGGCTTCGTCGCAATCCAGCCCAGTTTCCGTAAGGAGGAATGCAAATTGCGCCGCGCACTTCCTAAGTCACCGGTGTCGATGCTCCTAACTCTTCTTTTGTTGACCGGGCTCTCTCATCTGGCATGGGCACACGCGATCCTGATGGAATCGACGCCCAAGCTCCACTCCACGGTCACCGGGCCCGACGTTCCCATCCAGTTGCGTTTCAACGTGCGCGTTGACGGCAGCCGCTCGCGCCTGCATTTGCTTGCCCCTGACGGCTCTTTACATACCCTTCCTCTGGCTAAACAATCGACTCCCGACGTACTGCAATCGCAGGCCACCGGACTAAAGCCGGGCGCCTACAAATTGCGCTGGCAAGTGCTCGCTTCCGATGGACACATCAGCAGCGGCGAAGTCGCCTTTAACGTGGAGTAGCCATCCATGCTGCTTAAGCTGGTCAACCTCTTCGGGTATCTTTCCGTGCTGTTGCGGGCGGGGACGCTGGTTTTCCAGTCGTTGTTACTGGGGGGCATCGTGTTCGTTCTGTGGATCGCGCGCGGCGCGCCGGGCAATCCCGAATCCATCGAGAAGATGCAATCCGGTTCGTGGACGCTTCTGCGCTTCAGCACAATTGGGCTAATCGTCATGCAGGTACTGTACCTGTACGTGAACTCGGCTGTGTTGATGACCACGGCCGAGATCGGCTTCCGCGCAGTGATCGGAGCGAACTTCTTTCTCTCGGGGAGTATTGTGCTGGCGGCGGCGGTGGCGGCCCATTTGGTGGCACGCCAGCATTGGAAAGTCGCACACTGGCTGTTACCGGTGCTGGCGATGACCGTACTGGGCGCATCGGTCATGACGAACCACGCCGCTTCACGCCTTGACGGCCGCCCGCTGCTCATTATTTTGACCACGATCCACGAAGCGGCTGCGGCGTTCTGGATCGGCGGGCTGCCATTTCTGGTGCTTGCGCTATTTCGCGACAACGAAGAAGACGCGTGGTGGCATATAACCGAACGCTTCTCGCGGGTGGCGCTGGTCAGCGTTGGCGCGATTGTGTTCAGCGGCCTGGGCCTGAGCATTCGATACATCGCTTCATGGCGAGCCGTTCTGGGGACCGCCTACGGCGTGATGGTAACGGCGAAGGTGTTGATGCTGGCAGCGCTGATGCTGCTCGGCGGCATCAACTTTTGGCTGCTGCGCAGCACCAGCAAAGATCGGGTGATGCCCCGCTTGCGCCGACTCATCGAAGCGGAAGTTGGGATAGGGATCACGGTGATTTTGACGGCGGCCTCGCTCACCTCACAACCGCCCGCGGTTGACCAGCCCAACGACACGGTCACCTTTCACCAGATCATGCAGCGGATGAAGCCCACCTTGCCTCGGCTCACATACCCGCAGGTGGCGGATGCAAGCCTCTCCGCTTCCGGACGGGAAGCTACCGTCAGCGACGTTCCGAACAAGATTCCGACTGCCTACAACGCCGACGGCGAGCCGCTCTCGCCCCAGAGGATCGCATGGGCGATGGAGTCAGAGTCGAACCATCACTGGATGGGGCTGGTCGTGCTCGCCATGGGATTGCTGGCGCTTCTGGCCCGCACCGGCAAGGCAGGCTGGGCGGAATACTGGCCGCTGCTGTTGGTCGGCATCGCCATCTTCATCTTCGTCCAAGCTGATACCGAGTGCTGGCCGGTGGGCACCAAAGGCTTCTGGGCGTGCTGGGCCAATCCCGAGGCGTTTCAACACCGGCTGGCCGCGCTGGTATGCGTTGCCTTTGCGGTCTTTGAATTAAAAGTCCGCAAGCGCAAATGGGAAAATGATCGCATGGCACTCATCTTCCCTCTTATGGTCGCTACCGGTGGAGTGGTATTGCTGACCCACACCCATGCCATTACCAATGTGAAGGAAAACCTGCTGGTGGAGTTGACCCACGTATCCCTGGGCCTGTTGGCGGTCCTCTCCGGCTGGGCGCGCTGGCTGGAGATTCGCCTTCCCCCCGAAGATCGCGCTATTCCCGCCTGGATCTGGCCGGTCTGTTTCGCGCTGATCGGCGTCGGTTTGCTGAACTACAGGGAGTTGTAGGCTACCCGCTTTCGATGCAATCCGGAAGGGGCGCGGCTTCAGGCGCGCTGCGCCTTGGCGCCACAGGTCGAGGCAATGATTTCCAGCGCCTGCTCACACTGCTCGCGACTCACGTCGAGATGGGTGACAAAGCGGATGATTTGCGGACTGACTCCGTTGGCCAGCACATTGCGCTGCGCCAATTTGCGCGACAGCTCGGTGGATGTCATGCCCGTGCCCGAAATTTCGCAGATCAAAATGTTGGTCTGCACCTTGGCGGGATCGATCTTGATGCCCGGAATTTGTGCCAGCCCCTCGGCCAGAAAGCGCGCATTGGCGTGGTCCTGCTTCAGCTTCCGCGGTCCCTGCTGGATCGCGATGATGCCGGCAGCGGCCAGGATTCCGGCTTGCCGCATGCCACCGCCGAGCGCCTTGCGATAGATGCGGGCGCGGTCCATCAACTCCGCGCTGCCTACCAGCAGCGATCCCACCGGCGCGCCCAGTCCCTTGGACAGGCAGAACATGACCGTGTCGGCCTTGGCCGTCAGTTGTGCCACCGGAATGCCGAGCGCGACCGAAGCGTTGAAGACGCGCGCCCCGTCGAGGTGCACCGGCAGGCCCGCGGCATGCACCTGGTCGCAGACTTCGTCGAAGATGCCGGGCGGCGTAATCGTCCCGCCGGCCATGTTGTGGGTATTCTCCAGCGCGACCAGGCCGGTCTTGGCGGCGTGGTAGCTCTTGGTCTTGAATTTGGACTGCACATGCTGCCAGGTGAGAATGCCGTCTTCCGCCCACACCGTGCGCGGCACTACGCCGGAGAAATGCGCCATCATCGCCATCTCGTAGTTGAAGACGTGGCCGCGTTCCTCGCAAATCACCTCCTGGCCATGATGAGTGTGCAGCTTGATCGCGATCTGATTGCCCATGGTCCCGCTGGGAACAAACAGCGCCGCTTCGCGCCCGAAAATGGCGGACGCCATGGCTTCCAGACGATTGATGGTCGGGTCTTCGCCGTACACATCGTCGCCGACTTCGGCTTCGAACATCGCCTGCCGCATCTCGGGCGAAGGCTTGGTCACGGTGTCGCTGCGCAGGTCAATGCCGGTAGCGAAAAGGTGCATGGGTAGTCCTCTGCAATTAGTGTAAATCCACCACAGAGACACAGAGGCACAGAGAATTCTTTAGTTTTGCATGGCTCCGGTTTACAGCTCAAAACTCGAAACTGGAAACTGGAAACTGGAAACTAAGAACTTCTCTGTGCCTCTGTGTCTCTGTGGTGAATCGTCTGTTCGCGCAGAAATCGCGCAAACACTTCATTCGATAGCAGACGGCCTCGCGATGTGAGGCGCAACCGCTCGCTGGCCTCTTCCAACAATCCATCCTGTGTGAGTTCGGCGATTACTGCGCTGCAGCTACCGATCGCCTGATCGCCGAACTGCGCCTTCAACGCAGTAAGCGAGACGCCGCGATTCAATCGCAATCCGAGGAAGAACGACTCTTCGAGGGCAGCCTGCGCATTGACCAGGGTGCGCGACGCCAGAAGTTGCTCTGCGCGAGCAGCGACGCCGTTCGCCGCCGAGTAACCCTCCAGCGAATCGGGCGTGGCAAAACGCACCGCCTCAACTCCCGTCGCGTGCAGGTCATCTCCCGCCACCAGCATGGAGTGCGCGTCCACGCCAAATCCGAGATACGGCTGGCGCGTCCAGTACTTCAGATTATGTTTCGAGTCGCGCAACCCGATGCCATGTGTGACCGGCCGTGCGAAATTTGAGATCTCGTATTGCTGCACGCCGCCCCGCGCCAGGCGCTCGCACGCCGCGAGGTAGAGATCGGCGGTGCGATCGTTGTCGGGAACAAAGTGGGCATGATAGCGGCTGCCACCTGCGAGCAGCTCGGTGCCCAGCCGCGAGTCCTCATCCACTTCCAGCATGTATACGCTGACGTGCGGCACGCCGCTGCCGAGTGTCTCGCTAAGCGAAAGCTGCCAACTCTCCTCGGTCTGGTGCGGCAGGCCGGCGATCAGGTCAATGCTGATGTTGCCGATTCCGCTGGACCGCAGCCGCGCAATGTCATCCAGCGTAATGGCCCGTGAATGCAGGCGGCCCACCGACGAAGACTCCTTGTCCACGAACGACTGCACGCCCAGGCTGACCCGATTTACGCCGCAGCCCAGCAGCGCGTCGATGACCTCGCCAGAAATGGTGCCGGGTGCGCACTCGACCGTAATCTCCGCCGTGCGCTCGACCTCAAAGTTTTCGCGGACCGCCCGAAACAAGCGCTGCAATTGATCGGGCGCGAGCACCGACGGCGTGCCTCCGCCGAGATAGATCGAATCCGCTTCACGGTCCAACTGTCCGCCCAGTTCCCGCGCAATATGATCAGCGGCCTCAATCTCCGCGCACACCTGGCCGACATAGCGGTCGAACAGCGTGCGCGAAAATACCCCAGAAGCAAAGTTGCAGAAGCTGCACTTCGTGCGGCAGAACGGCACCGAAATGTAAATTCCTTGTGACAACTGACTCGCGGAAAGGCCTTCCGCGTACTAGAGTAGCAGCTAGGGAACAGCAACGAAGGTCTCGGACGCTTTTCGCTTTTCGCTAGTTGCTAGTTGCTAGTTGCTACTAATCAGAGCATAATATAGATGACATTCAGTGAGTATTCTGTTATCGTCCTGGGATGAAGAAACAGGATGCTCGCTCGCTGCCGGGGAAGTCCCAAGAGGATCTTCGCCGGCGAGTCGTT
>Ga0187864_10003094_pt1 | contig 13851 bp, 7 predicted proteins | sample June2016WEW_11_4_FD_132985 | JGI IMG/M metagenome (GOLD analysis project Ga0187864, IMG submission 132985) | Peatland microbial communities from SPRUCE experiment site at the Marcell Experimental Forest, Minnesota, USA - June2016WEW_11_40 | ecosystem: Environmental > Terrestrial > Soil >... | reverse complement strand
TAGCGCAATGGTGACCGCGTGCGCCCGATCGTTTGCACCCAGCTTGGAGAGTATGTTCGAGATGTGGTTCTTGACTGTTGTTTCTCCGATCGAGAGCTTGTCGGCGATTTGCTTATTGGCATTACCCTCGCCAATTAAACGAAGCACATCCATTTCGCGAGAACTCAGCTGATCGTCGGCAGCGTGGTCAGCCAGCTCCGCCGCAATCTCGGGCGGTATTCGCTTGCGCCCGGCATGGACCGTGCGGATAGCCTCCAGCAGTTCGGTGCGGACATTTCCTTTCAGTAGGTACCCCCGCGCACCCGCCTTGATCGCCCGCAAGACTTGAACATCGCCGGCATAGGTCGACAACACGAGGATCTTGGCATCAGGGAATTCGCTTCTGATCCGGCTGATGGCTTCGGTGCCGTTCACATTCGGCATTTGCAGGTCCATCAGGGTCACGTCGGGGCGGTGCAGTCGAAATTGCGCAAAGCCCTCCTCCCCGTCACACGCTTCTGCGACCAGTTGCATATCGGGCTGAGTTTTGATAAGGGCCGCGATGCCCTGACGCAAGAGAGGATGATCATCCACAGTCATGATCCGAATCGCACTAGGACCGGTGCTCATAAATCCTCGTCTTCCGGAACAGCTTAAATCTACCGCTATCGCCGGATTTTTCATAGGCGATAGCGGCTGGAACAGCCAACCGAACTTCTGTGCCGGCATCCCCTTCGCTCCAGATATCCAATCGGGCTCCAATTCCTTCTGCCCGCTCATACATTCCGGGGAAGCCCCAATGACCGGTGCGACCGCGGTCTTTCAACACTTTTGGATCGATCCCTTTTCCATCATCTCGCACGATTAAGAGAAAAGCATCGTCATCGTAGCGTAGCTCGGCTTCAATGTTCCGGGCGCGAGCGTGCCGATAAGCATTTCGCAGCAACTCTCGTGCAATTCGATAGATCTCTTCCCCGATCATCGGCCGTTTCGGTCGTCGCTTGCCTTCTACAATCACCCGCAGAGGCGGGGCACTATCTCCACCATTCCGTGAGGATGCCAGTTCGCGACCCGTGGCCAGCAGCATTTGCTCGAGGTTGCTTTCCTTGAATGGCCCCGAGCGCAATTCCTGAATCGCGCTACGGCCCTCCGCGAGTGCCTGATCTGCGGAAACTAGCGCGCTATCCAGAGCGTCAGATGCGTCTTCGGGACGATCCGGGAGCTGATACCGAGCCGCCTGAAAGCGGAAGACCAAACCCTGAAAACTTTGCAATAGCGTGTCATGCAGGTCCCGAGCAATCCGCGTGCGCTCGCTTACGCGCGCCTCGAGCGTCAGGGCGAACTGCCGCTGCAAATGCCGGACACGCACTTGGTACGCCATCCAAAGCATCGCCAAAAACGCGCCCACGTACAAGGCCCGGAACCAGTTGGTCTGGTAGTACGCCGGGGCGATGGAGAAATCGAGCACGTCGCCCTCTTCGTTCCACACTCCGCTGTTGTTGCTAGCTGTCACGCGAAACCGGTAGTTGCCCGGCGCGAGGTTCGAATACTGGACCTTGCGTTCGTTGACGACCTCCCTCCAGTTCGGATCCTGACCCTCCAGCTTGAAACGGAAATGGAGTCTTTCCGGCGTCACCAGGCTAAGCGCGGTGTAATCGATCACGAGATTTCGGACGTGCGGAGGCAGGCGCAAACCGCTCCTCGCATCGTAGGCGTTGCCATCCACCGTCATCTGCTCAATGTGGACCGGCGGAGGGAGCGTGTTGATGCCGATGTGGGACGGATCGATAAAGCTCACTGCGTCCCCATTTAGGAACCAGATTTTCCCGTCGGAAGACTTAGTGACTGCAGGCCTGAATCCCTTCAGGATCGGAACCAGCCGAATTCCATCCGCACTGTCGAATGTGGTCACCTGGATGGTTCGCTTCGGGTCGGCGGTCCAGGCCTCCAACTCGGCTCGCGCTATACGCAGGAGTCCGCACCGCGTGTACAGCCAGTAGGAAGACAAGTCGTCTTCGATGATCCAGTGGACGGCGTTGCAGGGCAATCCGTTCGCGGTGGTCAGCGTTGCCACATGCCCGTTTTTGATCCGGCCGAGACCATTCTCGGTTGCGGCCCACATCGAGCCGTCGCGATCACGCGAAATGTCCAACACCTTTCGTGTGCTTGCACTGTCGTCGCTCAATGGCAAGTTCCGTATTTCTCCCGCACGAAAATACGCAATCCCGCCGCTCAACAGACCCGTCCAGACGCCGCCATCCGGGTCGGGCACAAGGCCGGTTCCGGGACCACCACCCAGCTTTCGCCAAGGCACTTGCTCAATAATCTTGCCGTCGACCAGATGCGCCAGACCGTAATCGTTCGCGGTGTTCCACAGACTGAGCCACAGGCCGCCGTGGTTGTCGCCTGCGATCGCATGTTTATCCCCCGCGGGCACTGACGGCACCGCAGTAAACTTCCCCTTCTCGAATGCCGCAAGGCCGCGAAACCCTGAAATCCAAATGCGATCGCGCTCATCCTCGAAGAGCGATTTGATCGTGTCGTCAGGCAGGCCAGGATTGCTTCGCCTCCGATAAATCGTCGTGCGTCCGTGGTCCCACCTATTGACGCCATCCGCCGTGCCGATCCATATGCTCCCGTCGCGCGCCGCCAGGACGGAGTTCGCAATCGCGCTAGATAGCCCTTGCCTCACAGAAAGCGAGGTGACCGGAAACTCTCGAAATCGATCGAGACCATCGGAAGTGGCGACCCAGATTGTTCCTTCACGGTCCTCGGACAGGGCGTACACAAAGTCGCTCGACAGGCCATCGTTGTGGGTAAACATGCTTGTTTTACCCTCGTACGAATGCACGAGCCCATGAGCGATTGTGCCGATCCACAGTCCACCGTTGCGATCGCGAAGGACAGTTCCAGCAGTCAAAGGCAACGGCACGCCATGAAGAGGATAATCAGTGACCGTTCTTCCAATAATTTGACGGACCCTGTCAACAGCAGCTATGAGGCCTGACCCATGATCGCCTTGCGTCAAGGTCTGGCCGCCCTGGATTGGTGTCGCCAGATAACGGGTTGGAGGACCGGGCCTCCATCGCCATAGCCCTGTCGCCGCTCCTACCCACAGGCTGCCGTCGGTATCCTCATACAAGGATATGACTAGCGCGCCGAGACTCCCATCATCGCCATAACATGTGTTGCTTCCGCCGCGAATCGCACAAAGCATTCCTGTCGCCCCCACGAAACCGCCCGCCCACACGGTTCCGTCCCGGTCCTGCAGGAGCGTGCGAATAGTGCGGCGCCCGAGCGCCGGATATTCAGTCAGTTGACCGTTCTTCCAACTTACCAGCCCGTCAAGAGTGCCGATCCAGAGGGTTCCGTCGCGTGCCGCCAGGAGGGCTCCCACCGAGGTGCTCGGAAGTTGCTGCCCAGCCGGCGGAGCCAACGGCACCGCCCGAACACCATCGAAGCGGACTACACCGGACTGTGTGGCGAGCCAGAGATAACCGTCAGGCGTCTGGGTAATTGCGTCCACCGCCCCTTGCAAGAATCCGTCGCGATAGGTCCATGCGGTATGCGCGTATTGACTTACATCCAGCGACGGATCCAGCGCAAGAGCATGGGGACACCAGAGCAGCACGTAAACCGTGCCAAGCGCAACAAGTGCTCGCGCGGCCTTTATTTGAGCTTCGGCCCTCTTCATCTTGGAAACATTTTAATCCCGGGGCGTGCAAAAGGAACGCGGTAAAATCACGGGGCAAGGCGCGGGTTGCCATAGAGCGGAGGTGGTTTATGCGCGCGATCAGGTATTCATTCCTGTTTCCGCTGGCATTCGCGATCGCGAGTTTCTACGGGATAAGAGTTGACGCTCAGGTCGGCACCGGAACGATCTCCGGCGTGGTGATGGATCCGTCTGAAGCTGTTGTGGTCGGCGCGCTTGTCAGCATCACCAACAGTGAGACTGGAGTTGTGACTTCCGCGACGACGAACAGCCAAGGACGTTATGTAGTGCCGGATCTAATCGTTGGTACGTATGACGTCCAGGCAGCGAAGCAGGGCTTCGAAGCACAAGTCATTAAACAGGTGCTATTGACGGTCGGCGCAAATTTTGTGGTTGACTGTAAGTTAGCTGTCGGGCAGAAGATCACGGCGTTAACTGTGACCGAGTTCAGCCAAGTGGACACTACTACGGCTGAGATCTCGGCTCTCATCAGCCGTGGTCAGATGGAGAATCTTCCCCTGAACGGCCGCAACTTCGAGCAACTAATTCTCCTTGCACCTGGTGCGCAGGCGGTCACTACCGGAGTGCAGGGTTCGTTTTACGGCAGAGCGCCATCCTACTCGATTTCTGGATCTCGGCCGGAAGGTCAGGAGCTGCTCCTGGACGGCGCGATCATACAAGGGTTCTGGAGACATGGCGCCGGCAACAGCATCATTGGGACTTCTCTCGGCGTAGAGGGCATCGGAGAATTTCAGCTCCTCACGAACTCCTATAGCGCTCGTTTCGGAGGGAGTGGGAGTGTGATGAATGCCACAACACGTTCCGGAACAAACTCATTCCATGGGAGCGCGTACGATTTCCTGCGAAACAGCGTTTTTGACGCCCGCAACTACTTCAATCAATCGCCCGCCCCTCAGGACGCATTCCGGCGAAATCAGTTCGGTGGAACCCTGGGGGGGCCTATCGTAAAGAACAGAATGTTTTTCTTTGTGAACTATGAAGGGGTACGGCAATTGCTAGGGCAGACGGTTCTCCCCACTGTTCCAGATGCCGGCGCCCGACTGGGAAACTTGCCCGACTGCGTCCTGAATCCGAGCCCAGGATGCAACCCAGCGACGCGGGATGCGGTCCCGGTGAATTCGGCGTCTGCGGCAATCCTGGCGCTGTATCCCAGCGGCGGCGCGAGCGCCACGGAACTTCTCCTTCCAGGGGCCATTTGTGGCTCTTCCACCGACTGCGGGCCCAGCGGAACGAACCAGATTGTTCTGCGTGGGGCACAACCGGCGAACGAGGACTATATCACTGCGCGCTGGGACTATCACCTGTCACCAAAGGATTCCATTTTTGCCCGATACATCCTAGACAACGGCAGCTTAACTGATCCGTTCGCCTCTCCTCTGGGGCTCTACCCCGAACAATCACGCGGGCGAAATCAGTATGTGACTCTCGGCTACAATAAGCTGATCAACCCATCAGTTGTGAACGATGCACGTTTCTCGTTTGTGCGTACCAACATGCGGGCTTTCACAAGCGTGAGCAATCCCGCCTTACAGTTTTTTAGCTTCTACGGAGAGGATCGGCAAGACGGCGATATCGGTGTGCCTGGATTTAGCCAGCTCGGCCCGACTAATTTCACTCCGGACCACGAAATTCAAAACACCTATTCGCTATCTGATGGAATTTCTTGGGTCCACGGAAAGCACACCATTGAAGCGGGTCTTGAATTTCGACGCTTGCAGAGCCCGGTGCAAAACGGCTTTTTCAACGACCAGGGTTGGGCCTTCCCCAACCTAGAAAGCTTTTTGGAAGGCCAGCCCGTGAGCCCCACCGATCCCCCGATCACATTCCTCGGCGCCTTGCCGGGAAAAGACAACTCGGCTCGAAGTTTTCGCGAATGGGACCTCTTTCCCTACATTCAGGACACTTGGAGGGTCACCCAGGGACTGACCTTGAACTTTGGGATTCGCTATGACTTCATTTCCAATCCGACCGAGATCCATAACGAACTGTGCGCCTTCATAGATCCAAGCAGCCCGTCGACGACTGCTTGCACGCCCGTGTCGCACGTGTTCCCATCCAATCCCTCGCTGAAGAGTCTTGACCCGCGAGTTGGGATCGCATGGGATCCGTTTAAGGATGGAAAGACTTCGATCCATGCTGGAGCGGGCGTATTTCATGATCCGATCCAGGTACGCAACTACCACGCAGCTTACATTTTTTCGGCGCCGTATCAGACAGCGCTGTCGCTTTGCGTTTTCGGAGGACCTCCGTGCAGCTATCCCGTTCCCTTTCAGGGGATAACTGTACCGATTACAACTATTGGGGAGGCGTTGGAGTACAACCCGGATACAACGCCCTTCGTCGTGCAATACAATTTCGGCGTTCAGCGCTTACTCGGGAAGGACACAGTGCTCAACGTTTCCTACGTTGGATCGCGTGGATACAATCTGCTCGTCCAAAACGACACCAATCCTCCGATTCCGACGCTTGTCAACGGCCAGCCAAATTTCCTGAATGCGCCGCGAGAGAATCCAAACCTCGGCGCCATTGCTTTCAACCTTCCTGACGGTTCTTCCTGGTACAACTCTTTGCAAGTCTATTTAACACGGAATGTGGGCCGAACATGGCAATTTCAGGGAGCTTACACGTACTCGAAATGCCTAGACTATGGATCGGTCGCTTTCGCTCTTGAGGCGAGCAATAGCGCCCAACAGGCTCGCTCCGATCCTTACAACCTGGCGAGAGACAAAGGGAGGTGCGATTTTGACGTTACACATAACTTCACCGGCAGCGCCACCTATTTCGTCCCATTACACGGGAATCGCATCATCGAAGGCTGGCAATTGAGTACGATCGCAATTGCCCACAGCGGGAACCCATTTAGCGTTCAGGATGGATTCGATCGCGTAGGTCTTAACGATACTGCCGGGGAACCAGGTGAGCGGCCGAACCTGGTGCCCGGGAGAAGCAACAACCCGATCCTTGGGCGGGTAAATCAGTGGTATGATCCATCGGCTTTTGCGCTTCAGGGTGACGGTTTCATCGGTAATCTCGGGCGAAATACTCTGATTGGCCCAAAATTTTTCGACTTTGACATGGCCGTGGGGAAAACTACTCGGGTCAAAGAAAATATAAGCCTGGAGTTCCGCGTAGAAGCATTCAATCTGTTTAACCATCCCAATTTCGGGTTACCAGGACAATTCCTCTACGCCGGCGTCGATCAGAACGGTAACGAAATTCCTAACTCGACTGCAGGCCAGATAACTAATACAGTGAGTAGTGCGCGACAGCTGCAATTCGCTTTCAAAGTTCGCTTCTAGAACTCAGATCGAGTGTGGCTGGGGTCGGTGGCTCGGGTAACAATAGATCCCTCACTCACCGCTCACTACGGCCGTGTAAGGAAGATCGGCAGGCCGGTCTTGTAGTCGTATTGCGGGCGATAGCACTCGATATCGTACAACGATGCGATGTCCACCTTGCGTGTCCCCAGCTTCGGATCGGGAATCGGCGCCACGCAATGCGACGTCACGCTGCGCCGCCAGTTCCGCCTCACGGAACGGGTTTCGCTTCAGGCCAGAGGCGATTTCTTCAACATCCTGAATCACCCGAACTTCGGCAGCCCGACCAACCACCTGAGCGACACTGCTCACTTCGGCCAAGCGACGCAGACGCTGAACAACTACCTCGGCAGCAACGGTCAGAACGGCGCCTTCAATCCGCTGTACCAAATCGGCGGCCCACGTTCAATCCAACTGGCGATTAAGCTTCAATTCTGAATCGGTTCGGATGGCCTAAACGCCTCTATTTCTTGACTATCTCAACGTGCTTTCGCCCGAAGAACCGAGCATCCATCGACCAGGCACCTGGTCCTATCATTGCCAAACTGGCCCCTAATCCGGAAAGGATGATCGCGGTCCATGGATCAGCGGACCCAGCGAAAACTAGCCATAGCTGCGTGGCTGCGACGAGAAGTCCGATATATGGAGTGCCCAATCCTATTACAAGAAGGACGGATGCGATCAACGGCATTGCGACCAGGGAGAATTGAGGGCCCGCCCCCAGTCGCAGAAATGCCTCACGCAAGAGGATGGTGCCAATGAGAAATCTTTGGATAAGGAGACCGATGCCGGGCCACCCGGCCGCGAAGGTCGTGAATAAACGTTGCACAATCTAAGCGTAAGACATTCGGCAAGAAGGCGCTACCGGCAAAGGGGGGAAGTGGCTCTCCCCCATTCAGGGGATTTGTAAGTCGATAATTCCGCGCTTTAACCCGAGGGTAACCGCGTGAGCCCGGTCGTTCGCACCGAGTTTAGAGAGTATGCTCGCAACGTGGCTCTTGACGCTCGCCTCGCCAATGGAGAGTTGATCGGCAATCTGTTTGTTGGCATTGCCGGCCGCAATCAGACGTAGCACATCGATCTCACGTGACGTCAAGGTCTCATCCGCCAGATGTTCCGCGACTTCCGCAGCGATTTCTGGCGGGATTCGCTTTTGCCCCGCATAAACGGCACGAATAATTTCCGGGAGCTCTCGATGGACGTGTGCTTTCAACAGGTAGGCCCGAGCACCCGCCCTTAGCGCGCCGATCGCCTGGGAGTCTCCGGTGTATGTGGTAAGCACGATGATGCGAGCGTCAGGAAATTCGCTGCGAATGCGAGCGATTGCATCGATGCCACTCAACCCTGGCATCTGCAAATCCATTAGGGTCACGTCCGGGCGATGCATTCGGAACTTTTCGACAGCTTCCTCTCCATTCGACGCCTCCGCGATCAGCTTCATGTCAGATTCGGCGCTCAGCAGGGTCGCAACGCCCCCGCGCAGGATGGCATGATCATCGCACATGAGGATTCGGATCGTTTTAGTTCCGGTAGGCATAACCTCTTACCTTGCGAAGTAGTCGGAATGGAAGGCTATCACCAGACCCAACATAAGCAATGCCGGCAGGAACGGTTAACTGGAATTCGGCGCCTGCTCCGGCTTCGCTCCAAACATCCAGCTTTGCTCCGATCCGCTGCGCGCGCTCTCGGACACCGCGCAGCCCCCAATGGCCGCTGCTGTCTCCCTGCAATACCTTTAGGTCCATGCCCTTTCCATCATCACGAATACGCAGACGAAGCGTGTCGTCATCATATCGAATCTCGGTTTCAATGCGATGAGCCTTCGCGTGCCGGAAGGCGTTTCGCAACAGTTCGAGTGCAATTCGATAAGTCTCTTCCCGAATGATTGGCGTGAGCGTTCGCTGCTCCCCCTCCACCGTCAGACCGAATGTAGGCACATCCTGATCCGCTTGCGATTGGGCCAACTCACTTCCCGTTCTTGTCAACAACTCCGGCAAAGCAGTCTGGGCAACAATGTCGGAACGTATGTCGCGAATAGCATCACGGCTTTCGGCGATTGCCTGCTCGGTCCTGTCAAGACTGGCATCGAGGACCTGCATCGCGCGCTCCGAGCCGGCCGCAAAAAGGTTACGTGCCGCCTGATACTGAAACAGCAGGGCCTGCAGACTTTGGAGCAAAGTATCATGGAGCTCGCGAGCGATACGTGTTCGTTCACTCACCCGTGCTTCGATGGCCGTGTTGAATTCCCGCCGAAGCTGCCGGACGCGCAACTGGTACGCCGCCCACAGCGACGCCAAGAAGGCTGCCGCGCAGAGGGCGCGGAACCAGTTCGTCTGGTAATATGCCGGGGCGATGGAGAAATCCAGCTTGGCGGCGCTCTCGTTCCAGACGCCGTCACTGTTGCATGCGATCACGCGAAATGAATATTTGCCGGGAGGCAAATCTGTGTAGAAAGCCTGCCGGCGCTTACCGGCCTCGTGCCAATCACGGTCATAGCCGTCGAGGCGGTAGCGAAAATTCACCTTCTGCGGAATCGAAAAAGTGGGTGAGGTGTAATCAATTTGCAAGTCCCTCGGATTTGGCGGGACTTTGAGGTTAGGCGTTGCTTTGAACTCCTTTCGGTCAGCAACGAACGATTCGATGTATGCCTGTGCCGGTAGCGCTTTTTTCGAGAGCCTGGACGGACCCACCATCTCTACCACAAATCCCGTCGCAAACCACACCCGACCATCCGAAGAGTGCGCCGCAGCATTGAAGGACGGCCCGCCTGCCGGCCGCGCTCCATCCAAGACGTCGTAAACACGAGTCTGAACCACCGCTTCGGGGTTGGCCCGCCAACGCTCGAGCTCGGAATCTGGTAGCTGCACGACGCCACAGCCAGTGTGCAGCCACCAGCGATTCTCTTTGTCCTCGATGAACGAAATTACCGAGTTGCAGGGCAGACCGTTCTTTGTCGTCATCCGGTGCACTTTGCCCTGTCGCCATTCGACGAGTCCGTTCTCAGAACCGGCAAGAATGGAACCATCTGCAGTGGACATAATTTGGCGATTAGACGGATCGCCTCCTGGGTTTAGCGGAAACTTCGTTTCCAAAACGCCGTTCCGGAACAGTGCGACATCTCCTTTTTTAGTAGCTATCCAAATTCCCCCGTGCGGGTCCGAAGCGAGGCTGTGTCCAGGGGGGATTTGCGACGCAGGGTACTCTTCACGGACCTGGAAATCGCGGATGCGCACCAGCTTTCGCGGATTGCTTAGGCACTCTGCCCAAATGTCCCCATCATTGTCCTCAGTCATTCCAACCACCATTCCAAGCGGCTGGTTATTGGGTTCCGGGAGGCGACGGAATCGCCCACTCTTGAACAGATATAGTCCGTCATCCACGCCCACCCACAGGTTGCCGGCGCGATCTTCAAGCATGGCGGTGACTTGATGACCCGGAAGACCACTCCCTGTGCGAATGGACGAGACTGTCCCGTCCTTGATCTGATCGAGTGAGCCAGCGTTTGCAACCCAGATGGTGCCATCTCTGCTGGCCAAGACGCCTGCTGCTGCGTCCGTCCCCAAGCCTTCTCGTGCCGAGAAAGTGGTGACGCTCGGATCGCGGAAACTGTCGATTCCATTTGTAGTTACAGTCCACACGATCCCTTCTCTGTCTTCAAAAAGAGCAAGTACGGAATCGCTGGACAACCCATCCGTCTGCTGATAATGGTCCACAACGTTGTCATGGATACGAAAGATTCCCTTGCCGAGGGTACCTACCCAGAGATTGCCGTCACGGTCGGAGATCATCGCGTTGACGACAACCTTACTCCCATCGAAAGTGGGCGTCACAAATGGTTTGACGATGCCTCCAATCAAGCGACCAAGCCCGAGCCCACGTCCTTCTGCCATCATGCCGACCCAGAGAGCGCCCTCGCGGCCAGCTGCCAAACTCACTATCCCCAGTTGTCCTACATTGGAGTTGAGCGCTTCGATTGGGTACGCCTCCGAGACGCCATCATGCCAGTGGGCAAGCGCCGTTTGCCCTCCTAGCCAAAACCCTCCTTTTCCGTCAGCCAATAGAGAATCGGCTGGAGAAATCGGGACTCCATCAGACTTTCCGAAACACTTGACCGCTCCGTCGGTAATACGGCAAAGGGGCGCGTCTGAGCCAGCGACCCGCCTTCGCACGACCCACAAGGAGCCGTCAGGGTCCTCGCTGATCTGTTGAAACTGCTGAAGCCCATCCACGTTGAAGTGGGAAGTGACGACACCACCCTTCAGGTGAACGATCTCACGCTCGCCTAACACCCATAGCCCACCAGCATGGTCTCCATAGACGTTCACAATCTTGTTGATCGTTTTACCGTTGGAGGACAAAGTCCACGGAAGAAACCGAACACCGTCAAATCTGTACAAGCCCTGGGAATCAGATGAGAACCAAAGATAGCCATCCAAGGTTTGCGCAATTGCTTCGATACCAGACGGCGCGGAGCCGTCTTGTATTCGCCAGGAGGTATGCATGTACTGAGTGAGACGTTTGTTCGGATCGAGGGCGTGAACCGTGCCTGCCAGCAACACTATGCAAGTGAGATGACAGACCAATGCGGCCGCAGTCGTCATGCGGGACCAGCTAAAGCGAAGCAGAAGTGGTTGGCGAGGAGCTATGTTTCCCATGTTGTGCCCGAATAGCGTGAGACAACGGTTCATTCAGCCGCGCTCATTCATGGTTTATATCAAGAAAAAACAACAAAACCATGATACGGCTGACAGGGAAGTGTAATCTTTGAAAAGGAAACGCGCTGCGAAGAAAATGTGTTTGTCCGCCCCCACGACCAGTTAAGAGACCGCAATCTTGTCCCAATGGCAAGGCTTCTTGCAGCCTGGGAACAGTCTAACCAGCTCGGGCAGCGCGTCTGCGATCTTTTGTATTCGATTTCAAACAATTCTCCAAGGCTTGCAGGGCATAGAGGGCAGTCTCGATAGCCTCAGTTTCACCGTCATCATTGGGGGAAGTTTCAAATAGCTCTCGGGATCGAAAGATGAGCGCTTTCCGCGCTTCTTCGATGCGCCCTGGTAGATTGGTCGTCTCGGTCTCGAGCAGCGCAGCTTTGTACAATCCGCGCCAGTTCCGGAGGTCTTCGGCAGATTCGCCCATGACTCACCTCCCAAAAGCTTGCTAGCACAAAAGGTCAACTGAAGTCAGTGACGAGAGACACAATTTGTGACTTGGCGCGCCTGCTCATATCTACTAACCGCCGACCTGCACTACGGCCGCGTAAGGAAGATCGGCAGGCCGATCTTGTAGTCGTACTTCGGGCGATAGGACTCGGTATCGTACATCGATGCGATGTCCACCTTGCGTGGCCCCAGATTCGGATCGGGAATCGGCGCCATCACGTACCGCCCTTCGTTGATCGCGGTCATCAACCCGGACTTGTCTTCTTCCAGCGCATCCATGGCTATACCCGCAAACGTAAATGCCACGAGGCGATCCATGAAGTCGGGACTGCCCGATCGCAGGTCATAAGTCAGGTCACTAATGACGCTTTCTTCGCCCGTTGCCCGCTTGATCTCCCCGCTTAGGTCTTCCGCAACGCTCGTCTTTTTGCGATGGCCGAACGCATCAGCCTCGCCATATTCCTTCACCATGTAGCCCTGCCACTGGGCGCCTTCGGAAAGAATTACCAGGGAATAATTGCTCGGATTCTTGCGCTTGTCGTCGATGAGCAACTCCATTAGGTGCTTGAGGTCGACCTTGTGCTCGGGAATGCAGCACCGCAGCCCGGTCACGTACGCCGTATAGAGCGCCGTGTAGCCCGCATCGCGGCCAAAGACACGGAAGATCCCGATGTGTTCATGCGAGCCGACTGTAGTGCGCTGGCGTTCAATGGCGTCCATGGCACGTGTGATCGCGGTTGCGAAACCGATGCAGTATTCAGTGTTGCGGACGTCGTTATCCATTGTCTTCGGCACCGCGATGACCTTAATGCCCTTGCGATCGAGTTCGGAAGCATAGCTCAGTGTGTCATCACCACCAATCGCGATCAGGTAATCGAGACCGAGCATGTCGATGTTCTTCAGCACCGCGGGTGTCACATCGAAAACCATGCTGGTGACGCCGTTCTTGCTCAATTCTTTGGCTTCGAACTTTTGCCCTTCAAGAGCGGGAGGCAGGTTCTTCATCTTTTTGGGATTTGTGCGTGAGCTGTGCAAGAAGGTTCCGCCTGTTCGATCGATGGTGCGCGTGTTTTCGCGGTTCAGGGGCAGAATGTACTGGGCCTTGCTCACCGCATCATTCAGATCGACGTGGGTCAATCCCTCCCAGCCCCGACGGATCCCGATCACTTCGCATCCGAGTTCTGCCCCACGGTAGACCACCGATTTGATCACGGTGTTCAGTCCGGGGACATCGCCCCCTCCAGTGAGTATGCCTATGCGCTTCTTTGACATCTATGACTCCTTGTTTATCTTTCGTCGCCGCATCTCAGCGATTCTTGTCTGGCAACGAGTTCTCAAGGGAACCCTCATTTTGTTTACGTCGAACCAAGACAACAATGGATCGGGGAGCTACTTGGTATATCGCCCGCTGTAACGGCAAACCGTGCTCGGAGAAATCGTCGGGACTCGGCAGGTCAGTGTCTACAATTCTTATCCAATCTTGCGGTGAACCTTCCTGGATCTGGAACCGCAGCTCTTGCCAATAGGCATTGATCATCACGTAGATATCGTCATCACCCTGTGACGCGCCATGCAGACAAAACGCCAGGCTGCGTGACTCTGGCGATAGATCGACCGTGTGGCCAGTGCCGTACCAGGAGATATCCTCGCGCCAGAACCTGCT
>Ga0187864_10003087_pt1 | contig 13868 bp, 10 predicted proteins | sample June2016WEW_11_4_FD_132985 | JGI IMG/M metagenome (GOLD analysis project Ga0187864, IMG submission 132985) | Peatland microbial communities from SPRUCE experiment site at the Marcell Experimental Forest, Minnesota, USA - June2016WEW_11_40 | ecosystem: Environmental > Terrestrial > Soil >... | reverse complement strand
TGCCTCGCTCCAAGTGCCCTCAGCCCTCTGTGAAGGGCACTTGGAGCGAGACACAAGTCGATGACCAGGGTGGCTCAGTTCTCCCCGCGATAATGGCTCACTTTCTGTCCGCGGTCGACAGCGAGAAACGGATTGATTTTTCCGTAAGGATCGCCCGGATTGGTGCCATACTGAAATAGTGCGGCCGCTCGTCGAGATCGGGCCCCGTTCGGTCTTTGGTAATTCGGCTGTGATTCGTAGCATCTTCTCGACCTGTAATGCGTTAGGCCAAGATGGTCTTCCGACATTACCCGATGTTCCGCTATCGGTCTGCTACCCCAGCGGGCGTCACCGGCAACGGAGACGTCCGAACCTTATGCGCCGCCGGCCTATGGTTCGCCTACGCCGTTCCTCGACCGGGCGGCCTACCTGCGGGCGCGGCTCAGCGGCCTTAGATCGTTCTGAACCCTCTGGCCGCTTGGTGGGTTTTTCGGAGATGCACTTGCGTGCAAACACGCGGTCGGTTTATACAACATAATTACTTCCTCGACTCGGTCGGTCGCAAGAACGCGCAGGTTGACTCGCTTCAGCGATGAGATTCGAGCCGCCCCAGTGTTCCGAGAACGACCAGCGATTGGGAGTCCTTCATGAGATTACTACGAAGCAGCCTGATCCCTCTGCCGGAATCTGCCTTGGCGACCTGCTTCATTGTTTGCTGCGGTCTTTTCCTGGGTTCCCGTACCCCGGGTTCGCCGGCCTCCGAAAAGGGATCGGCCGCGTCGACCCCTGCCGTGGCCGATCTTCCTCGTGCGGATCCTCCGTTCGCGGGCGTCGCGAAACGAACGCTCGAGGGCTCGAGGTCCGTCTTCCCCCGGCCTGTCGAGGCGCCCAAGGGGGCTCCCAACGTGCTTCTCGTGCTGGTCGACGATGCGGGATTCGGCAACCCCTCGACCTTCGGCGGGCCCTGCCAGACACCCACGCTCTCGAAGCTGGCCTCGGCCGGGCTCCGCTATAACCGCTTCCACGTCACGGCCCTGTGCTCTCCCTCCCGCGCGGCATTGCTGAGCGGCCGGAACCATCATGCCGTCGGCTTCGGCTCCATCGCCGAGTTCGCCGGCGGCTGGCCGGGCTACAACGCGACCTGGCCGAAGAGCGCGGCGAGCATCGCACGGATTCTCCAGGGCAACGGCTACTCCACCGCCGCGTTCGGCAAGTGGCACCTCACGCCGGACGACCAACAGGGCGCCGCCGGCCCGTTCGACCGCTGGCCTTGTGGGCTAGGGTTCGACCACTTCTACGGCTTCCTCGGCGGCGCGACAGGGCAGTATGACCCTGTGTTGGCCGAGAATAACTCGATCATCGGCGTTCCCGAGGCCAAGGACTACTACCTCCCCGACGACCTCACCGAGCGCACGATCCGGTGGGTCCACGACCAGAAGGCCCAGTCGCCCGACAAGCCTTTTTTCATCTACTACGCCACTGGCGCCACCCACTCACCGCACCATGTGCCGAACAAGTGGGCAGATAAGTACAAGGGCAAGTTCGACCAGGGGTGGGACAAGCTACGCGAGGCGACGTTCGCGCGTCAGAGGGAACTGGGCGTCATCCCGGCGATCGCCAGGCTCACGCCCCGCGACCCGGCCTTCCCCGCCTGGGACTCGCTCACGCCGGAGGAGAAAGCGTTCTACGCCAGGCAGATGGAAGTCTATGCCGGCTTCCAGGAGAACACTGACTACCAGGTCGGCCGCGTCGTCCAGGCGATCGAGGCGATGGGCCAGGCCGACAACACGCTGATCCTCTACATCTGGGGCGACAACGGATCGAGCATGGAGGGCACCGAGACCGGGACCTTCAACGAGCTCACGACGCTCACCGGCATCCCCATCGCGCCCCAGCAGCAGCTCAAGCTCATCGATGCCTACGGCGGTATGGACGCCTGGGGCGGCCCGCTCATGGAGCCTCATTTTTCGTGCGCCTGGGCCTGGGCGGGCAACGCGCCTTTCCAGTGGGGCAAGCAGGTCGCCTCCCACTTCGGCGGGACCCGGAACCCGATGGTTGTCTCCTGGCCCGCCAGGATCAAGGACAGGGGCGGCCTGCGGAGCCAGTTCTCGCACGTCATCGACGTCGCGCCCACGATCCTCGAAGTCGCGGGCATCACTCCCCCCGAGCGGGTCGACGGGATCCCGCAGATGCCGATCCACGGCACCAGCTTCGCCTACACGTTCGACGACGCGGCTGCGAAGGAACGCCACACCCAGCAGTATTTCGAGATCCTCGGTAACCGCGCCATGTACAAGGACGGCTGGATCGCCTGTGCCCGCCTGGACCGCATCCCGTGGCGGCTCGATCCCGCGACTCTCGCGCGGTTCGCGCCCGGCAGCGGCTGGGACCCCGACAAGGATCGTTGGGAGCTTTACAACAGCGAGGAGGATTTCTCCCAGTCGAAGGACTTGGCGGCAGAGCATCCCGAGAAGCTCCGCGAGCTCAAGGAGCTCTTCTGGTCCGAGGCCGAGAAGTACCACGTGACCCCGCTCCTGGGGGGCATGGCCCCGTTCTTCGGGCTCGGCCCCGCGGGCGAGGCCCGCACTCGGTTCACGTACTACCCGGGCACCGGGAACATCAGCGCGGGCATGATCCCGCCCGTCTACAACCGCTCCTTCACGATCACCGCCGACCTGGACGTGCCGCCCGGCGGCGCCGAGGGTGTGATCGTCGCCGAGTCCGACGTCATGGGCGGCTTCGCCCTCTACGTGCAGGACCGTAGGCTCCGCTACACATACAGCTTTCTCGGCATCAAGGTCGACACGCTCACCGCCAGCGAGGAACTCCCCACGGGCAGGACCCAGGTCCGCTACGAGTTCACGGCCGACGAGCCCGGGAAGCCCGCCACCGGCGGCCGCGGCCGGCTCTTCGTGAACGACCGGCAGGTCGGCGAGGACCGACTGGAGCGGACGGTCCCCCAGCGGTTTACGACCTACGCCGGCATGGACATCGGGAGAGACAGCGGAGAGCCGGTGTCTCCTTCGTATCGTGAGAAGTCGCCCTTCGCCTTCACCGGCTCGATCGGGAAAGTCGTGTTCGAACTCGCCCCGAGATGAGGGCGACGCCCGGCATCACGGGGGAATGGTTCGATGGGGAAGAGGTCCACCCGGGTGATCCCGCAAGGGATCGCTCGGGCCTTGCCGGGATGGAAGTTCCTGAGGGCCGCGAGCGGGAAGTTCGGTCTCCTTCTGGTTGCGCTGGTCGCCCTCATTCTGCTCTCTCCCCTACTCATTCAGAACGAGCGATGGGTCGGGGCCATCAGCCTCTGCAGCGCTGCCGTGCTGGTGGCGGGTCTCCACGCCGCCAAGCCGGGGCGTGGGATCCTTGCCCTGGGCCTCGCCCTCGCCCTGCTGGATTTCGGAATCGGGCGGCTGGCGATGAACCTGGGGACGCGCTGGCTACTCGTGTGCGAGGCCCTGCTCTGGCTGACCACGCTGCTCTATGTCACCGCCACGATCCTGGAGGCGATCTTCGAGAGCCCCAGGGTCACCGTGGAGACCCTTCAGGCGGCACTATGCGTCTACTTGTTGATCGGATTGCTTGGTACGTTTGTTCTCGCGCTGATCGAGTTGACCCTCCCCGGGTCCTTCGAGGCCACCCGAGGCGTAAGCATCTCGTGGGGTGCAGGTCGGTCGAGTGCCACGTCTTTCATGCAGATGCTGTCGCTGAGCTACGCGGCGCTCTCCACAGTCGGCTCGACGGAGATCAGCCCTGCGAACGCCTTCGCCTCGATCGCGGTTTCCCTTGAGGCAATGGTGGGGCAGATCTACCTCGTCGTGGTGGTCGCCAGGCTGGTGGGGATCGAGTCCGGCAGCGCAATGCAACCGACTCTCGAGACTGCGGCGTGAGACGGCGGCCCCCGACGATCGTGGGGCGCGGGGCGTGGGGCGAGAGAAGAGCGGTCAGTGGCACGAGAACAGTGGCCAGTAGTCAGTAGTCAGCGGCCAGTGAATGCGAAGAGAGGGAGATCGAGGTGATAGAAAAGCGCCAGAACGAAGCCGATTGCTCGGCTGTTAGGCATTGGTAGATTGCGACTTAGGACGAACCAAGGCGGAATCGAGCAAGTGCACGAACCCGATTTCCGAGGCTCGGAGGATCTGGTCTGGGCCATTGTCGACAGCAACCAAGGAATTGAGAACAACGTTCGTGCGACCTATGGTCTCTGCCAGGGAAAGATTGTCTTCCAGTCGTGCTTCATGCTGACGACCGTCCAGCCGCGTTGTGGGGCTTCATCCAGGAAATGTCGAGTTTGCCGAAGGGTGACTTGCGGTCGTAGGCGAACTCACGTTCTCCATCGTCGTGATGGACGATCAGGCCCAAACGCGGGCCGGTCCCGCTGGTGGTCCATTCGAGCATCTGGAGGTCGCCGTCGGAGTTGCCGAACGCGGCGATCGGGCGGCGGCCGATGTGTGAGTTGATGCCGACCGGTTTGCCGGCCTTATCGTCAATGAAGTTCAACTCCGGCAGGCGCACGAGCACAGGCTTGCCGTCGCGGACTTCGAACTTCGTCTTGATGCTGCTGCCGATGACCTGTTCGGGCGGCACGCCATAGACTGCTTCCGTCCACGGGCGCATGAACTCGATGCCGCCGCCGGAAACGATGAACGTCTTGAATCCGTTCGCGCGCAGGTAGGCGAGCAGTTCGAGCATGGGCTGATACACCATCTCGGTGTAAGGCCGCCTGGTCTTGGGATGCTTTGCGGTGGCAAGCCAGTGTTTGACAATCTGCTCGAACTCCTCGGTGGTCATGCCAGCGTGCGTCGCCATGACGATTTCCAACATTGCGCGCTCGCCGCCGGCGAGCGCGCGCTTCACGTCGTTCTGGAGAAGGGACGCAAACGGCTCTTTTTCCTTCCACTCGGGATGCTGGGGCGCGAGCGCCTGCACGCGGTCCAGCGCGAAGAACACTTGGAAGTACATCGGCTGCTCGGCCCAGAGCGTGCCGTCGTTGTCAAAGACCGCGATCCGCTCGGCGGGCGGCACGAAATCGGGCGAACCCTGCTTCGTCACCTTCGCAACGAACTCGACGATACTCGCTTTCGTCTGTCCTTCGTTCCACGACGGAAGTGGCTCGGACTGAGCGTGCGCAAGAGTGACAACATACCACGGGGCGCATACGATGGCAGCGAGCACGCACCTCCGGATTCTCTGTTCGATCATGTTCGTTGATCCTCATAAATCCGAGATCGAATTGATGATGCAGGGCGGCCTGCCTGTATTCAAGCGCCTGGTTATCGAGTGGAGGTCTCCACTTCGGAGTTCTTGGTGGTTGATCGGCTTGCGTGTCGGCAACGCTCAAGGCCACAAGTCGGCCGAGGTTTTCGGTTACAGAATGATTTCCTGGTACAATGCCGGTGTGAGGATCCATACTTATCGGGAGTCTCCAACCAATGACGCATTCGGTACGAGTCCTGCTCGAATCATTCGACGCCCTTTCGGAGCCAGACCGTGTCGCAGCCGCAGTTGAAATCCTCCGCCGCGTTACGCCTGCGGAAGTCGAATTGCCTGAGCAGGCTCTCGTGGAAGCCGGAGACAAGCTCTTCTCATTGCTCGACGCCGAGGAACAGGAAGCCGTGAATGCCAAGCGCCAATAGAGGCGAGGTCTGGATCGTCGATCTGGGTCTGGCTGGAAAGGTGCGTCCCTGCCTTGTCATCAGCGTTCCCGCAGGCCTACAGGATCGTGCTCTGGTCACGCTCGTGGCACACACCAGCAGTATTCGAGGTTCGAACTTCGAAGTGGCTGTCCCGGCGCGCTTTCTCTCCGCCGGAGTATTCGACGCCCAAAACATGTTGACCGTCCCAGAGGCCAAGTTGATCCGCAAGCTGGGGAGCCTGTCACCAGACCAACTCACCCTGGTCGAGCAGGTAGTTCGACGCTGGCTTGGCCTATAACAATCACGGGCTCCATCGCCGCAAGAGGACGATGTCGGAGTGAAGACGAGGAACGAAAAGGGCCACCCAAATTTCCCGACTGGCAGAAGGTGGTTGGCCACTTCTGCCACGGGAAGGCTCTTGAATCTCCCCCGGTCCAAGTGCCCCGCACCACGGCGGTGATCGTGCACGTGGTGCCGGCGGACGTGCGTCACACCCATCCAGCCCATCAGCCGTCCCAACGCCACGTCGGTCCGCGGCCTGACGACAACATGCCAATGGTTGGGCATCAGGCAATAAGTCAGAAGATCCACCGGATAACGCTCGAGTCCCTCGACCAGCACTCGCTCGCAGGCGTCGTAGTCGGCCTCGTTGTGAAACAATCGCAGGAGACCATTGCCACGATTGAGGACGTGATCGACCATCCCTGCTTCGATCGACCGAGCGGTTCGTGGCATTCAGGTAGATTCGCCGATGGTCCCCTTAGCGTCAATATCAGTGATGTCCCTTGTTCCCTCTCCTGCCGGGTTGGCAGGAGGCTTTGCAGCGTTCCCGATTTCGCGGTGGCAAACACAGGGAGCACAACCTCGGGGTCCAACCTCGGGGTCAGACCGAGTTTCAAGTTAACTTGAAACTCGGTCTGACCCCGCCAAGCCTTCCATGACTGCGTGCCGAATGACGAGCTTATCGAGAAGCTGGGTCCTGACCCCGGCGAGGTGCTGCTTCTTGGTCGGAAACCGGAAAAAACCCGTAGCGCCGCACTCCGTGAAGCCTGGTGAAGTGAACAAAGTTCATTGAATCACGGATATCTTCTGGAGGATTTTCGTTCTCAAGAATGATGATTTGCTCATCAGGTGGCGTGTTGGTGAGTGTCCTATAAAACGCATCCTTAACATTATTGTTAGTGATTGTCTCGTCGCCAACGTCCGGGTCCTTGTAAGCGACCAGTGGCGAATCCAGGACGACGAAACCCGGATGGGGAAGACCCGCCTTGCGACAAAACTTCATCAGCCCGATGGTGAAGGCGGCATAGCTGAGTGCTCGAAAACCCTTGCCAGGGCTCTTTCTATCCCGATTTGCGATAACGATGTCTTGGTCGGATTCACTGAACCTCACGGCCCCGGCGTCGGGGTAACGCCAAGCATTTAAAAGGGCTTCGATCTCCTGGCAGAGACCTTCGAACTCGCTCGTCCTAATTTCCGCGGGAGTCGCGAGCCTCGGCCTCTTGGGGAGAGGCTGCGACAATGTGGCCCGCTTATCCTTCAGTACGGAGAGCTGGTTGAGAAGCTGCTTCGCTCTCTCAAGCCTTTCCAGCGTTGCAATCAACTGCTGGATGTCGGCCTGGCTTTGCCTTGCGGTCGGCAATAGGACCTGCTGAATATGCCGCGAGGCGGAATTGAATCTGTTCTGATGGGCGGTGCGTTGTTGGTCTAGCTGCTTCCCTTCTTCAGCGAGCTGAGTGGTCGTCTGCGAGAGGTCGTTGAGCAGGATGTGAATTTTCCGGATTTCCTGACTGCATGCGTTCTCAATCTGGTCCTTCGAAACGCCCTCGATTGGCTGTCCATCGGAACCGCAGAGCGGGCAAGGATGCGGCGAAAGTTCGAAGAAAAGGCGATTGGCCTCCCTGATGGAACCCAGCCTTTCGAGGTCGCTGTTGTATCGCTCGCGGAGAAGTTCGAACCTGCTGCGAAGCTCTCGAATTGTGAGGCGTCTTGAGTCGAGCTGTTGAACCGTCTCGTAGGACGTTCTCCGCACCAGTTCTTGGTCGCTGATTTCCGCTTGCTTATCTGCGAGCGATGAGGCAAGTTGCTCGATTGCGGCATTCGCCTTCCGAGCCTGCTCCTCGACCCCGGCCGCGTCCGTAGTGAGCCCCGTTAGTTCGGCCTCTGCGTTAGCGATTAATTCGTTTACAAGGTCAAGCTGGCCTTGACGTTGTGCTCTCACGACGTCCGATGTCTGCTGGACGATGATGCCGCTACTATCCTCGCCGGTGATGAGAAGCTTGAACGTGGTCTTCTCGGGGCTCCATAGAAGCTTGTCGGTCAGGATTGGCGAGCCTTCAATAAGAATGCGAGTCTCATGAACTAGAACAAACTTGACGACATCTCGAAAACTAAGTGAGCGTGTCACGCCTCCTTGATTCTTGAGAATCGTTTTCCGGCCCAAGCCACAAAGCTTGAGGAGAAGTGACGAAATATTATCATCATTGTCTGCGTTGTGTTCTTCCGAAATAATCCTGCCTTCTACCCTGCCGATGGACTCCAAGTCCCCCTCGAACAGGCGAAACGCACCGCCCTTCAAGGCCCGTTCAAATGTTAGAGGCTGACCATCTCCCGGTCGGATGGTCAGATAGGCCATGTTGTAGCCTTTGGCGGCTTCAATCTTCTTCGGCGGTGTGCTGCCGCCAAGCATGAAATTGATACAACTGAAAATATAAGATTTGCCGGTGTTCGAGGGGCCAGCGACGACATTGAGGCCGCCTCTTAGATTGAGCGTAGCCTCGGGTTTCTCCTGTCCGGTTACTTGGAGAGTCTCCAGTTGAAACCCATATGTGCTCATTGAGGCAGCTCCCTAAACAGGGATTCGTGCAGGAATTCGCTGCCCCATCGGTCGAGGTTTGAGTTGAAGAAGCGAGCCAGCCGCTCGTCGGTATAACCACCAAACGTTCCGACTACCCACTTCGCTCGTTCCTTCAGTCGCTGCGTGTAATCAGCCTTTAGGCAATCAAGAAATGGGACCGCATATTCGGTCGCTGCATAGATGATGCCGCTTCGGTCGAACCGCTTCTCGATGAGTCCGCGATTCACGAGGAACGCTAGGCCATCCTCGACGACTCCTCTCCGGACCAGCACCTCTCCCGAGCGGTGCGGCGTGCCCGGATGTAAACTCTCCGGCCCATCCGGAGCGTCTGCGGAATGTACCAGCAGGTAGTCGAAGAACAGCAGCCGCTGCAAATCGTAGCTGGCTGGGAACGCTTCCGTGAGGATGATGAGAGAGCGGAGCCCGCTCTCAACGGGCGTGTTGAATGGGAGGGATTGCGTCATGGATGGGTATAGGCTCATGATTTCTGCACCCACACAAGACGGTTATCGTTCGCGAGCTGGTGACAGATGCCGCTTCGGTCGTTCGTATGCAGGCAGGACAAGAGCGGGTGGTCAGTAATTTGTAGACGCCGGGCCTCCTGGATAGTTTTCACGACCCTCTCATACCCGTCTGCGTGCCGTAGGCTCACGACGTCAATGATGCCATCATGTATTTCATTTTGAAGTTTCTCAAACTCATCATGGGGAAGGTGGTCCCGCGAGAAATTCCTCAACGACTCGGCACAATAGAAATGTTCCCTGCACCTCCTGAAATGGTCAGTCAGGTCTTGGCGGTCGCGGAGTTCGTCAACAGACTTCAGCGTCCGACCGGTGTGCTCGCCGTAAGCTTCCACCAATTGGGTGACGTAACGAGCTTCTTCGCTCGCAATCGTATCAGGTGGCGTGTCGGGGTCGGGTCGGCTCGGTAGCCCTCCACCGAACCGGATGACGTGGTAGCGTGTTGCCTGATGCTGCTCGATAATCCGGCCAACGGAAATCCGCTTGATGATTGAGAAGTCAAACGACTTAACGTAGTCGAGGAACTTCCCTTCCAACTTAATCGGGCCTGTGCTCGTTATCTCGGTTTCACACTTGTCGCCCCACTCCTGGATGAGTTGAGAACGCAGCTCAATCGGCTTATCGATAAGCTTGGAAAGTTTTGTTCCCACTCCTTCAGGGGCAACGAAGTAATACCTACGAGGGATACCGAATTCGGATGTGAACGTATAATAGCACAGCTTGCCAAGCTCAACCCAGATTTGCCCTGGCCCGAGTGGCCCCTTGTAATGCTTGCATTGATAATTGTCCCAAGGGTCAGCTGCTTCTGTGACGTAGGCTACGACGTCACGGCCCTGGTCGCCGCTTCCTCCGCAGCGTTGAACATCGTGGTATTCGGTTTTCAGGCTCTCAGCCCATTCACGGACGAAGTCTTCCCATTCATTGGGCGGCATGATTTTGAGCCGCTGGACCGGGTTGAGCGGCACTCCCCACTGCACGTTGTAGTCGGTCGGATTGATGCGATTCGAGGGAGTTGGAAGGGGTTGAGGTCCGCTCGGTGTCGAGGGTGTCGGGCGATTCTTGCTCCCCTTTGGCCGTCCCATAACGTGATTCCCCGGCTGCGTTGTACGCTCATGTTCGTCTCAAACCTATGAGCGTATCATGTGGCCCACCTACTGTAAATTCACTGCCAAGTTGACCTTAGTTCACAATGCATGATTGCGAGCACTCCAAGCCCTTCGCTTTCGAGTGCCGTCCAATGGAGCTTCAACCTAACTCCAAGTGTATTTGCGCCGCGACGTCACTTGTGACCGGGCAAAGGTTGCTGGTTAGGGAACACAGGAAGTATCGGTCCGCGTTATTGGTTAAGGTAAGTCTTGTTGGCCGGATGCCGCATCCGTCTTCGACAAGCCGGACGGCGGGCACAGAGAGGTCGGGCTCGCTGCTAGCCGGTGGGTCAGATGGCAACCCGCTGAACCCTTGGAGACCCCGAACCGGTCTCAGGCCGGTTGCTGGTCGTCCAGCAGGCGGAACATCGTGGAGTTCCATCCCGCCTTGTTCGTCGTGGCAGCCAGCGGCGTGCCGTTGTTATCGAACTCAAGGGCGACGAGGTGGCGTGGCTCCAGGAACCGCACCTCCATGATGCCCCGGAGGGGTCCGCTCGTTATCCGCGTGGGCAACCATCTAGCGAAGTAGACCGTCAACCCGAACGGGCCTTGCCCCTCGCCACCGACCGCATGGCCGAGGGCGACGACGACGTTCGGAAAGCGGCGGGCGAACTCAATGGCGATTTGGTAGGTCGTCATGAACGGCCTGCCGGTGCCGTACTTCGTCTCCGGCAGAACGGAAGCGAGGATTTGCCGGATGAGGTCGTCGATGTTGTGCTGGTCCCAATCGGACATGGTGCTCTCTCCCATTCGAGTGATGACTTGCTCGGTGGATTCGGCGCCACGAAGGGGAACAGTGCCACCCGGCCTCCGGACAGGTGTCTGATGGTGCTCAGGCCCGTCCCCGACCCACGCGTCGTAACTCGCGACGGGGTGGCACTATTCGCCATTGATGCCAACTGTCACGGACCTCTTTCGCAGGGTGGTTTGCCGCTCCTTGCCATTTGGCACAATGAGGACATTCCTAACCACTGCGGTAAATTGCACGATCCGGGCAAAGCGGCTTTTCGCAGAGCAGGCGTCTTGCCGCAACGATCAAGAACGTCCCCCTCTGTTCTCCAAATATTACGACAACGCCGGTAGCAGCCAGAGACCTTGACCTGCCGGTTTTGGAAGATTCCCCTGAAGACCGGGCCACCTTAACCGGACAAGGTCCGCGTGGACCTGATCAAGTACGGACGTAACGATCCCCCTCCAGCGTACGCGCTTGGCCCAGCGAAACCAGGGTGTTGAGCATATCGGCGACGCGCTGGGTGTTGGCGCGAAGAAAGAGCCGGGCCAGTTGCTCAGCAGTCAGGCCGGTCGGTTGCTCGGCGAGCACAGCGCGGACGGCCTGGGCCTGCTCGGGCAGGGTCTTCGGCCAGGGGCGTCTTGCGCCTGCGGCGGCTGCAGTTGCTTCTGGGGCCTCGGGCTCGATCGCCAACGCGCCCTGAGTCGTGGATGCCGCCTGGGCGCCGTCGGGGTTTTGATACTCCGGTCGTAGCCAGCGGACGATGCCCCGCTTCTCCTCCTCGGCTCGTTCGCGGTTCAGTTCGACCAGACGGTTCAAGATTTCGTCATCGGTGAGGGTGACTGGCCAGCCGTAGGCGTCGAATACTGCCGCATCCAGGTCGTCGTGGATCTGCTTCAGGACTGAAACGAGGCCTTGCTCATGAGTCTCCTTCTCTTTCGCCGAGAACGGTTCCCCAGAGCTGAGTGTCTCAAGAGCGTTGTACACGTCGGTGATTGTGAGGGATTGGTATTGAGCCAACTGCCGCTTACGATGCGCGTCCAGTCGCTCCCCGAACTCTCGCACTCGTTCCTCTTGAGTTGAGGAGCAACTCGGGAATGGGAATGTCTCAAAACACAGAGAATTATTATATGTGAGGTCATTGCCAACACCGTGTCGGCTCCCAGTGCTCACTGCCCAAGCAACATGGGGACGGCTAGAGAGAACTCCGAGGACGTAAGCGTCCGCCTGAGCAATCGCAACGACCTTACTCTCGACGATGATGTCTCCATCGACAAATTGGAACACGAAGTACTTTGCCGTTCGGCAGATTGCTATATAGCGTGGCAGGCCCGCAGTCGCAGCTCTCATCGCGGGCCTTTTTTCTCCGAAGAGCCACCAATTAGCCCGATAAGTGGCTCGAGAAGAGGCGTCTCTCTCTGGCTTGACCCTAACCAGAAGTCTCTGGAACGATGCCGGGTACATGTCCTCCGCCTCTCGCAAGCTCAAACCGAAGAAATCGATGACATATCGGTTTTTCGCCTTTCGGTTCAGCTCATTTCCAACAAGGTACCGTCGCATGGCGACGGGTTCTTGAGCGATCAGAGAGTCACCTGGTTCGACCACAAATCCTTGACCGACGAGCGTCACCCCCATGAAGGAGATTCCCGAGTTGGCCTGCAACCGACCGCTGGATGAAACGTCCGCTCCAACCTTGAGATCAGGGTGTATTCTACCCGATACTTGATCAAAGGTTACTGAAGCGGTACCCTCTTCCGCTCCCTGCTCCTGTTTGATTCGGAGAAGCATCCCCGGCGAACCCGACATGGTCCCGACGGTCATTGCCACTCTTACGGCCGCACCATCGAGACTATCTACCCAAGGGTGGTCAGGGATCGCGAACGCAAGCGAGAGGCCATTCGCCGTGGCCGTTTGGATTACCCCACGATTGAATGACTGGGTAATTGAGTTCGTGGTGATGAATCCGAAGCGGGAAATAAGCCGAGTTCTCGTCGCTTCAGCGGCCATATGCCACCAGTACATGACAAGGTCGACGGTCTCCGGAATCTCGTGCCAAACCTTCCGTAGCGCTTCGACATAGCCATCGCCTAAGGCGGAACGCATCCTCTTGTTTCCGATAAACGGCGGGTTCCCTACAACGATGTTGGCCTTGGGCCAGGCGGCCTTTCGCGGATTCGTATAGCGGAAAACGAGTGCGCGTGCCGTCTCGTCGGGCACATCCTCACCTGTGACGGGGTGCTTCTTGAGCGTCTGCCCGTCCCATCGGGTCACTGGCTTGCAGTCGGCATCCAGCACCGGCTCTTTGCGGTCGTATTCGAGAACGGCGTCCCTGCATTCGATGTTGTGGAAGGGCTTGATGATCGGCTCGGCGGGCATCCGCGCGCCAAAGGTCCGAAAGTGCCACTGGAGATAGCCGATCCAGAGTACCAATTCAGCGATGGCAGCGGCGCGGGGATTGATCTCGATGCCGAGGAACTGGTGCGGGTCAACGGAGTGGCCGGTTCCTTCGAACACCGTCTGGGTTTCGCCCAGGCTGTGGAGCATATCGCGGACTTCCCCCTCCAGCCGCTTCATGTGCTCCATCGCCACGTAGAGGAAATTCGCGGTGCCGCACGCCGGGTCGAGGACGGTCGTGTTGCAGATCTCGTCCAGGAATTCGCTGACATGTTTCCTGGCCTCAGGGAGCTGCCCGCCTTTCGCCAGCGTGACGGCCGCGGCCTGGACGTTCGCCCATTGCTCGCGGAGGGGCTCGACGATCGTCGGCAGCACCAGCCGCTCGACGTAGGCCCGGGGTGTGAAGTGAGCGCCCAGCTTGTGCCGCTCGTTCTTGTCGAGGGCCCGCTCCAGCAACGTTCCGAAGATCGCGGGCTCGACTTCGCGCCATTGCTTTCGCCCGGAGTCGATCAGCAGGCCGATCTGCTCGTCGGTCAAGGGAAGCGCTGTGACCTGGTCGAACAGGCCGCCGTTGAAGCGGAGCACCGACTGCATGAGGATGGGCGA
>Ga0187864_10003085_pt1 | contig 13879 bp, 12 predicted proteins | sample June2016WEW_11_4_FD_132985 | JGI IMG/M metagenome (GOLD analysis project Ga0187864, IMG submission 132985) | Peatland microbial communities from SPRUCE experiment site at the Marcell Experimental Forest, Minnesota, USA - June2016WEW_11_40 | ecosystem: Environmental > Terrestrial > Soil >... | reverse complement strand
GGTGGTTCAAAGCTGGCTCCTGCACACATAGCGATCTGGCCATCCTGTCGTTCCACCCGGTCAAGCACATCACGACGGGAGAGGGTGGTGCCGTCCTGACGAACTCGCCCGAACTGTGTGCCAGGCTCCAGAGGTTGCGCACCCATGGCGTGACGCGCGATGCGTCAATGCTCACCCGCAACGACGGCCCGTGGTATTACGAGCAACACGAACTCGGCTACCATTATCGCATCACGGACATCCAATGTGCGTTGGGCCTGTCGCAGTTGCGCAAGCTGGGCCGGTTCGTGGAGCGAAGGCGGGCACTGGTCGGGCGCTACGTCGAGGCCCTGGCCGACCTCTCCGACGACCTGACTCTGCTGCTGGAGGAGCCGGGGAAGCGGTCGTCGTACCACCTGATGATCGCCCGGATTGAAGGTGGGGCGGCACGACGGCGGCGGGTCTTCGATGCCCTGGCGGCCCGTAACATCCGCTGCCAGGTCCACTACATCCCCGTGCATCTGCAACCCTGGTATCAGAAGCACGTCGGCACTCGCGAAGGTGACTTCCCACGGGCCGAGGCATTTTATGCTGGCTGCTTGAGCTTGCCGCTGTTCCCTGCCATGGCCGACCGCGACGTCGACCGCGTCGCAGACGCCCTACGAGAGACCTTAGGGGAGTATTGACATGGACCGCCGCCCCAAGGTTCTCGCGATCATCCAGGCCCGCATGGGCAGCAGTCGACTTCCCGGCAAGGTGCTTCTCGATCTGGCCGGCGAGCCGATGCTCGCCCGCGTGGTTCACCGTATGCAACGTGCCGAGGAACTCGACGAAGTCGTGATCGCCACGACCACTGAACCGGCCGATGACATTCTGTCCGCCCTATGTGCTGACCGAGGTTGGCCCTGCTTTCGTGGCAGCCAAGACGACGTCCTGGATCGATACTATCAGGCGGCTCAGGAACACCGAGCAGATCTCGTGGTCCGGGTCACCTCCGATTGCCCACTGATCGAGCCGGAAGTCATCGACCGTGTGGTCCGTGAACTGCTCAACCGCTGCCCTCCGGCGGACTACGCCTGTAACGTCCTGCCTCGGCGGACGTATCCGCGAGGTCTGGACGTCGAGGCATTCTGGTTTGAGACCTTGAAGGTGCTCTGGCAGGAAGACCAGAACCCCGCCTGGCGTGAGCATGTGAACCAGTTTCTGCACCATCACCCGGAGCGGTTTGTCATTCACGGCGTGCTCAACGACCGTGACCTGTCGGGTATGCGCTGGACTGTCGACACCCCCGAGGATTTCGATCTGGTGCGGCGCATTTACAGGGAGTTCGGCCACGACAGCTTCACATGGCAGGAAGTGCTGACACTCCTGAAAGAGAATCCGCAATGGCTCGAAATCAATCGCCATGTGCCACAGAAAGTTGTCCAATAACCTATGGAATCTAGGGGCAATCAATTATTGATCCGAGCCGACGCCGCGCCCGAGATCGGGACCGGTCACGTCATGCGCTGCTTGGCTTTAGCTCAGGCTTGGCGTGAGGCAGGCGGAGAGGCGGTCCTGGCGACGGCCCTGAGCCCAGGCGGACTGGAAGATCGGTTGGTCGCGGAGGGGTTGTCGATCCATCGCCTGGTGGCCGAGGCGGGGAGTGACGCGGATGCCCGCGCGACGGCTGCGCTGGCTCGCGATCTGGGGGCTGTCTGGACTGTCGTTGACGGGTATCAATTCATGGGGAACTATCAACGTGTACTCAAAGACGCCGGATTGCGGGTGCTCGTAATCGATGATTACGGGCATGCCGGGCATTACTGGGCCGATGCGGTCTTGAATCAGAATCTGAATGCCCACGGGACGCTTTACGCGAGCCGTGAGCCGGGGGTCCGGCTGCTTCTCGGCCCCCGCTATGTCTTGCTGCGTCGGGAATTCTGGAAGTGGCGGGGATGGAAGCATAGTCACGCTCGGCAAGCCACGAACGTTCTTGTGACGTTCGGGGGCGTCGACCCCGCGAACGTCACCTTGAAAGCGATGGCTGCTTTGGCAAAATTGGCATCGACCTACTGGCAAGCTGCGGTGGTCGTGGGGCCGAGCAATCCGAATCTACCGGCTCTCAGGTCGGCGGCGTCGTCAGCACCGCAGTCCACGCGATTGCTGAGTGATGTGCGTGACATGGCGGAGCTGATGGCGTGGGCTGATGTGGTCGTGACCGCCGGAGGATCCACGACCTGGGAGTTGGCGTTCATGGGCTTGCCCGCCTTGACGGTGATTGTTGCCGACAATCAGGTCGAGCTCGCGGAGACTCTGTCCGCCCACGGCGTCGTGCAAAATCTCGGATGGCACACTCGCCTTGCCGAGGAAGAACTGGTCGAGGCCCTGGCAGGTCTAATGAGTGATCAGGTCGCACGCCGGGCCATGGGTTCTCTTGGTCAGGAGTTGGTGGACGGGGACGGGGGGCGACGTGTCGTCCAAGCACTCCAAGAGGCGGTGGCGTGAGCGCGATCCGGACGCCCAAGTGGTTTGCTCGAGCGGCGAGTACATGACGAGACCCATGACCCACTGAGAGTCCACTTAAGAAAACGTATGCAATCAAACACCGCTGAAACTCGAGCCCCATGTTTGCGGCCAGCCGACGCCTCGGATATCCGTTTGCTCTTCGACTGGAGGAACGACCCTTGGATCGTCTCGCTGAGCACGAGCAAGCGAGCGGTCACCTGGGAGGAGCATGAGGCCTGGTTCGAGTCCGTCCTCGACCACTCCCGGCACCTTGTGTTCATTGTCCTCTCCGACGATGGGATACCCGCTGGGTCGCTACGCCTGGACCTGAACAACGCGGAGGCGGTCATATCGATTCATCTTGCAAGATCATATACAGGAATAGGATTGGGTCCTCGGGCGATCGAGGTCGGGTGCCGGAGGGCGTTCGAGCACTGGCCGACGCTCTCCCGCATCATCGCGTACATTCGCAATGACAATCAATCTTCGATCAAGGCTTTCACGCGGGCCTCGTTCCGGCCATCTCCGGGCGAGACAAGTTGTCCCCAGGATCACGTGGCCTTGGTACACGGGAGGGATGATTCATGACTGCCCCTGCAGACCCTGGAGGCGACAATCTATGATCACCTCGTTCAAGATCGGCAGCCGCGAGATCGGCCCTGGGCGACCCGCCTACGTGATCGCCGAGATGTCGGCCAACCACAACGGCAGTTTCGAGCAGGCGGCGGATCTGGTTCGCGCCGCCCGCGAGTGCGGGGCCGACGCGGTCAAGCTGCAGACGTACACGGCGGACACTCTGACCATCCGTTCGGACCGTCCCGAGTTCCGCATCGGCGGCGGGACGTTGTGGGACGGGCGCACCCTGCATGACCTCCATGCCGACGCGTACACTCCCTGGGACTGGCAGCCGAAGCTGAAAGCCGTAGCCGATGAGTTGGGCCTGGACCTGTTCAGTTCACCGTTCGATCCCACGGCGGTCGACTTCCTCGAGAGCATGGGCGTGCCGGCGTACAAGGTGGCGTCATTCGAGCTGGTCGATCTGCCGCTGGTCGAAAAGATCGCCGGAACCGGCAAGCCGGTCATTCTCTCCACGGGTATGGCGACCCTGGCCGAAATCGCCGACGCGGTCGAGGCGGTGCGAAAGGTGAGCGACGCCGGTGTGGGCCTCCTCAAATGCACGAGCGCCTATCCGGCCCCGCCCGCAGAGATGAACCTGCGAACGATCCCGCACCTGGCCGAGGCGTTCGGCGCACCGGCGGGCCTGTCCGACCACACGCTGGGCATCGCCGTGCCCGTCGCGGCGGTGGCCCTGGGTGCCTGCATCATCGAGAAGCACTTCACCTTGTCGCGATCCGAGCCCGGCCCCGACAGTGCCTTCTCGCTGGAACCGCACGAGTTCCGGGCGATGGTCGAGGGAGTCCGTACGGCGGAGAAGGCCCTCGGAACGGTCCACTACGGCCTCTCCGGCAGAGACGAGGCCAGCCGCGTCTTCCGCCGCTCGCTATACATTGTGGAGGACGTCCGGTCGGGTGAAGTGTTTACCGGGCAGAACGTGCGCTCGATCCGCCCCGCCCACGGATTGCCACCGAAGTACCTCCCCAACATCCTGGGCCGACGCGCGGCGCGGGACATCGCCAAGGGTACGCCGTTGAGCTGGAATCTCGTCAGGTAACAAGGTGGGACCCGCGGGTAACAAGCTCCGCAGACTCAATTGTTGCCCGTCTGAAAACCGCTTCCCTTTGTCTGAGATTTGGGATCATTCGCATGACTGTAGTCGAAAAGGGCATAGATTTGCACGAGCCCCTTTGCTTGCCTGAAATCGAGTTAATCTCTTGCCTTGCAGAAAGGACCGGGGGGGGCTCCGCGGCATACGGCGCGACCGCGATTGCGGCGGCCTACTGTGGTTTCAAGAGTGCTCCAAGTGCCATACGAGGCACGTGGGTGCATGGGTGGAACCCTTGCTATCGGAAGATGCTTCACCCCGACTTGATTCTGGGCATGAGGACGAAGCCGGAGGGTTACCACTGGGTCGCCCGCAAGGATGAGGAAGAGTTCCTGCGGGATTGCGGTTACGAGAATTTCTTGGCGATCGGGTTGCCAGTGGTCTATCTCCCGCCCAGCGAGGTCCGGCGCCGTTCAGGCAGCCTGCTCGTGATGCCGGTCCATAGCCTCCATTTCACAACCCACTCCTGGAAGTTTGATGAATACGCTGAGGCGATCGCCGCCGTCCGCTCCGAGTTCACAGAAGTCGTCGTCTGTATACACCCGAGCTGCTGGAAGCGCGGTTACTGGGTGGATGCTTTCCGGGACAGAGGTTTCCCGCTCGTCACCGGCGCGGTTTATGTGGATCGAAATGCCCTGAAACGTATACAGTCTCTCATGTCCAGCTTCGAGTACGTGACGACAAACGGCTTCGGCTCCCACCTTGTGTATGCCGCCTACTTCGGCGCGAAACCCTCGATCTACGGCCCCTTCGCAAGCTACCGCGCGGAGGACTTCAAGAACGACCACCTGTGGATGTATCACCCCAAACTGCTCGAACCCGGGCTTGCTGCGATTTCTGAAAAGGCGCTGCGGCAACACTGCCCGCAGTTCTTCTGCCACCCACGGGAGGCGAGGGCCGACGTCGAGTGGGCCCGCTTCGAGATCGGCGAGTCAAACAAAGTCTCCCCGCGCCGGATGCGGTCTCTGTTCGGCTGGGATGTTAGGGCTCGTGTGTCTCGCTCGTTACAATCAAAGACACTCGAACGCCTCAAGCACAGGGCCAGAATCCACCTCGATCCCTCATACCGCGAGACGCATCGTCTGTTGACGTTGCCCCCGAATCAACCCGCCAGCACGACTCTGCTCGGCCCCCAGCTCGAATTCCAGGACGGGCACCGCTTCATCTTGAAGAAGCAGGCCCTGTTTGATCAGGAAGTCTATCGCTTCGTCGCGGCGGGGGATCCCCCCAGAGTCCTCGACTGTGGGGCTGGCATCGGGCTGGGCGTCTGCTACTTCAAGAAGCTCTACCCGGAGAGCGAGATCACCGCTTTCGAGCCGGATCCGCGCGTCTATGAGATATTGAAGCGGAACTGCGAGTCGTGGGGAGCCCAAGACGTTCGACTGATTCCCAAGGCTGTCTGGAACCGCGAGACAACGATCGCGTTTGTTCGCCATGACGAGACCCGCGGGCGAATCTGGGAGGGAGCCACCGGCGACGACGTAATCCAGGTGCAGACCTGCCGCTTACGAGATTACTTAACGCAGAAGGTCGATCTTTTACAACTCAGCATCGAGGGGTCGGAGGTCGATGTCTTGCTCGATTGCGCCGATCTTCTGGGCCAGGTGCAGAATCTGATCGTGACCTACTACTCCATCTTCGAGCGTCCGCAGCGATTGGATACCCTGATGGCAGCCTTGACAAAAGCGGGGTTCCGGATGCACCTTCATGCGCTCAGTGGTTCGCCGTCGCCGCTTCTTTGGCGCGAGATCATTGGTGGTAGCGATGGCAGGCTTTCCATTTTCGCGTTCAGAGCATAGGTGTTTCCACGTCAGATTCATCGGCCGGGTTTGGGTGCCGTCGCTGAGCCGACCTGGCCGCAGACCCGCGGAAACGGGCACTGCTGGGCGCCTTGGCCCGTCAACGCATGTGCGCCAACTTCACAGACCGCGTTCAAGTGCCGAAGATTCGAGGCGAACTGAGGCTCCTTGTCGGCCGTAGGCCCCAATGACTCAAAAGAGGGCGAGTCGTTCCCTACATCGGGGAAAGTCCACGGCTCAATCGCCGGGTTCCCTGTATTGAACGGCAAACTCGGATCCTTACTGCGCGGCTGATTCGCCAGGGGAGGCCTACCGCGGTTCCAGCACGCGTCTACCGATCGGTCGCGAGCCGGCCGGGAGGGCCTTCCGGGTCGCTTCCAGGTAGGCGCGACCCCAGCGCTGGCAAGGCTCGAGGTGGTTCCCTTCGGCCCATTCGTTCCAGGCGTTGATGAACACGATCCGGCGATCAGGGGGCTTGGAGAGCGTCTGGCGGACAATCCCTTCGAGCCATTCCCGGTAGAGTTCGGGGGACGAACCAACCATGATCGTGGCCTTCGTGGCGCGGCGGGCGCTGTTGTCCCACGACGGAGTCACGCAGCGGAACTGCTCGTAACCGCACGGGGGCCTGGCAAGCGCCCGGCGGGCAAGCGTCTCGTATGAGTGGACGTTATTTACCTCGTAGCCCCGCGCGATTCTGCCCTTGCGCAGGACACGGTCGAGCTGGCGGTATCCTGTCGGCCCTACTCTATGCCCCATGAACGCCGAGTCGGGCACGAACTCGACCGCGGCGTCAAACCCCGTCGCATGCGGGTCGACGCCCTTGTCCATCGGGAACGACTCGACCCGACAGAGGAACGGCTCACCCACGCTCTGGCGGATGGCCTCTTCACGCCAGATCGATGTCGTCCGCACGCTGTTTGGGAGGTTCCCAGCACGATAGATCAGAAACAGCGGCCGGCCTTCGACCCGGATGTACCGAGGGTCGCGGAACCCATTGCAGAGCCAGCGGATGTGCATCAGGTCGTCCTCGACCGTGTAGCTCTGATCCATCAGCACGTTGCGTTCGAGCCCGTCCCAGGTGCGCGTCCAGGGCTCGTTGGCCCAGCACAGGCAGAAAGGTAAGTCGGGCTCACCCGACGCCAGGACCTCGCTAAAGGGCCGCTCCAGGAGGCGGCGGCCCGTGAACCAGTAATGATAGTAGCAAAACCCGGTGATCCCGTATTCCCGAGCGAGGTCAGCCTGGGCCCGCCTGGTATCGGGGAGCCGGAGGTCGTAAAACCCCAGGTCGGCCGGCAAGTGGGGCTGCTGGTGACCCTTGAACTGCGGACGAGCCCGGGTTACATTGGTCCACTCCGTGAATCCCGGGCCCCACCACTGCTCATTCTCGGGGATAGGATGGAACTGCGGCAGATAGAACGCGATCAGGCGGACCGGGTCCGCGTCAAGCATAGGATGGGATCTCGAGTTCATGACGGATCCATTGGACATCGATTGCAGATCTCCTTGGTTCAATCATCGGGGGGGACTGCCCGGACGGCTCACTGCACACCGTCGGAACGAGGATAACACAGTGCCGCGGGTCTGTACCACCAGAAGTTGCGGCGTGTGACTCATCCACTGACCCCGCAAATTGGTAGAATCAGGGTTCATGTTCGGCAACACTTTCCGCAGGGTGGGCCCTCACGCATCGCCGGAGCCAGCTTATAATGTCGAGGATTAGATCCGCTTGGCGATGGTCACGCTACGTCCTGCCTCATGTAATCCGTCGCCAAGTTGTCTTCGGTTTCTGCCCGATCTGTGAGCATCGTTCGGTCTTCTGCACGTAAGGTGAATGGCTTCGCGATCAGCTCAAATGTGCCCGCTGCCGCGGTATTCCGCGATGGCGCGCCATTGTTAGAGTTCTGGAAACGTTCTTCCCCGGCTGGCGCCAAATGGAGATTCACGAGTCTTCTCCGGGAGGCTCTTCATCTGCAAAGCTGGCGAGGGAATGCAGGGGGTGCGTCCAGACCCATTGGTATCCGGATGTCCCCGCGGGAAGCGTCAAGGACGGATACCGAAGTGAGAACCTGGAACAACAGACCTTCCCGGACGCCTGCTTCGATATGGTGATCACCCAGGATGTGTTTGAGCATGTTCTGGACCCCGCGCGAGGGTTCGCCGAGGTGGCGCGGACGCTCAAGCCCGGGGGCGCTCACGTCTTCACCGTCCCCTGGTACTATTGGAAGCCGACGCTCGTCCGGGCGGTTCGCCAGCCTGACGGCACGGTCCGCCATCTCGCAGAAGCCGACTACCATGGAAACCCAATCGACGCGAAAGGATCCCTGGTCGTCACGGAGTGGGGTGTGGATCTCACTGATTTCGTGTATCGCTGTTCGGGTTTGACGACGACCGCAGTTCACCTGCATGACAGGCGGCAGGGTATCGAGGGGAAATTCATCGAGGTGTTCATCAGCCGCAAGCCTGAGATCGGTCCGGCTCACTCGAGGATGCAGCATTTTGAGGACCGGGTGCGCCTCGTCGATAAGGAAGAGGGGGAGGGGGAGGGTGCGATTCGAGAGCAATCCAAGGCGTTGATGGAGAAGGACTACAGCATTCTAAACATGTCTGGACGCAACTCGATTTCCTGGAGATCCTCTTGTCCTAGCGCGACCGCTTGAGTTACGACAACGAGACCACGTTGAAGCAGGCTAACGAGTTCGTTCTTCGGAAGAGCGGGGCCGGTACTTGACAGACCTCTGGATCGGGGATCAGTTTCCGTTCTCGAGTTTCGATGCAGACCGCTGTTACCGGTGTGTTGCCTTTGTCAGCGAGAACGTCTTCCAGGCCACTAACCTGGTGCTCTTGCGGCGGGCTGGCCCACCTGGCTAATGCGGTCAAGACTCCTGGAGTCAGCCTCCTGGGGCGTCACTTGACGTGGGATTAATCCCGTTCTACACTTGACTTTATGTCGACTGACGGCATTGCCGCATCCTTCGACACATAGATCCGGTCAGCGAATTGACCCTGGGACTGTGCCTGAATGCGGTCGACGAGGTTCTGCCGCGCTGCTTGACACCACCGAGGACCCGCAACATGCCTAGAGTCACGGTCGTGACGGCGAACTACAATCACGCAAGGTACCTGCCGATACGCATCGATAGCATTCTGGCCCAGACGTTTCAGGACTTCGAGCTCCTCATCCTCGACGATGCTTCCACGGACAATAGCCGCGAAATCATTGGGGCGTACCGCAAGAACCAGAGCGTGAAGACGATCTTCAACCAAGAAAACAGTGGTAGCACCTTCAAACAGTGGAACCTGGGGCTCAGCCAGGCTAAAGGTGAATATCTCTGGTTCGCCGAATCGGACGATTACGCGGACCCCGCGCTGCTGGAGACGCTCGTCGATCGACTGGATCGGCACCCCAACGTTGGACTCGTCGTGTGTCAGTCGTGGACCGTCGACCAGGACGGTAAACCGTTGGGGAACTATCGAGATCTGCTGGAACATCGAGATCACAGTTCACACTGGAGCGAGGACTACGTCAACGCGGGCCATGATGAGTGCAAGAACTACATGTTCTGGCACAACACAATCCCCAACGCGAGTGCCGTGCTCTGGAGACGTGAAACTCTCGAACGTGCGGGAGGGGCGCCTACCGATATGCGCCTGTGCGGTGATTGGATGGGGTACATCAATGTCCTTCATTTGTCGGACATCGCGTTTGTCTCAATGCCCTTGAACTATTACCGTCAACATCAAGTCAACGTCCGCACCCGAGCCTTGCGGAAGGGAACCGGCACGCGTGAAAGCCTTATGGTGCAGCAGACGCTCATCGACCGTTACGGCCTGGGCAACCTGCTACGAGACCATGACAAGTTTCTGTCTCAATACGTGATCGATCTGGTTAACGGTGCAAGATTGGCGCCTCACGACAAAGTGCCGCCCGTGGGTGCGCTGGAACTCCTGGCGTGGTTTGCCCGCATTCATCCCAGGGCGTTCACGTCGGCCCTGAAAATCCTCTCCTGGGAGCAGATGTGCGACCTGGCGCGCAGAGCGGGCATGCTTGGGCTTGCGCGCAAGCTGAAAAATGCGGTAGCGGCCAGCGGCGGTTAGCGGTGCATCCACCGATCCGCACAGGAGAGTGTCAATCTTCATCAAAGGGAAAGAGAACGGGTTTGCTCGAGCCAAAGCCGGCACGCCACCTTCCCAGCCTCGAGCCGGTAAGGATAATGTGGCAAAATTGCCTGACGGAACTTCCCCTTCCGCGGCTGGTGCTCCGACTACCCCGGCTGCCGATCACTCCAGAGAGCCACTGGAACCTAAGCCGACTCCCCGCAGCCCCGCGGATCTCCATACACATCTCACCCAGCGAATCTCGGAGCTCCAGCGCGAGCGGCAGGGCTACTGGCAAAGGATTTGAGCACCGTCAACAGGTGATCGCTGTCCGGGCGCGGAAACGACGGAGAGCGGCTTCCACCGATCAAGCTCAACCGCGCGTGGCCTTGATGATTCTCTGGAGTGCGGTTGGTGTGACCTTCTTGATGCTCTGCTTGAGTCGCTTGATGGGGGTCCACCTGGCAGTGACCCATGACGGGACCTGGTGTCTCTGATCCATTGGTATGGTTTCGATGATCATATCCCTGAGATCGCGCGCCGTCGCCGGAGCTGTCCCCCAGTCGCCGGCGCAAGTCGTCGCCCAGTTGAGCAGATGCACGCGATTCGCAACGGAGATCCCGCTGACCGCGTCCTTGAACCGCTGCTCCCATCCTTCAGGAAGCTGGGGCAGGAAACCCTCAAAAAACTTGGCCAGCAACCGCCATTGCCTGCGCTGCTCGTCTTGATCACACTCTATGATCCGGCTGACCTGCTTTTCATGCGCCAGGTGGAAGGCGCAGACCCAAGGATCGATCGCCAGACTCCCTTCAGCCAGGACAGAGGCCATGATGACGTTCTCGTTGAAGAGGTCGCAACCGGGCAGGATGTGGCGAACCGCCCGCCGAAGCACGTCGGTCCGGAACGCGATCATGGGAGGAGTTGCGATGTTGAGGATGTGTAATAGTGGGGCCACGGCAGCCCCATCCATGAGGCGTACTTCGCCGCCCATCCAGTTCACGTCGAACATGGGGCCAATGAGAGGTGCCCAGTGCATGGACGTCGAGGAATGGGCGTGGAGAGCGAATCCCGAGTAAAAGACAATGTCCGAGTCCTTAGCGAAGGTTTGCAAGGCACGGGCCACGAAATCGCGATGAATCTGATCGTCATCCTGAAGCCAGCTGAAATACTCGCCCTTCGCTAGTTCCACCGCCCTGGCGAAGTTGGGCCACATGCCGATATTGGTCTCACTGCGGTGATATCGAACCCGATCCCCGAACGATCGAACGACATCGGGCGTTCGGTCCGCCGAGGCATCGTCGCAAACCAGGACCTCCACATCGGGGAACGTTTGGCCGAGAGCCGCCTGCAGTGCATGGGCCAGAAGGTCGCACCTGTTATACGTGGGCATTCCGATCGTGAATCGGGGCATGGCATCGAGATCCATTGTGCAATCTGTGATCGACACGATATCGCGGCGGCTTAGAGCACGTAAAGTCATGGGGGGTCTCCTGTTCTGATAACGGAATTGTACGTCAGTGCAGGAGATAAAAGTCAAGGACGCGACCGAATGCGAATTTGCTCGGTCGCGGGCCATCCCTGATAACTCAAACCCGGACAAAACGTTGACGACTCAGAAAAAAGCCCGTTGCGGAATTGCTGCACGTGTGCCGGAGGCGGTGGATACTGGTCATTTCTCTTGTGTATGAATTAGAATCCGTATTGATCTTTTGAAAGCAAACCTTGATCGGGGCTTCTCGAGCCCAGAGCCGGCGGGGTTTGTTGGCGGAGGTAGAAAAGCGCAATGAGTTTGAACCCGGCGCCTTTGAGCCGAAGACCGACGCTTCGTTATTTCTATCGCCGAGGATACCGGTCTTTGACCCAGGTCTGGCGTCCGGTGCGAAATCGGATTCCCCTGCTGGCTCCTTACCGCAAGGCCGAGGTCCACGTGGTGCGTGAGGGTGCCCTGGGCGATGTCCTCATGGCCACGCCCGCGTTGCGCCGGGTCAAAGAGCTGAATCCGAAATGCCGGATCTTCTTTTATACCCATTTCACCGACTTGGTACGCGGACTTCCGTTCATCGACGAGGTCCGCCCGGTGGACCAGGCGCCCACGGGCCGATGCATTTTCTTGCGCTACGAGAAATTGGTTCCTGTCCGGCGGCATATCGCAGAAATTTTTGGTGACATTCTGGGAATTGACGTTCGGGATCACTGGCCGTCCTGCATCGTCGATCTTTCGCTTCGCGACCATTATGTCCACGACTGGCGCGATCGACCACGGCCCTGGATCGCTCTTAATCGTCTGGCTGGGCCGTGGACTCCCAACAAGACCTGGCCCGAGCCCCACTGGGAAGAACTAATCAGTCGGCTGGGACGCTGGTCATCCGTGATCGAAACCGGCACGGAGATCCCCCGAGCACAATCACGCGATCCCCAGCGGTATCTTGACCTGCTCGGCCAGCTCTCGCTCGGGAAGCTGTCGGCGGTTCTGGCCGCGGCCGATCTGCATGTCGGGCCCATCAGCGGACCCGTCCATCTGGCAGCGGCCCTCCGAACCCCTGCTGTGGTCATCTACGGAGGTTACGAAGAACCTTTCTGCTCGTCGTACCCTGGGAACATTAATCTCTACTCGCCCGTTGCCTGCGCACCCTGCTGGCTGACCGAGCTTTGCCCCTATGGTCATCCCTGTCTGCATCAGATCACCCCGCAACAGGTTGACGACGCCCTGAGACAACTCTGGGACCGCAAGAAGCAGGAAACCCGACCGGCATCGGTGGCCGATGGAGGAGGTTGATTCCGGCGTGCACGACCCCCCGAGCCCCCGGCTCGGCCGCATCAGTCCCCGGCGATCAATCACTCCACCCCAGGATCGCCCCCGTATCACCGCTCGTGGCCAGCTTCGCTTAGCGTGCCAGCCATCCCGTGGTGAAGTGAACCGAGCGCGGTATCCAAGCCGCCTTGCGGCGTGCGGTCAGCTCCTCGTCCGAGAGCCGGACGGCGAGCTTGCCGGCGGTGATGGCGATGATGTCGCCATCGCGATGCAGGCAGATGGCCGACCTGGCGCGCAGAGTGGGCATGCTCGGGCTTGCGCGCAAGCTGAAAGATGCGGTAGCGGCCAGCGGCGGTTAGCTGTGCATCCGCCGATCCGCAGAGGAGAGAGTCAATCCGCATCAAGACACAGAAATCCTCTGTTCCTGTTCGGCCCGGCCGGCCCCGGGGAAGCAGTTTTCAGTTTAGGTCTTCATGTCTGTTGAAGCTGATTGATCTTGTTATAGAGCGTTTTGAGGCTGATTCCGAGCTCCTTGGACGCGGCGGGCTTGTTGCCGTTGTGTTTCTCGAGAACGGCCTGAATGTAGCTCATCTCGATGTCACGCAGGGTTGGCGAGCCCTCGGGGATTGTGAAGTGGGGCGAGGCGATCGGCGGGTGGGCCGCCGCGGAATGCTGCGTCCTGGCTCGGGCGGGGAACTGGGTCGGCAAGTGCTCGGCACGGATCGAGCCATTGCCGGCGAGAATCGACGCCCGTTCGATGGCGTTGGCCAGCTCGCGGATGTTCCCCGGCCAGTCGTGAGCCGCGAGGATCTCGAGCGACTCGGGGCTGAACGATGACTCGATCATTCCCCGCCGCGCCGCGTAGCGAGTGAGCAGGTGGCTCGCCAGCTCGGCGATGTCGGCCTTGCGGTCGCGCAAGGCGGGCAGGAAGATCTCGAAGGTGTTGAGGCGGAAGAACAGGTCCTCGCGAAAGAGCTCGTTCTTCACCATCTCGCGAAGATCGCGGTTCGTGGCGCAGAGAACGCGCACGTCGACCCGGAAGGG
>Ga0187864_10003083_pt1 | contig 13887 bp, 12 predicted proteins | sample June2016WEW_11_4_FD_132985 | JGI IMG/M metagenome (GOLD analysis project Ga0187864, IMG submission 132985) | Peatland microbial communities from SPRUCE experiment site at the Marcell Experimental Forest, Minnesota, USA - June2016WEW_11_40 | ecosystem: Environmental > Terrestrial > Soil >... | reverse complement strand
GTGGCCGCCGGGGAAGAGGGGCCCGCCCACGCCTTCCCGCGCCCGGAAGACCTGGTCCGGCTGGGCCCCGATGAGTTGCGGCAGCTCGGTTTCAGTCGGCAGAAGGGGCGCGCCATGATTGAGCTGGCCCAGACCAGCGCCCATGGGCATGCGGACCTGGAAGGGTTGGCGGCCCTGTCCGACGAGGAGGCCGTCGTCCGGCTGTGCCGACTGCGCGGCGTGGGGCGCTGGACGGCGGAATACGTCCTGCTCCGCGGCCTGGGACGGTTACACATCTTTCCGGGCGACGACGTGGGCGCCCGCAACAACTTGCAGCGCTGGCTGCAGCTGGCGGACCCGCTCGATTACGAGGCGGTTCGCCGCACTCTGTCCCGCTGGCACCCGTATGGCGGGCTGATCTATTTTCACTTGCTGCTTGACTGGCTTGCGAAGGCGGGTTACATGGGCGAGAAAGGTTCCGAGGCACAGGGCGCCACCGGATATCGGAAGCAGGCTGTGGAAGGACAACGGAGTGTCGGGGGCGGTTTGCCGCGGCTCCGTGTGAGGTGACACCGATGCCACAGATCTTTCACCGAAGTTTCAACACCATCTCCCGGGTGACGATCTTCGGCGCCGTCTTCATCGCGGCCGGACTGTGCTGGTTCGCGGCCGTGATTTATCGTTCATCCTACGTCACTGAGTCGCACATCGCCCTCGTCCAGCCGGTCCCGTTCAGTCACGGGCACCATGCCGGCCAGCTCGGCATTGATTGCCGATACTGTCATACCTCGGTCGAAACCTCGGCGTTCGCCGGCATCCCGCCAACGAAAACCTGCATGAACTGTCATCAGCAAATATGGGTCGGCAGCTCCATGCTCGAGCCGGTGCGCGAGAGCTATCGCACCGGCAAATCGATCCCCTGGCAGCGCGTCCACAACCTGCCCGGCTTCGTGTACTTCGATCACAGCATCCACGTGACCAAGGGGGTCGGCTGCGCTTCCTGTCATGGTCGCGTGGACGAAATGGCGCTGACCTATCAGGAGAACACGCTGCTGATGGAGTGGTGCTTGCAGTGCCATCGCAATCCCGAGAAGCACCTGCGTCCGAAGTCGGAAGTCTTCAACATGGCCTGGAAAGCCGACGATCAGGCCGCGCTTGGGGAGAAACTGGGGAAAGTCAACCACATCCGCACCCCCTCCGAGCTGACCAGTTGCTCGACATGCCATCGCTAGTGGGGTCGACTCGCTCCGCCAGTGGAAAGGCACTCACGGAGCGAGTGGACCACAACCATTTGAGGAGGATGACCATGCCTGTTGATTCGGAAGCGACGCCTCAGCCCCTCGTCGAGCAGACCGGCCGGCGCTACTGGCGCAGCCTGGAGGAGTTCCTGGACACGCCCGAGTACCAGGAGATGATGGACCGCGAATTCCCCGAGCAGGCGTCGGAGTGGACCGATCCGGTCACGCGGCGGCGCTTCCTCATGCTGATGGGCGCGTCGCTGGCCTTGGCGGGGCTGAACGGCTGCTCGACACAGCCGGCTCCGCGCGAGAAGATCATGCCCTACGTTCGGCAGCCGGAGCCGATGGTGCCGGGCAAGCCGCTGTACTTCGCCACGGCCATGCCGCTGGCGGGGCTGGCCACCGGTGTTCTCGTCGAGAGCCACGACGGCCGTCCCACGAAGATCGAGGGCAATCCCAGTCATCCGGCCAGCCTGGGCGCCACCGATCTGCTCATTCAGGCGTCCATCCTCGGCCTGTACGATCCGGACCGTTCGCAAGCCTTGACGTATCGTGGCCGGCCGCGGGCCTGGGACGAGGCGATGTCGGCCTTCCGCAGCGCTTTGGACAAGCTGAAAACCAGGCAGGGCGCCGGCCTGTGCATTCTGACTGAGAACGTCACGTCGCCGACGCTGGACGCCCAGATGACGGAACTGCTCGACAAGGACCATTTCCCGAAAGCGAAATGGTATCAGTATGAGCCGGCGGGCCGATCGACCGTGCTGGAAGGGGCGAAGCTCGCTTTCGACGAGTACGTCAACACGCACTACAACTTTCGCAAGGCGGATGTGGTCTTGGCGCTGGACGCGGACTTCCTGCTCGCCGGTCCCGGCACGCTGCGTTACACCCACGATTACAGCGAGCGCCGCCGTGTGCGGACGAAGGACACGACACCGGACAATTTCAAGATGAATCGGCTCTACGCCGTCGAGTGCTCGCTGAACAACACCGGCGGCGTCGCCGATCATCGCCTGGCGCTGCGGCCCTCGCAGATCGAGGTGTTCGCCCAGGCGCTGGGGCATAAGCTCATGGTGCGGGAAGCACCCGATGCGGCCGGCAAACTCCCCGAGGAGGCCCGCCGCTGGCTTGAACCGCTCGCCAAGGACCTGAGCGAGCATTCAGGCAAGGGCATCGTCCTGACCGGCGACGGCCAGCCCGCCAGCGTTCATGCTCTGGCCCACGCCATCAATCGCACACTGAGAAACGTCGGCGAGACGGTCCTGTATACCGCGCCCATCGAGGTCCGGCCGGTCGATCACGGCGAGCAGATCGCCGCACTCGTCGAGGAGATGGCCGGGCGGCGTGTGGAGATGCTCGTCATTCTTGGCGGCAATCCGGTATATACGGCGCCGACCGACCTCAAGTTCGCCGAGCATCTGGCGAAGGTGCCGCTACGCATCCATCTCGGCCTGTATCAGGACGAGACGGGCGCCCTCTGCGACTGGCACATCCCGGAGGTGCATTACCTAGAGAGCTGGGGCGATGCCCGCGCCTACGACGGCACGGCCAGCGTCATTCAGCCGCTGATCGCGCCGCTGTTCGGCGGGCGCTCCGCGCACGAGCTGCTAGCGGCGTTCGGCGAGTCGCCCGAACGCGGCGGGTTGGAAGTCGTCCGCGAATACTGGCGCGGCTGGTGGCTACAGCAGAAAGAAAAGGAATCGGGTGACTTCGAGATGTTCTGGCAGCGGTCGCTGCAAGAGGGAGCCATCACCGACCCGAAGTTCGCGCACTACACGCCGAAGTTGGAGGGCTGGGCGGAACGAGTGGCGAAGGCGCATCGAGGCGAGCAGGGGGCGTCAGCCCCGAGAGCCGGCAAATTTGAGATCGTCTTTCGTCTCGATCCTACGCTGTTCGACGGCCGGTTCGCCAACAACGGCTGGCTACAAGAATTGCCCAAACCGGTGACGAAGCTCACCTGGGACAACGCCGCCCTCATGAGTCCAAAGACGGCCGAGGAGCTCGGCATCTCCTATGTCCACGGCTCGTCGTCCCGATTCAGTTCCACCGGCGGCGAGCACGGGCACGCCCTCGTGGACGTGGTCGAGCTGACCTATCTCGGCCGCAGGGTCAAGGCACCCGTCTGGATTCAGCCCGGCCACGCCGACGGCGCAATCACTCTCTACCTGGGCCACGGCCGGCAGCATGTCGGTCGCGTCGCCGAGGGCGTCGGTTTCAACGCCTACGCGCTGCGTACCAGGGACGCCTTGTGGTTCGACAGCGGCCTGGAAGCCCGCAAGCTGCCGGGCGAGGAGCACGCGCTGGCCTGCACCCAGATGCACCACAACATGGAGGAACGGCGTCCCATCCGCACGGCCTCGCTGGAGCACTTCAAGAGCAATCCGCGCTTCGCCCACGATTTGACGGCAGCGGAGACGCAGCAGGCCGAGGTGCTCGAACAGGTCCCTGAGCCCGAACCCCGAGGCCACGCGGAAAAGGAGCAGAAGAAAGAGGAACCTGACAGGCGACTCGTACCGCTTACCCTCTATTCCGAAGGCGACAACGAGTTCCCGTACAACGGCTACAAATGGGCAATGGCCATCGACCTGACCACCTGCACCGGCTGCAGCGCCTGCGTCGTCGCCTGCCAGTCCGAGAACAATATCCCGATCGTCGGCAAGGAGGAGGTGACGCGCGGCCGCGAGATGCACTGGCTGCGCATTGATCGCTATTTCGAGGGCGATCCCTTCGACGCGAGTCACGTGTCGGCCCACTTCCAGCCCGTGCCGTGCATGCACTGCGAGAAGGCGCCCTGCGAGCTGGTCTGTCCCGTTGCCGCCACCGTGCACAGCCACGACGGACTTAACGACATGATCTACAACCGGTGCGTCGGCACGCGCTACTGCTCCAACAACTGCCCCTACAAGGTGCGGCGTTTCAATTTCTTGCAGTTCGCCGATTATGCAACCGGCAGCCTGAAGCTGATGCGCAACCCCGACGTGACAGTGCGCTCGCGCGGCGTCATGGAGAAATGCACCTACTGCGTGCAGCGCATCCGCACGGCCGAGATCGAGGCCGAGAAGGATGAGCGCCGCATTACCGACCGCGACCTGATGACCGCCTGCCAAGCCGTCTGTCCCGCCAGGGCCATCCGCTTCGGCGACCTCAACCAGGACAGCGGCGTCAAGCAGTGGAAGGACGAACCGCTCAATTACGCCCTGCTCGCGGAACTGAATACGCAGCCGCGCACCACGTACCTGGCCGCCTTGCGCAACCCGAACCCGGAACTGGAAACGAAGTAGTCATGGAGCAGGAAACCGCGGGACCCGAAGCGCGACCCGGCGCGACCGGCGACGGCGCTCCGCCTGTCATTGGTCCGGGCTACACATTCCGCTCGGTGGAAGAGAAGATCAGCTCCATCACCCTGGCGCGGCGGACGCCGCGCGGCTGGTGGATCGGCTTCGCCATCTCATTCACGCTGGCGATGGTAATGCTGTACACCATCTGCTATCTGCTGCTCAAGGGCGTCGGCATTTGGGGCATCAACATCCCGGTGGCGTGGGGCTTCGCCATCGTCAACTTCGTGTGGTGGATCGGCATCGGCCACGCCGGCACGCTGATCTCGGCCATTCTGCTGCTTCTGCATCAGAAATGGCGCACGTCGATCAACCGCTTCGCCGAGGCAATGACGCTATTCGCCGTCGCTTGCGCCGGCTTGTTTCCGCTGTTGCACATGGGCCGGCCGTGGTTCTTCTACTGGCTGTTCCCCTATCCTAACACGATGGAGATTTGGCCGCAGTTTCGCAGCCCGCTCATCTGGGACGTGTTCGCCGTCTCGACCTACGGCACCGTATCGCTGTTGTTTTGGTACGTCGGACTCATCCCGGACCTGGCCACCATCCGCGATCACACGAAGAGTCGCTTCGGCCAGATCGGCTACGGCATCTTGGCGATGGGCTGGCGCGGCTCGGCGTATCACTGGAAGCGCTACGAGGTGACGTACTTGATCCTCGCTGGCCTGGCGACGCCACTGGTCGTGTCGGTACACACGGTTGTCAGCTTCGATTTCGCCGTCGCCATTCTGCCCGGCTGGCACTCGACCATCTTCCCGCCCTACTTCGTCGCCGGAGCCATCTATTCCGGTTTCGCCATGGTGCTCGTGCTGGCGATTCCGCTGCGGGCGTTCTATGGCTTGGAGGACTTCATCACGCAGGTCCACTTGCAGAACATGGCCAAGATCATGCTGGCGACCGGGTTGGTGGTCGGCTACGGCTACGGTATCGAGGCGTTCATGGGCTTATACAGCGGCAACATCTACGAGAAATACAGCCAGATCAACCGCATGTTCGGGCCCTACGGAGTGTACTACTGGGCACTCATCACCGTCAACGTGGCCATCCCGCAAGTGTTGTGGCTCAAGCGCGTCCGCAGCAACCCGCCATTCTTGTTCGTCGTCGCTCTGGTCGTCCTCTCCGGCATGTGGCTGGAGCGCTACGTCATCGTCATCACCAGCCTGCACCGTGATTACCTGCCATCGTCGTGGGGCATGTACTCGCCGACCGTGTGGGACTGGAGCATGTTCCTCGGCACGATCGGGTTCTTCTTCGCCTTGATGTTCCTGTTCATCCGCTTCCTGCCGATGATCTCGATCGCGGAGATGCAAACCTTACTACCGGAGTCGCGCGTGCAGCACGACGACCACGCCGGGGCGGCACAGGAGGCGCACTGATGGCCACGTATCCAGGACTCTACGGCCTACTCGCCGAGTTCGAGACGCCGACGGCGCTCGTCGCGGCCGTCCACTCGGCTCGCCAGACCGGGTACACGAGAATGGATGCCTATTCGCCGTTCCCCATCGAGGAGTTGGCGGATGCGCTGGGCTTCCGGTGGACGAAGCTGCCGCTGCTAATCCTACTGGGGGGGATCACCGGAGCGGTGTCCGCGTACGCCTTGCAGTATTACTGTGCCGTCATCAGCTACCCGGTGAACGTGGGCGGCCGTCCTCTGAACAGTTGGCCGTCATTTATCCCGGTGACGTTCGAGTTGATCATCCTCTTCGCGTCGCTGACCGCTGTCTTCGGTCTGCTGGCCCTGTGCGGTCTGCCGATGCCGTATCATCCGCTGTTTCATGTGCCGCGCTTTGCCAGGGCCACGCGAGACGGCTTCTTTCTGTGCATCGAGGCGGCCGATCCGCGCTTCGATCGCGCGGCGACGAACCAGTTCCTGGCAGGGCTTAATCCCCGTGAAGTGTCGGAGGTGCCCCAATGACTAACAAACGCCATGGGATCTCTCGTGGCTTCGTCCTGTGTTTGTCCCTGCTGACAACCGCCTGTCAGCAGGAGATGGCTCGGCAGCCCTCCTATCGGCCGCTGGAGCCGACTGATTTCTTTGACGACGGCCGGGCGTCGCGCCCGCTGGTCGAGGGCACCGTGCCGCGCGGCCGGCCGATCGAAGAGTCGGCGATCCTGACCTACCGCAAGAGTCCCGCGCGCGGCACCGCCGATTACGTGGATGTCTGCCCTATTGCCATCGAAAAGAAAGCCCTCGAACGCGGCCGAGAGCGTTTCAACATTTACTGCGCCGTCTGTCACGACGCGCTGGGCACCGGCAACGGCAAGATCGTCGAGCGCGGTTACCTGCCTCCGCCCAACTATCACACGGGTTACTCGCGCGGCTTCGAGCGCCGCGGCATCAAGGTGCTGCTGCGGGACGTGCCGGTCGGTTATTACTTCGAGGTCATCTCACGCGGCTACGGCGGCATGCCCGACTATGCCAGCCAAATACCTCCCGACGACCGCTGGAAGATCATCGCGTACGTCCGTGCCTTGCAGTTGAGCCAGTGGGCGCCGCTCAAGGACTTGTCCGGGAACATACAGGACAAGGCCCGGAAAGAATTGCAGTTCGGGGAGGAGCGACCGTGAGCAGCGCGATCACCCCGGCCACCAGCCTGGAGTCTGGCACCCGCGCCGAACTGACTGGCGCGGACTGGGACCGCTTCCGCCGCACCGCGCTTTACGCGGCCGGCGGCGGCCTCGCCGCGTTCGTGATCCTGGGGCTCCTGCTCTGGTTGGCCGGCGGCATCGATCCCCGCCGGCAGTTCTTCCTGTCGTACCTGGTGGCGTACAACTACTGGCTGGGCGGCGCGCTGGGCTGCCTGGTGTTCCTCATGCTGCAATACGTCACCGGCGGCGCCTGGGGCCTGCTGCTGCGGCGCATCCTGGAGGCGGCGGCCGGCACGCTGCCGCTGTTGGCCGTGCTGTTCCTCCCCGTGCTCTACGGTCTGCCGTTCGCCTCCAAATACACGCAGTGGAACCCCGTGCAGACCAGCGAGGAATCGCACTTCAAGGCCGTGTGGCTCAGCGCGACCTTCGTCCTCGTTCGGGCGGTTATTTACTTCGCCTGCTGGATCGGCATGGCCCGGCTGTTCCGCGGCTGGTCGAAACAGCAGGACGAGGAGGCCGATGGCCCCATTCTCAAACGCTGCGAGGCGCTGAGCGCACCCGGCATCGTGGTCTACGCCTTGACCATCACTTGCGCCTCGATCGACTGGGTGATGGCGCTCGAGCCGGACTGGTATTCAACGATTTTCCCAGTGATGTTCGCCGTCGGCCAATTGCTCAACGGCTTCGCCTTCGCCCTGACGGTGCTGCTGCTCCTGGCCGATCGGCCGCCCTTCGCCGGCGCCCTCCGGCCGAGGCACCTGCGCGGTTTTGGCAGCCTGCTGTTGACCTTCGTCATTTTCTGGGCGTACATGTCGTTCTCGCAGTTCCTGCTCATCTGGGTCGGCAACCTGCCCGAGGAGATCCCCTGGTATCTCCGCCGCAGCCGCGAGGGCTGGCAATACGTCGTCATCGTTATCGCCGTCTGTCACTTTGCTCTGCCGTTCCTGCTGCTGCTCTTGCGCGACGTCAAGGAGCACCGGCGGCGTCTGTTGGCTGTCGCTGTCGGATTGCTGGCCATGCGTTTCCTCGATATGATCTGGTGGGTCGAGCCGGCGTTCAACCACGAGGGGCAATACTTCTTCTGGCTGCTGGACGTGTCGGCCTGGGTCGGCGTGGGCGGACTGTACATCTGGTGGTTCCTCGGACAACTGCGGAGTCGGCCGCTGCTGCCGTTCAACGACCCCAACCTGGCGGAGGCCCTGCGCGATGAGTGAGCACATCCAGCCGCCGCCCGACCCGCATTCCGCGCCCATCGCGGCGGCGCTCCCAGAGCGCACGCCCGGCGTATCGTACGAAAAGAGCGGCTTCGACTTCTGGCTCATCCTGGGGGTCGGCTTCGGCCTCATCGTCACGGTTGTGGTCCTTCAACTCGCGGTACGGTGGCTGCTCGTCCACTACGAGATCCCCAACGCGCCGCCGCTCTTGGGCGAGTCGTCCCTGGGACTGGACGATGCCCGCCGGCCGCTCGGCCAACGTCTGCTCGACGTGCCGCCGCCGCACCTGGAGGGCATCGAACGCGAGAGCAGCCTGCTCATCCTGCGCACCGGCGAAAGCGAGCAGCAGAGGTTTTACGTCGCCCCGAATATCCACGTCAGCATCCAGGACAGGACCGCTCGCCTCTTTGAACTGCGAGAGGGACAGGCGGTGACCATTACTTACCAGATGCCCGGCGGGGCGGCCGGTGGATTGGGCGTGGCGACGTCCGTCCGCAGTCCGCCAATGAAAGCCGCGACAGAGACTGCTCACGAACTAGCCGACGCCACGCGGATGCTGACAGCGACCGTTGTCAAGGTTGAGCCGCTCAGCGTCGAGGCGGCACGCGCGTGGGCGGACGTGCAAATGGATCGCTACAGTTGGGCGGATCGTGCCAAGGGGATTGTGCGCATCCCGGTCGCGACGGCGATGGAGGAAGTCCTCAAGTCGAGGGAGTTCCGATCGGGCGCACGGAAAAAGAGCGACGGTCGCATCGCGCCGCCCGGACGCTCCAACTCCGGGCGCGGATCGGGGGGAGACAAGCCATGAAGAACCCAGCGTTGCTCGCTTGCGTGGTGCTGACTCTTACCGCCGGCGCGATCCGGGCCGACGAGAACGAGGGGCCGCCGATCTTGCGTGAAGTCGGTCTGCGTCAGAACCTCGACGCCCAGGTGCCGCTCAATCTGCAATTCCGCGACGAGAACGGCCAGACGGTCACGCTGGCCGACTGCACCGGTGCCAAGACGACCATTCTCGTGATGGCGTATTATCGCTGTCCCAAGCTGTGCACGCAGGTGCTCAATGACCTGGCCTCCGGGCTGCGCGCCGTACCCTGGACCATCGGCAAGGAGTTCAACGTCGTCACCGTCAGCTTCGATGACCGCGAGACGCCGGAGATGGCGGCGGCAAAGAAGCAGTCCTACGTCGAGCACTACGGCTTGCCCGGCATGGAGACAGGCTGGCACTTCCTGACCGGCGAGCAGGTGCCCATCCTGCGGCTGGCCAACGCCGTCGGCTTCCAGTTCCGCTATGACCCCAAGAACGACCTGTTCGCCCACCCGAGCTGCGTCATCATCCTGACGCCGGAGGGCAAGGTAGCCCGTTATTTCATCGCCCTCCGCGATCCGAACGACCCCGGCACCTTCGCGCGCGACCTCCGTCTGGGTCTGGTGGAGGCGTCGGAGCACAAGATCGGCACGCCGGTGGTCGATCGGGCGCTTCTGTTCTGCTACCGCTATGACCCGGAGACGGGCAAGTACACCATGGCGGTGATGAATCTGGTGCGGGGGACGGGCGCGCTCACGGTCGTCGTGCTGGCGTCGCTGCTGTGGCTGGCGTGGCGGCGCGAGAGGCGCAACAACAAGCCCGTGGTGCCAGCGACAGGCACGGTGAAGCCCGTCGCTGGGGCTCCGGGCTAGCCGGCGGTTTTCTCAGGGGCCTTGAAATGTTTGCCGAAGTACCTCTGTTTCCCGAGCAAGCCTCGACCACGGCCGAACGCGTTGACGCGCTGTTCTTCTTCCTCTGCGCCGTCACCGGCATCATGGCCGTGTCGATCGCGCTTTTGCTGCTGTACTTCGCCGTCAAGTATCGCCGCCGCGCTGAGGACGACCGCACCCCACGTATCCTCGGCAACAAGCGCCTCGAATGGTTCTGGACCATCTCGCCGATGTTCGTCTTCCTCATTATGTTCCTGTGGGGGGCGAGCATCTATACGTCGGTAGCCCAGCCGCCGCCGGATGCCCCGGAGGTCTTCGTCATCGGCAAACAATGGATGTGGAAGATCCAACACCCCGACGGCCAGCGCGAGATCAACGATCTGCACATCCCCGTCGGCCGGCCGGTCAAGCTGACGCTGACCTCGGAGGACGTCATTCACGACTTCTTCGTGCCGGCGTTCCGCACCAAGATCGACGTGGTTCCCGGCCGCTACGTCCACACGTGGTTCCACCCAACCAAGACCGGCCGCTTTCACCTGTTCTGCTCGCAATACTGCGGGACCAGCCACGCCAACATGGTCGGCTCCGTCGTCGTCATGGAACGCGCGGAATATGCGGAATGGCTCGACAGCCACGCCGAGGGATCGCTGGCGTTGCAAGGCCGCAAGCTGTTCCTCAAATTGCAGTGCATCACCTGCCATAGCGCCAATTCGCAAGCCCGCGCCCCGGTGCTGGAGGACCTGTACGGCCGGACCGTCAACCTGCGCGACGGCCGCACCGTCGTGGCCGACAACGGCTATCTGCGCGAATCGATCCTGTACCCCGAGGCCAAGGTCGTGCAGGGTTGGGAGTCGATCATGCCGACCTTCAAGGGGCAGGTCAACGAGGAGGAACTCATTCGGCTCCTCGCCTTCATCAAGTCGCTCAAGCCGGGGCGGACCCCCGTGCGCACTGAGGACTTCCCGCCGCCGCTGGGCGCCCCGGAGACGCCGCCCGGAGGCAACCCCAAGCCGCCGCAAGCCGTCCCGACCAATCGCCCCGAAGGAAAGAGCAACAGGTCATGAGCAGCACGATCACCACGCGTTTTGTCCCGCAAGCGAAGGCGCGTCCGCCGCGCGCGCCCGAGGTCAACTATCTGAACGTCGCCTACGGCGTGAAGTCATGGCTGTTGACCACCGATCACAAGCGCATCGCCATCCTGTACCTGTTCACCGTCACCCTCATGTTCTTCCTTGGCGGGGCTGCCGCGACGGTGATCCGTCTCAACCTGATGACGCCGACAGGCGAACTGGTGACGGCCGACACCTACAACAAGCTGTTCTCGGCCCACGGCATCATCATGGTGTGGTTCTTCCTCGTGCCGGTGGTGCCCACCGTGCTGGGCAATTTCCTCCTGCCCCTGATGATCGGCGCCCGCGACCTCGCCTTCCCCAAGCTGAACCTGCTCAGCTGGTACATCTTCACCATCGGCGCCGTCATCACCCTGTGGGCTATCCTCGCTGGAGGCGTCGATACCGGCTGGACCTTCTACACGCCGTTCAGCACGCGCTCGGCCCGCACCAACGTCATCCCGACGATCATCGGCATTTTCATCTCCGGTTTTTCGTCGATCCTCACGGGGCTGAATTTCATCGTCACCATGCACCGCATGCGCGCCCCCGGCCTGACCTGGTTCCGCATGCCCCTGTTTCTGTGGGCGATCTACGCCGGCAGCATCATCCTGGTTTTGGCCACACCGGTCCTGGCCGTGGCGCTGATCCTCATCGGCGTCGAGCGTGCCTGGGGCATCGGCATCTTCGACCCCGAGCTGGGCGGCGATCCGCTCCTGTTCCAGCACCTGTTTTGGTTCTACTCGCACCCCGTGGTCTACATCATGATCCTGCCGGCCATGGGCGTCGTCACCGAGATCATCCCCTGCTTCGCGCGCAAGAACATCTACGGCTACGAATTCGTGGCCGCGTCGAGCGTCGGCATCGCTGTGCTCAGCTTCTTCGTGTGGGCGCACCACATGTTCGTCGCCGGGCAGTCGGTGTACTCCGCCATGATCTTCTCGGCGCTCAGTTACCTGGTGGCGGTGCCGTCGGGCGTCAAGGTCTTTAGCTGGACGGCCACGCTCTACAAGGGCTCGGTGTCTCTCAGGACGCCGATGCTGTTTGCCGTCGGCTTCATCGCACTGTTTACGATGGGCGGACTCACAGGCTTGATGCTGGCCGCGCTGGGAGTGGACATGCACGTCCACGACACGTATTTCATCATCGCCCACTTCCACTTCATCATGGTGGGCGGCGCGGTCATGGGCTACATGGGCGGGCTGCATTTTTGGTGGCCGAAGATGACCGGCCGGATGTACTCGGAGTTCCTCAGCAAGCTGGCGGCGTTGATCATCTTCGTCGGCTTCATGTTGACCTTTCTGCCGCAATTCGTACTCGGCTACCTCGGCATGCCGCGCCGCTATCACGTCTATCCGCCCGAGTTTCAGATCCTCAATGTCATGTCTTCGGCCGGCGCATCGATCCTGGCCGTCGGCTACGTGCTGCCGTTGTTCTACCTGATCTGGTCGCTGTACGGCGGCAAGCCGGCTGGCCCCAATCCCTGGGGCGCGACCGGCCTGGAATGGCAAACGCCGTCGCCGCCGCCGCCGCACAACTTCGATGAGACGCCCATCGTCACGACTGCACCTTACGAGTATTCCCTGGAGGAGACCGATGGCGTCGGCTAACTACTCCATCCTGGCCCATCACTTCGAGAACCTCGAGCAGCAACGCGAGACTGAGACGATGGGCATGTGGCTTTTTTTGGCGACGGAGATCCTCATCTTCGGCGCCATCTTCACCGGCTACACGATTTACCGGGTCCGGTATCCGCGCGACTTTGAGGCCGCCAGCGCCCACCTGAACTTGCTGATCGGCTCCATCAACACCATCGTTCTGCTCTCCAGCAGCTTGACGATGGCACTCTCCGTCCACGCCACCCGCGTCGGCCGGCAGAAGATGTTGATGACCTGCCTGACGCTGACGATCGTCCTGGGAGCGACCTTCCTCGGTCTGAAGGCGCTCGAATACTACAGCGACTACGAGGACTTCCTGGTGCCCGGGTTGCGCTTCCGGCCAGGCGAATGGACCGAATTGACTCCGCCGGCGAACCCGCAGCACGTCCAGTTGATGCTGGCGTTTTACTACATCATGACCGGCATGCACGCCGTCCACATGCTCGTCGGCATGGGCTTGCTGGTCTGGCTCGTCCTACGGGCGCGCCAGGGCATGCTGACGCCGGTGCGCTACATGGCCATCGAAGTCATCGGCCTGTACTGGCACTTCGTCGATATTGTATGGATCTTCCTGCTCCCGCTGTTGTACCTGACGGGGACCCATCACGGCTCGGATTTACACTTCTAGCGAGATGTTATGTCGGAATCCATCACACCAACACGGACTTATTACAGAGTCTTCGCCACCCTCATCGCGCTGACGCTGCTGACGGTCGGCTTGTCATTTCTGGAGCTGGGCGCCTGGCACACGACGGCTGGCGTCCTCATCGGCGTGGTCAAGGCGACGCTCGTGGCACTGTTCTTCATGCACTTGCTGCACAGCTCGCGGGCGTCGTGGCTGGCCGTCCTGGCAGGGCTGTTCTGGTTGCTCCTCCTGATGACGCTGACGCTGTCGGATTACTTGACGCGACCGATGCTGGCGTACTGACCCTAGATCACCGCGTCGTAAGTTAGGGAATCCCCGCAGAATAGTCTCGGCATGATTCGAGTTTTCTGTTCTACTCCCCTCCGTTGTGGTTTCGGATTCGAGAGCTGGTCCCAGGGAGGGGATGATGAAAGCTCTCACGGACGAGGTG
>Ga0187864_10003077_pt1 | contig 13904 bp, 5 predicted proteins | sample June2016WEW_11_4_FD_132985 | JGI IMG/M metagenome (GOLD analysis project Ga0187864, IMG submission 132985) | Peatland microbial communities from SPRUCE experiment site at the Marcell Experimental Forest, Minnesota, USA - June2016WEW_11_40 | ecosystem: Environmental > Terrestrial > Soil >... | reverse complement strand
TGTGGCGGGCAAGGATTTCAGCCACCGCCTGTTTCCAGGAATCCGGCCGGGTCACGTCCAGCGAAACGCAAAAACAACGGCCGGGATTCTCATTGGCCAGTTTGTCAGCGTGTTCACGATGGGTATAAACACCGAGCCAGACATGATTGGTGGGCGACTCTTGAAGAAAGGCTTGTGCGGTCGCCTGACCGAGTCCCCCATTGGCACCGGTAATCAAAATGACGCGCAAGCTCATGGGGTGATGTTGCCTGCTCGGGTGACTGGCGACAAATCTTAAATGCTCCGACGATCCAGTTTGGGGACAATCTGACACTGTTGCTTTTTGTCCCCCTCTCCGCCGTCACCGATGGGGGAAAGTAGCCCTGCTGGGTATTGCACAACGGCAAATTCGCTTAAAATACGCTCAAAATTCAAGAAAACAGCCGCAGTCTAAACCGTTACCAGCCAGCATAAAGACACTTGGCGACCTCATTCAAGTCAAACGGATGCAGAAAAATCTGACGCCCGGCCACGTAGCGGCAAAAATGGGTGTCGCCACGGCTTTAGCCCGTTCATGGGAGGACGGCACCACCCAGCCCGACAATCGGCAGTTGGAGGTATTGGCAAACCTTTTGGGGTTTGATGCAGACTTTGCACATTGATTTGACGGGGACACTTTTCGCCATTGACCGCTCACGCCAATGGGCGACCCATTTATGAACGTTCCGTCTTTGCCCAGTTCGGTCATTTGTGAAATTCTTTGCTCCCAGAACCGTGGCAGTCGCGTTTCCAACTCGGTTAGCAGGGGCCGGTTGGTGATCAGCGCCGGACTCCCGAGGTTCACGAGGACAGCACTGGATGTGGGTGGCCCGGGTGTTGGAGCGTTCGGAATGATAAGTGAAAGCTGTCCTGCCCTCGTTGCAGGCCGTGAGGTAACGTGAAGCTGCTTCGGTATGGTTTTTGAAATAGGTGGTACTTGCCATGCTATTGGTTGCCACATTTTAAGAATGGTTTGTCAACTTATATTCGCCATTGGTTTCGTAAGTGTAGGGGATGGAATCAAGACTGTTGGTGACAAAATCGGCAATGTCATCGCCATTGAAATCATAGAGCACCTGTTGGATGGTCCCCGGCACGTTGGCCTGCACCTGGAAGGTCACCGGCAAGGGAGCAAAGCCGGCGACCACAGCGTGGCTTGAATTTGGACTAGGCCCTTCATGCAAAGCTGGCACTATCGTGTTTCCATTGGCGGCAAATTCACCATAAAAACGGGGGCAAGGGCATGGGTGCCCCCTTTATGAACCCCAGTCAGTGATAATTATTTCCAGCCTTGCCAACGTTGTAAATGGCCTGGACTTCACTGGCGGATAAAGCACGAGGATAAAGCGATATTTGATCAATGTCGCCATAAAATGGAAAATTGCTCCACGATTCGTCGTGAGTGTTTCCGATACCAATGCCGGGGTCAGGGGCAGTCAAGTCTCCCGCTGGCCGAATGCTGGTATAGGCTTGAGCCATCAGCACGCCGTTGACATATAATTTAATTGATCCAGAGTCACCATCCAGTGTGCCAGCCACGTGCGACCACTGGTTGTAAACCAACGGAGTTTGAACAGCCGCCACTGTGCCGTCCGGATCGGTTATCAGAAAAACGAGATTGTTATTTCCATCCATGGACAGAAGATAAGGATCGAATCCGGACCGTTGATCTCCACGATAGAAAATGACAGATCCATCTCCTCGAGGTCTGACCCAGCCTTCAATGGACAACGAATTGGTAAGAATAAAGGCTGGATCGTCGGCTACTCTAATACGGACGGGGTCGAATGTCTCCGGATCAAAGGCGAATGCCTGACCCACCTGACCTGCTGTGTAAGTTATATTTTCCTCGTCGCCGTCGTGTCCTCCAATCATGTCGTTGGCATCACCGTCCGCAGGCCACCAAGCAATCGGGCCCGACATCACCTCCCCTACTGCGATGCCAATTCCTTTATCAACTGGATCGAGGGCTTCACCACCATTGGTTATGCCGATAGTTCCCTGATAGATGAGTAGAAATTTATTGGTTGGTAATGCGGAACCTGAAAAAATCAAGTTAGTGCTATAACCGTTCGTTAATACTCCAATCAGGGGATATTTTTGAAGGAGAACTCTGTTGCCGTTCGTATCATCTTGAAACAAATAGAACGAGCCATTTGTGAAATCCTGGCCGGAAGTATTAAAGTTCGTAAATATGAATGAACTGTTGGCCAAACCAACGTTGACGAGCATGGTTCCGCGGAAGAAATAATCCAGAATGCCAGTGCTGTATTCCACCGCTTTGGGGATAAGCCGGTCGTGATAGTCTTGAAGAACACCGTCGTCATTTATCGTGGTGTTATGCGATGTGGGCACATTGGGAAATTTAGTGCCTAAATAAGACAAGATGCTGTGACGAAAGCCTATAACACCATCACGGGTTTTTGTGACGACATTATTGGTGATGATGGTGGGTAAGTTTCTCCCGTTTGGTCTGATGGTAATGCTTTGAAAATTGCCTGGAAAATCTGTGCTGCTTTTACGTGGATACGGGAAATAATGAATGGTGCCGGGTTTGTAACATTCCATGTAAAGGGCTCTTTCGCCTAAAAAATTGCCGTTGCTGAACTCGGCGAGGCCGAGTTTCTGTCCTGATGTTCCATCCGCATCATCCTTCAAACCTTGTGAGCCGCTGCTGTTGTTGTATTTATTTCGATCCCAAAAATCCAAAAGTTGTGAAAAGCCTTGTGCCTGCCAGTTCGCCCAGCCGCGGTTTTGTGGCGGTGGCGGAGCAAACCATCGCGAATAATTTGTTTTATAATTGTAATTGTCCTTGCCGTATTTTTCAAAAAATGCCCCAACAACGTGATTATCGTCCCGAACATGGTCCGGCGAGGTCAAATCCTGGTTCAGATGCAGGATATGCCCCAAAGTGTAAAACATTGACGCCATGTTTGTGTTGCGAGCATCCGGCGCGGCATTTGTTAAAGCGCCAAGCTCATAATTGCGCGCGTCACTCCATTTATAAACATTAGCAAGTCCGTATGGACCTTGGATGGCACCATCGGAACCCCATCTAAATGAGTTTGTAGTGGAAGTTTTAACAAGACCGCCAAGGATGAAAGGCAGGCTCCAATCCGTGAGTCCAATCACCTGACCACGTGTGCGTTGCGGTTGCACCGTGTAAAAGTGGTCAAAACAACGCGGACCGCTGCCGACAATTGTTTCGATAAACCTGTAAGTTTGAGCATCTTCCATTTCGCTTCCTATGGTAAGCCAGTTGGACACAGTAAGAGGGCCTTGAGTCTGGGGCTGCGGAGCTGTTAACCGGGCGTTCGCATTGGTAAGAGTTTCACTGATAAATGTCTGCAAGCCGTCAGACGATTGATATGCGCTTCCGGTGATCGCCATGTGAACAGTAGTATCATGTCCATAACACGAAACCGGTAACAGCATGGCCGCAGAAAACGCGGCCAAGCAGAAGAACCCGCCGATATTTTTGATGAGTGCATTCATTATTGTAGCCTCATTTATTTGTAATCACAGTCCACGTCCCTGTGGCGGGATCGTATAGATTATCGCCCGGTTTTTTTTGATCTCCTTCATAATATCCTGGAATACGCACTTTACCGTCACTTTGCAAAATAGCCTCAGCTCCAGCACTTGCCGTATTCATCGAATCCGTTACTATCCACTTTCCTGTAGTCGGATCATATAATTCTGCGCTGGAAAGACGATTGAGTCTGCCATCGTCACGAAGATTTTCACCTCCCGCAACCAGCACTTTTCCATTGTGGAGCAATGTCGCTGTATGACCATAGCGTGCGACGTTCATTGAGCCGGTTTCCGTCCGTTTCCCTGTGGTCGGATCAAACAACTGGGCACGGGAAAAAACATGGTTAGCCTTAGTAGGAATTGTGGTTTGAAAAAAGCCGCCTGCTATCAGTTTCTTGCCATTGGGCAGCAGCGTATCCGTCCAGCCATAGCCAACGGTGCCCAAGGGACCGCCATTGAGAATAAAGTCCTCCGCTTCTCTCGCCGTATCCGGATCAATTGCCTTTAACGCACCGAGTAAATCGCCGGTTAAATTTTTGATAAGATACTCGTTCGTTCCACAGACAACATTCGTGAAAACGGACAGAAGTTTCGGAGCCGCGATTTTCGCAGCCGGCCCCAAAGTGGCCAACGTGTCGGCGGCACTATAACAGTTGCCATAATCACTAGGATCCAACAGGGGCATGAGCGTGGCGATGACCAAGTCCGGGGCTTTGTCCCGCAGAAAATCAGCCGCGTGCAACCGGATGTGCATGTCCGGGTCTTTGAGCGCATTGGCCAAAAGCTGCTTGACCACTTCTGGATCACCACCGTCTCCTTTGCCAAGCGCCCGGATTACTATATCCCGAATCCCTGCGTTTGGGTCATTCAGCGCATTGGTCAGCGCGGAAAATCCCTTTGGCCCAACCGCAAGCAAGGCCCGGGGCGCTTCATCCGAGTATAATATTTTGGTGATCTGCGGAACGGCGCATTCTGCATTGGTTCCCAAAATGGAGAAACCGTTCAATCCCAGTTTTCTTAAATTTTTACAACTGCTAGAAATATTCTCCTCATATTTGAACCAAGCGGTGAGTTCGTTGTTGTGAAGTTTTGACAAAACTTTTTTTGCGCTCCGCTCGTCGTACACGCTTAAAAGGTCAATCAGGGTGGGTATCCCGTTGGTGCCGATTTGCCGGACGGCCTCCTGTGCATCCGATGCTTCGACCGGCTCGCCGGACAAAGTGTGTCTCTCTTCCAATACCAGCAGCCATTCGCTCAACGGCTTGCCGTTGCAACTCGGCTCGCTGGAGCGGGCGGATGGAACTGCGACCAGAAAGATGATCGCGGATGTTAAGAGTAGAGTAAAACGAATCGGTTGTTTTTTTGGCTTGTTCATAAGCTTGGTTTTGTTTTTTTAGAATTCAAAAATCTTCCAGACACCATTCTCCTTCACAAATTCGACCTTGAACGTAATGGGGTGTCCGTTAATGGTTTGCTGGAAATAATATTCGGCTTCGTCGCCATTGATGGATGCCGGCGTGAGCGTTCCAATCTGATTGATAGCTGGAATCACGTTGGCTGTGCCAATGGCGAGAAAGTCCTGGTTGTAATCATTCGCCGTCACGCTGGAGAAATACTGCATCGCGCCGGGAATATCCCCGGCGGCAATATGTGCCGTCATGCCAGTCCAGGCTGGCGTTGCATCATCTGCGGTCAGACTATACAAAACGATCCGATTGTTGGCCGTGTCTGCCACATAAAAAATATCTGTCATCGGGTCGTCCACGGCAGCAACGGCAGCAGGTTGGTTAAGATTCGTAGTAACTGCATAGCCAATGCTGGACGGCGTAATGCTGAAAAGTCCGGCGTTGGGAGGAAGATCGAATTTCTGTATTCGATTGTTGCCGGTGTCGGCCACATAGACGCCACGCTTGCCAACGCTGATGTTCCCCGGGCTGATGAATTGGCCCAAGTCCGCTCCGCCTGTGCCGGTCGCGCCAATGACAGCAGTGAACTGCGCCAATACGATTCGATTGTTCCCGGAGTCCGCGATATACAAAATGCCGGATGAATCATACGTCAGCCCTTTGGGCGTGTTGAACTGGCCAATATCGCTGCCCTGCGAGCCAAAGGAGGCAATGAATGAACCATTCGCCGCCGAGAATTGTTGAATGCGGTTGTTGGTTGAATCAGACACGGAGATTTGTGACCCGTCCGGCGTCACTGCAACATCAAACGGAGCATTGAACTCGTTGGTGTCGGTTCCAGTGGCCCCATTGGTCAGGCCAATGCAACCGCCAAGGCCAAAGTTCGTGTCAGCTTGGAATGAAGTGCCCGTCGGATTGAATTTCCAGACCTGATTGCTGGACGTCACGGCCACATAGACATTTCCAGCCGCATCCACGTCAATGCCGGACGGGGAACCTCCACCGAGGGGCAAAGAAGCGATAGTATTCCCGTTGGGGTCAAATTCCGTAATGGTCGCCATGCTGCCGGACAAGACATAAAGATGAGTTCCATCCCATTTGAGGTCCACCGGGTCGGTGATGCTGGCGAGTGTGGATTGTGTGGCCGGCGTCTGGACGTTGATCCGCACCGGCTGGTTGCTTGGGTCAAACGAAGCACTGTTCCATCCGCCCACACTGGAAAACCGCCCGGCATCCGTCTGAATGGTAACAACCGGAAAATATTCACCGTTTGTCGCGTAAGTGTAGGTGATGGAATCAAAGTTGTTGGTGACAAAATCGGCGATGTCATCGCCATTGAAATCATAGAGCACTTGCTGGATGGTCCCCGGCACGTTGGTCTGCACTTGGAAAACCACCTGCAATGGGGCAAAACCGGCGACCGGCGTTGCCTGAAACTGAACCGGGGCATTCAGACTGCCATCGGCATTGGTTGTGCCGATGATAGTGATCGAAGAAGTGTTTGTGTCGCCGGTCAAATCTTCGATGATGGCGGTGATGGTGTTTGTGCCGGCATCCAGCGGCACATTCAGGGCTTCAAAATTCGCGCCATTCACAAAAGCGAGAATGCCGTTGACAGTGATTTGTTTCAGGGAAGCGGCGATGAAATTTCCGCAAACGTCCACTCTGGACGCATTCAATGAGGCACCATCCACGGGGTTGGTGATTGAAACCGTGGGCGAAATGGAATCCAGAATCACGGTCGTTTCCTCCCAGGCAGGTTGTGCATTGGGAGAGGAGCCAATAAGTCCAATCCAAACATCATGTGCTCCCTGATTCGTACTGAGAGTTAGCGTTATGTTTGATGAAGTATAGGCTGTCCATAGGGCGTCAGCGAAATTCGTACTGTCCAGCAGCACGGCAATGTTCGAAGGCACGCCCCCCAAAACGGTGATGACACCGTCAACCACGTTAGTGGTGACATATTGGTTGGGCACTGAGAACGAAAAGGTAATCCCGTTAGGGCCAAGATTATGTTCATAGTCATATAAAAGGGTGTTGCCTGCTCCGTATGGGTCAGAGTTGGGATCCAGACCGAGATGGCCGAAATACAATATTTGCCAGGCACCCAGCGTACCGTTGGGATCCGCCTTGTAATCCGGAATGCCGAACCAATAGGCGTCCACCGGATCGCCGATGCCGCTCAACGGGCTGGCAAAAGTTTCCAATTCATCAAAGGTGCCTCCGGCCTGGTTGTTTCCATCCTGGTCGCTGCCGATTCTAAAACCGTTGGCCAGCTCGTCGGCATTGGGGAAGTTGGTAACTCCATCTCCAGTGGCCAGCAGTTGGCCATCCACAAACAAGGCGCTGCCCGTGGGCGAATAAGCAAGTGCGATTTGATGCCATTCGTTAGCAACCCATGAAATGTTCATTGACAGATTCACCGCTCCACTCCCGTTGGTGGACGTTCCAAATGAGAGTTGTGTACCATCAGAATTGAGGAACAGCGCCCACCAGCCGTTGGTGAAAGCGGGGTTATAATTGCCCATCTCAATCAATCGGGCGTCACTGCCGGGGCCGGTTCCCCCCTGATCGGCACTGCTCCAATCCGGCTTGAAATAGAACAGCACTGAGCCTGTTTCGCAATTGATATTGGTATTGCCATTGGCTTCCACGACACGGTAAGCGAGCAAGGCCGGGCTGGTGCTGTCCACCACCACCGCATTGCTGCTCCAACTGGGAACGCCAGCCAGATTGTCGGTCAGCAACGGCAACTGGCCTGCTTCACCAACCCAGGTGTTGGTGTCGTCGAAACGCCAGTGACCAAGCAATACATACTCATTGGCGATGACGGTGGCAAAGTTTATCCCGCTGGAGGCGCTCATTAAAATTGTGCTGTCAGGAGGATTGGAGCCTGACGGAGGAAAATAGACCCACACCGAAGCTTGTCCATTTGAATCAGTCCGCAGGGAAAGAGCGGAATTGGTCGCACCATTTGCTGTTGTGGCAAGCAGTGCAGTCCCATCGGTCACGGTGAACGTCACCGGTGCATTGGTCAAAACGACGGAGTTTGTTCCGACTACCTGAATCGTCACCGGCAGGGGAAGGAATGAATCATAATTCCCGCCCTGATTGTTGCCACTCAAAATTTCCAGAACGGGCATAACTATTGGGTCCGTGCCATATTGATATTCCTGCAAATTGCTGACGCCATCGCTGTTAGCGTCATCTCCAGCCAGTGAGTTGTCCCCAGATTCTCCTGTCGGATGGCCAAAATATTGCAGCATCCACCAGTCCGGGATGCCGTCACCATCAGAATCCAGCATAATTGTAACATCAGACGCCGTGGCAGGATCTGACGCAACCCCTCTGTCATCTATAGCAATGGCTGTTATGTCATAGGCTCCCACAAAAGCATTGATCCAATCGGTATTTATCCATGTGATTGGGAAGGTGGGATTTTGGGTTGAAATACCGATCGGCGGATCCCCTTGCATATGCCCATTGTAACTATAATCAACCTCCTGAACAGAGTGGCCAGATGCTGCTTGTGCATCAACCGTGATCGTCAAAGATTGGCTTGTTCCAACAAAATTCGTGCTGTCGCCTGTTGGGCTCGTTATGGTTACGGTGGGTGGCAGCGGCAATGTAACGGTCGCGTAGTCGTAGTCGTTGGCAATATCGGTCGCGGTAAGTTGATAGTTGAATGTTTCCAACTCATCAAAAACACCACCAGCTTGATTGCCGCCGTAGGCATCGCTGCCAATTCTGAAGCCATTGGTCCGCTCAGTTAAGCTCGGATAGTAATTCGTCCCCGTCCCATCGGTCGCAATTTCCTGACCGTCCCAATACAATGTTGAATTTGTAGGCGAATACGTCAGAACAATCTGATGCCAGCGTTTTAATGCCCATGAAACGGTTGCGGAAAGGTTTGTGTTGCCAGCACCGTTGGTGGACGAACCAAAGGTTAATTGTGTTCCATCAGGGCTTAAATACAGCGCCCACCAGCCGTTGGTGAAGGCGGGATCGTAATTGCCCATTTCAATCAATCGGCCGTTACTGCCCGGCCCAGTTCCATAATGGCCAATCCAATCAGCACTACTCCAATCTGGCTTGAACCAGAATCGAATTGTCCCTTGGCGCAAATTGATGTTGGCATTGCCGTTGATTTCCACGTCCCGGTAAGTCAGAATGGCCGGATTGGTGGAATCAATCAGCGCCGCGTTGATGTTCCAACTGGGAACGCCGACTACATTCGTGGCCAAAAGCGGCAACTGGCCGGCATCGCCCACCCAAGTGTTGGTGTCGTCAAAACGCCAATAACCGAGGCGGATGGGGAGACCGCTATCGGGATTGAATGGATCGGTGCCATCCACAATTTCCTGGGCATCACTAACGCCATCATAGTCCGAATCCACTGTCCAGCTCATTACTGTCAAGGTGGCATTCGAACTAGTGGCGCTGCCCGCCGCGTTGGTTATCACCACTGAATAACCGCCCGCATCGGTGGTCTGAACATCTTCCAATGTCAGCGAAGCATTCGTCGCCCCACCCAGTACATTCGTTCCGTTTAAACACCATTGGTAACTCAAGGGGGCTATTCCTCCCGCCGTTACGGCGAAGGTCACATTGGTTCCCTGAGGCACGACCTGACTGACCGGCTGCGTCAAGATTGCCAATCCCCAATTCGTTTCACCCGCGTCCACCAAGCCGTTGCCATTGACGTCCTCCAGATAGTCGGGAATTCCGTCGCCATCGGTGTCAATTGGAATGCCGTTGGTATCCACCGCGACATAGTGATAGCCAATGTCCACGATGGAATTGGTTTCCTTCACCTGATTGGTCTGGGTGGTATAGTGATACAGGCCAACCAAGTTAGCGTTCGTGCTGCCGTGATTGATGAGCGGGGAATTGGTAGGCAGATAATAATTGCCCAGCCAATTGGTCTGGTAAACAGGCGAATTGCTGAGGATAACATCATTGGTGAAGGTGGGTTGTAATCGGTTGTAGTTGGTCACAAATGCATTAAAGCCGCCGTTGTAAGTGACACAGGTTCCGCTGTTATTCGAGATGCTGGTCTGGTCAAATAGATTGTCCTTGACTAGGGCGTTGGTAACATTGGGCGCAAAATTGAAAGTGCCACACCAAAACAAATTGTTTCTCAAGGAAGGGATGTTGGTATCCGCCGACCATAGGCTGGCATTGACCCGCTCGAACAGGCAGTTGGTCAGGTTGATCGTGGGATAGGAGGACACCAGTGTGCCGCCGTGGAACTGGCAATCCTGTAGATTGATGGGATTACAGATGCCATTCGTGCCATTGAGGTGTGGCGCGTCTTGTGCCGGCATGGACCAGTCGGTAAAGCGGCAAAAGATTGTCGCCGCCGGTGAAACATTCAGAAATTCAGATTCAATTGAGCCAGACGATACCCGGCTCCAATTGGTGATCGCTTGTTCCTGGACGGTGTTGTATTGGACAATCCGGTTCAGGCTGTTGGCCAAGCCTTGGCAGAAAAGCTGCGCGCCACTGCCGATGCCCAGGCCGTAAGTGATATTGTTGGTAGCATAGGTTGCAATAACAGTTCCGGGATTAACGATCACGGTGGCGTTAGTCACGTAAACACCACCCAAGGCATAATCAATCGGATCATAATGGTACCCCAAATCAGGGTTGCTATTGGTGTCCCGCTGGGCCTGCGGGGAGAAAGTTAGATTAGTTGAAATGGTTGCCGGTATGTAAACAATCGGCGGGTAAGTGGTCTTCTGTTGTAAAGCTGCCAACAACGTCGAATCGATATTGTTCGTGCCGACATTGTGAAAACCGCACCCGTTGGTCAGATAATAATTTCCGGCACCGACTGATTGAAAGGGGTAGACCGAACTCCCATTGGTGGCCACCCCAAACGGCGGACTGTTGTAAAAGCCATTGAAGTCACCATTAAATGGCCAAGGGGCGATGGAATAGAGATTCGTCACATTCGCCAGGATGCAGTTGGTCAGGCTCAACGCTGAGGTATTGTACGGGTATGCAGAATTTGCATTTACAAGGCACTGGCAGTTGGCAAACGTTGAGTTTTCCACCGCAACGGAGCACTCTAAAAGATTAAGAGAGACCTGTACATTGGCAAACAAGCTGTTTTCGACCATCACTTCACTCCACCCATTTCCCCACATCTGGTCTTCAATTGCTGTGGCACAATTAACGAATTGGGCGTCGGTAACTATCATCCCCGGATCGGTCATATCATCCAACAAATAGAGCCCCACTTTGGCGTAGGCGATGCGAAAGTGAGCCAAAGTCCCAGGATAACCTTCAAATTCCAAAGCGGGACCAAAAAAACATCCCGGATTGCCAGACGAACCGGAAATCGTCTCACCGACGCTATTATCGTGTTTGCTGGTGAAAATGATCGGACGATAGGCACTTGCCTGCCAGATGTAAGAAGTGTTCAGAAACAAGGTACCAACAGTAGCATATTTGAAAACGGCACCGCCTTCAAAAATAGCCAGCCCGGAATACATGTTTACTGTGCCGCTGATGTAATATGTAGTGTCACCTTGAAACGTGTAGCCCCCTTGCGATATCATCGTCACATAATCCAGCACCAGTCCTTGGGAGGGTGCTGAAGCCTTGGCCAGGAACATGGTGTTGGTGGTCGCCCTGACCAGCCGTTGCGGGGGCAAAACCATTGTCTTTGAAACAAAATGCGGCACCGTCCCCAAACTCGTCTGGACGGCCGGTTGTGGCAAGGTATTGAGTTCATTGGCGACGGATGTCACCGGCACTTCTTCCACCAGAAATTGACGGCCGTCCAGCAACACCCACTGTTTGGTCACCCAGACCGCTGGCGAGTTTGTCCCTAATAGAAACGCTTTGCCCGGCACCATCTGCATCACGCCAAAATTCAATTGTTGATCCGTCAATATGCCCGCTGTAGTGGATACAGTGGAGGTCTTGACATTGGGCTGGGGTGGGTTGAAAAACTCGGTCAGGACTTGCAGTCGCGTGGTCTGCGGATTCAGACCAAAAGATTCCGGCATCGGAGGTTGCGCCCGCAGAATGATGTCCTGCTCAACCCCGGCTTTCGTATAGGTGTAACGCAAATCGGCTTCAACCCCCGTGAAGGCGTCGGGATAGATGACTTGATTGGAACCGACCAAATATCCAACCGAGTTTGTCAACTCTGCTATCAGCACCGTGTTGGTTCCGTCGTCATAGCTCAGGCCCAGCGGCCGGCTCTGCAATTGCTCTCCATCTGGCGTCACCAGTTCGATCACGCCCTCATAAATGTCTCCGGGAAAATAGACCTGATGCTGGCCGTTGGTCGCGGCAGCCGTGCCGTTGGGCAGAATACCTATCTCCTCCTTGCTGTCCACCCACTGGCCATTGTTCCAGTAATGCAATCCAGTCGCCAGTTCAATGTATTGGCGGATGTGCGGAACCGTCTGGCCGGAGGGCAGGGTTTCGTAAGTGGTTTTCTGCCACACTTGCTGATTGGCTCCCTTTGACACCACCGCATACGGCGTGTCCTGTGCCTGAATTGTTCCTTGCCCGGCACTGGCCGGGGGACCCGACTGAGAAACCTGCCCTCGTATTCTGCTGGCGGCAAAAACCAATAACACAATTGTTAACCATGAAGTTTTCATAGAATCGAAGGAAAATCCGAAGTGACGAATGAGCCGGGAAAACAACCCCTTGAAAGATAATTCTCTACCCCCAGCCTGAAAAAACGCATCAGCCGTTTGCGTTCAACCCGTTGCCCATTTGCCCTCGTACAATCCCTTTTACGCTCCGATAAAAATTAAGTCAACGAATAAATTGTTACGTCTTAGTGCATTATGCGGTTCCCATCTTCTGAAGAACTGTGCAAAAACCAGCAGAGGTTAAGGTTGGGGTGAGGTGGCGCGTTTTAAAATTCAAATCCCCTCACCCCGGCCCTGCTCCCCGCTCAGGCGGGGAGAGGGAGTCGGGACAGTACCCGTTTGCGCCCGTCTTGTTTGAAGCGCGCCCCCATCGCCTGTTGATTTGAGCCAACCAGGCTGATGTTGGCGGCCGGGAAGCGTCCCGCTGAAATCAGGTCGCAAGCGGCCACACATTGCCACGCGGCGGCAGCCATCAAGCCTTCACCGAGCACCCGCTTGGGACTCAGGCGCGGACCGGTCCAATCGAGCCACGCGGCCCGTTCGGCGGCGGCGGTGCGCGGGCTGTCACTTAGACCATCACAAAGAAGTTCCACGATGGAACTGGCTGGCAACTGTTTGCGCATTGCCCGGGCGGCTTGCGTTCGACTGGTGGAAGCCCGGTAGGAATGCACATCCGTGATTGTCTCAAGTGCAACCCCAATGGACAACGCCGGGTCAAGGCTCAGGCACATCGCCCCGGCGCCGCCGGTGATGACGGCGGGGCGATCGAGATGCCAGAGCGCGTCCGCGAGGATCCAGTTGGTTTCTTCCACTCCGATGACGAGGCACGCGTCCACGGTGTTCTCCTCCAGCCACTGGATGCCGAGGGCCGCTCCCTGCAGGAACGAAGCCGGATCGCCCACGAGCGTATCGGCGAGCGTAACATTTTCCAGGAGTGCCGCGACGTGGCTGGCCGGAGCGGCATAGACCGTTTCGGGAAACAGCAGCGGACTGGCGGTCGCGGGGTCCTTCAGGACTTCATCAAAGAACCGGCAGGAGTAATGCACACAACCGGCCTGCTGGCAGACCACCAGGCCCAGCCGGATTTTTTCAGCCCGGAGCGCCCGCAAACCGGCCACTGCATCCAGCGCCGCCGCCGCCGCGTAATGCGTGATCGGACTCGTCCGCCGCAGGCGGGGATGCGCCAAAAATCCGGGACGCGTAGCCGGAGCCGGCACCAGCCGCGCGCGGAGGGATTTGTCCCCGCCGGGGCGTTCCAACGGTTGAACCGGCAGCGGTTCGCCACGGTCCAGCGCCGCGCGCAAGGCGGCGACATTCCAGCCGG
>Ga0187864_10003075_pt1 | contig 13906 bp, 7 predicted proteins | sample June2016WEW_11_4_FD_132985 | JGI IMG/M metagenome (GOLD analysis project Ga0187864, IMG submission 132985) | Peatland microbial communities from SPRUCE experiment site at the Marcell Experimental Forest, Minnesota, USA - June2016WEW_11_40 | ecosystem: Environmental > Terrestrial > Soil >... | reverse complement strand
GCGTGCCCACCAGATAGAACATCTCCCGCCCCGGCTGGCGCATTTCTTCCAGCACCTCTTCGCTGGGAATTCCCCGGTCCATCACCCACACCCGCCGCGCCCGTCCGTACTGCGCTTCGATCTGGGCCAGAAAGCCGCGCAGCGTCGTGCGGTCCGAGGTGTTGCCCTCCATCACTTCGTAAGCCAGCGGAAATCCCTCCGGCGTCACCACCAGCGCGATCACCACCTGCCGGCAGTCGCCACGGTGATCCCGGCTGTAGCCGTGCTTCGCTTTGGGAATCTCCTCGCCTTGGCCCTCGATATAGGTGCTCGTCAGGTCGTACAGCAAGACGTCGAAGCGCGCCTGGAAGAGGTCTTGCCAGCGTTGCCGCAGATGATCGAACAAGGCCGCCTTGTGCTCCCCGAGGCGATCCAAACAGCGGTACAGCCGATCCTTCTCGGCCACCGCGAAGCCGCTGCCTAACAGATCTCCCATGGCGCTCTGGTCAAATCCTTGCCGGTGCAAACGGAACTCGCTGCCCGGCGCGATCAGCCGGCTCACCACCAGCAACTCCAGCACTTTCGCCCACGGCACTTCCTCGCGACCGACCTCCAGCCGCCCTCCCCAAAACGCCCCCAGTCCCAACTGCTGCCACAACTCGCAGCCCAGCCAGTAGCTCCCAAACGCCCGCGGCCGCCGCAACTCCCTCTCCCGCAACTTCACCTGCACGCCATCCAGCGCGTCGGCGGGGATCGCACGATCTGCCGGAAACAAGCTCAGCGTGCGGGCCCGCTGCTCGGCTTCATCAAATACCTCCAACGTCTGTCGCCATGCCCCCTGCTGGCGGTCATTGATCTCTCCCAAAAACAAAACCTGCCGCTGCACCACCCGCCCCGAACGCACTCGACGGTTCTCCACGACACTCCAGTAGCGGTGTTCCTTGCCGTCCTTGCATCGCCGTTTGCTGCGCAGAAACATCGTCAGCGCGCATCCTGACAGCTTCCTTCAGCGTTTGTAAAGAAGGTAGGTCGGCACTACAACGGCTCTCTGAAAAGCCTGCTTTGATGGATAAGAGGTTAGACCGATAGGGAGGTCAACTTCCCCTCACAAATGTGCGGAACTGCGAAGGTGAAGCTAGCCCTCGTCATCGCCGGGCCGCCGTCATGCCGAAGGCAAAAGCCGAGGGTTGGTTCACGAAGAAGGCAGATGCGTAACAGCACGAACTACTCCGCCCACACAGACCGCGGACTGCGAGACTGGCTCCGCTGGGCATCCGAGAGCGGCAAGGTGCCGAGTTTCAGTAGTCTGTAATGCCCGGCGTCACGCCCCGTCAGCCGATCACCCGATCTCCGGATTTTCAGGCTTTCAGGTGTAGCAGCCTCACGCCTTCCGCAGGCAAAAGAATTCGCTGGCCGGTTCCCACGAGATTTTGCACGTCAAGGGCGTTTGTGTTGTCTTTATCGATAAGGACCGCGGAGCTTATGGCCGCAATTGGGTTTTGCAGCGCCCGGGGGTCGATCCGGCACATTGTTTCCCGAGCTTTCGGCTGGAGGTTTGCCAAAAGGATATAGGCTTCGCCGGGACGACTATAGATCGCCGAAAGCAACTCATCGTCAGCCACCCTCACAGCGCGATTTCGCCAGTCCTGGAACTGGTACCGCTCGAGGCAGCCCAGGGGCTTCAGGATGTGGAATAACTCCGCAGCTTCATCATTGGCAGGCCACGGCGCCGTCCCGGTCATCAGAGTTGTCAGATAGAAAAGCCGATGGATGCGCTGAGGCGCAGCAGAGTCGATGCATCCATACTCGATATCGGCGCGCGACCGCGCACCCGCAAAGTTCCACTCGAGCGGCAACTCTTCCGGCCCGGGCATTCCATTGAACCATGGCCCATATCCCCATTCCATGCCCACCACATAATCGGCAAAGTTCTCCACGGCGAGCATCGGGGTCATGGTGTTGTGGACGGTGACGAGACCTTCCGGCCCGACGCGCTCACGGGTCCATTCCATCAGCTCGAGCAGCTCATCGACGTCCCAGTGGCCGGTTCTCGAATAGGCGTAGGTTGCAAGCCCGACTTCTCGGCTGACCCCGTTAGAAGTTTTGCCGACGTGCAGCGGATTATTGCAGTGCAGCGCCATGTTCCAATCGTAGTAAATGCCGTCGAAGGGTTGATGCTTCAGAACCGTATCAACGTAGGACTTGAAAAAGTCGAGCCAGCCGGACTTGAGACACATGTGCGCGCCGTAGAAATACTCCGGCCGGAGATTGCCTTGGTCATCCGGCTTTCTTCCCCACTCTTCTCCGTGCAGCTTGTAAGCTTCGGTGCTCTGGTGAAGCTCTTGATTGGAGAAATAAGGCAAGGTCTTGATTCCGCACTCGTGGCAGGTTTTGAGGGCATGTTCCATCTTCTTCATTTCCTCAGGCGGATAAGGCGGATAGGTTCCATCGCGCCAGAACAAGCCGTCGCCATTGGCGTCCCCATCGTTGTGCAGAGTCATCGTGACGATGCCGCATTGGGCATTGTGGCGAATTTCCTCGTCCGAGACCCATTGCCCGCGGTTGGGCCCGAACGACCGTTCGAGCCATCGCTTGTGCGCATGTCCTTCCAAAATGGGCATGCCGAGGTAGTAGTCGAATGAACATCGGCCGCTAAGGTTTACGAAGCCGCCACGATCCAAATCAGGATCGGAAGGGAGAGTCAGCGGACTGACCGAGAGGCGCACGCCCAGCGGCTTGAGGCTCGGACCTATCGTGGTGTCCGACGTGCCGGGCTGCCCCGCCATCTGGTAATCCCACTGCGACAAGTCATCGGAAACAAACCATTCGATTCCTTCGATCCCGGGGTTTGCAAAAACGATGTAGCGAGGCACGTAACGCGTTCCAAGTTCGGCGTCGAACGACTTGCCCGGCTTGGTCTCACCCCAACGAACCATTTCGATTCCGAATGGATCGATATCGGAATTCTCAAAGACATTAGGCCGATAACCGTGGTGCGTCAGGCTGGGGTGTAACACCGTCGAGAGCACCGACACTCCTGAAGTGCGGACACCCTCGGCAGGGAAAACAAACTCTTTGTGGATCTTGATGAATCCCCAGCGATACTCGTAGACGATCCGAGTGCGAACGTCGGGGCCTTGCCCCTGCGGCGTGCACAGGGCAGCCTCAACCGTTACGATTTGTTTCTTGCCGGATTTCGTCACGGACGCCGAGGGTGAGGAATCATGCAAGTCGCTCAATACTGTGCGCGGCGGGGGCTCCTCCTGTTTCGTGTTGTGGTGCGGGAGCTTTTTCGCTGCCAGGAGGACGGACGCAGCAATCGGTTCCATCAACAAGTTGGAAGCCGAGCCATGCGTAAAACGGATTTCGGCAATTGTTCCGCCCCGTTTGAGGTCGTGCGTAACCGAATAATAAGGAGTCGAGAGCACCAGGCGCCCGGCCGCGTCATCCCTCTGGACCGAATATTCCTGGGGCCACGTACCCTTCGGCGAGCTCGCCGAAGGAGCCACGCTTGCCGCACTCGATCGCGCGGGCGCAGCCGTTGTGGCAAAACCTACACCCCCAACGACCGCGATTGCCGAGCACGCTTTCGATGTGACATCCAGGAATTCGCGGCGGCTGAGTTCGAGAATTTTAGGCATGAGTTAGCTCCGTCGAAGTTACCCTATTCGACTATTCGCAACTGGACGCGCGAACCGTCCGCCCCGCCCACATAGACCCGTTCCGTTGCCTTTTGAAAGTCGGTCGGGGAAGCCTTGGGTATCTCCGTGAACTTCTGCGGATTCCGGTCTGTCAGCGGGAACCAGGAACTCTGCACCTGTATCATTATGCGATGTCCCTGGCGCCAGGTATGCCCGATGTCGGGCAGCAGGAACGTGATGCGGTCCGGTTGATTGGGCACGAATGGCACCGGTCGCTCGAAGCTCTTGCGGAATTTGCCTCGGAAGGGCTCGCCCCGGATCAATTCTTCATACCCGCCCATGGGTGCCGAGCTCGCGGAGGTAGAGCCCGATGGCCCTGGCCCGGAGGGGCTTGGGTTGTTGTAGTCGGGATAATCGCCCGGGAAGACGTCGATCACCTTCACGTCGAAGTCCGAATCCGTCCCTGACGTTGAGACCTTCAAGTCCACTTGTATGGGTCCGAACACCGAAACGTCGTGATCGAGCGGCTCGGTCTGGAACACGAGAACGTCAGGACGCTGGGCTGCAAAACGCTGGTCTTCCGTCATATAACTGTTGAGAACGCCTTGCATGATCCGGCCAACATAAGGGACCGGCTTGCTGGGGTCGGACACATACTCTTCGACTCCGGTCTTCGCCGGCCGATCCCAGGATAGATGGCCGCCTGAGTCGAGGAACAGGTCGGTTGGTTTCGCCTCCTTGGGCGGCCAAGTGTCGAACTTGCGCCATTCGTTCACGCCGGTTTGAAACACCCAGGCCTTGGGGAGCTTGCCATCGCCCCTGCCCTTCAGGTAATAGAGAAAGAACGGCAACTCGATGTGTTCGCGGTAGTAGGCCGCGGTTTTCGAGGCGAAATTGATGTTGCCCAGCCGGTCGCCGTCGCCAAACGCGAACCCGCCGTGGTTCCACGGCCCGGCCACGAGCATGTCAGCGGGCGGCGTGTTCTCCTCCATGAAGTGGAACTGCCGAAGGAAACCTTGCGGGTCCTCCGTATCGTACCAGCCGCCCACCAGCATCACCGCGGGTTTGACGCCCTTCAGGTACTTCCAGATGGCCCGTGACTGCCACTCCTCATCGTAGGTGGTGTGGTTGATGTTCATGTCCCACATCGGCTGCTGGTGCTTGAAGTACTTCCCGTCCGCGCTGCTGAGTGGCCCCAGCCTTAAATAGAAGTCGTAGCCGTCCGGCGTGTGATAGTTGAAAGGCAGGAAAGGCTGCGGCGGCTGGGGACCGTCCTCGCGATTGCGGAAGCTCATATAGAAACTGAAGCGGTGCGCCAGCATGAATGCACCGTTGTGGTAAACGTCGTCTCCCATGTAGTAGTCGGTCACCGGAGCCTGCGGAGATACGGCCGCCAGCGCCGGATGAGCTCCGACCATGGCAGCGGTCGCATAGAAACCGGGCTGCGAAATCCCCCAGACACCAACTTTTCGTGTATTACCAGGGACGTGTTTCACCAGCCAGTCAATGGTGTCGTAGGTGTCAGTGCTCTCGTCGGTGTCCCGGGGCCCGTTCTTCACCGGCTTTTGCGGCCGGATGGTCACATAATCGCCCTCGCTCATGTATCGGCCGCGAATGTCCTGATAGGCGAAGATAAATTTCTCGTGCACGAACAGTTCTGACGGTCCCAGGTTGTTCGGGTACTGATCAATGCCGTATGGGCCAATGCTGTAGCCGGTCCGCTGCATCATGATCGGGTACTTGCTGCCTTCGCTGAAGACATCCTTGGGCACGTACACTGACGTGAACAATTTCACTCCGTCACGCATCGGGATGTGGTAGTCGAACTTGGTGTAATTCTCGCGGATGAAGGCGGCACGCGCGGCAGCGGCCGCGGCGGGATCGGCCGGGGCAGGCGCTGCGGCCGCGCCTCGGTCTTGACCGTCCATGACTCCAGCCGAGGTGAGGAGAATCAGCGAGAGAATAATCGGTCTAGTGTGCATTGAAGGTAACTCTCGTACGCCTTTATTTCGCATATTGCGCCCTCTTGCCGTGGGCCGCCGTTTGCGCCGGCGGCGTCTGGCCGGCACGGAGGGCTGAAAAGGCAGTGCGGTGCCGATCGTGGTACTGGAACGTCGACTCAAAACCGAACTCGGCCTGCAACTGGGCAGTGGTCAGCGCAGGGTCGGTGGGTTCCACCAGGAAGTGACCGTCATCGACATAGGAGGCGATGCGGATGCGGCCGGGATACGCATCCAGCAAGCGGTCCGGGATGGCATAGTCGAAGTCATAGTGAGCCACGACGAAATCAAGGTTGAGATCGCGTAAAACGAAGTTCATTTGGGAGTCGGTCTGGGCCACCACCCGCCCGCAGGGGTCAATGATGCGCGACTGGTCCGTGTGCACGGAGGTGATTACATAGTAGTGGTGGAGATAGGCATATGCCCGCAGCGGGAACCCCCCATGATAGGCGGATGGCCAGAAGACCGCCTTCGCGCCCTGGCGTGCAAGTGCAGCCCACGTCTCGGGAAATCCCGCATCGAAGCAAATCTGAATCCCGATCCGGCCAAAGTCCAGATCGAACACAGGCGGCTCGCCGCCCGGGAAGATTCCGTTCTCGAAAACCGTGTAGTCGGGAGATGTGGTCACCGGATGCACCTTGTCGTAGATGCCCCGGATCTGGCCCGACCGATCCAGAACCACAGCGGAGTTCCATAGCTTACCCTCCCGTGCTGTCCGGATCGGGCAGATGACATAGCAGCGATTCGCTTTCGCACGCCGCGCGAACGCGTCGGTAGTCGGGCCAGGCACGGTTTCGGCAACCTGCGCCCCCGATTCGTCCTGAGCCTCGGCTCCGGTGAACGTCTCGGGGAAGCACACAAGGTCCGGTTTCTGCTTGAGCGCCCGGTCGAAGAGGGCCAGCATGGCGTCTCGATTCTTGGCGACGTTGGGACGCCCCTCGCCATTCTGACACGTCGTGATGATGCGTGCTGTGGCGCCCCTCGGGGTCGTTGTAGAAGCTTCCTTCACCGGGCTTCCGCTCAGCGAGTGCGTGGCCGCAGCGGCCATGCCCGCGGCCGCATTCCGCAACAGGTTGCGGCGGGAAAGTGTCGAGCGAATCATGATCTCGGTCCTCCTTCTCTAATTGGAATCCTCCCCGATCAAGTTCGGCGTCACCCTGGAACGTACGTTGGAGATGTGACCCCTGCCGGAACTGCCAGCGTGTCCAGCGCTGATGAATCGATGGGGCACTCGGGCTCCCACGCCGTGGGATGGTAACACAAGACGCGGAGAGATTGCGGCGCAAATGGCGCGGAGCACATTGCGTGAGACGTGCGGTTCAGTCGTGAGATTCTTTCAAGGTTGCGCGAGGGCGCTGACGGAAAAGGGTCCTCCAGAATTGTACTCCGGCGGAAAAGACCGGCCATTCAGGATGCCCCCTTCACTGTTCAACAAAGTCTGTCTGGTAGGGCATTGGTAACTCCATCGCGGTCAACTCAAGATTCGAATGTCACCAAAGCCGGGACGAATGCTCGTTTAAGACATGCTTGATCAGACCCGGCGGAAATCGCCGCTGCTCAAGAGCTACAGAGTTTCCTGAAGCGAATGACGAGGGTTCAGCCCCGAACCGTCGCGGATGATTCCCCGGGCGATACCGATAACGCAACGCGTTTTCTCGTAGGCCGTACTGTCGTGACTGAGCGACTCATCTCTTCAGGAAAACTCGAAGATCCCGTGAAGAAAGACCGGGAAGCCTACGTGGTGCGGTCGGTCGACGCTGATGGGAAGCGCCACGTGGCCTTTCTGGGGGGAACAGGAATCTCCACCCTTTACGCCGTTTATCATTACCTGAAGAAGGGTTGCGGTTGCGGATTCTACTGGGACGGCGACCACGTTCCATCTCGTAGCACACTGCCCGTGCAGGGTGTCAACATCTCCGCTCAGCCCCACTTCAGTGAGCGCATGTGCATGAACCTCACGCTTTATTGGTACACCACTCCCTGGTGGGACTGGGATGATTGGAAGGGGTACATCGATTGGGCGCTCAAGGCTCGTTTCAACATCCTGAGCTTGTGGGACACGCCGGGTGAGGATGTGGCGTGGCGGAAGGCGTGGATGCACATGGGCGTGGAGGTCTCAGACGAGTCTTGGTCCGGTCCGCCGTACGGAATCTTCGCGCCCATCAAGTACGGCGTCCGGCCGCCCCTCTCCGAAGCTTGGCGAGAGGGGCAGAGCGCGCTGAGCAAGCAGATTATTCAATACGCCCGCGCGCGTGGCATGCGGTCCCTCGCTCCCGCCGTCCCGGGAATCTGTCCCCCAGAGTATGTATCAACCCATCCGGAGGCTCGAACGTTTGAGATCGCCTGGTCGCATTTGCCCAAGCAGAAGTACCTTCACCCACGGAGCCCCGAATACCACGAGGTTGGCAAAGCCTTTCTTGAGGAATACCTCTCGCTTTACGGGACGGACCATCTATATTGGCTCGAAAATTACCTGGAGTGCGATGTGGAGGGATCGGATGAGGTTCAATTGGACGTGCGCCGGGAGATTGCAGGAGCGAATTTCAAAGTCATGGATGAGGTGGACCCCCAAGGTGTTGGGATCTGCTCCGCATGGAGCTTCCTTTTCAAGCCGCAGTATTGGACGCCCCAACTCATCAAAGAGTGCCTGCAACGCATGCCGGCCGATCGCGTCCGAGTAATCGACCAATGGGCGGAGATGGTGCCGGAACACAAGCGTGATGACTATTTCGACGGGCGGCCGTGGCATTTCGCCATTGTTTATTCCTTTGGTGGCAATACCAACCTGCATGGCAGCATGCCGTTCATCGAAAAGCAATTCCACAAGGTACTTGATGATCCCCTTGCCGGGCAATGTGTGGGTTTCTATCCGAACGAAGAGACTATTCGCCACAATTACTTTTACTATGAGTTTCTCTGCCGGCTGGGTTGGAATCCCAAGGAAGTGGACCTATCTTCCTTCACGAGTGATTATTCCCGCGAGCGTTATGGGGAGGGCGCCGCGCCACTCATGGCCGGTGCGCTACACAACTGCGGTTTGGCCGCCTCGTGCACCTACAAAAGCGATGCTGCAGGCACGTTACATCTTAACCTCCCAGCTCCAGATGGGCATGCTGAAAAGGACCGGGCTATTTTGCCTGTCGTTGTGCATTTTAGCGACTCACGTTCTCTGGGGTAAGCTGCGGATCGGTGTAGAACAATAGCTTAAGCTGGGATTCCGTCAAGCGTTCAGACGATGGATCGCGAAGAAGTTTATTCCGCAGCGCATCGGTTAATTCCTGTCGCGCCTGCAACTGGTTGGGGAACGATGTGGCGCTGCCCAGTTCGCCCGCTCGCCGCTTGAGCTTTTCCAGCAAAGCCCGTTCGGTCAGGCCGGCGTCGATCGCGGCGCCCCGCTCGCCCTTCCTGTTTGCGGCGAGTTCGGCGGGCGTCGCGCCCCGAACGGAAGACGCAGCAATGGCTTTCAGTCGCGCGACCAGGGGCACCACCGCAGCCGCCACCTTCCCAGTCGCGTAATAGGCTTGCAGCGCCTGTGCTTGCGTGTAGGTGATGCAATGCTCGTCGGTGATATCGTAAGCGATGGTGCGCAACTGCTCGCGGCGGAGATGGCGGAAGTTTTCGATGCCGATCTTACCGATCCGCGCCTTCAATGCGTAAAGGCCGTCCTGCGTACAGTATACGATACTGACGAAGTGCTTCTCATCCTCCTCGGGCAATCTGGCGTGAGCAGGTCCGGTCAAAAAAGCCCACGTGGCGCGGAGCGCAGCAGCCTTGTCGATCAACGATAAGCCGTCCCCGTGGCGTATTCCTTCCATGACGCCGCCAAGGTCGGCAAACATTTCCGTGCGGTTCTGCTTGACGGCACCCGCCAGCCCGTCTCCTGAATCGCGGATGTAGCGAATGTCGAAACAGTGCCAGCTCTCATGGGCGTTCGCGAAATCCTGGAACTCCTGCGTTGACATGCCGAAGGTGCAAGTTTGGCCGGCAAGCAGGTCATTTGGCCCGACGCGAAAGCTGGCAGCATAAAAGCTGTCAAAACTGATGCCTGGATATTCCGGCACCACCACGCAGCTTCCCGCTCTGTCTCCTGGCAGGACAACGCCCTCCGCATCCAAGCTGTTCATCGCGGCGGCGAGACGTGACAACGCCGGCGCATCGTAGCTGCGCCCGGTTCTCGCCTCCAGGTAATCGCGGATGGCGCGATCCACCGTGGCCGGGCCCCGGCGCATTCCGAACCAGGCTGCGATTACGTCGTAATCAAGGTAAACGAGGGGCGAGACACCAGATGGCAGGTCCTGATTGAAGTCGGCTTCCATGCTCGTCAGGCGCTGCGAGGCGGCGGTGTGGTAATCGCGCATGACCTCCGCCAAGGTGGGCGGCGCGAGCTCAGGATCCCCTCCAGCTCGCTCGGTGCGGGAATTCTTTGCCTTCGAGCAGCCGTTGCCCAGCAGCGCGAGGCTGACCATCGAGATGAGGAGGACCTTTTGCACTGAATTCGTAGCACCCAAGCCAAGGCCGCACGGCAATGAGAATTGCGGGGTTCCATCGGCCACAATGCGGGCTCTCTTCCGGGCGACCCTTACCGCTTCGACACGGCTGCCAGCAAATCCGATATAGACTGCAGGCCTTTCACACTGATGGAGTAGATCGTCATCTCGAAGCGTCGGCCTCCGGGCAAATCCAGGGCCTCGGCGCGCTTGGCCATCCATCCGAGCGTCACCAGTTCGGACCACAGGGCCTCATTGGCGCTGCCCGGACCGGTCGTCATACTGCTTCCAGGAGTCTGAGTGCTCGCCGCAAGCACCGAGAGATCCGCATCGCTCATCTGCCGCATGCGTTGCAACAAAGCCTCAACCTGCGCCTGCGTTGCCATAGTGTTCCTGCCTCTCCCCGCCACGTAAGCCAAAATCACTAAACAGACGATAGTCGCCGCTGTTGGGGACTGAATGCCGTGTCGACTAGCCCTGAGTTGCTCCGTGTTGCCCTCAATGCTCGTACCAGAATAGCACGCCAGGCGAAGATTCTCGACTTAGGCTACAGGGAGTTTTGAAGCAGCTTGTCGAGCAAATCCTTGGAATCTCTTGACTTCGCCGCCCGATTCCAACGTGCTAACCTAGCTTGCATGAAGCTCAGGCCGAGGGAGCAGCCCATTCTTGATCACGCTCAAGACATCAAATCGGCTGGGCTCATCATGAATGGCTCGAAGGATGATAGGACCGAGCCGTGGCAGGCCCGCGATCTGGCGGAAGCTATTAACAGGGATTTTTGCTACTTTCTGACGTCCGAGGTGGACTCAGCACATAACGGGTGACAACATGTTCGAAATAAAACCCAACTTCGCTAAAACCTTAATCCTAGTTTTCATCGTGGCCTTGGTTGCCATCGCTTCGCTAAAAGCGGGCCAGTTCGACCCCGCTTTGTACGGCGGCATGCAATGGCGGCAGGTAGGTCCCTTTCGCGGGGGTCGCGTTTCCGCGGTGGCTGGGGTGACCGGGGAGCCGGGTATCTACTACATGGCGAGTCCCGGCGGTGGCGTTTGGAAAACCACGGACGCTGGGGAGGTCTGGCAGCCGATCTTCGACCAGGTGCCTGTGGCCTCGATCGGCGCGCTCGCAGTTGCGCCGTCGAATGGCAGGATCATTTATGTCGGTACCGGCGACTTTGGCATCGCCAGCACCTCCTGGGGGGCGGCGAACCTGGGAGACGGAGTCTGGCGCTCGGATGACGCCGGGGGCACCTGGTGCCATATTGGTCTTTCCGAGACCGCACACATCGGGGCGATACTTGTGGACCCGAACAACCCCGATGTGGCGCTTGTGGCGGCGCTCGGGAACGCCTATGCACCCGATCCTCATCGCGGCGTCTATTTAACCACAGACGGCGGCCAAACCTGGACCAGGACTCTTTACAAGAATGACACGACGGGCGCCATGTCACTGGCGTACGACGCCGCTCTCCCTGGGGTGGTGTATGCGGCTCTCTGGCACCATCAAGCCGCTCTTCCGCCTGCGCCGGCGGATAATGACCAAGCCGGCGGGGCCATCTACAAGTCCACCGACGGCGGACGAACCTGGGAAGCTTTATCCGGCACCGGACTTCCCACTTGGCCTATGGGGCGCATTGGGCTGGCAGCTGATGACGGGCGCGTCTTCGCAATTATTTCCAGGGACCAGGGACACACCGACCACCTTCAAGGCGGGTTCTTTCGCTCCGATGATGGTGGCGCAAGTTGGCGGAGCATCGCGCAAGATCCGCGGTTAGAACCCGGAGGGCGCTCCGGCTATTTCGACAATGTCTGGATGGATCCCCAAAATCGCAATGTGGTCTATGTGGTTCACACCTCATTTTATCGCTCGATTGATGGCGGAGAGACGTTCGAGGCCTTAAAAGGGTCGCCGGGCGGCGATGACTACCACAACCTCTGGATAAACCCCAAAAGCCCCTGTGTGCCCATCGGCGACGGCCAGGGCTGTCTCAGTAGCCAAATGATCTTGGGCGCTGACCAAGGCGCGAGCGTAAGCCTGAATGCAGGCCAAACTTGGAGCAGTTGGTTCAACCAACCGACCGGGCAGATGTACCACCTGTCAACGGATAGTCAGTTTCCCTTCCATATTTACGGCCCCCAGCAGGACAACGGCTCGGTCGAGGTGAGCAGCCGGGGAGCATTCGGTGATATCAGCTTCCTGGACTGGAGACCCTCGATGGGCGCTTACGAATACGGGTATGTTTTACCCGATCCGGCGCATCCGCAGTGGATATTCTCCAGCGACGATGGCCCTGCAATTCACCGCAGGGTTCGTGACACCTGGCAAACCCTCGACGTAACGCCCTACATCGGTGCCGGAGGGCCGTACCGTTACTTAATGGGCCCGTGGTGGGGCTCGGTACAGCCCCCGTTCGTATTCTCGCCCGAAAACGGCAACATCTTGTACTACGGCGCGCAATTTCTCCTGGAAACTTCCGACGGTGGGCGCGATTGGCGGCGCATCAGTCCCGACCTGACGGTCCGACCCGATCTGCCAATGCGCCCCCTCCCAGACGGCAAAACCAGCCGCGATTGGGCTGCAATTTCGGCAATTGGTCCCTCGCCGTTGAATGCCGGCCTGATCTGGATAGGCACCGACGACGGTCTCGTGCAGGTTACGCGCGACGGCGGCAAGAATTGGCAACAAGCGGCTATCCCGGCACTGAAGCCTCTGGATACCATCAGCATAGTTGAAGCCTCGCCTTTCAACCCAGCATCGGCTTATGTGGTAATGGACCGGCACGAATGGGGCGATTTTCGTCCTTACATTTACCGAACTGACAACTACGGGCGCACCTGGACCGCGATCACCGCCGGCATTCCGGACGGCAGCTTCGTTCGGGTGGTTCGTGCAGACCCGAAACGGCAGGGGCTGCTTTACGCCGGCACAGAAAATGGCGTCTTTGTGTCCTTCAATGACGGTGAGGAGTGGCAGTCGCTGCAACTCAATCTGCCAACCGCTTCGGTACGCGATTTGGCGATCCGGGATGGCGACTTGGTGGCGGCGACGTTTGGCCGGGCGTTCTGGGTTTTGGACGACCTGAGCCCGCTTCGTCAACTCACTGCCCAGGTCGCCGCCGCCCCCGCTCACTTGTTCCAGCCGGCGGAAGCGGTTCGAGTGCGCAGAGACACCAACTCTGACACCCCCTTGCCGCCTGAAATGCCCGCCGGAACGAATCCTCCCGCAGGTGCGCTTCTGGACTACACTTTGCGGTCCGTTCCGTCCCAGCCGATCGAGCTGGCGATTTATGACGCAAAGGGGAATTTGGTGCGCCAGTTCAGCAGTGCGCCGATTCCGGAAAACGTCAGAAGACCGGAGAAGTGGCCGGCAATTGCAGACTACTGGATGGCGAATCCGCAGCCCTTGTCCACCCATGTCGGAATGAACCGCTTCATCTGGGATCTCCGCTATTCGCCGCCACCGTCCGTAGAACACTCCTATCCCATGTCCGCAATCCCGCACGAGACTCCGGCCGGCCCGGAAGGACCGCTCGTCGTTCCTGACAAATACGTCGTCAAGCTGACCGTGGCGGGACAGACCTATACCCAGCCCCTGACGGTCGGGCGCGACCCGCGCGAGACCACGCCCGCGTCTGCTTTCGCCGCCCAATTGTCCCTGGAGCAGAAACTCATGGCCGGAATGCGCGAAAGTTACCAGGCCTACCAGGCGGCGAAACAGCATGGCGACGCCGCCGCCGACCAGTTTGCCGAACTGAACGGCACGTTGAGTGGTTTAGCCACCGACGTCGAGGGGGCTGACG
>Ga0187864_10003074_pt1 | contig 13911 bp, 11 predicted proteins | sample June2016WEW_11_4_FD_132985 | JGI IMG/M metagenome (GOLD analysis project Ga0187864, IMG submission 132985) | Peatland microbial communities from SPRUCE experiment site at the Marcell Experimental Forest, Minnesota, USA - June2016WEW_11_40 | ecosystem: Environmental > Terrestrial > Soil >... | reverse complement strand
GCGCACCGCGCGCCGCGGCGGCGCAAGATCCAAAGCGTGGCGACCGCGCCCACCGGAAACCCTCGGCGCGACCATCCCATCGCTGTGTACTGGAACAATACCCAATTCCCGCGCCAGCCTTCGCTCGCGCGCGAAAGCTGCCGTAGCGCGCCGATCCAGCCTTTGTTCATCCAGTCCACGCGAAACTGTTTCAGCGTGACACCGCGTTGCTCCAGCGCACGGCCCAGAAAAGTGCAATAGTCCCCCAGACGATCGGTCGGCGTATCTCTGTGGCCGAGTAATGCAATCAAGGAGCGCATTTCCTTCCAACGTATGTCGACTTGAGTGCGTGTTCAATCAGGTTGCCCATGCATGTGTGGCCGTACACCTTCCGAAGCTGGAATTCGCAAGACCGAAGCCGTCGGACGACGTCCGCCTCGTACATGCGGTATGGATGAGTCGTTACAAGGATTTCGTCCTTATGGGCATATTTCGTCCACGAATACCATTTTACGAGCCCTAGCATTGAAAATGTGTCGACATCGAAAAAGAAGAGTCTGGCTGGCTTCAAGATCCGATAGATTTCTCGCAAGATCGCGTCGGGCTGAGATGCATGGTCAATCACATTGCAGCAAATGATGAGATCCATGCTCTCACTGCGGATCGGGATCTCTTCCCCACAGGCCTGAACGTAGCCAATTGCCCCTCGCTGTCGCCGTATGTACGTCCGAAGTTGTTCGCTCGATTTCCCGGATAAATCCGAAACATGTTCCAAAGATACCGGCGGAAGTGGATCGACGACAAAGCGGGCCGGAATTTCGGGTAGAAACCCGCTGACCCCCACACCCAGGGGCCCGATGCCGACTTCCAGACATGTTTGTGGCGGGCCCGCGAGGCATTTCCTCACCTGCGGTGCTATCGCCGCGTTATCAGCCAGGACGCGAAGGATCGCGTGGTCTTCCTGGATTATGCCATCCCATAGTTCCTTCTCGCCCTTTTGGGCTATCGGCCATTGCGGAATTTTTTCCATCCAGGTTCCTTGTGTACCGTCCACGATTCGCGGACGGCGCGTGTCTTGCTAGACCAGAGCCACCCTGTGATTGGAGTCCCGAAAGCGAGTCTCCGCCCGCCCCCCGAGCAGTGCAATCCACTCCATCAGTGCTTCGGAAACGCCCACAGATAGAGTTGCCGATAGTCCGAGTAGTGCGGATGCACGGGCTTCCACTCCTCCGCCGTGTAGCCGAATCCCTCGACATACGCTCGAATCTGACACATCTGCGCGACATCGTGGACCTCGCAAAGCAATTTCGGCTGCGCTTCCGTCAGAAGGCGGCGCGCGCCCTGCAATGCTTCCCACTCCGCGCCTTCGACATCCATTTTGATGAGGCGGGGCGCCGGATGTCCATCGCCGAAAACGAGATCGTCCAGGCGAACTGCCGGCACCGAGATGCGGTGGAGTCCAGCGTCATTTGCAGAGGAAACGTGGCCCTGCGTGCGGTTCGACGCATCCGATGCGCGCTCGAATGTCACGTGACCGGGAGAGGACCACACCGCCGCCTCCAAGATGGTTACCTGCGTCAGGCCGTTTTTCGCGATGTTAGCCTTCAAGGTCGCGGCATTTTCTGGGTCTGGCTCGAATGCCACGATTTTTCCCGACGGCCCCACGAATCGCGACGCGACCAAACAGAAAAAGCCCGCGTGCGCCCCCACGTCATAGTAACAATCCCCCGGCCGAAGCTCGGTCTTTAGGAGGTCTTGAATCCAGGGCTCGTGGTCGCCATTCGTGTAACCGAGGTCGAATCTTGGATCGGCGTACATCCAAAGGCCCTTGCCGAGACCGTCCGGTATTTGAATCCAGAATTTCGTTCCGAGCGGCATAGCGGCATGGACGAGTTTTCGAACTCCCGCGCCCACCACAGGAACCCCTCGCAGAACACCGTACGTGCTGCGGACAAAGTCCGACCGCGTCACGCTGTGCAGGATTCGGTCCTTTGCGCTCATGCTGCCTTCTCCCTTCGCTCCGCAAGCAATTGTAGAAGTTCGCGCGACCTGCGCTCGATGGAAAACTTCTCTGCGCGGTGGCGGGCGCCCGTCGCCAGGCGGCGCCTCAGAAACTCGTCCGTGAGCAGCGTCGTCAAACCCAGTGCGAGCGACCCTGCATCTCCCGGCGGAACGAGCAGCCCGCTTTCTCCGTCCTGAACAATTTCCTTCAGCCCGCCCACTGCCGCGGCTACCACCGGAACGCCGCACGCCATCGCCTCGAGCGCGACCAAACCAAAGGGCTCATAAAATGATGGCACTACCGCAACACTCACGGAGTTCCAAAAGTCGGGCATCTGCCTGCGGGGCACGGCTCCAACAATGTGCAACAACCCTTCCTCTCCCATCTTTTGAATCTGCGCGGCGGACCTGGCAGATCCCTCGGATTCCGCCGTGGCTTTCCAGAGCTCCGCTCCACCAGCAAGGTGCAGCTCGGCACTGGGGAGCGCCGACTTCACGGACCGCCATGCTTCCAGCAGGATATCGATACCCTTGCGCGGCACCCATTGGCCGGCGAAACCGACGCGCAGCGTCTTCGCCGGTTGATTCGACGCGCCTTCGTTCACGGGTCGGAAAAGCTGGAGATCGACGGCATTCGGCACCACCGTCGCGCCCTGCGTGGGGATCTGACCGTGCTGCCGAAGGAACAATTGCCTCTCGCTCTCGCTGGGGAATAGATAGTGCGCTCGCCGGAATCGCGAAAGCCAGAGCGGCCAGTTCCAGTAGCGCGGAAGCGCGATGCTCCAATCGAAGCGCACGATCGTGCGCTCAGGGGCCCAGCCCGCCAGCGCGGGTTCGTTGTACGCGATGATAAGCGCTTTGCGCTCCTTGCTGAGAAATTGTCCTCCGTATTCAATCGACGTGATGAGCGGCGCGCACGTGCACAGCCGAAGCACGCTCACCGGCGCTCCCTCGCGCGCGGCCCGCCCGTAAACGCGCACCGGAATGCCCGCATCCTTCAAGATGGCGACATCCTCCCACATCACGACTTCCGAACCCCCGCACGGATCTTCGCCCAGCACGGACATCCGGGTTGCAAGGAGCGCCACTCCTCGCGTCTCGAGTTTAGCATGAGGGGTCATCTCCAGCTTCCGGGCACGCGCGCGCCCCGATTGATGAGCCCGGCAAGCGCCAGAGCCTTCGATAACTCGCCCACCCCGACGACTGCGCCACCCCAGCAGCGTTGCACTATGGCGTGCCCAAACGCGCGAACGGATGTACTCAGAGAGCGCGCCGCCATCGGCAGCAACTCGCGAGAAGGAGTTTTGGCGCGCTCCCGGATCCACCATCCTCCCTCGCTGCCGCGAAACCATGCCATCCGCAACACGCGCTTCAATCGCATTTCTTCGGGTGTCTTGTAGTGCCATACGAGCGCTTCAGGCACGAATCGAGCCGAAACCCCTGCACGCTTGAGCCAATCTACCTCTTCTATGGGAGGCCGAAGAGTCTCACCAAAGGAAGCACGATCGAAGACCCAGCGGAACGCAGCCATATTGCCAAGAATCGGCACGACCTCTCCCTCGAAACCCAACGGCGGCGTCAGAACTTCCGCGAAGAATGAACTCACTTCCTCGCGGTGTCTGCCTACAAGCGGGCCTTCCATCGTTACGCGCACTGCACCAGCGACCACTGAAACTTCGGTTGACAAGCCACTGAGGAGTTTTGGCAGCCAGCCCTCGGTAACAATCACGTCGTCATCAATGAAAACGATGGTCTGGCCCTGCGCGATTTTCAAAGCTTGGTTCCTTGCGGCATTTGCCCCCAGCGGGCGCCTCTGGCCATGGCACACGACGCGCCAACCGCTCGAACGAGCGAATTCCTGGACGACCTGCGGCGTCGAGTCGCTCGAGCAATCGTCCACGACGATCAGTTCCGGAGGATCGAGACCCCTGGCCCCGGCGGGCAGCGCTGCCAAACAACGTGCGAGTATCGCCGCGCGGTTCCGCGTCGGGATGATGATCGAGACTGATTCACTCATAGTTGCCGCCAGCGCTCCACGAGCGCCAGTTTTTCCCGGGGAACGGCTAGAAAGTTTCGGATATCCGGGTAGTCATCCCTTTGCGCGTGTGGAGAGATTGTCCCGTCATCTCGAAAGTCGAACCAATCATAGCCGTGTTCGCGGAGGCAGCTCATGATCTCGCGCGCGGGATATCCCCAAGACCGCGTCACCCAGTCCAACACCTCGCAAATCAGGATCGGTCGGATCGCGCTCAGCATGCGGCTAGCCCCGCGAAATGCCTCAAGTTCGCCGCCCTCAACGTCAATTTTCATCAAGTCGATTTGCGTAATTCGGTGGTCTTGCAGATACGCATCCAGGGAGACTGCCTCCACCGTGGTTTCACGAATCGGGCTCTCGATCGGCGGTGTCTTCAAGCTATTCATCGACGTGAAACCGGAAGACACGGCGAAAAATTTCAAAGGCCCGCTCGTGCTGCTCACGGCATAGGGTTCCAGCCGGACCTCGCTAAGCCCATTCCATCGCATGTGGAGCTCAAACCGGCGGCGTTCGCGCTGAGAGGGCTCGAATGCCACGACCCGCCCGCGCGAACCGAGCCGCTTCGCGGCAACGAGAGAAAAAATTCCGTGGTACGCCCCGATGTCGAAGAACGCCATTCCCGGGCTGAGAAACTGCCAGAGAAAACGCAGTTCGCCACAGTCGTCGCCCCAATACTCCCAGAGCGTCCGATCCGAATGATCCACCATCGGAAGATACGACCACCAGAACCGAAAACGCTCGCCTGGCACCACATCGAGCCACGCGCGAATCGGCGCACACGGCAGCTTTGTCAGCGCCTTTCGTGCAAAGAAACGGACGGCTACTCGCTTGTCTACCGCAGGTTTCCGGGCGAAGCGCACCAACCGATCCACAAGCATTCCTTTCTATTCCTCGCCCAAGCTTTTCCGGTCGGCCTCCGCGGGCTGACAGACTTGCAGGTCCGCGGGAATGTTCAGCAGACCGGCCCAGCGGTCTTGCGCATGACCGTGCGGTGGCGCATCGATAATCAATTGCGGCACCGCGTGCCATTGATCCAATGACTTTCCGCCCGTCAGGTTGTTCCCCCCGTCGAATAGGCTACAGACGATGTTGTAGCTTCCGGGGCGCAACGGCAGCGCGGGGATGCGCAACACTAACTCGTGAGTCCCCGGAGTCAGATCCAGGTTGTCGAAGCCCCAGCCGATCACCACCGCATTGTCATTGTTCAGGATGGCTGTTCCGAAGTGACCTTGGCGCACGCTCCGCGGTAACCGGAGATGGAAATGCAAGCTAACTTCGTCCAAACCACCACGAATTACATTGTCCCGGCCGCAAACGGACCAGCCCAAGAAGTACCCTCCTTGAATCTCCCCCTGAGGACCCGCGTTGAGTGCGGTGGCCTCGTAAGCGGCGATCACTTCGCCGGTGGGCCCGGACTGCCGAATCTGGCCCGCGTCGATCCACAGCACGCGCTCGCAGAGGCGCCGAATCTGGTTCATCTGGTGGCTGACAAAGACGATCGTGCGGCCGCTTTGCGACACTTCCTGCATCTTGCCGAGGCACTTCTTTTGGAATTCAAGGTCGCCGACGGCCAGCACTTCATCCACGAGCAGGATTTCGGGTTCAAGATGCGCCGCGACGGCAAATGCGAGCCTCATCTGCATTCCGGTGCTGAAATGCTTGAGCGGTGTATCGATGAAGCGCTCGACGCCGGCGAAATCAACGATGGCGTCATATTTCTGGCCGATCTCGCGCCTGCTCATTCCTAGGATCGCGCCGCTCAAGTAAACATTTTCCCGCCCCGTGAGCTCAGGATGAAATCCTGTGCCGACCTCGAGAAGGCTTCCCACGCGCCCATGGATTTCGGCGAACCCTTCGGTCGGGCGCGTGATCCGCGAGAGGATTTTCAGCAGCGTCGTTTTGCCCGCGCCATTCCGCCCGATCAACCCGACCACCTCACCTTGCCGGACGTCGAAAGAGACGTCGCGCAGCGCCCACAAATAATCCTTCGAACGCCGCTGGCCGTTGCGCCGAAAGGGCGCGGTAACAGCGCGCGCCAGTACATCGCGCAACGCGAAGTAGCGCTCGCGTTCTCCGACGCGATAGCGCTTTCCGAGCCCCTCCACGTGAATGACGGTTCCACTCATCTTTCAAACCACATCGAAATTAAACCACGTCGGCAACGGTCGTTTCCATCTTCTGAAAGTACCCGATCCCGCCCAGAAGCACCACGATCACAACTCCCACGGAAGCCAGGAACATTCGTCCCGGCGGATCGCCGTGCCCGGTGAGCGACCATCGAAATCCCTCGATCACGCCCGCCATCGGGTTCAGTCCGTAGAGCCAGCGCCATTTTACCGGTACAAGCGAACTCGAATAAACCACGGGCGAAGCAAACATCCAAAATTGCACCAGAAATGGCAAGACATATCGCACATCGCGATAGATCGCGTTCAGTGCCGCGAGCCACAGCCCCACGCCGAGCGCCGTCAGCACCGCCAGGAGCAGAAAAGCGGGCAACCAAAGAACGGCGGCACCGGGGTGGATTCCGTAGTACACCATCATCGCAATGAACATCACGAAGGAAATGCCGAAATCGACCAAGCTTGAGACGACTGACGAGAGGGGCAGGGCCAGTCGCGGGAAGTACACTTTTGTGATGAGGCGCTGGTTTTCAACGATCGTGTTCGTCGCATTTTGCAGCGCAGCGGCAAAATACATCCAGGGCAGCAGCGCACTGTAGTAGAAGATCGGGTAAGGCAGACCTTCGGACGGAATGTGGGCAAGCTTGCCGAAGAAAAGGCTGAATATGAGCATGGTGAGGAGTGGCTGCAAGACCGCCCATGCCACGCCGATCGCCGTCTGCTTGTAGCGGATCTTGATGTCGCGCCACACGAAGAAGTAGAGCAGCTCGCGGTACGCCCACAGCTCGCCGAACGGAATCGCCCACCAGCGGCTCGGTGGCGTGATGCGAAGCACCGGAGGCTTCGCGAGAAGAGGGATCTCAGCAGTCGCGCTCATTCAACCCCTCGATTCCTTCGGATCAGATTCTTTCCGTCCGTTGGACTACACGCACCGAGTGTAGCTGGGATTTTCCAGGGATTGCGGGTTTGCACTCGTCAAGTGTAGATTATCGGGGGGCCGGAAATCAAAATGGATTCCGTTAAACTTCTCAACATGACGTGTCGTGACGAGTTTCAGTCCGCGGATGGGCGGACGTTATGAACCCGACGTTCCGTTTGTCAATCGCCGTTCCCGTTCGCAACGAGGCGGGCTCCCTGCCGGAGCTCCTAAGGCGGATATGCGCTGTCATCGACGGTATCGCGGGTGGTCCTCATGAACTCGTTTTCGTCGATGACGGTAGCAGCGATCAAACCTTCGCGATCCTTGAGGAAGCAGCCCAGCGGGATCGCCGCATTCTAGTAATTTCGCTTTCGCGCAACTTCGGGCATCAGGCGGCCCTTACGGCGGCTCTTGACTATGTCACTGGTGACGCTACGGTCGTCATGGATGGAGATTTACAGGACGTGCCTGAGATGATTCCTCAGCTCGTTGAGCGCCACCGCGAAGGTTACGACGTCGTTTACGCGCAGCGTGTCCACCGCAAGGAACCTTGGGCCTTGCGCCTGTGCTATTTCGTCTTTTATCGGTTCATAGCGAGCCTGTCCGACGTCCGGCTTCCGCTGGACGCCGGTGACTTCGGCCTGATGTCACGTCGAGTCATCGACCAGCTGCGCCGAATGCCAGAGCGTCATCGCTACCTCCGCGGGATAAGGGCGTGGGTCGGCTTCAGGCAGACGGGTCTTCCGATCGAGCGTGGGGAGCGCCTGTCGGGAAGAAGCAAATACGGCTTCTTGCGTCTAATGAAGCTGGCCGCGGATGGCATTTTTGCCTTCTCGACCGTTCCGATCCGGGCTGCTGCGGTGGTCGGTGCGGTAGTGAGTGCTCTTTCCGCGCTGTACGTCGTCTATGCCCTCTATGCGAAGCTCTTTCTTCGAGAATCACCGCAAGGCTTCACCGCACTAATTGTGGCCGTGACGTTTCTATCTGGCGTGCTCTTATTCTTTATGGGCGTGGTCGGCGAATACGTGGGCCGCATCTATGAAGAGATCAAGGCTCGGCCGTTATACATCGTCAGCCGCGTTGTTGGCGGTCCCAGCAGCAGCGGGTCCGGAGATACCGGGGCCCGCGCCCTTCGTCAGGAACGATCGCTGGAGCGAGAATTCCTGCGGTAGCCCGTATGGGCTGGCGACAAGCGGACTGAAGCTATTGCCAAAGCATTCCGCAACGATACAATACCCAGCGTGCGCTGATGGTCGGAAAACGAGGGAGCCGATCCCCCGTGGGAGAAGGGCAAGTGTTTGAGGAGTGAGCATCGCCCGCGAAATCAGGTATCTGTCACCGCCCGCTCCTGTCAGCATGGCCGATCGATGGTTTGAAATAGCCTCGGTCAAACATTTCTGGATTCGCCGACGGTTTGAAGTCTTTCAGCGGTTGGCAGGCGGTCTAATCACTATGACGCCAGAAATAGCGGAGATCGGATGTGGTCACGGACTACTGCAAAGGCAGGTTGAAGACGCTTATGACCGCGAGGTCGCTGGATTCGATCTCAATGAACTTGCGTTGAGACAAAACGTGAGCCGGCGAAGCCCGATCTTTTGTTACGACATTCATCAGAAAAACGCGGAGCTTCGAGAACGGTTCGGTCTAATCCTGCTATTTGACGTCCTCGAACATATTGCCGACGAGGACCGTTTCTTGTCCGCATTGATTTTTCATTTGGGTTCCGGAGGTACGAGCGTCGTCAACGTACCAGCTGGCCAGTGGGCTTATTCAGCCTACGACATAGCTGCCGGACACGTGCGGCGCTACTCGATCCACTCGCTGCGGTGCGTTGCCGCGCGCCACCATCTGCGCGTTACCCAGTGGACCTACTGGGGCCTCCCATTGCTGCCCCCTTTAATCCTCCGCAAGTTGTGGCTCCGCGGCAATGATGACAAAGATGAAGTCATCTCGCGTGGGTTCAATTCTCGCACCAAGTTTGTAAACCAACTACTAGGGTTACTTTCCAAGTGTGAGCCCATTCCGCAGAAACTTGTGGGGAGTTCTGTAATGGCCGTTCTTCAGTTAAGCCCGCGGTCCGACCAGGGCGATCGCCATCAGCCAGATAATGCGGCTGGCACGAGCGGGACCGGAGAGGATGGACATGGATAGCCTGGAAAACCCATGGACGAATCCATACGGTAAACTGGTCGTTTTGATATTCGTACTGAATGTAGTTTCGGCGGCGCTATTCATGCTTCAGGTGAACCGCCCCGTATACGATGATCCGTACAACATTTTCGATGTTCACACCTATGCTACGAGAGGAGTGTCAATCGCTACAATCCGCGCGAATCGGAATCCACCTGGGCCGACGAGCTTTTTGTGGATGGCTGCATCGGTTCGCTTGCTAGGCGGCGACGAGTTGCTGGACGCGCGATTCGCGGTCCTCTCGAGCTGGGCACTGCTGGTCGCAGGGGTGCTCGTTGGTACCCGCATCGGCAGGTTCCCGCAGGCGTGGCTTGGAGCGCTGCTGGCATCGCTGGTTTTCCCACACTCGGTCGAAGCGACTGGACTCGTTCTTACAGAAGGGCCAGCGCTGCTTTTTGCCACCTTGGGCGCCCTCGTCTGGATCGAGTTTGCATCTCGATCAGAGATTAGCCCTGTCATGCTCGCGGCCGGCATCGCGGGTGGCTTGTCGATGGGCATTTCTGCCACGTGCCGAGGGGCTCTCGAGCCCCGGCATGGCTTCAGGCTCGTCGTATTCGGGTGTTTACAGGGCTGCGATCGGAGTGAGTTTTTTTCCCAGACCGATAATCGCGGCCTTCTCGACCGCCTTCTATCTCGTTCCCTTAACCTTCCCAGCGATGTGGCGGGTAAGAACCTCATACCGTGTGCCAGCTCTCATGGTGGCACTGCTAGGCGGTATTGCGGCTGGTTGCTTCAGTTCGCTGATAATGCAGCCGGGCCCTTTACACACGCTCGTCCAGGCCATCGCACGAACACCAAATGCAGGTCATTTTGTTTTCGGCCTCATCGCGGTTGTCACAATCTACAACGTTGTCGCGGTCGGTTTGTTGTTGTGGGAGGAAAGGTCTGCTTTGGCCTCGAATCCTCCCTTGGCCTTTGCAACCCTCACCGTGATCTTCTTTGTCGCAGAACAGTTCGGAGTGGGCGGCAACCTCTTGTTTTACGACAGGTATGTCCTTCTGATGGCACCCTTCTTGGGAATTATAGCGTTCTCGCTCCTGCCCCGGATCACGCATCCTCGCATGTTAGTGCTGTTAGCCTTGTCCGCGGTCAGCCACGTGATGCTGTGGCGCTATGCCTTCAGCACGTCGGGGCTCTGACGTCTGGTCAGTATTAGGCATTGGCATGGGGAGTTCGCGGAAATCCGCTGAAGGGCGCACCAATGGTCCGGGGCAATGCGAACGCTGGGGTCTTGGTCTTGGCGACCAAGGGGCTGCATTCGCGCCCATTCGGCTCACTCCGTCCCTTCGAGACGTTGGGTCTTGATCTGCTTTACGTCCTGTTGCTCGATACGGTCCATCAGTTTACTTCGATGCATCAGATAACTCTTCACCGTAGAAACCGCCTCCGCGGGAACGACGGCAAATTGATTGTAAGCCGCAGCGCGCCAGGAGATCGGCCCCCGCGCGGGGATCAGATGGATCCCCCACTGGAAGATGAGCCCGAGATTCCAAAGAATGAAGACGGAGGTCGCGGCAGACGCAGCAATAGTGGCGCGGCGCTCCTGCCACGCGCGAGCGAGCCTGTCGAAAAGTGCCGCCAGACCGAGAATGAATAGAGACGTCAGGCCTACGAAAAACCGGTTACCGTAGGAGGAAATCCCGTTCCAGTCCTGGTAGCACCCAATGGCGTATACGTACCCAATAAAGATCGTAATCAAAGACACCGCCAGAAAACGATCGCATTTTCCCAGCATGAAAAGCCCTGCGACTGCCAGGATCAGTATGGGCGTCCAACTGAATAGACCGTGTTCCGAGGAAAAGCACACTTTGAGGAACGCAGGGGATTCCCAGAACCAGTGTTCCGTGTACCCGAAGTTCAGGATGCCCCCATAAATGATTTTCTTAGCGATAAACGTCGGCGCGAAAGCTGCAAGGAGCAGGGCGGAAAAAACGACATTCTTGAAAAAGAGACCTGCGATCACCTTACCTCCCATCCCTCGCAGGGCGGCCCGGTAGCCGGCAAGCGATTCCATGAGCGGCAACCAAAGTACGATCGCCGTGACGGTATACACGTCCATCATGAGACCGCCGAGGACTCCTAGGATCGCCCATTGCGCCAGCGTCCGCGCGTTGCGCGTGCGAATCCAATACCAGAGAAAAAGTGCCACCGTGAAAGCTGACTGCGCGTGCGACCACGATGGATTGAAGTACATATAGACGGGCAGCGAGCTGCCAAACCAGATTCCCAGCGTAGCCAGAAAAGCCCAGTGCTCTGGAAGATACCTTCGAGCCAGACGGAACGAAATGACAAGAGCCAGAAAGCCATAGAGTGCGGTTCCCAGGGCCATCGACACAACGTAAGGTTTCGAATAACCGTCGGCGGCAACGTGTCCGCCAATGCGGTCGTACAGGAGTACGCCAGCGTGCGCCACGATAAGAAACGGCGACCACAGAATCGCCGGTCCGACGGAGAAGTGGTTGTTCAAATGGCCAGTCACTGTGTACTGATCGGGATTGATATTTCCTTCCGCATCCGTTCGGCCCATTCGGAAGCTGGTATTTGCCTCCAACCAATCCTTCGTGAAGTCCAATCTGTGTTCGATGAGCATAGACCGCGCGAAGGCGTAATAGCCTACGCCATCGCCCCGCACCCAGGGATTGATGAGTGGCATGGTGAGGACGAACAAAAGAACGAGCGACGTCTCGTATTTCGTGAGCCTAAGCAAGCTTCTTCGCTTCCTCGGAAGTGCAAATTTGCACTAATCACCCAAAAGGATCGACGTCCTTACCGGATGCGTTACGACGCCATGCCAAGGCCGGGTTTGACGGGGTCCGATACGGACGGGTCATTGCCGCCTTCTTCTTTTTGGAGTATGGCAATGATCGAAAGCGGCGGCAGCGGAAGCCACGAGTCCAGTAGGCGGAAGATCGGCGTCAATGCGTTTAGCATCCGGATCTGCACAAGCCCAAAAGTTTTCCGGCGCAGAATGCGCCCGTTCAGCCACCAGGCTGGGACGCCCGGCCAGTTGAATCTCAAAATACGCTCCACACGGAATCCCGCCTGTTGCCCCACAGCGGCGAGCTGGTCCGGTGTGTACCGACGACAATGCCCTAGCACTTCGTCGAGCGTGCCATATAGCGATGGCCCACAAGGAACCAAAACGATGGCTCGGCCGCCATCTTCAAGAGTCTTCCAAACATTTCGCAAGGCGCCGATGTCGTCCTGCACGTGTTCGACCACGTTGAGACAAACGACTGTGTCGAAGTGTTGCTCGGCGGGAAACGTCTGTGCGTCCGTCGCATCCGTATACCCGACTCGCATGTAGGGCCTTGTCGCGCGCAGCGTGACCAGATAGTCCAGGTAGGACGGGTTGACGTCCGTGGCCCAGTAGATCGACCGCGGCATCAGATGAAGCGACAAATTGCCGGTCCCGGCGCCGATTTCGAGCACACGATCGCCAACGTATGGCCGAACGACGTCCGCCATCCAGCGCGTAAACCGTGGCGCGCGGCTTAGGCGGTCAAGAATTTCTCCGCCTTCTTGATCGGTGGTGTAGATTCGGCCTGAGGCCGCATAGCGGAAAATGGCCCACAGGGCTCGGACGCCGTCCTTCCAACCTATCTTCTTCCCCTCTCGATAAGTCCGGCCTGAGTAGCTGATTGCTACTTCAAAAATGCGGCTGCCACGCTTGGCCAGCTTGATGGCGAGTTCAGGCTCGACGTCGAAAGTGGAGCTTTCGATCGGGATGCTCTTGAGCAGGTCCGCTCGAACCATCTTGTAGCATGTCTCCATGTCGGTCAGGTTCAGGTCGCAGACGAGGTCGCAGACGAACGTCAGCAGCTTGTTTCCCAGCGCGTGCCGAAAGAAGAGGGCGCGCTTATACCCGCCGGCCATAAAGCGGGAGCCGAAGACAGCGTCGGCATCTTCGACGAGAAACACTTCCACCATCCTGGGCAGATCTTGCGGGTGATACTCGAGGTCCGCATCGTGGATCACCACCAGTTCGGTGTCGACGTGCGTCAATCCGGCCCGAATCGCCGCGCCCTTGCCGCTATTTTTCTTGTGGCGCACCCACACCCACGAAATCTTCGGGTCCGGTTCCTGCGACTCCAGCCAGGCGCGGAACCGATCGAGAGCCTCCGGAGTCGCATCCGACGACCCGTCGTCGACCACGATAATCTTGACCGAGTCAAGCAGCGGCGTATCGCCCAGCACCCGGAGCCGCCCCAGGCTCGCTTCCACCAAGTATTGTTCGTTGTAGACCGGAACGATCACGGAAAGCGTCGCGGAAGGCCGCCGCCTCGGCGCGAGCCCCTTCGGAACACCCACACCCGCATCGGAATGCGACGCCCCGCGTTCTTTCATGTGCTCTGCCGTGGAAATTGTGCCCGTCCCCGCCGCCTGCGCTCGGCAGCAAATAGCATACGCATGATCTGCCGTCTCTGCCAATCCATAAATGACGTTGTTCGGTCCTTTGCCCGATGTCTTAACATTCCAATCGTTGCGCCGAATGTCCGTTGAGTGTAGATTACCAAACGCAGTCACTCGCATGAGTCCAACCTCCCCTTCCACGATCAGCTCGAAAAATGCGCCGACTGATCGCCTGCCAAGCGACGCGGTGCCAGTCGAAAAATGGCGCGGTGACCGCTGGGCGACGGTCGGCATCTGGATCGTCATTCTTT
>Ga0187864_10003071_pt1 | contig 13916 bp, 14 predicted proteins | sample June2016WEW_11_4_FD_132985 | JGI IMG/M metagenome (GOLD analysis project Ga0187864, IMG submission 132985) | Peatland microbial communities from SPRUCE experiment site at the Marcell Experimental Forest, Minnesota, USA - June2016WEW_11_40 | ecosystem: Environmental > Terrestrial > Soil >... | reverse complement strand
GCCCGGCTCGCGGCACCCGCCTACGGTCGGCCCGGCTCGCGGCACCCGCCTACGGTCGGCCCGGCTCGCGGCACCCGCCTACGGTCGGCCCGGCTCGCGGCACCCGCCTACGGTCGGCCTGGCTCGCGCCACGCCTGCTCAGGGAGAAGCGCGTCAGCATGACTGAGGACGCGGACCTGGCGGTTGGCGCCGGCCACCCGGGCGGTCGAGGGAACCCGTGCCCGCCTACGCCTGCTGCCCCGTGTGAGCGCGGAGCGCGAGCCAGGCGACGAAGCGGTCCTCGGATTTGGCCATGGACAGGCCGGTGAGCTGCTCGACTCGCTGGATGCGGTGCCGCAGCGTGTGCCGGTGCACGTTGAGCTGGGCCGCTGCGGCCTCCCAGTTACCGTTCTCGGCCAGGAATACCTGCAGCGATCTGAGCAGGTGCTCGCCTGGCTGCCGTGCGTCCAGCAGCGGCTGAAGCGGCTGGATGAATGCGATGATCGCGGCGCCGCGGTCCAGCAGGAAACGACTGGTGGGAAGCTCGCCGAACCGCGCAACCGCCATACTGTCGGCAACGGCCACGGACAGGGCCAGGTCGGCTTGTGAATGGCTCGTCGCCAGCTGGCTGACGGGCTGCGGCAGGCCAAGCCCGCAGCGCGCAGGCACGCTCTCGTGGCGCACCGCCCGCGCGACACGCTCGGCCCACGCGTCGGCAGATTCGGCGGACAGCACCACGATGACGGCTGAATCCTGCTCGCTGAGCACGGGGGGTATGCCGACGTCGCTCGCCCAGCGCAGGGCGATGTCGCCGAGCAGCAGCGCCCGCGATCGGGAGCGAAGCTTCCCGACCACGAGCGGCTCGGTCGTCAGGCCCCAGCGCCGGCCAATCGTGCGGGCGAGCACCTCGTCGCCGGACAGCAGCACGTCGACTACGTCGCGGCGGGCGAGGTCGGAAAGGTCGTCTCCGGCATTCGGATGGAGCACAAGGTCAATGAGCGCGGCGGCATGTGTCCCGAGCTGGCGGGCCAGGCTGATGGTGTCCGGCCGGGCCGAGACCACGAGCAGCGCCTTCGGCGCGTCGGCGGCCCCGACGGGGTGGGCTGCAAGACCCGGATGGCGGATGCGGCGGGTCTGCCGGAACGCGATTGCGCGCGCGTCGTCCAGATGCACCCGGGCAGCTCCGACCGACGCTCGCACCCGCCCGAGCCGGTCCAGCAGGACGGCCCAGCCGCTGACACGCTCGGCCAGGACCGTGACGATTCCTTCCGGGCCGCCCAGCCGGGCGGCGCTGGTCAGGGCAGCAATGCCGCTTGCGAGCTGACGTGACTCGGCCGCGTCGATGCGCATCAGGCCCGCGGTGACCCGGACGGCGATCTCGTCCAGGGGCAGCTGCGGCGGCACCTCAGCCACCGTCAGGCCCGCTCCCTCTGCCGCGTCGAGTAAGCCTGCCGGGATCCGCCGGTGGGCCGGGCCGACCCCGAAGCCTATCCCCGCCACGCCGACCGCGGCCAGCTCCTGCACGTACCGGCGCTGGGCGTGCTCATCCGCAGGGTCGAGAGCGGTCCCCGAGGTCAGCACCAGCTCGCCGCCGATCAGCCAGGGCACGGTGCCGGCCGACTCTGACAGGTAAGCCCACCGGACCGGACGGTCAGCCCCACGGGTTCCGGCGCGGACAGTCAGACCGAACCGGTCGATGACCTCACGGAGCGTTTTCACGGCTCCGCGCCGACTCGACGAAATGGAGTGGCACCGCCGTATCCCCTGACGATTAGACAGCTGTTGACCGAGGTGGCCTAAACCGTACTGTCTCACCACCGGCATCCGGGCGCCGGTCGCGGAGCAGGAGGGGAGCATACGGTGCGCGCAGTGGTCTTCGCCAGTCCGAGCGAGCCGATCGAGGTAACCGAGGTCGATCTCGCGCCGCCCGGGCCTGGTGAGGTGCTAGTCAGGATCGCTGCGGCCGGCGTCTGCCATTCAGATCTGCATGTGCGCCGAGGCGAGTGGCAGCCGCCTGTTCCGCTGGTCATGGGCCATGAGGGCTCGGGCACGGTGATCGGGATTGGTGCGGGCGTGTCCAGCCTCGCCGAGGGAGACCACGTGGTGCTGTCCTGGGTGGCACCGTGCGGGCAGTGCCGTTACTGCCGGGCGGGCCGTGAAGCCCGGTGCCAGGTGGCTGCCACGATCGTGGCTCCCGGCGGCACGCTGCAGGACGGCACGTCGCGGCTGAGCCGTGGCGGCGAGATGATCCACCATTACCTCGGCGTTTCGTCCTTCGCCGAGGAGGCTGTCGTCCCGGTGTCTGGCGCGATCAAGGTCAGGGACGATGCTCCGCTCGACACGATCGCCCTGGTGGGCTGCGCAGTGGCGACAGGCGTGGGCGCGGTCACCAACACTGCGGCCGTCGAGCCAGGGTCCATCGTCGCGGTGATCGGCTGCGGCGGCGTCGGGTTGTCTGTGGTGCAGGGAGCGCGGCTGGCTGGTGCCGAGCGAATCATCGCCCTGGACCTGCGGGCCGAGAAGCTGGCGCTGGCCACCCTGCTGGGAGCGACTGACGAGATTGACGTCTCCAGGGTCGACGCCGTCGAGGCGCTGCACGACGTCATGCCCGATGGCGTTGACTACGCCTTCGATGCGATGGGGACGACCACAACGACGGAGCAGGCGATCGCCATGCTGGGCCTCGGGGGGGCCGCCGTGGTGGTGGGCCTGCCGCCGACCGGTGCCAGGGCGAGCTTCGAGCCGCTGGTACTCGCCGAGGCGGACCAGAGGATCCTCGGCTCGAATTACGGCAGCGTCCGGCCGGCGATCGACATCCCCGCGCTCGTGGACCGCTACATGGATGGCCAGCTGCGGCTGGACGAGCTGGTCAGCTCCAGGCGGCCGCTTGAGGCCGCCTCAGCCAGCCTGGATGACCTCGAGGCCGGGCTCGCCCTGCGCACCCTGCTGATTCCGTAACGAGGTCCGCTCGCGGGCAGCCGCCGATCAGCGAACGACGTCCGATCACGCAGCCGAGGAGAGCAGATGAGTACCTTCGAGGACAGCGACGGCAACCCGGTACCTGAGGTGACCTTCGCCCGCGAGGGCGTCCAGCTGCTCCCGGCGGGCGCGCTGCGGCTGCGCCACGCGGTGTTCCAGTCGGTCACGAACATGGCCCCCGCGGCGGCGATCGTCTATGACTTCCCCGCCCAGGCCCTCGCCGCCGGAGCCGCGATGGCACTGTCGAACGTGATCGCGCTGGCTGGCGTCATCCTGATCGCATTTTCCGTGATTGAGTTCGCGCGGAAGCTGCCCTCGGCTGGCGGTTACTTCACCTATATCTCCCGCGGCCTGGGGCCCCATACCGGCGCGTACACCGGCTGGACCTTCTTCCTCTACTCCATGGTGCTGCCCGCCGAGGTGACGATCATCTGGGCCGGCATCACCCAGGCACTCGTGCTCAGGTACCTCCACATCCACGTCAGCTGGATCGTCTTCGAGGCGATCATGGTTGGCGTGGTCGGCTTCTTCGGCTACACCGGCGTGCGGCGATCAGCACGCACCGCGATGATCGCAGGGTCGATCGAGATCCTGATCTTCATTGCGCTGTCCATCGGCTGGCTGGTGCATCCGGCGAGCCCGGTCAACCTCAAGCCGTTCCTGCCGAGCTCCTCGCCGACCGGCTGGGCCGGGGTACTCGGCTTCGGCCTGGTCTTCGGCATCCTGAACTTCGTCGGCTTCGAGGCCGCTGCCCCGCTCGGCGAGGAGACTCGCGAGCCTCAGCGCAACGTTCCGCGCGCCGTGATGGGCGCTGCGATCGCCATCGGCCTGGTCTACGTCTTCGTCTCGTACGCGAGCGTGTTCGGCTGGGGGATCTCCGGTGTCGCTACCCGATTCGCGACGAACGCGGCGCCCTACAACGTGCTCGCGTCCAGGCTCTGGGGGCCGGCGTGGATCTTCGTTTACCTGGCGATCACCAACAGCTCGCTGGCGTGCTCGCTGGCGATCAGCAACCAGGCGTCCCGGGTCCTGTATGCGATGGGCCGGATTGACCTGCTGCCCAAGGCGCTTGGCAAGGTCCACCCGACCCACAACACGCCCTATCGCGCGGTCGTGATCCAGGCCATCGCCACGCTGGCCATCGCGGTGACAGCCGGCCTGATCTGGGGGACGCTGAGCGGCTTCCTGGTGCTGGCGACGACCCTCACGATCGGCGCGATCGTGGTGTATGCGCTCGGGAACGTCGCCCTGACCCTCTTCTACCGGCGCGAGCACCGCAGCGAGTTCAGCGTGGTCAAGCACCTGGCATTGCCGCTCATCGCGCTGGCCCTGCTGGTCTACGTCCTGTACCGGACCATCTGGCCAGTCCCCCCCTACCCGCTGAACGTGCCCGCCTACCTGTCGATTGCCTGGCTCGCGCTGGGCTTCGGCTTCGTGCTGTACCTCTCCCGCCGCGCCCGCGGGGGGCTGCGGGACGCCGGGAAGCTCTTCGTCGAGGGAGAGCCAGCGAACATTCCAGCCCCGCCGGCGGGCCAGCCTTAACCGCCAGTCCTCTGCCTCGCCCCATCGAGTGCTGGCAGGCGGCGAGGAACATGCGGACGGCCGCAGTAACAAGGCCTGCGGCGCCTGCAGGCGTACCCTGACGGCGTGCGTGGTGGGGGCGCCATAGTCGGCCGGTCGGCCGAGTCCGGGCTGATGGCCGGACGGCTGGCCGCGGCCCGCGCTGGCCGCGGCGCGGTGGTTCTGCTCGGCGGGGAGCCGGGGATCGGCAAGACGACGCTGGCCGCTGAGGTGGCGGACAAGGCGCGGCGTGACGGCATGGTAGCGGCGTTCGGTCGGTGCCGCGAGGACGGTGATGCGCCGCCGTACCGGCCCTGGGTTCAGGTGCTCCGGCAGGTGCTGGCGGCGCCCGGCCGGCCATTGCCCAGCTCAAGACGCGACCGGCTGCTGGCACCGCTGCTCGGGTCGGCGGACGACGGAAGCTGGGATGAGCCGGGCAAGCCAGACCGGTTCCGGCTTTTCGACGCGATGGTGTCGGCGCTCGCCTGGCCGGGATCTCCCGGGGTGCTGGCGGTCATCGACGATCTGCACCGGGCCGATGACGCATCGCTGGCGTTCCTGCGCTATCTGGCCATGGAAGTGCATCCGCTGCCGCTGGTCGTGCTCGGCGCCTACCGGGACACCGAGGCCGGCCCCGGCCATCCGCTGATGGCGGCCGTGGGAGCGATGGCTGACGGCGGAGCGCTCGAGCTACTGGCCCTGCAGGGCCTGGCTGACGCCGAGGTCCGGACGCTCGTGGCCCGGCACGCCGGGCCTGTCCCGGCCGGGGTGGCCGATCAGGTTGTCACCCGGGCCGAAGGCAACCCGTTCTTCGTGGTCGAGATGGCCAGGCTGCTGCGGTCGGCCCTCGGGGAGCTGTCCGAGGTGGCCGGCACGGTCATCCCGCCGACGGTGCGGGAGGTGATCAGCCATCGCCTGGCCGGGCTCCCGGCCGAGTCCCGCCGGGCACTGCGAGCGGCCGCGGTCCTCGGCCGGGACTTCGGCCGGCTGCCGCTGACCGCGACGCTCGGCGCCTCGCCGGTGGCGGTCACGGGCGCCCTGCAGCCGGCCGCGGCCATGGGTCTCATCGTCGCCGAGGGAACGTCGGGGTACAGCTTCACCCACGCGCTCGTGCAGGAGGCCATCTACGACGCGCTGCCGGCCGGCGAGCGGACCGCGCTGCACGGGCGCGCTGCCGCTGCCCTGGCCGCGCTGCACCGGGACGACGACGAGACCGTGAGCGCGCTGGCCTATCACAGCTACCGGGCCAGCCTCGGCGGTGATCCCAGTGCCGCCCTCGCGCACGTCCTGGCCGCCGGGCGCCGCGCCGGGCAGCGGCTCGCCTTCGAGGAGGCGGCCCGGTGGCTGGAATGCGCGCTGGAGCTCACCGGGCAAGCGCCGGCCGACTCCGGCGAGCACATGGCCCTGCTCTGCGAGGCAGCCGACGCCGAGGTCAGCGCCGGCGCCGCCGCCGTGGCGCGCTCACACTACGAATCGGCCGCCGACCTGGCCCGCCGGCAGGGCGACGGCGCCATGCTCGGCCGGGCGGCGCTGGGGGTCGGGGCCACGGTGGTCACGGCCGGGAAAGTGGACTGGCCGCTGGTCCGGCTGCTGGAAGAGGCCGACGCCTCAGCCCGGGACCTGACCACCCGGGCGAGCCTGCAGAGCCGGCTGGCCATCGAGCTGTACTGGCACCAGGGAGGCGGGCCATCGAGGCAGCGGAGCCTGGCCGCCCTCGCGGCAGCCGAGGCGAGCGGCAGCACCGCGGCCCTGACGGTGGCCCTGCACGCCCGCCAGTTCACCCTGCGCAGCCCGGACCACCTCGACGAGCGGATCGCCATCGGCGAGCGGCTGACTGGGCTGGCGGCTAGCGCGGGCAACACCGACCTGTCCTTCCAGGGCGCCGTCTGGCTGGCGGCCGACGTACTGCGCAGGGGCGACCTGCTCCGGTTCCGGAGCCTGGCCGCGGCGCTGGAGGTCCTCGCCGCCCGGTCCCAGCGGCCGCTATGGCGCTGGTACGCGACCGTCATGCGGGCTCAGCTGGCCGCCGTGGAAGGCCGCGTCGACGACGCCTTCGAGGCGACCGAGACAGCCGGCTCCCTGGGCCGCCAGCTCGGCGTCGAGGTCGCCGCTGCCTACCGCATCGGGCAGCTCAGCGTCCTTCATCGCGAGCGGCACGGCCTGGCGCCCCTGCTCGAGGAGATCCAGGGGGTGAGCGCGCGCCTGCCCTATTTCGTGACGCTGAGGGCGCTGGCGGCGCTCGCCGCGGCCACGACCGGCCGCCATCGGGCCGCCGCGTGGGAGGTCGATCGGCTCAGCGGTCACGATTTCGCCGCCGTGCCGAAAGACGCCCTGTGGGTCGCGACCATCGCCCTGCTGCTGGAAGCATCGGCTATCTCGCGCTCGCCCCACACCAGGACACTTGTCGGGCTCCTCACTCCGCATCGCGGCACCCTGGTGGTCCAGGGCCTGCCGAGCTGCTGGGGATCGGCCGACCGATTCGTGGGCCGCGGGCAGCTGGCGCTAGGCGACCTGCAGGCTGCTGAGGCAGCGCTTGCCGATGCGCTCGCCATGGAGTCAGAGCTCGGCGCGCCGGTGTTCCTGGCGCGCACAAAGGTCGACCTCGCACGGCTCCGGCGGCAGTGCGGGAACCGCCGCCAGGCCGCGGCACTGGCCGCGGAGGCTGCCGCCGCGGCGGAGCTGCTGCACCTTGACGCGCTCGCCGCGGAGGCCCGCGGGGTGACGGCTGACGCCGGCCCGGCCTCGATACCGCTATCGCGCCGGGAGCAGGAAGTCCTGGCCCTCGTCAGCGAGGGCGGCTCCAACAAGGACATCGCCTCCAGCCTGGTGATCAGCCTCAACACGGTCGAGCGTCACCTGGCCAACATTTACGCGAAACTCGGCGTCCGGGGCCGGGCCGAGGCCGCCGCCTACGCCGTCCGGGCCGGGCTGGCAACCAGGCCGGAGAATGGTGGTTTTCCGTGATGCGGCGGGAAGGCCCGGCCGGTCATCGTTGCTTCATGACCACTTCTGCCGAGGCGGACCTGCGCGAGGTGCGTGAGCGCATCATCCGGTCCCACCTGGATGCCGAGTGCCGTCACGACATCGCCGCGGCGCTCGCCACCTTCGCCGAAGCGAACTACGACGTCATCCCCCTCGGGGCACCGAGTAACGGAGCGGCGGCTGTCGAGGAGCTCCTCGCCGCGCTGTTCGCCGCATTTCCGGATTTCTCGGCCGACATGCGCGCTCTGCACCACGGCGACGACATCGTCTTCGTCGACACGACCATGCGCGGCACGCACCGAGGAACCTGGGCCGGCGTCCCGGCGAGCGGCCGGCCCATCGAGGTCCGATGCGGGTGCGTCTTCCACTTCGAGGACGACCGGCTCGTCAAGCAGACCGTCTACTTCGACCACGCCACGCTGCTCGCCCAGATCGGCGTCAGCGGCTGACCGCGGCGGCTCCGACGTTCCCCGCCCGACCGACCAGCAAGGAGGCATCATGCCCATCGTCGTCGTCTTCGACTTTCCCGGCGAGGACATCGCCAAGTACCACAAGGTCTTCGAGCTCGGCGGCCCCGCCGTGAACGCCCAGCCGAGCCGCTTCGACCACGTCTGCTACCAGACCGATAACGGGTTCACCGTCATCGACGTCTGGGAAGACGAAGCCAGCTTCCGGGCATTCGGCTCCGTCATCGGGCCAGCCCTTGCGGGAGCCGGCCTGGGCCCCAAGCCGACCGTCCACCCGCTCGTGGCCACCATGGGACGCGACGGCAAGCAGGTCATCTACTGAGCGCGCACCGAAAGGAGACCAGCGATGACTGATCCGAAGATCCAGGCCGTTCAGGACGTGTACGAGGCGTTCGGCCGCGGCACCGAAGACACCGCGCAGACTCAGGACCTCCTGCGCAGGGACTGACGCATGTTCCGGTGGCTCTCACGCGGCCTGACGCGCTGCAGGTCAGGCGGGCAGGACCGGCACGTCATATTGCCGGCAGCGGGGGTCCCTGGTCACCAGGGTGAGATCTTCGCAACGGGCCTGCGCCACGAGCATCCGGTCGAACGGGTCCCGGTGAATGAGAGGAAGGCGCCCGGCCGCGATGGCATGGGAGAACCCGATCGCCAGCTCCCGCAGTCCGCTGTCGCGGACGCGCTCGGGCAGGTCCGCTGGCGCGGCAATCTTGCCGAGCGCCTGCTTGATGGTGATCTCCCAGATAGTGACGGCGCTGACCCGGACGTCCGGCTCGTGGTCAAGCCTGTCCTTGATCTCCTCCGGCAGCAACGGATCGTCAGCCAGCCACCAGAGCACGACGTGCGTGTCGAGCAGCAGGCTCACGGCTGCATGCCGAAGTCAGCGGCGATGGCCTCGTTGACCGCGTCAGAATCCCAGTCCGGCGCGAGCTCGAGCTGGCCGCGGAGCGAGCCGCGCCCGCTCCGCTCTACCCTGCCCGCCAGCGGAATGACCTTAGCGACCGGCTTGCCAGCGCGGCTGATGATGATCTCCTCGCCGTGCTCCACCCGCTCGATGATCCGCGACAGGTTGGTCTTCGCGTCATGGATGTTGAACTGCCCAGCAGGCTCGCCCGCCATCAGGACCTCCTTAGCTAAGAGCTTAGTCCATTACTGCCGGGCCTGCGCTGGCCTGACCCTGATCCAGCTCTGAGCTGGCGCTCAGCAGTTCTTGGGTCCTGACCTGCATCGTTGTATCCGTGCAGACGGAACCCGGCGATGCGCGCAGAGGAGTTGAGGCCTCGTGGGTGACAGCACAGAGCGGCCCGGCAGGGAAGCCAGCCAGCGGCCATCATCCAGCCCGCTCAGGCCGCTGCTTCCGGGCAGCTGGCGTCGCGTGGCGTCCCTGGTGCGTCCCGGCCGGGGCATCCCGCTGCATGTGTCAGGGCCTTCCCAGCCAGGGAAGGGGCGTGCTCCGTGGCGGCTCGCGCTGCTGCTGTTCCTGGCCATCACGGCCGTGGCGGTGGCGCAGTACAGCACCGGCGCCGGCCTTGTCGCGGTCGCGTGGCTGGCGGTCGGCCCGCTGCTGGCCTCCCTGGTGCTGTCCCCGCGGCTCACCGCCGTGCTGGCGGCCTGGGCGGTGCTGCTGGGCATCGGGCTCATCGTGCCGGGCCGGCCGGACAGGCTCCTGTCGCACCTGGTCGTCCTGGTGCTGCTGACCGCGTTCGCGGTGGCCAACTCGGCGCTGCGCACCGCCGCGCAGCGGCGGCTCAGCCAGGTCCGCGCCGTGGCCCGGGTGGCGCAGAGCGCGCTGCTGCGCGAGGTGCCAGCGACCGTGGCCGCGGGACGGATGGCCTCGCGCTACATCTCGGCCGCGGCGGAGGCCCGGGTGGGCGGGGACGTGCTGGAGGTCGTCACTGAGGGCGGCCATCCGCGCTGGCTCATCGGGGACACGCGCGGCAAGGGACTGCCCGCGGTGCGGCTGGCCAGCGTGGCCATGACCAGCTTCCGGGACGCCTGCTCGCAGCCGGGCCTGTCGCTGCCCGAGATCGCCCGGGTCGTGGACCGGTCGGTCGCACGCGCGGCCGGGGACGAGGACTTCGTCACGGCCCTGTTCGCCGAGTTCGACCCGCGCGGCTGGCTGGAGCTGGTCATCTGCGGGCACCCGACCCCGCTGCGGCTGACCGCGGCTGGTGACCTGCAGGCGCTGACCCCCGCCGCGTACGCGACACCGCTGGGCTTGCACCCCGACATCCGGCCGTCCACGTTCACGGTGGGCGTCGGCGACCGGCTGGTCTTCTACACCGACGGGCTGCTGGAGGCACGCGACCGGGCGGGCCGGTACTTCCGGCTCGACGACTGCGCCGAAACGCTCCGCCAGCCCGATCTGGAGACAGCCGCTGACGAGCTGCTCAGCCGGCTCCTGGCGCATACCGGGCGCGCCCTCAACGATGACGTCGCGCTGCTGCTCTTCGAGGCGACGTCCGCATCGGCCGGTCCGCGCGACGAGCCGCCCGCGGCTGCGCCGGCCCATGGCATGGTGCCCGGCCTTCCGCTGGCCGTTGCCGGGCGGCTCTCATGAGCGGGGCAGGCCGGCGCTCACCCCCACTGCCCGGGCTGGTAGTCACCGCCGGGCGGCCGGGTGATGACGTTCATGCGGGGTTCAGCCGCAGCTGGGTTTCCCCGGCGTGCGCGGCGTCCTTGGCGTGCATGTCGGTGCAGGCGGCGCAGCCGTTACACAACGGCGCGGCCAGATGTGACAGCCGGCCCAGCGGTATCCGGGCCGGCCGGCGGATCACACCGGTCCGGGCGGCACCCGGCCAGGCCGCGGCGCTCCGGGTGGCATCGTCCCGGCCCGTCAGGGCGAGGAGCTCACGCTCCTTCGCCGGACCCGCCGCTCGCCCCGAGCACCACCTCAATGGTCCGCTCGTCGGTGCCGCGCAGGACCCTCAGCTCGAGAGCGCCGCCGCCTGCCCCCTGGAGCACGCCGAAGAGGTCGTCCATCGTGCGCACCGGACGGCCGGCCGCCGCGACGATCAGGTCCCCCTGGGCCAGGCCCGCGCGGGCGGCCGGGCTGTCCGCGGTCACCTCGCTGATGAGCAGGCCTTCGGCCTCGGGCAGGCCGACGGCGCTCCTGAGCCGCCTGGCCACGTGCCGGGGAGTAATGGCGATGCCCAGCTGCGGCGGCGCGGCGGACTCCCCGCGGGCTAGTGCGTCGGCCCGGCTGCGCAGCGACTGGTCAACGGGAATGGCCAGGTAGAAACCCTCGCCCAGGCGGTTGGTGTTGATCCCGAGCAGGTTTCCCCCGCCGTCCAGGACCGGGCCGCCCGAGGATCCGGGCAGCAGCGGGGCCGTGTGCTCGACGCTGCCGGTGATGCGGCGGCCGCGCGGGCCGCGGAAGCTCCGATCCACACCGGAGACGAACCCGAAGGTCACGCGCAGCCCGCGCCCGGCGGGGTTGGAGAGGGCGAAGACCGGCATCCCGATGCCGGCGGACGCGCTCGCCGCCCAGGGGAGCGCCGGGGCACCGCTGGTGTCGACGCTGATGACGGCCAGGTCGCCGTCGACGTCGCGGCCCGCCACGGTTCCCTCGGCGGTGCGCCCGTCCGCGAAGGTGACCTCCACCTGGCCGCCGCGGACATTGTGCGCGTTGGTCAGCACCCGTCCCTCGCCGAGCACGATGCCCGAGCCGACGCCCCAGTGCTGCCCGAGCCCGACCACCGAGGGGCCCGCCGTCTCGGCCAGCTGCCTGATCGTTCCCTGGATCTCGTCGAGAATTGCCATCGTTGCCGCCTCCCTAGGTAGTAACTTGCAAGTTACTACCTACAACGGCTCAGCTCAAGGGTGCGGTTACGATCAGTTCATGGCCGGGCAAGAGCACGCTTCGTCACCGCTCGCCGAAGCGCTGACCAGAGTCGGCGACCGGTGGACCCTGCTCGTCGTGGAGGCCCTGCTCACCAGGCCGCGCCGGTTCAACGATCTGCTCGGCCAGATCCCGGGCATCGCGCCGAACATCCTCTCCGAGCGCCTGAAACGGCTCGAGCGGGAGGCACTGCTCGTGGTCCGTCCCTATTCCGAGCGGCCCCCGCGGTCTGAGTACGCCCTGACCGCCGCGGGCAAGGAACTCGCCGGCGCGCTCCGCCTGCTGGCGCACTGGGGGGCGGCACACGCCGACCCGTCCGCGGCCCCCCGGCACAACGCGTGCGGCACGCCGGTCGAGGCCCGGTGGTACTGCCCGACCTGTGACGCGCTCACCGGCGACGAGCCAGCGCAGGCCGAGGTGCATTTCGTCTAGCCGCCGGCCGGGCCGGCCGGCTGGCGCCGCGGACCGCCGGCGGCGTCATGACGGGCGGTCACGGTCCCTGGCTCGGGAAACCGCGGCGTCGAGAGGCTGGCGAAAAAGGGCCGGAGGTCCCGTCACGGCGGGCCATCCAGCCTCTGTCGGCTGAGCCTTCACTGGGCAGCCTGTGAGACAGGAGGCGAGGCACACGCGCCAGGGCCGGCGTCGGCTGGTCCTGAGATCTCTGGAGGCAAAGGGCATGGCCACGGGTACCGCAGCCAGGGCGACGGACAAGTCCGGCGCCGCGTACGGGACGACTGTGACCCTGGGCCAGGCGGCGATGGCCTACCTGGCCGAACTCGCATCCCTCGAGAGCGCGGGCATCGCCCAGGCCAATGCCACGCTGCGGATGGTGCTCGCGCTCTTCGGCGCCGATGCGGAGGTGCGCGTGCTGCGCAGCGCCGCACTCGCTGAGTGGCTGGCGGGCGCCTGGGGCGCCAGCGCGGCTGCGCTCTGGGACCGCAACTGCGAGACGCTCGCGGGCCTAACCGCGTTCTGCGAGGAACAGGGCTGGATCCCGGCCGCCCCGGCTTGGCCCGCGAGGCCCTGGATGCCAGAGCCTGACGTGCAGCGAAGGGCGTAACGTCCAAGCTTGGGCCGCCGGCCAGCTCGCGCCGGCGCTAGGCCGGGAGCACGGGGGGCCGCCCGTTCGAAGTGTCCGGCCGCCACTATGGCGGAGCTTCTTACCAGTCACGTTGCACTGACCGCGGTGGGAGCCGCATTCCTCGTGCAGGCCCGCCAGATCCTCGCCCACGTGGAAAGGGCGGAGTGGAATCGCTTTAGGGCGGGCCGCTGGCCCCTTCCGGCAGCCCGTAAACGACGGGCAGCGCCGTCACGCGTGATGACGTAGCCGCCCCGGCTGCTGGCATGATGCCGAGCGCTGCGACCGACGCCACCAAAGCCGCGATGGCACCTGCGCGGATCCCCACTGCGATAGTCATACGGCCGGCATCCCGAGGTGTTCGGGTGGTTAGCCCGGCTGCCGGGCTCTTATCCGTCATCCGCACTAGCCGGCACTTCAGTCGGGCCCTGTCTCACTACGCTACCATCTGTGATCATCCGGCTTCATTAGGTAGCACCTGGGCCCAGGCGCGCCGAGGCCCAGAGAGCAACCCGCGGCATAGTACGAGTTGGGCGGAGCTTGTGATCATGTCATCCGTGCGTGCACGGCCTTTCGCCGGGATGGCCCGGGCCCGGCCGGTGCTGGGCCCAGGCCGCCCCGGCAGTCCGGTCGCTACGGCGTGATGACGATAGCGCTGGGACAGGTCGCTACATTGATTGGCTTGCCGGCAGCGTTGGCGCTCGTGTCGATCGGCGTCACCGTGTCGCCGGTCACCCCGATCGTGCACCTGTCGACGACGTAGCCGGTCTTTCCGTCCGGGGTGATCGCGATGGCGCCGGGGAAGCCCGGAATCCTGATTGCCCTGCCGGCCTTGCCGGTGGCGGTGCGGATCGGGGTCACGGTTCCGGAGATCCCGTTGCCGGTGCCAACGACGTAGGCAGTATTCCCGTTCGGGGTGATCGCGATGTAGCCGGGCCAGATCCCGACCTTGATGGCCTTGCCGGTCTTGCCGGTGGCGGTCCGGATCGGGGTGACCGTGCCCGAGTTGAAGTTGGCGACGTAGGCGGTC
>Ga0187864_10003069_pt1 | contig 13930 bp, 10 predicted proteins | sample June2016WEW_11_4_FD_132985 | JGI IMG/M metagenome (GOLD analysis project Ga0187864, IMG submission 132985) | Peatland microbial communities from SPRUCE experiment site at the Marcell Experimental Forest, Minnesota, USA - June2016WEW_11_40 | ecosystem: Environmental > Terrestrial > Soil >... | reverse complement strand
CCGACCTGCTAGTGCACGATTCCCAGCACACCGCGGCCGAGCTGCCGCGGCTGGGCTATCTCGGTCACTCGGCTGTTGAGTACGCGGTGGGGCTGGCGCGGCGGGCCAACGCCCGGCAACTCGCGCTATTCCACCACGACCCGTGGCGTACCGATGCCGAAATCGACGCCTTGGTGGTGCAGTACGCGACGGCGCCCGTCCGCGTCTTCGCAGCCCACGACGGCATGGTCGTGGACCTGCCTTGATCTGCGAGCCCGGCGAGGGTGTGCCCGGGCGCCGCATTGGTAGTTCAAGGTCTGCGCCCCAGACCGCAGCAGAGGTGCGACGACAGCTGGACCTTGCCGGAGAAACCAGTGATGCCCAGCGTCACAGCCATGCTGAGCAGGGTGCGGGACGCGACATACGTGGCGACGAGAACGGCGCCGCCTGCGTCAAACGCGTAGACGACGAGCGTCACCTGGCCCGCGAGCTCGCCGACAACCGAAGCGCCTCAGCCAAGCTCAATCCGGCGCACGTCCGGAAGCCTAAGCACGTCACAGGTGGTTCGCACTTTGTCATTGCGCAACATGCTCAGACGCCTCACCTGCCAATCAGGCGCCCAGGATGGAACGGGCACCATGCGTGTCGCCGGAGGCCACGTAAGCCTAAGCTTGTCGCGCCGTGTCGACCCGCTGGTGCCCGGCCGGGCGCCTGGACGTCCACGTTCAATGGATGCCCATGCTCGTCATCATGACCGCGAGTTTCATGGAGAAACAGCGTCACCGTCATCGCGGGGACCCGGCCGCTTCTTGCGACCCGCATGGCCCGCGCATCTGATAACCGAGGGAACTTCGGGCCATGATTCCCGCGAATCCGGTCTGGTCTGCCTGATACCGCCCAAGGGATGGGTTCTGCGGCCAGGTCCGGCGTTTGCGAGCGCTACGGTGATGCAGCCCCGCGAGGTTTCGGTCGGCGATTCCGATACGAGACCGCTGGTGTCGAGCGCAGGCGCTCGCCAAGCTGACGTGCCCTCAGTGCCGAGACGACGTTTCCCTTACGCTCGAAGAGGCCGACAGCTCTCTCGGCAAGAGCCGCGGCATCCGCCGGGGCACCGGCCAGCTCCCGGACCTCGGCGAAATCCAGCAGCCCGTTGCCCTGCCAGTCAAGCTGGTCAGAGGTGCCGATGAGAGCAGTCGCCGCCGACAGCAGCGACTCGGCCTCATCGATTGCCCCCTGCCGGGCCCTGAGCTTCCCGCGTACGCAGCGCCACAGGAACTGGGAAGCGACGTCGTCGGGGGAGGCGAGGTGCTCGCAAACCCCGGCGAACTCGGCCGACTCCTCGTACCGGCCCTGCCCGGACAGGACGTCGGCGAGCAGGCCCGCCGTGGTCGAAATGTAGTTGCGCTCGCCCATCTCCTCAAGACACCGGTAGTCCGTCCGCAGCTCCGACTCGGCGGCGACCAGATCCCCTGCCAGCACCTCGATGGCGGACGAGTCCAGCGACGTGAGCGCCGCAAAGAGGAGCCAGCCGAGCTCCTCGAGCGAGGCCCGGCTCCGGCGATAGAGCAGGCGAGCGCGCTCGAAGTCCCCGCGCATGGCCTCAAGGTGGCCGATCGCGAGCTCGGTGAGCGCTTTCGCCTTGCGGTCATCCTTCGTCCGGGCGAGCACTTCCTCGCAGGTGGCGATGGCTTCGGGAACGGGCATCGGGCCGTAGAGGGCGGAGATCGCGAGCGAGCCGAGGAAGCGGCGCGCGGTCACCTCATCACCGGCGGCGGTCGCATGCCGGATCGTGCGCTCCGTGGCGGCGGCAGTGTCGGCGAAGCGGAGTCCCGTCCCGTGCACCTGGGCGAGCAGGCGGAACGCCCGCACTAGAGCGCGGTCATCGCCCATCACCTCGAGCTCGGGGATCTCCCGTTCCACGAGCTCAACCACGCTCCCCTGCACCGCGTGGGCGTCAGTCATGTAGCGCAGCTGAAGGCGGGCGAGCGCCGCCGCCCGGGCAATCCCGACCTCGCCGGCGGAATGCGCCCGGTCCGCCGCCTCGGTCAGCACCGACTCGGCCCGCTCGAACTCGCCGATGTCGACCGCCGCCTCTCCCGCATCAAGGAGGAGCAGCGCGCGGGCGGGGTCTTCCTCGCCGAGCAGCGCGGCGGCCCGCTGCAACAGGTTCGCCGCCGCCGGCATGTCGCCCCGGGCCAGGGCCCGACGACCGGCCGAGCTCAGATGCCGCGCAGCTTCGGCGCCGAGCCGCCGCCCGTCATCGGCGATCGGCCCGAGCTCGGCCCGGTAGCGAAACGACTGCTCAAGGTGGTAGCCGAGGATCTCTTCGTACTCGGCGAGTCGGGACCGGAACGTGTCGGCGAGCCAGGCGGCGAAACGTTCGTGCAGCCGGGCCCGGGTTCGCTTGAGCAGGCGCGCATACGCCGTGTCCCGGATCAGGATGTGGCTGAAGCGGAAGTCGCCGGCCGTGCCCGCCCCCGCCCGGCGGATGAGCTGCTTGCGGCACAGCGCGACGAGCGTCGGCTCCAGGTGGGTCCGGGCATCGCCCTCCTGCACCAGGACCGACACCGCGGCGCTGGAGAACTCCAGGCCGATCACCGAGGCCGCCTCCACGACCCTCCGCTCGGCCGACCCCAGGCGGTCGAGGCGGGCACCCAGCAAGGACGAGACGTTTCCCGGAACCGAGATGACCTCGTCGGCACCGGAGAAGACCCAGCGCCCCGCCTGCTCACGCAAGAGCCCATCGTCGATCAGCATGGACAGCATCTGCTCGATGAACAGAGGGTTGCCCTCGGCGAGGCCGAGAATCCGCCGCTCGAGCGGCTGGGGCAGGCTCGCCTCGCCGAGCAGGTTCCGCACCACGAGGCCGCCCTCGGTTCGGGACAGTTCCCCGAGCTCGATCTGGGACACCGCCTGCCGCCCCGCAGAGAAGCCCGGCCGGTCCTCGTGGAGCTCGTGGCGGGCCGTACAGACGAGGAGGAGCGGCACGCGGAGCGAGGCGTCGAGGATGTCCTCGATGAGGTCGAGGAAGGTTGCCTCCGCCCAGTGGATGTCATCGAAGACCACCACGAGCGGGCTACGCCGGGCCAATTCCTCGAGCGTCACCCGCACGCCCCAGAACAACTCGTCCTTTCCGTACGAGTCCTGCGAGAGGCCCATACCCGACTCGATGCGGCTGGTCGCGTCGGCCAGCTGCTCTCCGAAGCAGGACTTGAGCTTGATCCGGGCGTCCTCCTCGCTGTCCTCTGGCACGATCCCGGCGGCCTGCCGCAACACCTCAGCCACAGGCCAGAACGTGATGCCGTCGCCGTAGGACAGACAGCGGCCCCGCAGCACCGCCGCCTCGCCGGCGATGCTCCGCACGAACTCCTCGATGAGCCGGCTCTTGCCGACCCCGGCCTCGCCGAGCAGCGTGACGAGCCGGCCCTCGGGTCCGGCGAGCGAACGACGGAACTCCGCGTCGAGAGCGGCGATCTCGCGGGCCCGGCCGACCAGTGGCAGGTCCGCCGGTCCGGCGGTCCTCGCGTCGGCGGTGACCGAGAGCAACCGGTAGGCCGGGACGGGTTCTGGCTTGCCCTTCAGCTCCAGAGGCTCGACCGGCACGACCTCGACGGCTTCCCGCACCAGCCGGTGGGTGGACTCGCCAATCAGGACCTCGCCGACCGGGGCCGCCTGCTCGAGACGGGCGGCGACGTTCACCGTGCCGCCGGTGGCGAGGCGCTGGGAGCCGCCGGTGTCACCGGTGACGACCTCACCGGTGTTGACGCCGGTCCGGTTCTCCAGGGTGACCCCGAACTCGGCTCGAAGGGTGACGTTGAGGTCGTCCAGCGCCTCGCGCATCTCCGCCGCCGCTCGCACGGCTCGCAGCGCGTCGTCCTCGTGCATCCGGGGCAGGCCGAAGATCGCCATGATCGCATCCCCGATGTACTTCTCGATCGTCCCGCCGTGGCGCTCCAGGACGGGCTTCATCGCCGAAAAGTAGAGCGCGAGCACCTCTCGCAGGGCCTCGCTGTCGAGCCGGTCGCCTAGCTCCGTGGAGCCCTTCAGATCGCAGAAGACGACCGTGACGGTCTTGCGGACCTCCTGAGGTGGAGGCTGAACGACGAGGACTGCGCCGCAGTAGCCGCAGAGCCGGAACCGGTCAGGGTTCTCCTCGCCGCAGCCCGGGCAGCGCTGCACGACCCAAGCCTACGTCTGCGCTGTCTCGGCGGCCATTATGACGTCCGGCCGATCGGAGCGCTCGGGAGACCGTCGACCGAGCGGCTACGGTGGCCGCCCGGCGTGCCGAAGACAGATCACCCGCGGTAGATGGGATCCCCGAGAGCGACAAATTTCAGCTGGACCGAGCCCGCCGCTGTGTAGCGTTGGGAGATGAGGCAGGGCTCGGGATTACCAGGACTGAACAAGAAGCAGGGCAACAGCAGTCCCGTGTGGTAGGTGGTGCTGCCGATGGTGGTCGTCCCGCTGGTGCCCGGGATCGCCGGGAAGGGCGTCTGCGACCCATAGCAGACCTGCCATAGGAGGAGCGGACGCGGTGATGACTCGACGGCCGACTTCGAGATGGTGAGGGTGGCGATGGCCGACAAGCTCGTGACGCTGCCTCCTGAGGAGTTGAAGACACCGAAGGTCGTCACGTCCGACACCGCGTTGTAGTGGTTGCACGTGAGGGTGACCCCGCCGAGGCCGAGCGTCACGAAGTTGCCTGACGCCGACGACGTCGTGACCGACGTGGTCGTGGTCGACGTCGACTGCGACGCCGAGCACGACCCGGTGCCGCAGGCCTGGATCTGACCGGTGACCGTGAAGAAGCTTGAGGTGGCCGAGGTGAAGCCGGACGCGTTCGACGCGTTCGCGGCCAGGTCATACGCGGCGCCGGGGTTGTTGATCTGCAGGTTCCCGAAGTCGGCGACCCCGTTCGAACTGGGGACAGTCGTCGTGCCGGTAAGCGTCCCGTTGGCAGGGTTGGTCAGGATCGAGATCGTAACCGGGGTTCCGCTGGCCGAGAAGTTCGCCGGGTTGAGCGGGTCGCTGTTCGCGTCGAGGAGTTGCACCGCGAGAGGCGACCCGGTCGAGTTGAACCCGGTGAGGATGTCGGAGTTGACCGCCGTCTCGGCCGGCTGTCCGGTGAAGGCGAGGCTGCACTGCCCGCTGACTGACACGCTGAGCGGCGAGGAACTCCACTGGACCTCGCTGGTCTCCCCCCGGCTGTCGATGCCGGACACCCCCCAGACCTCTGAGCTCGCGAATACGCAGGGTGCCAGCGCCGTGACGTCGACGGCAAAGGTACTCCCGGTAGGTTCACTCGGCAGGCTCAGCGTGACGGATGAGTCCGTCAGCGCCGAGACCGAGGTCCCGCTCGGACCAGTCGCACCCGTGATGACGAAATCGGTGGGCACGGTGAACGTCAGGCTCACGAGATACTCGTGCGGGTCATTGTTGGTGACCTGGAAGGCATAAACGTCGCCAGTCCCGGCGCCGGCGGTCGCCGGATTGGTGGCGGGAGTGACGACGTAGCAGTCGGAACAGTTCGTGCTCGCGTATCCCGCCTGGGGAGGCACTGCGAAGAAGGCAATACCGGCGATGAGAGCACCGAACCCGGACATCAGCCCGGAGCGGAAGAAACGCGATCTGTGGTTTACGGCAGGCTCCCTCTCGTGGAACGCGTATCGTCAGGATGCCGTTACGCGAGCTCTACACGGTCCCTCTTACGTGAGGCTTAGCAGCCCCAGGGGACTTTCGGCAACCTTTCCGCGCGTGTTACCCGGCTTGGAGCCGGGTCGAGACTACTTCCTCCGCGCCCCCCACGCTCTCCGGACTGCCCGTCACGGCGGCCAGGAACTCCTCACGGCCGAGGAACCCGGCTTCCACGCGGCTCAGGGCGGTGACCGTGGCACTCCTGGGTATGCGTCGCAGCAGGGCGATCTCCCCGAACGACTCACCCGGTCCCATCTCTCTCAGCTGCTTGCCATCCCTGGTGGCGCGCGTACGGCCCTCCGCAATGATGTAGAAGCGCTCGCCGGGCTCCCCTTCCCGAATGATCACGTCGCCGGGTTCGTAGGTCGCCGGCTGCAGTTCGCTGGCCAGGTGCTCGACTATTGCGAAGGGCAGCGGGCGCAAGAACGACACCTGGCGCAGCAGGGCCAAGTTCGGGCCGGGGGCTGCGATCCTGCTGTCGATGGCCGTCAGCCTGGGCAGGAACCCGACGGCGGCCACTACAAGCAGCATGCCAGTCGCTATCAGCGTGCCGCGGGCTCCCCAGGCGTGGATGAGCAACGGTGTGACCGCGGAGCCGAGTGCCATCGATAGCAGCAGCACGCCCCTTCGCACTCCCAGCGCACGTCCCATCAAGCGGGGCGGGATCACCTGTTGCAGCGAGCTGTAGACGCCCACGTCGTCGAAGACGTTGGCTACCCCGATCAGCGCGAACATCAGGTACGGCCAGTATTGTGCGTGGGCGAATGCGAGCAGGATCATCGGCACTCCCCATCCGGCGACCCCGCCAGCGAAGCTGCGTGCCACCCTCTTGCCGCGGACGAGGATGACCGCAAGCGGGCCGACGAGGAGGCCTCCCGCGCCGAGCACCGCGGCGAGCCAGCCGACGCCCGCCGAGCCCAGGCCGAATAGCTCCACAGCTATGACCACCGTGAGGACATTGAGGACGCCGCGGGCGAACGTCTGGGCGGCAGCGGGGACGGATAGCGCCATTGCGTCACGTTGCCGAACCCCGGCCTCGAAGCCCGCAACCATGTCACGCTTGAACTGCTTCAGGCGCCCGGCCGTCCGCGCTGGCGGCTGTGATGAGAGCGGTCGGACACCCGCGAGCAGCAGGGCTGCGACCGCGACGAACCCGAAGGCGACGAGCATGGCGGACTGCGCCGTGCCGATCGCGAGCAGGGCGGCGGCGATCGCAGGCCCGCCGACCATGGCCGCCGACTGCAGCACGCTGACGGCGGTGTTCGCGCTCGTGAGCTCATCGGGAGTGCGAGCCAGCCAGGGCAGCAGGGCGGCTTGCACCTGACGGAAGGCGCTGGCGAGGCCGCCCTCCAGCCCTACGAGCACCACGACGAGAACGCCTTGCCCGTCACCGGTCATCGCGGCAGCGGCCGCGCCGAGCAGCAGCGCCCTGGGCACGACGGTGGCGATCAGCAGCCGCTCACGCCGGACCCGGTCGGACCCGCTGGTGACCAGCGGCACGAGGAACGCGCCCGGAAGCGCCTTGGCAAGTCCGAGTATGCCGACAAGCCCGGCGCCACCCGTGCGGTATGCGTATACCGACGCGGCAGTGAATGCCGCCAGGTCGCCGGCGTAGGACAGGCCCCAAGCCACCAGAAGTAGCAGGATCGGCTTACTGCGGGACCGCCACGTAAAGTGCCTCAAGGCCGATCCTTCACGCCCGTCCGCATTCGGTGACCTACGGGGACGTCGCGCCGACGGTTAGTATCGAGTCTTGCCCACGGCCTGGTCCCCGTCAACAAGAAGCATCAGGAGGCCACGCTGGCCGTCCGGGCGGCTTCGGCCGGGTCGGCGACCTTGGGCATCCGTGTCGCGAGATTGACGGGCCGACACGCCTTGCTATGGCCGCCCGCAGGCGTGGGGCGGTTACCTCAAGTTCGCTTTCGGCGCCGGAGCGATGCTAGCTGCCACCGTGAGCGCGATCCTTGTCAGCCGTCGCCTGGGCGGGGATCCTGTTGCGGCGCTGATGTTCAGCAGCACACTGACGGCGCTCGTGTTCGGTGCTGGCCTGGCCGGGACCCCCGTGCCGGTCGTGGAGATCGCGCCGCTCCGCTCGCTCTCGTTGTTCGCCGAACTGCCTGCACCCGCGATCGAAGGCCTAGCGGCAGCCCTCACAACCACTACAGCTGCACGCCGACGCCGTCCTGATCCGACAGGACGAGCCGGGAGATGCCTACTATGCGATCGCCGAGGGGTGAGCTCCGTTCCGGGATGCTGGGATGGCAACCGAGAGCACATCGCCGGCATCGCTTGCATGACCTTACGTACGGCCCGCTAAATAAATAGTGGGAGAGAAGTTCCTCGTAGGCGGGCGCGGCGCTACGTCAGCGCAGGTCGGCCGGGTGACAGGAGGCAGCCGTGAAGCACCCACTGGCGATGGACATCGAGGCGATGAGGCGCGCCGGTTATGCGACCGTCGATGCGCTCGTTGCCCGGCTGGCCAGCCCCGAGGCCGATCCCGTGCTACGCCGCGCCGATGCAGCCGAGATGCGCTCCCGGCTCGGTGGCCCACCGCCCGAACAGCCCGGGGACTACGGCGCGGTCCTGTCACGGGTGATGGCCGATGTGCTGCCCTACGCCGCGCGGACCGATCACCCCGGGTACCTCGCCTTCATCCCGAGCTTTACGACCTGGCCGGCGGCACTGGCGGAACTGACGGCCGCCGCGGCTAATCCGTACTGCGGAGCGTGGATGGAATCGGCCGGCGCCACCCAGGTCGAGCTCCAGGTCATCGACTGGTTCCGCACCTGGATCGGCCTGCCCGCCGACACCGCTGGCGTGCTCGTGAGCGGCGGCTCAGCCGCCAACCTCACGGCGCTGCTCGTGGCGCGCGAGGCCGCCGGAGGGCCGTCTGCAGACTCCGTGGTGTACGTGTCGGATCAGGCTCACTCGTCCCTCGCTCGGACCGCGCGAGCTATGGGGCTGCGTCCGCAGCAGGTGCGAGTACTGCCGACCGACGATCGCTGGCGTCTTTCGCCTGACACGGTGGCCGCGGCCGTCCGGGCTGACCGCCGCGCTGGCCGTGTCCCCTTCGCCTTGTGCGCCAGCGCTGGATCGACCAATACCGGCGCCGTCGATCCCCTCGGGGATCTCGCCGACGTTTGCATCGCCGAAGGGCTGTGGCTGCATGTCGATGCGGCCTACGGCGGCTTCGCCGCTCTCACCGCCAACGGACGAGCGGTGCTGGCCGGCATCGATCGCGCCGACTCGGTGACGCTGGATCCCCATAAATGGCTCTACCAGCCCATGGAGTGCGGCTGCGTGCTGATCCGGGACGGCGCCCGGCTTGAACGTACATTCGCCATAAACCCCGACTACCTCGACAGCGACGCCACCCACGGCGCCGGTGAGGTCAACTTCGCAGATCGGGGCCTGCAGCTCTCCCGAGGCTTCCGGGCGCTCAAGGTCTGGGTCACTGTGCACACCTTCGGCCTCGCCGCGTTCCGCGCCTGCATCCAGCGCAACCTCGAGCTGGCGGAGTACGCCGAGGATCTGATCCGCAGCCATTCCGAACTCACCCTCATGGCGCCGGCGACGCTCGGGATCGTCTGCTTCCGCAGAGAATGGCCCGGCCGCGACGAGGCAGAAACCGAACGCCGCGGCACGGCCCTCGCCGAAGAGCTGGAAGGCGGCGGCGCCGCGCTTGTCTCCACGACCCGCCTGGCCGGCCGTCACGCCATCCGGCTTTGCATTCTTAACCCGACCAGCTCGGAAGAGCACATACGCCGGGTCATCGAGCACTTCGCCGACGCGCCTGCCCCTGCGACCGCCTTGCGAGGCGGCCGAGCCTACGCCGATTCCAGGGCCGACGCCATGGCGGACCCAGACAACGACGTGCTGCGCACCGTCCCCCTGCTGTCCGGCGTACCCGATTCCACCATCCACGCCGTCCATGCCCGCGGCGTCTGTATCGACGTGGCCGACGGGGAGGAGGTCATACGCCGGTGGGATTCCGACCGGTTCTTCTATATCGTCCTGTCCGGCCGCTACGACACCTTCATCGATGCCCGGCTCATCCGCACCATCGGCCCCGGTGACCACTTCGGCGAACTCGCCGCCCGCGACTGGGGAGGCGGCTACGGCTACGCCCGTCTCGCGACCGTCCGGTGCGCTGAACCCGGTCGGCTCCTCAGATTGACCAGCGAGGACTTTCAGTGGCTGGTCGACACCGAGCCGACTGTCAAGGTCAAACTCGCCACAACCGTGACCGAACGCCTCCAGCAGCGTTAGTCCGTAGCGCCACAGACGCGATGGCGTACCCGCCTCGCTGACTGACCCATCATGAAAAGTGCCCAGAGCTACTGCAATCCGGCCACTGACGGGATGGTGAGGTCAAGTCTTCTCAAGCGCAGCGGCGAGCCGTTCCAAGGTCACGGTCACGCGCGGGCCGGGTTCGGCGGAGGCGGTCCAGGCCGCTTCAGCACACACCGACAAGGGGACCAGCGCAGGTCACGTGGGCGACACGCTCCGGACACGTCGTGGACATCTCTTCAGATAACGTACCCACGACGCAGCTCAAAAGCTCACGTCAGCACATGGTAGACACCCGAAAACGCACTTGAGATAACGGCGGGTACGCGTGCGGTTCGTTATCCAAAAGTTCAATCACGCTCCGCGATCGGCGGCAGGCGTCGATGCGTCGACGCCGATAGCGACAGTGTCGCCTCGACCCCATGTAGGTCCGCGCTCCTCTTGGCGGAGCCACTGCAGATGCTGCGCGATGCCCGACGTACCTCATCGCGGCACCCATGAGATGCGGATATCGGTTTGAACCTCGGCTACAACGGCCGGTAGGCGTCGCGGCGGTGTTCGACGCGAAGGACGATCACTTCGCGGAGATCCTCACGGATGCGGTAAAGAACACGGTAGGTCCCCCGGCGGGCTGACCACACGCCAGCGAGGTCATCGCGCAATGGCTTTCCCACCCGGTGTGGCTGGCGGATCAGTGCTGTGGTCACGAACTCGATCACCGCTGCGGCGACTGGTTCGGGCAGCTTCCCCGTCAGGTCCCGGCGCGCGGGCGGGGTAAGGAGGAGTTCGTAATCGCCGGGACCCTCGCTGGTCACCGGCGCAGCTGGCGGACAGCCTCCACGCCGCGGACGACATCACCCCGCGCATAGGCCTCATCAGCTTCGCGGATGTCAGCAAGCGCGGCGGGATCGCTCAGCACATCGATCGTTTCTTCCAGCTGGGCAAGATCTTCGGGGCTGATCAGGACGGCAGCCGCATGACCATTCCGGGTCAGCACGATGCGCTCATGGTGGCCCTCAACGCGGTCGACAAACTCCGAGAGGTGATCACGAACTGACCGCAGCGACTCAATGCTCATGACCACAATTGTGGCGCACTGTCGGGAAGATGTCCACTCCATCGTCGCTGGCTCACCGGCTGCTTGCGTAAGCCCGAAAAGCCGCGTCCTGGGACGTGCGCGGACTGCTGGCACGCGCACCTTCGGGCGCCGTTTAGGAACCTGCGGACGTCACCCAGGCATGATCGTCGACGTGTGTCTTGTTCCGTGACGGTCCCGCAGACACCGCCCTGGACCCGGCACCTGCGCACTCGGCCGGCGACCACCCGCCCAGTCCGGCCATACAGAGTCGGAACGTGGAGGCAGACCGAGACTGTCCGTCACATGTCCGTGCGGGCCAATCGGTCTGACCAAAGCTGCGGACAATCATGTACGGGGCTCCGGTCACTGCTTGCCCGGGCAGCCGCCATCCGCATAGCCGCGGCCAACCTTGCCTCCCAGCCAGAACCGACTATAATTCTGGTCTATGACAGTGCTACCCTTGTCTGAGGTGAAAGCCCGGCTCTCGGAGATAGCCGACGAAGTCGGCCGCACCCACGAGCGAGTCCACATCACCAAGAACGGCAAAGACTACGTCGTCCTGCTCGCAGCTGAAGATCTTGAGTCCATCGAGGCGACGCTCGAGCTGCTGTCCGACCCAGCGGCGCAAGAGCGCATCGCCCGATCCCGTGACGAGATCGCTCGCGGAGAGGGCATGTCCATCGCCGAAGTGGCGCGGTCCCTGGAAGAGCGCTTCGGGAAACACCGGCCGTGACCTACCAGGTCATCATCGCTCCGACCGCCGCTCGCCAGCTTCACGACCGGCTACCCGAAGCCGTCGCGTGGGCATGCTTCGAGTTCATCCGCGGCCCCCTCAGCGAAGAGCCGCGCAGAGTGGGCACGCCCCTGCGCAAGCCCTTCGAGGGACAATGGCGAGCCCGGCGCGGCGAGTACCGCATCCGCTATGCGATCGATGATGACGCCAGCACCATCCACATCCTCGACATAGATCACCGACGTGACGCCTACCGGTCCTGACGCCACCCCATCGGCGATCTGTAGCTGAGCTCGCCGAGATCGCCGTGCGTTACCGGGATGTTGCGCCCGAGATGGCGCCAGACCGTCGCTTCCGGGCCTTTGAGCCCCGGTAGAGGTGGGGCCCTCTCAGACGGCCCGCGGCGGGAAAGTACGCTACCGAACGATCTTGAAGTTGAACATCGGGGTGTTCAGCGTGCCCATGAGGCGCAGCCAGATCGGCAGCAACATCTCGGTGCCGCGGGCGGTCGTGATGTCGCCGATGTCGATGATGTCGGTGTGGCCGAACGACTCCAGCAGCCCGGTCACGATCTTCTTCGCGTCCGGGTCGTTGCCGGAGACGAAGACTGAGTGGTTGCCGTCGGCGAGCAGGGCAGGGTTGACCATCAGGGCCGCAGCCAGGGTGTTCAGGGACTTGACGACCTTGGCCTGCGGGAACCTTGCCTGGATCTGCTCGCCGAGTGAGTCGGTGTCCTTGATGAACAGGCTCGGCGGGAAGCCTCGGGAGAAGTCGAGCGGGTTGGAGATGTCCAGGAGCACTTTGCCGGCCAGGTTGCCGGCTCCGGCCGCTTCCAGTGCGCCGATCGACGCGCTTCCGGAGGTGGCGGTGACGATCAGCTCGGCTCCTGCCGCGGCGTCGGCGAAGGTGGCCAGCTTCACCGTCGGGTGCGCTTGCGCCCACTGGCTGTACGGCGGGTTGCCCATACCGTCCGGCTCGGTCCTGGCCCGCGTCGCCGCCACGTCGCGAGTGCCGACAGTGACGTCGTGGCCAAGCTCCGCGAGCCGTCCGGCGAGTGCCTGTCCGACTGCTCCAGTACCGATGACTGCGATCCTCATCGTGGTGCTCCTTCGAATGTGTTCTGGGCTGGGATTAGCACGGCTCCGTTTGAGACTAGCAGACAGGTCTGTCTGCTCCGACCCAGGCCTGTCATCTAGCTGTGTGAGCTGAGGAACAAACGCCGCCCCCATACGGACCTGTCTGTACCATGGAAGTGCACGCATGCACTACACGAGCCAGCGGTCTGTCAAAGGGGGCATCGATGACTCAGGCAGGCGGGACGCGACAGCCAGCCCGCGAGCGCATCGTGGATACGGCGTTCCGGCTGTTCTACGCGCACGGCGCGCGCGGCGTTGGCGTGGACACGATCATCGCCGAGTCCGGCGTCGCCAAGGCGACCTTCTACAAGCACTTCCCGCGCAAGGACGACCTTGTCGTGTGCTATCTGGACAAGGTCGACCAGGCCTGGTTCGGGCAGCTGCGCGCCGCTGCGCGCGCCACTGACGACCCTCGTGCCCAGCTCGTCGCGATGTTCGACGCGCTCGCCGCGGCGAGCCGCCGCGATGGCTATCACGGCTGCGCATTCATCAATGCCGCCGCAGAAAGCCACTCCGGCGGTGACGTGCACGCTCGAACCATCGAGCACAAGGGCGTCGTGCGCGCCTGGATACGCGACCTGGCCCGCCGGGCCGGTGCTGCAGATCCGGACCTGCTTGCCCGGCAGCTCACGCTGCTCATCGACGGCGGCCTAGCCGACGGCGTTCTCGGTGCCGACCCGGCCACCCCGCACGCCGCCAAGGCCGCGGCCCAGACCCTTGTCGACCAGGCCTGCACGGGCCCGGTGACTCAGACTGGCCCTGTCCGGGCCAGGTAAGTCCCATGGTCGGCGCCCAGCCGATCGCACGGAAGTCGGGCACACCCTGCTGTACGGCTGTGCGCCTGATTGAGAAAGCCCTCGGCGCCGGCCTGACATCAGCGGCGCATCACGGTCCGTGGAGCTTGTAACCTCAGGTGTGTAAGATCTTTTTGAGCTTGCGGGTATGTCTCCTTTACCGGATTCGTCCTGGGTAGGCGAGGTCGAGTTCGTTGAGTGCTTCGCGCCATCCCATGACGCGCTG
>Ga0187864_10003068_pt1 | contig 13933 bp, 6 predicted proteins | sample June2016WEW_11_4_FD_132985 | JGI IMG/M metagenome (GOLD analysis project Ga0187864, IMG submission 132985) | Peatland microbial communities from SPRUCE experiment site at the Marcell Experimental Forest, Minnesota, USA - June2016WEW_11_40 | ecosystem: Environmental > Terrestrial > Soil >... | reverse complement strand
GCCTCAGGCCGTAGGAGCGCAGCCCTCTCTTTGGGGCGCCGCTCGTCCGTGGTTGTGGGCAGGGGCATCCGCGGCCGTTCTCGTGGTCAGCGCAGGAGTGCTGCTCCAAAGGACGCGCCCTCAGTCAGTCGTTGAGAAAAAAGCTGCTGCAACTGCTCAGTTCGTTTCCAAGGCGACGACTCCTGTCGACACCAGCGTGGATGCTCAGAGCCAATGGAAACAGGCCCAGTTGGCCCTAGAAGAGGCTCTCAAGGACTCTGAGGCTCAGCAGGCTCGTTTGCGGAGGCAGCTGGAGGCAGCGGAACGCCGGTCATACGCACTCGACCAGAGTAGTGCCGATGCCAATCGTTTGGTTGCCGAGTTAAAGCAGCAGATCGATGCTGCGCATGCCGTTCAGGCTAAGACGGAGGCCGAGCTCGCGGACCTCCGATCCTCACAGAGCACGAATGAAGCTGTCACCTTGGTCCAGGAGCAGGAAATCCAGGCACTCAATCAGAAGTTGAGGGAACAGTCCGCCAGCGTCGAGCGCGAGGGCCAACTGCTTTCAGCCGGACGCGAGATCCGTGACCTAATTGCGGCTCGCAACCTTCACATTATCGATGTCTACGATACCGACGCGCATGGTAAGACTACCCGCGCGTTCGGACGAGTGTTCTATACGGAAGGGAAATCGCTCGTTTTCTATGCCTACGATCTCTCCCCCCAGCACCCAGAGAACAGAAAGTATGCCTTTTATGTTTGGGGGAAAAGAGATGGTGCTCCCCAAATGGCCAAGAATCTGGGTGCCCTGGCGAAAGACGACCAAGCCCAGAGACGCTGGGTTCTGACCATTACCGATCCCAAGATGCTGGCAGAAATTGACTCTGTGTTCGTCACGCTAGAGCCTGGACAAGCGGGAGAACGCCCCAGTGGCAAGCGGCTGCTGACGGCATTTCTCGGTACTGCTGCCAATCATCCGTAGTCTTCATGCCTGCCGCGCAGGATTCATCGTCAATCGCTGCGGCCCTATTCCTCCGAGTTTTCTCGCGCGAGTTGGGAATAAATTTCAATTTTCTATGAATACTGGGGGCAGAGGGCAACAATCGATGACCAAAGTCAGCTTGTGTCCTGAATCTACTGCCAGTCCTGCCAACTCGACGCGCTCTTGCGTTTTGGTTCTCTGCTGGCTGCTCATCGGAATATTTAGCTTTGCACAGATGGAAACGGCAACCGTCTCAGGCACCGTCATGGATCATTCTGGGGCTGTGGTTGCTGAAGCGCAGGTGCAGATCACCAATTCCGACACGAACGTCGTCGCCGCGACAACCACCAACAAATCGGGAGTGTACGTAGTCCCGTCCCTGAAGCCGGGACGTTATCGTATCGCCGTGACCAAGGTGGGATTCAAGCAGGTTGTCGTCACGGATGTGACCTTGAATGTCCAGGATACGGTGAGCCGGAATTTCAATCTGGAAGTCGGCGCAGTGTCCGAGTCCATCACCGTAACTGCTGGCCAGACTAACATCAATACAACAGACGCTTCAGTGAGTACCGTCATCGATCACACCTACGTGGAAAACATGCCGCTGAATGGGCGCAGCTTCCAGGATTTGATTCTGCTCACGCCAGGGACAACGACGCAGACACCGCAAGTTTCCCAATTCGCTTCCATTAACGGAGTTGGTGAAACAGGCGAGTTCAGCGTCAATGGGCAGCGTCTGGAATCTAATTATTACACCGTTGACGGCGTGAGCGGGAATATTGGAGCGACTACGAACACAGGGATGATTCTAGGGGCAGGGTCTAGCGGTTCCCTTGCTGCTTCGACCGCCTTCGGAACGACTCAGGCGCTCGTTTCAGTGGACGATCTCCAGGAATTTCGGGTGCAAAGCTCGAGTTACTCTGCGGAATACGGACGCAATCCTGGCGGACAGTTTTCATTCGAGACGAAGTCGGGCACCAATCAATGGCACGGCACGGCATACGACTACCTGCGGAACGGTTTCTTTGACGCTGAGGACTGGTTCAACGACTACTTTCACACGCCGGAACCTGCCCTTCGGCAAAATGATTTCGGCGGCACACTCGGTGGCCCTGTCAGAATTCCAAGCTGGTACAACGGAAAGGACAAGACGTTCTTTTTTGTCTCGTATGAAGGCCTGCGCCTGACAGCGCCGCAAGCAGCTACGGTCAACATCGTGCCGGATCTCTGTTTACGAGGTGTGGCTGCTGACTGCACGGGGGCGAACACTCCTGCTCCAGCTGCACTCCAACCAGGCCTGAACGCATTTCCTGAGCCCAGCCCCAACGGGCTGGACTTTGGAAACGGCAGTGCCGAATACATCGGAAGTTGGTCTAATCCGGCTTCGCTCGACTCGACGAGTGTCAGGTTCGACCACTTCGTAAGCGATAAGCTGAGGCTTTTTTTTCGATTCAGTGATACGACTTCTAGCTCGGTGACTCGGGGGGGAGACCTGGGGCTCTTCTCTCCAACCGTCCACCAAACATCAGCCTATATTTTGCGGACCTACACAGCTGGTGCCACCAGCGCTTTCTCAAGCCGAGTCACTAACGACTTCCGAATCAACTACAGTTCGAACGGAGCTACAGGTAGTAGTGTCATCGATGCATTCGGTGGCAGTACACCCGTCAATCTGACTGATCTTTCAGGATTGCCTAGCGGAGCAGCTTCCGTTTTCTTCCTTTGTTTGCAAGGATGCTTTAGCTTGAATCAGGAACAAACGTCTGGTGCTCAGAGGCAATGGAATTTCGTAGACACGGCGAGTCTATCCTTGGGGCACCATCAGTTTAAATTTGGTGTGGACTATCGCAGGCTGACGCCCTTTGCTACGCTGCCAACTCCGATCGCCTCCTACTTTTTTTTCAGTGAGTCTGCTGTCGAGACGAACAGCCCGTACACTACTGTTGGTGCGAATGCTCCAGCTTACCCTCTGTATATGAACTTCTCTGCGTTTGCCCAGGACGATTGGCGACTGTCGCGACGCTTGAACTTGTCGTTGGGATTACGTTGGGAGGTGAACCCAGCGCCCGGAGTGACACAAGGTCTGAAGCCCTATACGCTGCAAGGCTCCAGTCCCGATACCGTGACCCTGGCGCCACAGGGCACGCCTCTCTGGCGGACTACTTGGTACAACGTTGCTCCTCGGCTGGGTGCTGCATACGTACTTCGAGAGAGTTCGGGCCGAGAGACGGTGGTGCGCGGAGGGTTTGGCGTTTTTTTCGATACGGGTCAACAGCTGGGTTCACAGGGCTTCTACGGGCCAGGATTTAGTGCGCAAACACCGTATGAGGTCGCGCCGTTTCCGCTGTCTGCAGCAGTCTTAGTTCCTGCCATTGTGAACCCGCCTGTGCCGCCATTTAGCAATCCTTACGGCTTTGCGCCCCATTTGCAATTGCCTTATACGCTTCAATGGAATGCCAGCGTCGAGCAGGCACTAGGCACGGCGCAGGCTCTCACTGTGTCCTATGTTGGCGCGCACGCAGCGCGATTGCTGCAGGATAATGCAGTTCAGCCTGCAAACAATCAAAACATAGTGTCTTACAACTTCATCGAGAATGGCCTAACATCGGACTACGATGCCCTTCAGGTTCAATTTCGCCGGAAATTGAGCCACGGATTCACCGTGCTTTCTTCCTACACGTGGTCTCATTGTATTGACTACGGCTCCGAGAACTACGTTTTGGGCTTTCAACGTGGCAATTGTGATTTCGATATTCGGAACAATGCCTCGGCCGCGTTCTCGTATGGGCTGCCAAATATCGGAACTAACGGCTTTGTGAATGCCATGCTCCATCATTGGGGGCTCGACGGCCGTTTCACGGCCCGAACGGCGTTTCCTGTGACTTTGTTCGGAAACGAGCTACTGCAACCGAATGGGCAGCTCTATTTTGCAGGACTGAATGTTGTGCCAGGACAGCCGATCTATTTATACGGCGCAAATTGTGCTTCTGTACTGCAAGGCTTAGGTGATCTTCAACCTGGCCAAACTTGTCCGGGAGGCCGGGCGATCAACCCCAATGCCTTTGCTGCTGCAAATTCCGGACTCGGGGATGCTCCGCGCAACTTTGCGAGGGGCTTTGACGCCGTGCAGATGGATCTGGCTGTCCGGCGGGAGTTTCCGATCCACGAGAGGCTCAAACTGCAATTCCGTGCCGAGGCTTTCAACGTCTTCAATCACCCCAATTTCGGATCGATCAATGGCGTCTTCAGCGAGCCTACTTTCGGGCAAGCTACCGGAACGCTCGCCAATTCACTGGGCGTCCTGAGCCCACTTTACCAACAGGGTGGCCCGCGCTCGATGCAGTTTGCTCTGAAGTTGGTTTTCTAGAGCCAGTTCACCGTCGAAACCTGCGCCGTTGAGGGCAACAAGCGCGCAAAGCGCGGGAGAGTGTCGTGTCCGCATTTTTACCAATTCTCAGCGTGAGGAATAAATGATGTTGAGCGGCTCGGGGAAAATAAGAATCACTCGGTTTCTTATCGGGGTGTTGGCGTTCTTGACCGCGACGTATTCCGCAATGGCCCGTGCACAACAAGTCAAAACCCGTTTCACCGTTGCAGATGAGATCGCACTGACACACTTTGGCGATCCATACACGGGACAGGCGGAAGCGGTGCTGTTTTCGCCGGACGGGAACTACTTGGCTGTCGATAGCGAGCGTGGCCGATTGGACCTGAACCGTCCCGAAGACTCGCTCCGGTTCTACCGCGTCCGGGATATCGAGACCTTTCTGGAGGATGCTGATTCGCAGCCGCCGTTGCCGATATGGGTTGTCGCTCTGTCCACGGACAAGGAGGGCCCCCTCATAATAAAGTGGCGTTGGTTGGCCGACTCGAGCGGAGTGGCCTTCCTGGAGCGCATTGAAGGCGGCAATCAACGGCTTGTCCTCGCGGACATACGAAACAATGCGATTGAGCCATTGACGCCTGCAAACGAGATGGTCAGGGAATTTGATATTCGTGACCGCGAGCACTATGTATATATCGTCGCTGATCCGGCGCCTCAGGAGAAATTGCAGGCCGAACATGATGCACCAGCGATTGCGGGCTCAGAAAGGCCGCTTTATGAGTTGCTATATGGCTTAATCTTTCCAGACGATGCCCTAACAATCCGCGTGTTATCTTCTCGCAACTACCTTTGGGCGGTTGTCGACGGCAAGCGATTCCAAGCTAAGAACGATGGCACTCCAATCGTGCTTTATGGCTTTTTCGGCAGGCCAATGGCGCTGTCTCCCGATGGCAGTTCATTGGTCACGACTCTGCCTGTTCCTGAAGTTCCGTCATCGTGGGAGATACTTTACCCCCCGCCCTACGGGTCTTCGCCCGATCGCATCCGACCTGGCCGTTTGGATTTGCAATCAGGTAACGGCTCTGCGAACCAGTATGTCCTGATCGATCTGCAAACGGGTTCAGTGCAACCCTTAACGGGCACGCCGATAAGCCGTGATGCCGGTTGGTGGGCCGGTGGCACTGCCAGTTGGTCGAGTGAGGGTGATAAGGTCCTGTTGCCCGGCACTTTCGTTAAGTCAAAGGACCATATACCCTCCCGGCCCTGCGTTGCCGTGGTGGATATACTTTCCAAGGAATGCAGCTGCGTGGAGACGTTGAAAGGTTATACTGAGACGGGCGTCGAAGAAGGCTACCATAGAATCGATGAGGCCCGTTTTGTAGCGGGCAATAGGGACCGAGTTGCCGTGATTTTTACAAGCCACGACGACCAATCCATTGGAACCACTGAGTATCGAAACCTGGCGCTTGGCACTTGGCAGGTTACCGGGCGGTTCAAGGGTAAACCCAAGACTGAACAGGGAGATCTTGAAGTAACGATAAAGCAGGGGCTAAACGATCCTCCGCTTCTGGTCGCTACCAACAAACGTACATCGGGAGTTGTTTGGGATCCCAATCCGCAGCTCAAGAACATGGACTTGGGCCAGGCCATCGTTTACAAATGGAAAGACAAATCAGGACGGGAATGGAAATCTGGACTCTACAAGCCAATCAATTACAAGTCGGGAGAGCGGTACCCGTTGGTGATACAGACGCACGGCTTTTCAGAGTTTGAGTTCCTGCCGTCGGGAGCATTTCCGACGGCATTTGCGGCCAGAGCCTTAGCAGCTGCAGGAATAGCCGTGCTGCAGATAGGAGAAGCTGGAGATTGCATTCCAGCAACAGTTGGCGAGGGACCCTGCATGGCGTCCGGTTTTGAATCTGCCGCAAATCAGTTGACATCGGAAGGACTGGTAGACCCGGACAAAATCGGGATCATCGGGTTCAGCCGCACCTGTTTCTATGTGATGGATACACTCACAACTGGATCTCTTAAGCTCAGAGCCGCGTCGGTCACAGGCGGCGTAATGGAAACGTATCTTCAATATATGATGTTTGGTCCTAGCGCCGAAACTGTATCAATGATAGGTGCGATGCCCTTCGGCGAGGGTTTACAGCAGTGGCTGAAGCGATCTCCGGGTTTTAATCTTGATAGGATCAACACGCCTCTGCTGGTTGTCGGGGGTGGTCGGCTCGATATGCTCCATATGTGGGAGCCGTACGCCGGACTTCGCTATCTACAAAAGCCGGTGGATTTGATGATGTTGAACACCGACGAGCATGTTCTGACAAATCCGGCTGTACGTATGGCGTCGCAGGGTGGATCGGTCGACTGGTTCCGTTTCTGGCTGCAAGATTACGAAGACCCAAACCCCGCGAAAGCCGAGCAGTACGCCCGCTGGCGCGAGTTGCGCAAGCGTCAAGAACAGAACGAAAAGAATCGGCAAACGCAGCTTCACCAACCTCTAACTAATAGGGCTACCCAACACTAACGTTGTTCAGTCTGACTACAGCTAACCAATCAGGTGATTGTGAGAATCTCATCTGCCATCGTGCCCACTCCATGTTCGACAGGTATTTGAGCTACGTCCAGAACAGCAACATACCGGTTTATGAGGCAGCCACAGGCCTAATCTCAGTTTCGGTCTTCCAGCGGCTGGCTGTGGGCTACGTCGAGCTGTTGACGCTCACAATGTGGTAATCGGAGTAGGCGTTGACTAGGTTCCTTGACGATAGCCCGACGACAAGCAACGCTTAGGAACGACGGGCAGGCCAGTCTCAACACCATTACAAGTATCCTTGTCGCGGCGACGCTTTGTCCCACCTCAAGAAAAATTTAATATTTGGTTACAAGATGCCGCCTTTTGTGTGCTATAGAGTTTGGATGGTTGTGTAGCCATAGACAGTCCTGTGGGGCATACTTTGGACAACAAACCCGAGCGCGCACTGTATGCGGAACTACAAGGCCTCAGCGATGAGCAGGTCATGCAGGGACTGCAAGCGGGCAACACCGACGCGTTTGCCGTAATCTTCAAACGCTATCATCGCCTAGTGCACGTCACCGCGTTACACATCCTGCGGGATGCCGGAGAAGCCGAAGACCTCACACAGACCGTTTTTCTGGAAGTCTATCGCAACGCGGGACAATACGACCCTGTGCGAGGGACACTTAAAGTATGGCTGCTTCAATATGCCTACAGCCGCAGCATGAACCGCCGCAATTATTTAATAGTGCGGCAATTTCATAACCAGAAGGGGGTCGAAGCGATCGAGGAAAGCCGTAGCATTTGGTCGCCGATGCGCTTGCCGGTGCAGGAGTCAGTGCAACTGACCAGCGAGGTTCTGGCAATTCTCCCTGAGGCCCAGCGGCGGACCGTGGAGATGTTCTTCTTTCAAGGGTTGACATTGAAAGAGATTGCCGAACGCAGCCACGAAACCTTCTCGAATGTGCGGCACCATTACTACCGAGGTCTAGAGCGGTTACGCTCATACCTGGAAGAAGATTGGCAAAAAGACAAAAAGCGAGCGGTTCGAGCGCTAGGGCAGGCAAAACGTGCTGAAACATGAGCATTTCGAGGAACTCTGTGCGGCGGCGGCTATCGGCCAAGCCTCACCCGAGGAGCTAGCTCAACTAGAGCTGCACGCGGCTGAATGCGGTCTCTGCGAGAGTCGGTATGCCGCTTATGTGAGAGTTGCTGCCCAACAATTTGCAGCAGCAGATCGCAGCCCAGTGCTGTCCCCGCAGGAAGCGGATCAGTGCTTGAACTCGGAGCTCCTCACCCACCGGTTCTTTGAGCGTGCAGAAAAAGAAGGCATTCTCTTCTCTGATGAAGTCGAGCAGGAAGTCAGACACCTTCCTCCGGTTTCGTTCTCGCGGCGATGGCTGTGGTGGCCCAAGCTGCGGATGGCGACGGCTGCTATGGTCGTTGTTGCTGGCCTGCTGTCGGCGGACTATGTGCTTCGCAAAGATTTCCGAAACCGAATTTCAAGCATTTTGCCCGCGAAACATGAGGTTCCCGAGCCGCCCCGTTCCGCTCCGCAGGGTGACGTGCAAGTTACCGTGCTAGCTGCGGACAATCTCAGACGACAAACTGAGGTGGATCGCTTGAGCAATGACCTGCGACGGGTAAATGATCAACTCGCCCTGCGCGGGACCAACCTGAAAGTAGCATCCGAAGAGCTCCGCGAACTGCTTGCAGATCGAGAAGCTCTCGAACTGCACCTAAAGGATGCTCAAAGCAAGCTCGCCGAATCCCAGGCCGCCATCGCCAGCGCGCAGCAGGAGATTGCCCGGTTGCGAGACCATGCCGCCCAGACCGATGTTGCCCTGGTCACCGACCAAACCAAAATCCGCGATCTGACCGACGAGCTGAGCGAAAAGACTGCCGCTCTTGAAAAGGAGCACCAGCTCTTAGGGCTGGGGCACGATGTCTCCGACCTTATGGGCGCGCGGAATCTGCACATCGTCGATGTCGTCGATACCGACGCGCGGGGGAAGACACGTCCCGCATTCGGGCGCGTTTTCTTTACCGAAGGCAAGTCTCTGGTGTTCTATGCCTTCGACCTGAACGAAGCCAAGATTCAAAAGGCTAACTACTGGGTTTGGGCCAAGCAGGAAGGTGGCAGCAAGCAGGTGCGCAGTTTGGGAATTTTCTATTCCGATGACAAGGCCCAAAAGCGGTGGGTTTTCAAGTGCAACGATCCCAAGGTTCTGAGCGAGATAGATTCTGTATTTGTGACCCTCGAACCCGCGGGCAGTGAACCTTCCCATCCCAAAGGATCAAATCTGATGTATGCCTATCTACGCGCGCAACCCAACCACCCGTAACGTCTGCTCCTCTCTTTATCTTCCAATCAAATTTGCAGTCGAAGAACCTTTGCGCGTGTTCTGGGACAAAACGCGACGCCATCAAGGATACTTGGGTGAAAGCGAGGGAAACTCGTGCCAACATCCACTTGTCCCCACTTCTGTCGTGTTTTCGCGCTTCTTTTCGCTGCTGTGCTGGTAAGCCTGAGCGTCACGCCGTTGGCTGCATTCGGGCAGACTGCCAGCGTTTACGGCCGCGTCACCGATCCGAGTAACGCAGTGCTGCCCGAAGCGGAAGTCGAACTCAAGAACGTGGACACAGGTATTGCCCAGCTTACCAAGACCAACGGAGACGGGATTTACGTCATTCCTTCGGCGGCGCCGGGAAACTATCTGATGAATGTTCACAAGGTAGGATTTCGCGCAGTTTCCGTGACGGGAATCACTCTGAATTTGCAAGATAATCTCTCGCGGAACTTTGTGCTTCAGGTAGGCTCGTTCTCGGAATCGATCACGGTGACGGCGGATCAGAACAACATCAATACCACGGATGCATCGGTCAGTACGGTGATCGATCACACCTACGTTGAGAATATGCCGCTGAATGGTCGTAGTTTTCAGGATTTGATTTTGCTCACGCCCGGCGTGGTGACGAATACTCCGCAGATCAGCTCCGCCAGTGGATTTAGTGGGGAGTTCAGTGTAAATGGGCAGCGCACGGAGGCGAACTACTACACCGTGGACGGGGTTAGTGGCAACGTAGGCGTCACTTCGGCGCAGATATTGATCGGGGGGGCAGGAGTTGGTGGCTCGGTTCCTGCCGCCACGGCATTGGGAACCACGCAGGCTCTGGTCTCTGTGGGTGATTTGCAGGAATTTCGCGTCCAGAGTTCGACGTACTCGGCCGAATACGGGCGGAATCCCGGTGGCCAGTTTTCGTTTGAAACGAAATCGGGCACCAATCAATGGCACGGCACGGCTTACAATTACTTGCGAAACGGCGCTCTGGATGCTCCCGACTGGTTCAACGACTACTTTGGTTTGTCGGAACCCGCCCTTCGACAGAATGATTTCGGCGGCACTATCGGCGGGCCGGTCGAGGTTCCTGGCCTGTATAACGGAAAAGATAAGACGTTTTTCTTTGTCTCGTGTGAAGGGCTGCGCCTGACTGCGCCAATAGCGGCCAACGCTAGTTTTGTGCCAGACGCTGCCTTGCGCGCAAGTGCGCCGCCCGCTCTGCAGCAGGTGTTGAATGCTTTTCCTGTGCAAAGCCCTAATGGAATAGACGACACAGTGAACGGTATTGCTCAATTTATAGGCAACTGGTCCACCCCGGCCTCATTGAATTCGACCAGTATTCGGTTCGATCACGCCATACATGACAAGCTGAGGCTGTTCTTTCGGTTTAGCGATACCAACTCGAGATCCTCAGTTCTAGGAACGGCCCCGCAATACCTGACTCCGGCAACGGATCAACTTTCACGGTATGTTATGAGAACTTACACGGCAGGAGCCAATAGCCTCTTCTCCAGCCGTGTTAGTAATGAGCTCCGCTTCAATTTTAGTTCGAACGGATTGATATCGACACAAACTACTGATGCGATTGGCGGAAATACGCCAGTAAAGTTATTGCAGCTTGCGGGGATTAGTCCTGAAGGTGAAGTAGGAGTTTATCTTGTCTACGGTGGATATTTCATTCTGTTGGAACAATATGAGCAGTCGAGTGAACAGAAACAATGGAACTTGGTGGACACTGTGGGCCTCTCTTTGGGGCGCCACCAATTCAAATTTGGCGTGGACTACCGTAGGTTGGCGCCATTTGCAATTCCGCCTACTCCTGCAGCGGCATATAATTACGACAGTAAAGCTCAGGTCCAGGCAAATAGCCTGACTACCCTGTTTGAGGCCTTGGCTCCTGCCTACCCCCTGTATGCGAATTTCTCGGCCTTTGCTCAGGACGAATGGAGGGTGTCACAACGTTTGAGCCTTTCCTTTGGTTTGCGCTGGGAGATGAATCCTGCTCCCGGCGTAACACAAGGGTTTAAACCGTATACGATCGACTTTGTCTCCGCCGATCCTAACACATGGACCTTAGCGTCGGCGGGCACTCCTCTCTGGCATACGACTTGGTTTAACTTTGCGCCACGGCTGGGTGCCGCATACATCCTTCACAGTACGCCGGACCGTGAAACGATACTGCGTGGCGGGGGCGGCGTTTTCTTTGATACTGGCCAGCAACTGGGATCAATAGGATTTGCAGGGCCGGGCTTTAGTAGTGGATATATACCGGTTCTGTCTGCATCGTTTCCAACGCCTATTGTGCCTCTTTCTATCGTAAACCCACCGGTGGCGCCGTACGGATTTGTGTCCGGTTTCTCTACGCATCTCCAACTACCGTACACGCTTCAATGGAACGCCAGCATCGAGCAGGCATTGGGTAAGTCTCAGGCTTTGACTACGTCTTATGTCGGTTCACGTGGATCGAGGTTGCTGCAGTCAAATCTCCTTTATCCTTCGAATAACCCGAACGCGTTCGGATTTGACCTCGTTGAAAATGGCCTAAAGTCGGACTATGACGCGTTACAAGTCCAGTTTCGGCGGAGGCTGAGTCGTGGATTGACGGGCCTGGTTTCCTACACGTGGTCTCACTGTCTTGACTACGGCTCCGAGAACTACAACTTCGGATACCAGCGCGGAAATTGCGACTTCGACGTGCGGCAAAATGTTTCGGGTGCTTTCTCGTACGACCTACCCAACGTGGGTCACAATGGCTTTGTGGATACCGTCTTCCATCATTGGGGCCTCGATGATCGATTTACCGCACGCACCGGGTTTCCGGTGACTCTGAAAGGATTCGGGCTCTTGGAACCCAATGGACAGTATTATGACGAGGGACTGAACATTGTCCCAGGCCAGCCAATTTATCTCTACGGCGCAAATTGCACGGCTGTTCTTCAAGGGTTGGGTGATCTTGCTCCAGGGTTCGGATGTCCAGGAGGTCGGGCGATTAACCCCAACGCCTTCGTCAATGTAAGTTCTGGCCTCGGCGATGCGCCGCGCAACTTTGCACGCGGGTTTGGTGCTTGGCAAACGGACTTGGCAGTCCGGCGGGATTTCCCGATCCACGAAAGACTAAAGCTACAGTTTCGCGCTGAAGCTTTCAATGTTTTCAATCACCCAAATTTCGGAACCATCAATGGACAGTCCGGTACGAGCACCTTTGGGCAGGCCACGGCCACGCTCGCGAGTTCGCTGGGCGTGCTGAGTCCCCTTTACCAAATGGGCGGGCCGCGCTCGATGCAGTTCGCTCTCAAATTAAGTTTTTGAGTCGGCCGTTTTTTTGGCTCGCGGCGAGGGATCTGATTTTCTGCAAAATGGGGGACACTAATCCTTGAGAAGACTGAAAATTACCTGGCTTTTCATCGCCGTCATTACATTTCTGACCGGCATTTATTTCCCAATCGCATCAGCGCAACAAACAAAAAATCCCTTCACCGTCGCCGACGAGATTGGTCTGACGCTTTTTGACAATCCAAACGGCCCAGGTGCCAAGGTGCTGTTCTCGCCGGACGGAAACTACTTTGTTGTTTGGACCGAGCGCGGCCGTTTGGACCTGAACCGTGTTGAGGACTCCCTGCGGTTTTACAGCAGCCAGGACGCCGCGTACTTCCTGAAACATCCCGATGCGTCGCAGCCGCCATCCCCCATATGGGTTGTGGACCGTTCTGACAAGCAAGGACCGATCATCAACAATTGGCGCTGGTTACCCAACTCCAGCGGAGTAGCTTTTTTGGACGGCGGGGACGATTTCGGGGGCAAGCGCCTTGTGCTGGCAGATCTTCGGAAGAAAGTAATTGAACCGCTCACATCCGCGACGGAAGTGGTGGGCACATTCGATGTACGTGATCGAGAACATTATGTTTATACCGCGTTCGATCGGATCGAGCGAGATACATTACAACAAAAGAACCGAGCGGAAGCCCAGCCAGCAGCAATAGTTGGTACGGAGCTTTCGCTTTATCAACTCCTTCTTCCTGAGGATCCGAGAACGCGGTCGCGGCCTCCTAGTTACCTATGGTCGGTCATTGGCGGCAAGCGCTTCGAGGTCAAGCAGGATGGTGCGCCAGTTATTGCCGGAGACTTGGCGCTGTCCCCGGACGGTAGCTCATTAGTTACGACGTTGCCGCTTCGCGAGGTCCCCTCGTCATGGGAGACACTATACCCCCCACCCTTAATGCCATGGCCTTTTCGTATCCGTACGGGGCATGACAAGCCTGTACATCAGTACGTCAGAATCGATCTGCAAACTGGCTCCGTCCAGTCCTTGACCGATGCACCTACTGCCACGGATGCAGGTTGGTGGGGGGACGGACGTCCCAGTTGGTCAAGTGATGGTCAAGCCGTCTTATTGCCAGACACGTTTCTCAGTTCCAGAGATCACAAACCGTCCAGTCCGTGTGTTGCCGTTGTGGATTTAACCTCTGGTACGCGCACATGCGTTGAGATGCTGAAGCGTCAGACCAACGAGAAGGATTACTTTCTTGTTTTTGTTACAGGAGCGGTCTTTGCAGAAGGGAACAAGGAACGCGTCATCGTGAGCACCTACCAGAATTCGTCATTTCACAGCACCGAATACCACCGTACGAGCGAGAATACTTGGCAATTCGTCGTTGAATCAAAACGCGAATCCAGCAAAGATGAGTATAAGGATCTCGAAGTCATGGTGAAGGAGGGACTGGATGACTCTCCACTGCTCATTGCTCAGGACAAAAAAGGATCACGAGTTATTTGGGAGCCCAATC
>Ga0187864_10003067_pt1 | contig 13935 bp, 5 predicted proteins | sample June2016WEW_11_4_FD_132985 | JGI IMG/M metagenome (GOLD analysis project Ga0187864, IMG submission 132985) | Peatland microbial communities from SPRUCE experiment site at the Marcell Experimental Forest, Minnesota, USA - June2016WEW_11_40 | ecosystem: Environmental > Terrestrial > Soil >... | reverse complement strand
TGCGGGGTGAACCGAAAACTGTGAAACCAGGCGATGCGCTGCAAGCGCTGGCCAAGCTGTTCATGGCTGAGGCGCATGACCGACAGGTGTATTGCGTGTTCGGCCCCTACGGACGCCTGCGGCCGTTTCAGAAACGGGTGCAGGAGGAAGTCGCACGCGGGGGATTCAACAACCACGGGTGCCGGGTGGAATACGTGTCGCTCACGAAAGACCTCTTTGGGCATTTGAAGGCGACCGGGAAATACGACCAAGCGGCAGCGGCGGCGGACAAGCGTCGCGATGCGCGATTGCAGGCTCTGCTGTCGGACGGCTTCCGAGACCTGGTGACGGGACGGATTGAGGCCAAGGAGACGCTGGGGCTGTTCCTGGCCGACTTTGAACTGCTCTACGCCTACGACCTGGGCGGACCAAACGTGTCCCTGGCGCGGCAGGTGGCCATCAACGGGAAGCGGATTTGCCTGCTCATGTCGGGAGTGATGCGAGACGGACGGTTGTGGATTTTTGACGAAGACGCGGACTCACGCCGGGAGTTTCCGGAATCCTTGCTGTTCCTGAATTCCGGGTGGGTCTTCGAGTTGGAGGAAGACTAACGCGATTTGAACGGAGGCTGTGCATGGCTGAGAAAATAGAAAAAGCGCGACAACAACGACTGGGTTTGCAGACAGGCCAGCGAACAGGCGCGAAATCGGAATACAAAGCATTTGTCCCTGGGCCGAACCCAGAACTGCCCGACTTCATCAAGCAGCACGCCACGCCGTATGACCCGAAAGCAGACAAGTATGACGTGAAGGCGTTTGATCGGGACCTGATCGTGGACAAAGCCGCGCCACCCAAGGCCATCTACGACATGCACACCTACTGGTCTAAGAAGCACTGGGCTTCCATCCGGGAATACATCCGCCATTACCTGCCCAAGAAGTATTACCCGGACGGCGCCGGCCTGGTGCTGGATTGCTTTTCCGGGTCAGGGATGACCGGCGTGGCAGCTATGATGGAGAATCGGCCATGCGTGCTGATTGACGCCTCGCCGGCAGCGGCGTTCATCTCCCATTGCTACACGCACCCGGTGGACCCGGACGAACTCCACGCGGCCTATGACCGGATGATGACGGAGCCTTACCCGGCCGACCTGAAGAAGAAACTCAAAGCCGCCACGGGGGAGGACATCCAGACCCTCCAAGAAGAGCTGGACTGGCTTTACGTGACCAAGTGCGACCGGTGCGGTGGTGACGCCAGCACCGAATACGTCGTCTATTCCGAACGGTTTCAATGTCCGAAATGCGGCGAAGTCGTGGCGCTGTTCGATTGCCCTGAAGCGAAGGTGCTCTACCTCGTGGGCAGCAAGGCGAAACCAAAATCGGAGCTTAAGAAACGCCGGGTGTGTCCGCATTGCTTGAAGAAGCACGGTGAGGCACACCGGGATTTCGTCATCTCAACACGCACGAAGAAATTCGGAGCGACGCCCGTCTTGGTCACCTATAACTGCAACGGCGAATGCAAGCCAAAACGAGGGGTCCGTAGCCATCAAGCCATCTCTACCAGTAGGAGCGCACGTTTCTTTAAGGAGCATGACTTGCGGCGATTGGATTTCCTGGAAGGTATTGAAATCCCCCACTCGTTTCCTAGGCGGAAGATGATGGATTTCGATGACGATTCACGCCCGTGGGGCGTCAAATGGCGTTCCGGCACTGCGAATTTCCGAAGCGTGGCCGACCTCTACAGCAAGAGGAACCTCTGGGCACTCGCCGCATGGAGAGCAACGATCCGCCGATCCGCCTCCAACCTGAGCCCACTGCAAATCTCGGTGACGGTCCCGTCAATCACGTGTTCAAAGATGCTCCGAGAAGAGAAGCGTGCCGTTCAGACAGGCACCTACTACAATCCCCAGGTTTCCCGCCATATCAACTTGTCAAACGCCGTTGACTACGGATTGAGGGTGATTGCTGGTGGCCAGCGCGCGCTCTGGCACATTGACTCTGCGGCTGGCGTCCTTGTCACGAACGACGTGGCGTCAACCGTGGCCTCCTTCAACGAGCAGCTTGACTACATTTTTACTGACCCACCTTATCTTAACCTCGAAGTCCAATACGGTGAACTCAATTTCGTTTGGGAGGCCTGGCTGGATTTCTCGTCGGATTGGTTGAGGGCAGAAATTACGCTGAACCCAATTAGGCAGATCGGATGGGAAGAAGCCGAAGCGAGATTGCGGTCTGCAGTTGCAGCCATTGCTTCTGCACTGAAGCCCGGACGCTTTGCGTCTATCTGCTATCACGACACCTCCGAGTCGAACTGGAAGATGATTCACGATGCTGTGGCTGATGCGGGTCTCGTGATCGAGACTGTGACAACGCTGGAACCGAAGCAGAAGACCTTCAGGATGCTGACGATGGAGAAGGTGGTCCGCTCTGACTTGGTCCTCAATTGCAGAAAGCCTCGCCTTGAGGAAACCGAAACAATCGGCAATGGGGCTGGAGTTGACCGGACATCCTCGCGCGTGAGAACTATTTTGGTTGAGTTCCTATCCACTCACGGCGGCCAGACACGCGACAGGCTGTGGGACGTGGTCCTGAAGCGTCTATTGACGCGTGGCCAGATGGCCGAGCACCGTTTTGACGATATTCTGGCTGAGGTGGCAACGCGATCAGAATCGGCGCGCTGGTTCCTCAAAGAAGAATTTGAGAACCTCTCTGAGAACGATCTCCGCAACGAAGAGGACGCCGGTCGTGCCTTGGAGCGCTTCGCGCGGTTCCGTTGCGTGGGCGTCCCCGTGAACTTATCGGCGCAACTGGCCCTAAGCTCGGGCGTCCAAGACGACGCGCACGAAGACGAGGTGGAGCGCTACATCAAGCGTGAGGTTCTTGGCGGCCAGGCTGGCGCGGATTTCAAGCTGGGGGGACGGATGAAGGGGTGCGAGTTCTACGACTGCCTGTTCTTCTACCTGACGCGCTACCTCAAAGGGCGGCCAGCCGGGCGGACGCCGCGCCGAAACCTGGCCGAGTTCCTTGAAGAATACCTGGTGCGCTCCCGCGACGGAGACAAATGGCTTTACCGGCCGCCGACAGGGACGGAAGCCGCCAGCTTGAAGAAGTCGCGGCAGTTCGGCCTAGGTCGCCGTGTGCGCCAGTTCGTAGCCTATCTGAATGGCGAGGGCGATTTCCCCAAGGAGCGTATCCCGGACGCGAAAACCCTGATCGCCTGGCTGAAGCACTGCGCCAATTTTGGTTTGGCCGAAGCCGGCGTCGTGCTGTTCGAGAAGGGCGGCCTGATGGGGCAGCTCAGCCAACTGGGCGAAGACGAGCGCTACGACGCGGAGGATTATTACGCCCAGTGCCGGCGGAATGCGGGGCGCAAACAGGAAGAAGAAGAGGAGGAAGAGGTCGAGCAAGAAAACGGAGAAGAGTAACCTATGAGCGAGCTAGATTTCAGCGGTTTTGACCAACGCAAGGCGCTGGGGGAGATTTTGGAAATTCCGCCGCGCGTGGAGAGCGTGTATTCGCTGACGCAACATGTGTGGGCGGGCACCAGCGACAGCGAACGCCGCGAATCGAAACGGCAGAACCGGGTCCGACTGGACACGCTGGATGAGTTTTTCGTTGACCCTGTGAGGAGCTACCTGCACCGCATCCTAGAAGCGGTGGGCGAAGGCAAGGGGCAGGGCTTCTGGCTGCAAGCGGAATTCGGCGTGGGCAAGTCGCACCTGCTGGCGGCGACTTCGATCCTGGCGGTGGGCCTGAAACCCGCCTGGGACAAGCTGAAGGAGCGGGAGGATGCAGAGAAGAAAGCCGGGCCGGGTGGGCGCCTGGACACCGTATGGCGAAGCAAGGTGGAGAAGAAGCGGGTGTTTCCGGTGGTGTTCAGCCTGGAAGGCTGCGGCGGTGGGAACGACAAGAAGCTGGAGGATTTCATTCTCGATGAAGCGCAGGCCACGTTCGGCCTGCGCGAGGGAAAACCGCTAGCGGTGTATCCCGAAGAACACCTGGCGCGACTGTTCCTCAAGGACCACCAGAAGAACCTGAAGGATGACCTGCGCACGTTCCTGGCCGACACGCGGCTGATGAAGGGGCTGTCGCAATACGAATACGACGAGCTGATGGAGGCGCTGAAGGACCCCCAGGGCCAGCGCGATGCGGGGCGGGTGTTGATGGCGTTTTACCGGCACAAGAATCTCAGCCCGCACATTCCGACCGAGCGGGGCGAACGGCTGCGCCGGGCGTTCAAGGACATCCTCGAAGCGGGCTATCAGGGCGTGTTCATTGCCATTGACGAGATGTCGGAATACTTGCGGCGGTCGCACTTCACCGGCGATGACGAGGATTGTCTGCTGGCGTTGTCCAGCACGCTGGCCAAAGCCGAGGGCCTGCCAGTGTGGACGCTGGTGGCGGCGCAAGCGGCGCACACGAATCCGAAGAAGATCGTGGGGCCGGACCGGTTGCGCGAGGAATTGCTGGAGCACAAGGCGGAGCGGTTCCGCGACATCGTGATTCAGCGCACGCGGCGTGTGACTGACCCCAAGGCGGTGGAAGTGTATCGCAAGGGGTATGCCAATTTCCTGCCGTGGGTGAAATCGGCGTCGAAGGACGAGTTCGAGGCGTGTTTTCCCTTCACGCCGGACGCGATCGGAATTCTGCGGAGCATCTCGACCCGGCTGACGGGCACGCGGTCCACCATCAGCTTCCTGCACCGCGCGCTCAAGAGCGGAGCAGAAAAGAAGGAAAAGGACCTGGTGGCGCTGTGGAAGGTGCTGGACGACCTGATGTCCTATAACGAAACGCCGTCGAACTCGTCCTCGGGAGCGATCAGCATTAAGAGCGGGTTTCGGAACGAGGTCGCCGCTCTGGAAGCGGCGCAAAGCACATTGAAGCGCATCCAGGACGGCCAACTGGCGCGGCCACAGAACAAGAGCCGAGCGGAACGAATTTTGAACACGCTGTTTCTCTACCACATTGCCGGCGTGGCGGGGTTGAACCTGGACCAAATTCTGGACGCCGTGTGCGACATCAAGCCGGGCGAAGAAACAGTGGAAGCCCAGCGCGGGCATTACGGAACCATTCTGACGGAGATGTGCAGCAAGCTCCGCAACCAGATACGCTGTCGCGACGATCGTTTTGAGTTCGTCCCGAAAGAAACTAGCCAATACGACGACCTGGTGTATGAGGCGGCGGAGCGGCTTAAGAAGGACCCCGAACTGTTCCGGCGGATGATGGACCGGCTGGTGGCCTACATGGACCCGAACGATCCCAAGAAAGGGGGCTGTCCGTTTGGGCAGTTCGTGCCCGCCGAAGACTGGCAGCGCGTGTCGCTGACCGTGAAGTCCTGGCACGGCCAGGAGCGGAGCGGGAAGGTGACGATTGCCGACCTGGAAAAGACGCAACTGATCAACGCGGAGGTCGAGGGCGAAGATGATTTCCTGCTGGTGATGGCGCGACGGGCGATGACCGAGAAGGACGTGGACAAGCTGCTGCGCAAGGGCGCGAAGGCAGTGGACCCGCGCGTCGTGCTGTGGGCGCCAGCCGAGATTAGCGATGCGGAGCGGACCACGGTGGCCACGGTGGCGGCGCATTTGCTGGTGGCGGATGAACACCGGGACTCGCCCTTCGCCAAGACGGCCGAACGGGAGTTCCGCAAAGACGGGCCGCGGGCCTTCGAGGTGATTGTGGGCGTGTATGCGCGCGGGGTCGCGAAGACAAGCCGGACCTCCATGGATGTATCCACGGTGGGCGGCGTCGAGGGGGCTTTGACGCGCATGGCATCGGGGGCGATGGAAACCTGCTACCAGGCGCGGGAGATTGATTTCGGCAACCGGAAGTTCGACGGGACCGCCGCCGTGAAGCTCATCAACGGGCTGGTGAAGCTGGACCAGTCCGTCAGCGAGGGCGATCAGCTTTGGAGCGCGGTGGAGAATTTCGCCGCGCCGCTGGGGCTTGCGCGGCCAGAAGCGCCGAAGCGGCTGGACCCGGAAGGGTGCAAGTTCTTCAAGCAAATCCGCGACAAAATTCTGCAACATGGGCAGACCGGGCTGGAAGTGCGCACGGTGTATAACTGGTTCACCGGGTATCGCCCTGAAGACGGTGCGGAGTCGGCGGGCCTGACCCGGCGGATGGTGGACATCTACCTGCTCTGTCTGGCGCGCAAAGGCGCCGTGCGGATTAGCCAGAAGCGCGGCGGCTGGATTGACCGCAACAACATTGCCGACATTGACTTCAAGCCGGACACGCTCCGCGGTTTAGAGCGGGTGGATTTACCCCGGCCGCTGGACAACTGGACGATCTTCTATTCTTACCTGGAAGTGCTGTTGTCCCGGCGCGAGGACAGCCTGGGGCCTGTGCCGGAAGGCAGCTTGGGGCCGGCGTTTGACCGTGCGAAAGCGGATGAAAGCCTGCGGTCGCTGTGGGCGGACTATTGGCTGGAGGCGACGGAGATCAACCGGATTGACAAGGATCTGAGCAGCTTCTTCCGCGAGCTCGGGAAGAAGAACACCTTCGACGAACTGCTGCTTTACTGGCTGACCTACGCGCAGGAGCCCCGTCCGGCGGCCTATGAAGACCAAGAAGTGTATCTCGCTTCCTGCCGGGCCGTGCTCAAGGTGGCGGGGGTGGAGGAGCCTGACAGCCTCACCCCCGAGCATCTGGCGACGTTCAAGAAGAACTTCAAAGGGCTGGCGGAGTTGCGCACCAGCTTCGGCAAGACAAGCGGCGTGCTTTTGCGCGCGGCGAAACTGGGCAGCGCACCCGTGCCCGATGAACAGATCTGCAAAGAGATTTGGAAAGCGCAGCAGCAAGTGCTGGCGGAACTGGAAACGGCCGACGAACTCATCCTCAACCCGGACACCGTTAAGACGCGGTTAGAGCCTCGGCTTGAAAACCTGGAAGGCTGCTATGTGCCGGCCTACGTGGACGCCCTGCTGGAACTCGACACGGTCCAGGGAGAGTTGGAAGACGCCGCGGCTTGCGCGGCAGGTTCGAAGGAACTGGCCGCGCTGAACGATTTCGCCAGTGAGTTAGCCGAGGCGCAAAAATGCGTCGAGCGATTCAGTGGCGAAGTGGCGGGCATACCGAAGCGGTTGCGGCCCTCGCCGGAGGACCGCGACAAGGCGGAAGCCGAAGTGAAACACGAAGCCATGGTGAAGGGGCACGACAAATCGCCATTGTCTCTGGCGACCCTGCTGGCGGCGAAGAGCGTGTGTCAGGAGTGCGTAGAAACGGTGCCCGGCGCCGGAGCGCGGGCGCTGCTGGGATTTGCCACCTTCCTGCGGTCGCCCGGTGTGGTGGCCGCCTTGGGAAAAGTGCCCAAGCCATCAGCAGGCATCACGACTATTCTCAAAGCCAAGAGCGAGGAAGAACTGGCGGGGTCCCTGGCCAGCATGGCTGGCAAAGAACGACAGGCGCTGGCAAAGCAGTTGAAGGCGGCGCTTGGAAACAAAGCACAGAAAACCGTGCGGTTGTCCGAGTTCTCCCCCAAAACCACAACGCTCTTTGAACCCGCCGAAATTGACGATGTCGTCGGCGACTTCAAGAAATTTGTGGAAAGGCAATGGGAGGAGGGGAGCTATTTGCGACTGGAGAAATAAACGGGCACCGCTGCGTTTGGCTTGCTTACAACAGGAAATGAGAAAAGATAGCGGCAAAGCGGAAACATCCGCATCAGATTGAAAACGAGTCAAACAGGCAAATGGTTGTTTGCTGGCGTCCCGGTTAAAGCTGCTCCAGCACGCTGGAAGCAGCCTTGTGCCAGCACGGAGTGCTCGCTGCACCAGTTGTCCCCGTATATTGGCAAAATTAAGAGCAGCATCGCCGGGGAGTTGGTTGATCAGTTCTCAAAGCCAGGTGACCTGGTCGTGGACCCTTTCGCTGGCGCAGGCACGATTCCTCTTGAAGCCGCGCTTCGCGGCCGGAGAGCCTTCGGCGCGGACATTAGTCCATACGCGTGCATCCTCTCGAGAGCAAAACTCGGGGCGCCGACTTCCATGGAGTCCGCCTTGCGCTTAGCCGCGCAAGCCTTGGACGAAGCTGCCCAACTTCCCAAGCCCGATCTCCGCGACGTCCCCCTTTGGGTCCGGCGGTTTTACCATCCAAAAACACTTCGAGAAGCTTTGACCTTCGCCTCGATTTGTCGCCGGCCGGGCAACGAGTTCCTCATGGCTTGTTTTCTGGGCATTCTGCATCACCAACGCCCCGGCTTCTTGTCCTACCCCAGCAGCCATTTGGTGCCATACCTGCGCAACCGCAAATATCCGCGGCACAAATTCCCGGAGCTTTATGCATACCGTGAGCTAAAGCCCCGCCTGCTTGCAAAGATCAAACGGAGCTACAGGCGCTTCGAGTGTCCTCGGATATCACTCCCCTTCGATTTTAGGCAAACCTCAGTCCAGAACCTCGACCTGCCCCCTCGTTTTGGTGCTTTAATCACCAGCCCTCCTTACATGAACGCCTTGGACTACGGCCGAGATAATCGCCTGCGTCTATGGTTCATCGACGGACACCCTATAGACGAGGTTGACAACGACGTAACGCGCCGACGGCAGGCATTCCTGGAAGCCATAATTAGCCTGGCATCGAAAGCCGGACTTAGGCTGACTCCACAAGGCTACTGTGTTTTTGTGGTCGGGGAGGAGTTCAAGCGCAGTTTCGATGCCCACCCCTCTGAAACCGTTGTTCGCATTATGCGTGAGCGAGCCCCATCGTTACGCCTGAAGGGTGTGCTTACGGATGAGATTCCCGATGTGCGCCGGACCCGACGCGAGTGCAAAGGGGTCAAGAGTGAACACGTACTTGTTTTCCAAAGGAACTGAGGTGCACGCGATTCTTCCGGACAAGAACTGGTTTGTGGGCAAGCCACTTCCCGCAAGGCCTGACCTCGTCATTGTCGAACATGTAGGCAGTGGCAATGACGCCCACGTTTTCCGCGCCCACTCGACTGAGCTGCAGCGTGACTTTGCCTGCAAGATTATCCCTCGCGCGAACCTGGTGGGTGCTTCCGAGATCCATCCCCACTGGCGCATTGAGGTTGAAAAGGCCAACAGGTTGCAGAGCGAAGTAGTCGTCCGATTCGTTGACCTGAAGGAATGGATCGATGCGGCAAGCCACATCGACTGCGTCGTCCTCATTTCTGACTTCGTTTCTGGCCAGAACTTGCGCGACTTCATAGCCAAGAACCTCCGAGGCATCACGGTCCCGTTTGTAATCCAGTTTCTGGAGACGACTCTGGAGCTCTTTCATGAGATGGCTGGGTTTAAGATGATGCACGGCGACTTCCATTCTGGGAACGTCTTGGTGGAGGACCGTTCGTATGCCCTGCGTGGGCCACCCTACGCTTTTCGGGTGACCGATTTCGGCGTCGCAAGCGCGACCAGTGACGCCCGCTTCAAGGATGATTATTTGCAACTGGCGATCGTTCTCAAGCAACTCCTGGAGCAGGTGACCTACCCAGACGCCTCGGCCAGGGACAAATTCATTTTTAATGCCCTCAACGACCAGTTTCTAGCTCGTCACCTGGTCGAAAACAATCCCACTTTGGACCCGCTTGCCAAGAACCCGCGTGGCTTGTTTGCGCGTCTTCGGGAGTTGGACGGTGAGTTTGAAAGGGCGGGAGGCGACGAGTCAGCACAACTTCGAACTCCGTTCGATTTTCTGAGCTGCGAGCAAATCGGCGACGCTCCCAGCTTGCTCCGAGCGCTGTATTCGGAGTTGTTCCTGGGACTTCGAGAAGTTGAGAGCCAAAGCAATGTCGTCGTAACGGGGCCGCGCGGATGTGGCAAGAGCACGGTCTTCAAAAGCCTCAGCCTGCGTCATAGATTGCGGGTGAACGAAGCCCAGCCAGACAGGATCGACTATATCGGAGTGTATTACCGCTGCGATGACCTGTATTTCGCGTTTCCTCGCTATAAACTTCCCCAACGGGGAGAAGCCTTCGACCTGCCTGTTCACTTTATCACCGCCACGCTTCTGAGCGAGACGCTGGAATCCTTGGAGCGCTGGGCTAGCATGAATTTCCCTGATCAGCTTGGAAGAGGGGAGGCCCGTGCTGCGCAGAAGCTTTGGGAGGTCTTGCGCCTTGAACGCCCCAAAGAGCCTGGAATCGAGACGTTCCGGGCCTTAGCTGCTGAACTCCACAAACAACGGAAGAAGGCCGCCGAGAGGCAGCGTTTCGCCAATGATCCTAAACGTCCACTTGGTGAGTGTTTCGGCGTCGACGTTCTGCAAAGGGCATGCACTGCGTTGACGGAAACCTTCTCCTTCTTGCGGCACCGTCCATTTCACTTCTTCATCGATGATTATTCGTCGCCGAAGGTGACGAAGGCGCTTCAGGAGAATCTAAACCGCATTTTCATGCAGCGGACTCCAATTTGCTTTTTCAAGCTCTCAACTGAGAGCCCCGTCTCCTTCAGCAAAAGCGACCTTGATGACAAGATTTATGTTGAGAACAGGGAGTTCATTCTGCACAACCTGGGATTAGTCTATCTCCACGCAGAGGCTGCACGGAAGCTCGACTTTGTCGATGACGTGTTCCGACGTCGATTGTCGGCTCCGGCGAAAGAGTTTCCCGTCAAGGAACTTAGGGAGTTACTCGGTAGCTGCCCAGAAGAAAACTTCAACGAAGATGCTCGCAAGCTCAGGGAGGGGAGGAAGCTCGAATTCTGGGGAAGGGAAGCTCTGTGCAGGCTTTGTAGTGGAGACATTCACTACCTTATCAGCGTGGTGCGTGACATGGTTGCCCTAGCAGGCGGTCCCGAAGCGATAGCAAGCAGAAATGAGACTCCTCGCGTGACAGCCCACTGCCAAAACAAGGCTATCCGGGAAGCGGCTGGCGTGTTTTTGAAAAACCTCCGGAGTATTCCAAAACACGGAGACCAACTCGCCGCGATAGTGACGGCGTTTGGCAATGTGGCTCATTCCTATTTGAAGCACCGCAACTGCAAGAACGTGACCGGTAACCCCCCGTGGCAGGCTACCAGAATCGAGCCTTACGAGCCGCTGGTGCTCAGCGAGGGGGCACGGCGGCTTTACGATGAGCTCTTGCGTTACTCCGTATTTATCGAGGATGTCCGAGGCAAGAGTCGTCGCGGCAAAGTAGTTCCGCGGCTTTATTTGCGACGCTTTCTGATCCCACATTTCAATCTGACGTTTAGTATGCGCGACCCGCTGGAACTGGAGCCTGCGGAAATCGAGGAACTGCTGCTCGCGCCAGCCGAGTTCGAAGATCGAATGAGACTCCGCTGCTCAGAGCCCGATAAGCAATCAACCAGTGGAGGTGACACCCCGGAGACCCAGGGAGGGCGAGCAGACCGCCAAGGTGACCTGCCTCTGGGGCTCGAAGATCCTGGAGGTTAAATGCAACGTGTCGAGCGATTAGACGAACGCCTGGCCTCACTGCCAAAACCGCTTCTCCAGCAGAGTAGGGAATTCCGCCTGGCTGCTGATGACTGTCTCGTAGTGTGCGCTGGCTTCGAAGACCGCGCAATAGGTGTGCTCAAGAACGCTATTGCCGCTGGAGGAGTCTTTACCGCCGTCATAATTGACTACCGTCCCATCGTTCCAGAGAACCGGCTGGCTGAAATGCGTAATGTGTGCCAGAAGGCCGGGCTCAGAGCCATCGAGGTGATATACGATAGAGAGAATCCTGCCGATTTTGGCACGATACTGAATGAAAAGATTAGCGGTATGGCGGGACGCGTCTTCCTTGATGTTTCTGCAATGTCTCGGCTTTTGATCGTCCAGAGTTTGGTCGCGTTGGGGCGGCGCGCTTGTGGTTTCGCGGGATGCGTAGTGGCGTACGCCGAAGCCACCATCTATCCGCCAACTCAGGAAGAGGTAGAATTAGCGCTACGGCATAGCGCAGAAGATCCACTCTATTCAATTTTGCTTCTTTCATCCGGCATCTTCGATGTCACCGTGGTTCCGGAGCTTTCATCTACGGCTGTAGCCGGAGACCAGACGCGACTTGTTGCGTTCCCAACGTTCAGCACGGATCAACTGACCGCGCTGCGTAGCGAGTTGGCCCCTTCGCGTGTGACTTGCATTCACGGGGTTCCACCGAAACCAGAGAACCAGTGGCGCACAGCGGCCATCGCGCGGATAAATCAGCTCGGGTTAGCTCCGCCGGACAACGTGTTGGCGAGCACACTCGATTACAGGGAAACCTTTGATTGCCTCGTGGAACTCTACAATGCACACTCGGAGCGGGAGCGCATCCTGGTTTCTCCGACTGGTAGCAAAATGCAGTCGGTAGCGGTCGGCCTGTTCCGGACGTTCATCGACGATGTGCAGATCGTTTACCCGACGCCGAAGGAGTTTCGCTCACCGCAAAACTATACGAGGGGAGTTGGCCAGCTCTACTCGTTAGATCTTGGTGCTATATCTGCCGAGCTATGAACAAGGAAGGCGTGGTCTCCGGCAAATCGGTATATCATGTCGCCCACCCCGGGCGGCTTGGCGTTCTGACCGGTCGGACGCTGGAAGCCATGTTTCTCATGGCCGAAGTCCATTGGGGAGGCCAAGCCGAATTCGTGGACATCACACAACTCGCCGTCTTTGACCCCACCGCTCCCTGCGACATGGACTCGAACGTCCGGAAGGGCACTTACGGCACTATTGAGGACTTCCGACGCCGCATCACCTACGAGAAGCTCCGCGGGTTGCTCACGGATGTGTTCTACTCCATGAAGGCGTCCGAAATAGATTTTTACCCCCATCAATTCAAACCTGTCCTTCGGTTCATCGAATCCCCCACGAGCCGCCTGCTCATCGCTGACGAGGTTGGGCTCGGGAAAACCATCGAGTCTGGTCTCATTTGGACGGAATGGCAGGCACGACAGAAGGCCCGCCGACTGCTGGTCGTATGCGATCCAACCATCTGCCCGAAGTGGATTCGCGAACTTCAGGAGCGCTTTCAGCTGCCCGCCGAATTTGCCGATCCTCCCAGGCTTGCTGAACTCTTGGACCGCTTCGACCGCCATGGCCCCGGCGTGAGTTTCGTCGCCATTACCTCATACCACGCGCTACGCCCGTTCCGGAGCGAGCAAGCCATACTGGGCGAACTTCGCGAGGCCCCAGACAGCATCCCCGACGCGCAAATCCGCAGACTACCACCCCGGGTTCGCCTCCTTTGGCGGCTCGAAAACTGGGCCACTCCCGACCACTTCTTCGACATGGTAGTCTTCGACGAGGCAACCGCCATGAAGAACACGGCGTCCGCCTCGTATATTATGGGCGAGGTCCTCTCTGCGGCTTCAGGCGCCACCGTGTGCCTTTCCGCCACTCCGATTCACAACCAGAGTCGTGACCTCTATGCCCTGCTGCGACTTATTGACCCCGAGGTCTTCCGCGACCAGTTCGTCTTTGAGCAACTCCGTGAGCAGAACTTCCCAATTGTCCGCCTTCACAACCTGCTCAGCCGACCTGACTGGAGCCTCGAGGAAGCGCGCCCCCTCATTAGCGACCTCCCTGCGTCCCCCCAGCGCCAGCGCCTCCAAGACGCCCTCGCCGCCTTCACAGGTGCCCCCAGGCAACGGGTCGAACTCCGGCACACCGTGGAGCGCCTGAACCTGCTTGCCGGCTTTATCAACCGTACCCGCAAGCGCGACATCATCGCCAATCGGGTCATCCGGCAGCCTGTCACCCTCCCTGTCGAGCTTGTTCCTGAGGAAGCTACGTTCTACCAGGCCGTCCTCACGCTGGTCCGGAACGAGGTGTGCCGCCGCGGTGACCAAGTGACCAGCTTTCACCTCATCCACCCCGCTCTCCGGATGGCGAGCTGCATGCCCGTCATCGCGCAGGAAGTTCGCGCCGGCAAGTGGGGCGGCTTCGAGGAGATGGAAGCCCTCGCCGAGGATCTAGACTTCGACATCACCCTGGGAAGTCTTGACGAAAGGCCTCCCGCGGCAGAACTCACACGCCTTGCCAGCTTCGACTTCGAGCAACACGATTCCAAATACAAGGC
>Ga0187864_10003056_pt1 | contig 13954 bp, 15 predicted proteins | sample June2016WEW_11_4_FD_132985 | JGI IMG/M metagenome (GOLD analysis project Ga0187864, IMG submission 132985) | Peatland microbial communities from SPRUCE experiment site at the Marcell Experimental Forest, Minnesota, USA - June2016WEW_11_40 | ecosystem: Environmental > Terrestrial > Soil >... | reverse complement strand
TTCAGGATCAGCCGCCGGGCTTCCTGCACGCCCACGTCAGGCTTGGCTTGGTCGTCCACCTGGATGAGCTCCAGCTTGCGTCCGAGCAAGCCTCCGGAAGCGTTGATCTCGTCGATGGCCAATTGCGCGCCCTGCCTTCCCGATTTTCCATAGGCGCCGAAGCTGCCGCTCAGGGCATTGAGCGCACCAATCTTGATGGGCGGCGGTTGCGCCAGGGCCAATTGCGCAGCTACCACCAATAACAACATGAGTCCGAAATAGCGGTTGAATGTCCGGTTCATAGGTCTGCCTCCCTTTATCGCTCCCGAAGTTCGGGCGACCATTAAGGGATGGGGGAGCGATTTCACCCGCCATCCTACGGCAGCAGCTTTCGTAATGCAACCGCCGCGGCGCATATCCTAATCACTCGCAAATTGGACCAAGACGGTTTCTGCGGAAGGCCTTGCGGCGCAAAAAACCACTTAGTAACAAAACCCTCTAACAGGCCTTCGACTCTTTAACGTATAGGAAAAACAAAAATCCATTTCGAAAGTACGCGGAGATGCTGGGGGCGTTTCAGTATCTGTCGGAATGGCCGTCAGGCCAGCCTTGAGAGGTCCTCAGGAGGTGCATAGCGACGGGCGTCCTAGCCAACCGTTCACTCGTAGCGCAACGCCTCGACAGGATTTAGTCGCGAGGCTTTTATCGCAGGATAAATCCCAAAGAATAGCCCGACGCTCATCGAAGCGGTTACAGCAGCGATGACCGACCATAGCGGTACCGCCGAAGGCAAACTTGGCAATAGCTTATTGATCAAGAAGCTGATCCCCATTCCCAGTGACACACCGATGATTCCACCAGCGCCCGTCAGGGTGATGGCTTCTGTGAGGAACTGGCGGACGATATCCCGGCGTCGGGCGCCGATAGCCTTGCGCACTCCGATTTCACGCGTGCGTTCCGTGACCGACATGAGCATGATGTTCATCACGCCAACTCCACCGATAAGGAGCCCGATGGAACTGATTACGACCACCGCAATGGCAATCGCTCCCGTGATCTGACGGAATTGACGCGCAAGCTCCTCGGAACTGGAAATCGCGAAATCATTCGGCTTAGCGGCCGCAACATGTCTCCGCCGCCGCAGCAGGCCGATGATTTCGTCCTCCGCCTGGGCCTTTCTACCCGGAGACGCTTGTGCGCCAATGAAGTGTTCGTCGTCCTGCGGATTATGTTTGCGGTACGCCCAGTACGGCACGACCACAACTTTGTCCGCCGATTCATCTTTAAACAACTGGCCTTTACGCTTCTCCAGCACGCCCACGACCCGGTAGAACGCGCCTCCGATCTCGATCGGCTTGTCCAGCGGGTCTTCCGCGTGGAACAGTCCCTCAGCCAGGTCGTGACCGATTACCGCGACATCCATGTGATGCAGGTTTTCCGCTTCGGTAAAGAACCGGCCTTTCTCAGGGTTCGCGTTGTAGACCCATTCGTAGGACGGAATGGTCCCGGTAAATTGAATCCCGTAGACCTCGTTCCGTTTATATCGCGCGGGCACCACGGTGAAGGGCTTGCCCGGTTCCACCCGGGGGGAGATCTCCACCGTTACATCCTTCACGTCGGGGCACTCATCCCGAATCGCCATGGTGTCTTCGTAGGTCAGCGTCTTGCGGGTGCGTTCTTCCGCGGTGAGCGTGCCTCGAAAACCGAAGTCCCAGCGAAAAACGAAGAGCGTATCGGTGCCATATTGATCGAGAAAGCCGCGAATATCCCGGTCCAAACCCACCATGATGGAGGCTACGGCCACCATGGCCATGATCCCGATGACCACGCCCAGGACAGTCAACAGCGACCTCGCCTTGTGCTGGCGAAGAGAGTCAAACGCCATGCGCGTGCTTTCGCTGATTTCAATCCGCACGGTCGAAACCTCTTAACAAATCCGCGCCTCTAAGTCTCAAAACGCAGAGCCTCGATGGGATCCAGTTTGGAAGCCCGGTGTGCCGGGTACAACCCAAAGAACAATCCCACGATCGTCGATATCGCAAGCGACAAAATCACCGCGCCGATTGGCACTTGGGATGGCACAGGCGTGAGCACTCTCACCAGCGTGGAGAGAAGATAGGCAATGGCAATGCCGATCGCGCCTCCCACGGCTGCCATCACCGCGGATTCCACCAGGAACTGCATCAGGATGTCGCGTCTTCGCGCTCCCAGCGATTTGCGCACGCCAATCTCGCGGGTACGCTCCGTCACACTGGCCAGCATCACATTCATGATCACCACCCCGCCGATGACCAGGAACACCGAAACCACTCCGACCATGGTCGCGGCGATGGCGCCCGTCAGGTTCTTCCATAAGCCCATAATTGTGTCTGACGCCAGAATGCCAAAATTGTCATCCGATAGGGGATCGAGATGGTGGCGGCCGCGCATCATGGTGCGGGCTTCATCCTCGGTCTCCTGCATCCACTGCGGGCCGCGCGCCTGGATGTTGATGGCCAGATCCAGTCCCTGCCCGTGTTCGCCATACCGTTTCAAGAACGTCCGGATCGGGATGTAGACAAAATTGTCCTGGGATTGCCCGAAGACGGTTCCAATCGGCTTGGCTACGCCCACCACCAGGAAGCCGCGGCCATCGACGTAAATCGTCTTGCCGATGGGATCGACCGTGGGAAACAGCTTTCCGGCGATTTGTTGTCCGATAAAGGCGACCTCCCCTCTGCCTTCATTGTCCGCATCCGTTATGTAGCGGCCGGTTTCGACTTCCTCCACATCCATATCGGCGATGTTGGCCGTCACCCCGCGGATATTAATGTCGTCCAACGCTTGTGTTCCCAGGCGGACCTTGCCGTCAGTTCGCGTCTCCAGGCCAACGGCGCGAGGCAGCCTCATGCCATCACGCAGAGCCTCGAAGTCTTCCCACGTGATATACCGGTTGCGACGCATCGCTTTGAGCAAGTCCTGCTGATTGGTGATGATGGGGAAGCGAATTACGAGAAAGACATTGGACCCGAGATTGGCAACGCGATGCTCAATGTAAAGGTTGGCCCCAGTGATAATCGACACGACAAGGATGAGCACCGACACCGACAAAGTAACGCCCAGCAGCGTCAGTGCAGAACGCAGCTTGTGTGCACGTAATGCTGACAGAGCCTCGAACGCCGGGTCGCGGAACACGGTGCCGTGACGCCTGAGTTGTTCTCCGACACGCGAGGCGGCAAACTTCTGGACGCTCCTCCGCGGAACCGCCTCTTTCGCCGTTGTCGAGTCTGTGCGGGCCACACTGTAATCGTATACGACGCTTGGCCGGAAATGGTTCCACGCCGATGCCCGAATTGACTCGTCAAGGGAGGCGGACCGTGACGCTCCCAATTCGCAAGGTCAGAGGTTAGAGGTCAGATTGCAGAGGGAGAGACCACACGGGGTTCGAGGAGGATTGCGTTACACTCCAAACCAGGTGGGGACCGTACTAAGGGGCGGTCAGGGGCATTTTGACTCTCCGGCTGGTGCGCGATGCTGAATATTAAGAAGATTCTTCTGCCGGTTGACTTCCCGAACGCCTCGCTGCGCGTGGTTCATCAGGCTGCGACATTGGCCCGCCATTTCCATTCTGAGATTGTGATGCTGCACGTCGTGACCGCGCGGAGCCATGCCGCCGGCGTGCCGGAGGACGGCCCCGAGCTCGCCAAGTGGGATATGCTCGCCGAGATGGTTAGAGGGGCGCGGAAAAACCTGGACCAGTCTCTCGAGCCTGAGCTTGAAGGCCTTGCCATCCGGTGTGTGCTGGCGAAAGGCGACCCGGCCCAGGCAATTGTGCAGACGGCTGAGGTGGAAAAGGCCGACCTGATCATGATGCCGTCCCATGGCTTCACGTTCAACCGGTTTCTGCTGGGCTCTGTGACAGTGAAAGTACTACACGGGACCGAGTGCCCGGTTTGGACCGGAGGCCATGTGGAAGAATCGCCAGTGCATGAGTTTGCGATCCGCAACATCCTGTGCGCGGTCGATTTCGGCCCCCGCAGTCACAAAACTGTATCGTGGGCCGCGCAAATGGCCGCCGAATTCGGTGCCCACCTTACACTCGCCCACGTCACTCCCTCGGTGGAGCTGTGGGGACCCGGCGGCAGTTACGTCGTTCCGGAGTGGAAAGAGTCGCTCGTCGGCGACGCTTCTCAGCATCTGGCAGACCTTCAGCAAGACATGAGCATCAAGGCGGACGTATTCATCGGCAGTGGTGACGTGCCTAAGGTGCTGAGCCTGGCTGCGACGCAGACGAAGGCGGATTTGCTGGTTACCGTGTGCTACCCCTATGGTGGCAACCTGCGGATCCACGGCTACGCAATCATTTGCGCGGTGCCGATTCCAGTTCTGAGCGTGTGAGGACCCCGACTCGTTGCGAGCCTAACCCCGGTTTATCGGCAACCGACCGGATTATGGAAGGGTTGCCCGTCAACCGGAAGGAATGCGGAGCACGATAAAATGTTCTATCGTGAGTCGCGCGATGCTCACATCTTTATTGGCGAGCTATGACTCGCAACACACCGCCACTGTCCGTCCGGCATCTTCACCCAGGTATCGGTCCAGCGCTCATGAGCATCGAGAGGCTTTCCCGACGCATCGGTGCCCTTGGCTTTGAAGCTTCCCGTCGCGATGGCCGTATTACCGAATACCGTTACTTTCACATCGGCGTAATCAACGCTGTCATATTTAGTCGCTTTTGCTGTTGCCAGCGACTCGGCCTTGCCGGTGACCTTCCCATCACTCCCCGTCATTATGAACTTGTCGGACAGCAGCGGAGCCACCAGGTCAGGATTATTTGTTTTTTGGGACTGAAGCCATTGTTGTTCCAGCGCTGCGACAGCTTTCTCGGTCCCGCCGCCGGCCTTCTTGTCTTGCGACCATGCTAGGCTCCCCACTAAAAGCAACCCAACTAAACACGACATCCAGGTTTTCTTCATAGACATCTCCCTATTGGTTGAGATTTTCGACGAATGACTGTAAGCTCCTGCGTCCGCGCTTGTCAAAGGAGGGCTCGGCTAGGTAGTTGGCCGTTTTGAATTTCTGTCGGAATTCTCCCCTTGAGAGACCCATGTACTTCTGATTTTTTCGGTTTTGGTATTCCAGGTGTAGTATCAAAACGCTGCGTTGGGCGGGCTTTCTGTAGGATTTGGTTGCCAGACGTGGTACCGCCCTATTCCCCATGGGGCTCGCCCGACGCGCCTTCTTTGCCTGCTGGATTCGTGGCTATCGCATGCCACGTACCCGCACACACCCATTAGCCCACTACTGAATTTCTTGGGTGTTGGGGCTAGCCCGCCTTATCGCAGCCAATTGAACTCTGAGGGTGCCCAAGCTCTGCCTGGATGGGCACCCTTCACAGTTTGGGAGGGACGCGGCCGGGCCGTCCGCCCCTTGTCGCTAGACGCGGAAACGTGCGCCGACCGAAAGGACCGGGCACGTCGCCTCGCAGGCTACCTGATACGCGATGCCTGCGCCCAGGTGTTTGGTGAAGGCCGCCGACCGTTTCACGCCCAGCACGATCATGTCGACCGACTGCGCAGCGATTGCCACGATCATCTCCGCCGGAGAACCAAATTGCACCATGTACTCGGGCTCATGCCAAAGCTCGGTTCCGTAGGGAACCAGGTCGCGGAGTTGCTTCTCCGTGGAAGCAGTCACCTCGCTCGGATCAACCACGGGCATAGCTCCGGGTTCTGGCTCCGGCAGCACGACCCCAGGTTCGGGCGCCACATGCAGGAGGGTCAGGCGAGCCCGATTTTCTTCTGCCAAGGATATGGCGTAGGGCAAACCGTGCACCGACTCTGGCCCGAAGTCGGTGGCATACAGAATGTGCCGCAGTTTGCCATCGATCTCCCAGCGGGTAGCATGTGGACCCACCGTGAGCACGGGGCACTCGGCATTGCGAAAGACCTCTTCTGCCACCGAGCCCATCAGCACTTTCCCGAGCCCCTTGTGGCCGTGGGTGCCAATGACGATGAGGTCAATCTCATGCTTCCAGACCAATTCGTGGAGCACTATCTCAACTTCGCCCTCCTCGATCAGTTCCTTGTGTCGAACGCCCTTGAACGACTGGGAGCCCACCAGGGCAGTCAGTTGTTGTTTGGCCAAAAACCTGATTTGCTCCGGATCGGGCGGCACCGTTTCGACAAACGGCACACGCGGCAGCACGTTCACCACGTACACCTCAGCATCGTAGCGGTGAGCCAGGTTGAGGGTATAGGACAGAGCTAATTGCGCGGATGGAGTGAAGTCCGTGGCGAACAGGATCTTTTGCAGTTTAACGCGGGTTGGAGCACTTACAGTTGGCATGACAACCTCCTTCTGAAGCCGGAGGCACAGTGCCGGCAAGAATTCTGTCAGACGCCGCAGTCTCCGGCCTCGATGTTGCCTGCAAGCAGCCGGAGTGTGGATACTCCTTCCGCCTGCGGTCGGGAAGAAACATCACGTGACACCTCGATATGACTGCGGAGGGTCACTCGGCCAGTTCCTCTTCCAGTTCCTGCGTGATCGCGGAATTGAATTCCGACACTGGCGTGTGGGGCGTGACATACTCCGCTTCGCAGGCTGTGCAGCGCACGCCCGTGTCGAAGATTTTCCAGGTTTGGTTGCCGCAGCTGCAGGTATATAGATCAGCCATAAAATACCTCCTCCAAAAATGTGACGCCCTTCACCACCATCAGAGCCGACCATCGACACGTGAGCCTGCTAGGCTGCCTCCAGGAGCACGGGGATGCGCTTCCATTCTGCTGACGGTGGGCGACGGGCAAACGGTTGGGGATCTTGAGCGCCATACCTCTCCTTTTGAGGTGGAACTCACGATAGGCTGATGGGGGGCCACAGGACATCGCGGCCAATGCAGGAGTGTCTTTTCGCGGCTGCAGTGTTCAGGGGGACAGTGTCTTCTCGCTGCCCGCTCGATAGAAATTATACTCATTTCGAGTTTCGATGCGGTGATACAGGTCACTATCCCGTGTGAGAATCTGAGATCGCGTGGAGGGACAACCATTGCCACGGTCGCCGCGACGAGGCGAGAGTTGTTTGGCGGAAGTTACATTTAAGCGGATGAACCCCATTAGGAGGACGCGCGACGAATGAAACAGTTATCGCAGCACCGAATCGGATCGGGCCTGCTCCTGCTCCGTTTGCTGGTCGGCTGGGTCTTTCTCTCAGAAGGCATCCAGAAGTTCCTTTTTCCTGCCGCGCTTGGTGCAGGGCGTTTTGAGAAGATAGGCATTCCCGTTCCGCATTTCATGGCGCCGCTCGTGGGATGCATAGAAATAGTGTGCGGCGCCTTGCTAATCCTTGGCCTCTACACTCTCTTTGCCGTCTGGCCTTTGCTTGCCGTTATTCTGGTTGCGATCGCGACAACCAAGGGCCCATTGCTCCTCAAGCAGGGTTTTTGGGCCGCTATGCACGAGGGACGAACGGACTTTTGCATGATTGTGGGGCTCCTTGCGATTGCCCTTCTCGGGGCGGGCCCCTTCTCTGTGGATAGGCGGCGGCATGGGGAGTGAAGTTGCGGCTCAAGACGGGAGTTGCAGAGATCATCGAGCGAGACTTGAACCGTAACCCGGGCGAGGTGTCTCTGCCTCCCGGGGATGAGCAATCTAGCTCAGACGAGTGTTGCTTGGAGTGCTAGCGTGTTAGATGTGCTTCCAGCCCAATCGCCGGGGAGCCGGAAAGTGGCTTGCCGCTTTGCAGGACCGAGTTATGGTGAAACGAATTGCACCCATCCGGGTCATTTCCTTTTGTCTGTTGGCCGCTTGCGGGGCGTTATGCCAGAGCGAAACTCCTTCGGCCGAGTTGCTTCACGGGAGCGGCTCAAACTCACCCGAAGGGCAGCGCCAGGAGTTGCATACGTGGAGATCGTTTCCTGACGCTCCGTCGGTACAGCCTCCGCCCCAAGCCGAGAAATTTCACACGTTCGTCAATGAAGCACGCTTTCCTTTCACATTTGGCGCGGTTGGCGTCAATGGGGGCGCAATCCGTGGAACAGAACTGGGACATGTCACTCCCGGATCGCAGCCCAGCTTAACCGCCCTCTATCGGCAGAACCTGCGTTATCACCCTTCGACCAGCAACAGCTTTATGGGCCGGGCCACTTACGCAGCTTCGCGCATTTTTGTCGCGCGGGACGGCTCCGGAAAGGGGAGGCTGAACACCTCGTATTTCCTCGGGGTGCTGACTTCGGTCGCTTCCGACACGGCTTACCGTCCATCTTGGGCGCGATCCACTTCGGCGACATTCAGCAATTTTGGTTCGACGATTGGCAGCGACGCGGGGATGAACGTCTATCACGAGTTTGGGCCTGGCATCCGGCAAATGCTGCAGGGCCACACACCGAAGTTCGTGTCTAGGATCGAAGCGCGCATCGCCCACGACCACACCGCGAGGTAAATCGTTTAAGGCGAGATTGGCCCTTAGCCTCGGTCTTGGCATCGGACTTTAATTTCGGAGTCGGCGAGACCCATGGATGTCTTCTCGGCGATGCGGGCGAGCGGAGTATACGATTTCAGCCAAAGTTTGGAGTCCAAATACAACGGAAGCAGAAAATTCATAAAACGCACGGCAGTGAAGAACGCAGCTGTGCTGCCGGCGTTTCGAGCGCGTAGCCCGTATCGACAAGCAGGTTGCCGAGGCTCGACTCGATGTCGCGAACCTGCGCCGGGGTGAACAAGCGCTTCCATCGGCCGATGGTGTTCGTTTCCTCCTCCTTGCCGTCGCCGCGAAAGGAGGAATTCGGGTGGTGCACCGCGCCCAGCGCGACCTGCTGAATGCGGTCATAGTCCAGATCGTGTTCAATGAACTGGCCAATGCGCGCCAGCGTAGGGATCGTCATGCTGTTGGGGCGGACAGGCTTGCCGCTTGGACGGCTGCCGGGCGATGTGCTGTATCGGGGCAAGAACACTACTTTCTATTTTCCGCTTGCGAGTTCCATCCTGCTTAGTGTCGTGCTTTCTATTGTTCTCTTCCTGATTGGGCGGATGAAACGGTAACCTCCTGCGAAAGAAATCGCATTCGGCGCAAACTCTGCCGATCTTCGCTCGGCTGGACAGCCGGGGCGGCTGTCCCTACGTGTCTCTCGGGTAAACTGACACTGCATGGAGATGGCGGACCAACTCGGGTTCCAGTTTCGTCCTCCGGAGCGGCGCATCTGGACGGTGCGGGCGCTGGTTTCGGCGGTGCGGTCGCACCTCGAGCGCGAGTATTCCGATTGCTGGGTGGAAGGCGAGATTTCTAATCTTCGCATTCCCGATTCCGGGCATTTGTATTTCACGCTTAAGGAAGAGAGCGCGCAGATTCGCGTGGTCATGTTCCGATCTTCCGCGAAGCTGCTGCGGTTTCGTCCGGAGAACGGATTGCACGTCACGGTTCGCGGGCGCATCACCGTGTATGAAGATCGCGGGGAGCTGCAAATCTCCGCTGAATTCATGGAGCCGAAGGGTGCGGGCGCTCTGCAATTGGCGTTCGAACAATTGAAGGCGCGATTGCAGGCGGAAGGATTGTTTGAGGCGTCGCGTAAAAAGCCGATCCCGCCGTTGCCGCAAAAAATTGGCATCATCACTTCACCGCAAGGGGCGGCGCTGCGGGACATCCTGAACATCCTGGCGCGCAGGCATCACTCGGCGAATGTGCTGATCTATCCGGCGCAGGTGCAGGGAGACGCAGCGCCGGGCGAGGTGATGGCTGGGCTTCGATACTTTCATCAAGAATCGGCTGGCAGCGGCGTGGTCGAGGTCATCATTATTGCTCGCGGCGGAGGCTCGGCCGAAGACCTGGCCGGATTCAATCATGAGGGGCTGGCGCGGGCGGTCGCGGATTCGAAGATTCCGGTGATTTCGGCGATTGGGCACGAGACGGATTTCACCATCGTGGATTTCGTCGCCGATCTGCGGGCGCCTACGCCGTCAGCGGCGGCGGAACTGGTGATCCGGTCGCGACAGGAGATCGAAGCGCAGGCGGAGGACTTGTACCGGCGGTTGGAGCACGCGTTGCGCTACCGCCTGCTGATGGCGCGTCAGGAACTGACCGAGCGGGCACAGCACGGAGCGTTTGCGCGCATGATGGACGGCATCCACCGGCGGCAGCAGAAGCTGGACGAACAGCGCTTCCGGCTGGAAAAAGCGGAGCGGCAACTTTTGGAGCGAAGTCATCGGCGCAGCGAAAATGTTGCCGCGGCCGTCCGGCACTATGATGCGCGACGCCGTCTGGCTGCGGTGCGGCAGCGGCTGGAGGCCCAGGTTGCGAACCTGGCCGCGGCCACGCACACGCGGTTGCTGGAGATCCGCGGCGCGCTGGATCGCCGGACCGCCAGCCTGGAGGCGCTTTCGCCGGTGGCGATTCTGAATCGCGGATATGCTTTGGTGTTCGATGCGAAAGGCCGGCTGGTGAAAGATGCGGCGCGACTCAAAGCTGGGGACGAGGTGTCGGCACGCCTGGCTCGGGGACGAGTTCGTGCCCGCGTGACCGCGACCGAGCGCGGCAAACCATAATCCGGCAAAACGGAAGTGGGCGGGGCTGGATTAGAATGAAGACCAATTCAAGTTCCGACGTGAGGCTGTCGTGACGCCGTCGCTGGTCTGGTCGCACATTTCGGTCATCTCGATCATCGATATCGTGCTGGTCGCGATCCTCATCTACCAGTTTCTGTCGCTGGTGCGGGGCACGCGGGCGGCGCCGATGCTGGTCGGGGTGGCTGCGCTTGGGCTGGCCTTTTATTTCGCGCGGCTGGGGGAATTGCGGACCCTGAACTGGCTGCTCAGCACACTGCTGCCGTATGTCGTTTTCGCGCTGATCGTCGTCTTCCAGTCGGAGATCCGGCACGCACTGGCTAACCTCGGAAGCCGGATTTCGCTGATGCGGGCTTCGCGTTCCGTGGCCGACGTTTACGACGACATTGTTTTGGCGGCCAATCTTTTTTCGCAGAATCAGACGGGCGCGCTGATTGTGATCGAGCGTGAGATTGGACTTCGCACCTACATCGAGAGCGGCGTGGCGCTCGATGCCCGGCTGTCCTACGACCTGCTGGCCACGATATTTCGTCCGAGCGCGCCGTTGCACGACGGCGCCGTGATTGTGCAGCGGGACCGCATTGCGGCCGCGGCTTGTTTCCTGCCGCTCTCGATGAACCCTGTGCTCTCGATCCAACTGGGGACGCGTCATCGCGCCGGGATCGGGATCACGGAAGAAACCGACGCCGTCGCCGTCATCATTTCGGAAGAGACGGGCACGATCAGCATGGCGGTGGCGGGAAGCATTGAGCGCGAGTTGACGGTGGAGCGTTTACGGGAAAGGTTGAGCGCTCTGCTGCGCCGCTACGCTCCCACGCCTACGCTGCCGAGTCCGGTGGAGGAAAGCTTTATCGAGGAGGAGCCGCCCAGTTCGCAGCTCTCCCGCAAGCAGGATGCCGGAAGGGACCACTGACCATGCCGGGCTTTGTGCAGCGCAGCTTTTTCCAGCGTACTTTCGGTCACAATATCGCGCTCAAGCTGGTTTCCCTGTTGCTTGCCATCGGCCTGTGGCTGGTGGTGGCGCGCGATCCCATCGCCGAGGTCGAGATAAGGGTTCCGATCGAGTTCCACAATCTTCCGGAGAATCTGGAGATCGATTCCGCCAGCTTCACCGAAGCGCAGATCCGGGTGCGAGGGCCCGAGCGTGTGATTCATCGCCTGCAGATTTCGGATGTGCGCGCGGAAATTGATTTGGCCAGCGTCCGTCCGGGGGAGAGAACTTTCGATTTGACTGCCCGGCATATTCATGTCCCGCAGGATCTGGAAGTCGTGCAGATCATACCGGGTCAGTTTCACCTCTCTTTCGATGATCGCGAGACCCGGGTCGTCGAGGTTCGACCGCGTGTGACCGGAAATTTTGCGAGCGGCATGAGGGTGGCGCAAGTGATCGCCAACCCGCCAAATGTCGTGATCACCGGACCTCGCCGCCGCGTCGAAGCGGTGGAGGCCGCCACCACGGATCCGGTAGAGGCTAGCGGAACCATGACGCGATATTCTTCTGTCACGCAGGCCTATGTCTCCGATCCTCTGATCCAGGTTGTCCACCCCACCCCCATTCGCGTGACGGTTATCATGGAACATTCGGGAGACGAGAAAAAGTGAGACAGTCGTTGGTCGCTGGTCGTTGGTCGTTCGCGAATTTTGAATGGACGACGCCATGCGACGACGAACGACTGGGGACAAACGACTGATTCATGACGCAAACCAGACAACTCTTCGGTACTGACGGGATTCGTGGTGTGGCGGAGGAGTTCCCGCTGACGCGCGACAGTGTCTATTGGATTGGGCGGGCGCTGGGGCACGATCTGGTGCGCATGAATGCCAAGGCGCGGGTGGTGATTGGGCAGGACACGCGCGTCTCCAGCCAATGGATTGCGGACCGATTTCTGCAAGGAATGGCGTCGGTGGGCGTGGAAACGCGCAGCGCGGGTGTGATCACCACGCCGGGCGTCGCCTTCCTGGCGCGCTCGCAGGGGTTCGATGCCGGGGTCGTGATTTCGGCATCGCACAATCCCTGGACCGATAACGGGATCAAGATTTTTTCCGGCGATGGCTACAAACTGCCAGACACGCGCGAACTGGCGATTGAAAAGGAGATTTTCGCGCTGCTGCAGGATTCGGACGCGGTGCCGGCGCCGGATTCCACTCCGGAAATTTCGAGCCTTCCCGGAGAGGAAAGCCTGCGCCAGGCTTACGTTCGCTGGCTCGCGGGCAGTGTGTCGACCGACTTGAGCCGACTGCGCGTGGCGGTTGATTGCGCCAATGGCGCGGCCGCGGCGGAAGCCCCGGAGTTATTCAGGGCGCTCAAGATCGACACGATCTTTCTGCACTCCGCGCCGAATGGAGAGAACATCAACGAGAATTGCGGCGCACTGCATCCGGAAATAGTGGCGCGCTATGTCTACGAGAGTTTTGTCGAAAATCAGGGACGCTTCGATGTGGGCGTTACCTTTGATGGTGATGCCGACCGCGCGCTTTTTTGCGATGCCAATGGGCGAGTGGTAAACGGGGACGCGGTTCTGCTGCTGGCGGCGCGTGACATGCAGGCGCGCGGCGCGCTCGCCAATGCCACCGTGGTGGCGACGACCATGTCGAATATGGGGTTGGAGTTGGCGCTCAAGCGATCTGGCATTCGGATGTTGCGTGCCAATGTCGGCGATAAGTATGTGCTCGAAGAAATGCAGCGCGTGGGAGCTACGCTCGGCGGCGAGCAGTCGGGCCACATACTGTTTCGCGATGGGGAGGCGACTACTGGCGACGGACTGCTCACCGCTCTCCGGGTGCTGGAGGTCATGGCCCGGACGGGCAAGCCGCTGGCGGATCTTGTGGGCGATCTGAAGGTATTTCCGCAGACGATCCGGAATGTGCGGGTGCGAAAAAAGATTGCCTTCGCGGAGATTCCGGCGGTGAAAACGGCGATTGCAGCGGCGGAGCGGGAACTGGACGGCAATGGCCGAGTGGTTGTGCGTTACTCCGGCACCGAAGCGCTGGCGCGGGTGATGATTGAAGCGGAGTCGAAGGAGCAGATGGATCGGGTTGCGGAAGCGATCGTCAGGGCGATTCGGTCGGCGCTGGGCGCGTAGAACAGGTTGTGTGGAAGCGGGGCTACGCCTCGCTTGGACGGGGCAAAGCCCCGTCCCCACACAAGAAATGCAATTTCCTCTTTCCCTCCCAAGTACGTCCCTTTGTACGGGCTAGTTATCTTGTGTACCCCGGCGAGTAAGTCGAGAATAAGAATCGGTTGAGAGTTAGCCGACTTAGAAGACGCTCATGAGAATTCTTATTGTGGAAGACGACGCGGCACTTTCCAGCTTCATCCGGAAGGGGCTGGAAGCGGAACATCATGCGGTGGATGTTGCCAACGAGGGCAACCAGGGCCGTTCGATGGCGATGGAGTTTGACTACGATCTGGTGGTGCTTGACCTGAACCTGCCGGGGGTTGACGG
>Ga0187864_10003055_pt1 | contig 13955 bp, 10 predicted proteins | sample June2016WEW_11_4_FD_132985 | JGI IMG/M metagenome (GOLD analysis project Ga0187864, IMG submission 132985) | Peatland microbial communities from SPRUCE experiment site at the Marcell Experimental Forest, Minnesota, USA - June2016WEW_11_40 | ecosystem: Environmental > Terrestrial > Soil >... | reverse complement strand
TGGGGCACTCTGGTGCCGCTTGTTGACGCTTGAAGCACTTGAGACAGTCAGAGCGACGCGGGAATGGGATTCAACAACCTACTTTCTGAGCGATATTGAAGAGGAGCCAGGATGAAAGAACCCGATATTGCCACAAGCGTCAGAAAAGAGGGTCCAACCCACACCGACTTAGTTGACAATAAGTTGCTGAATAATCGAGCAGCAGGCCTGCTTTCGCTGCATGACGAAACCCCGTCCGACAACAACGACGTCGCAATTCAGGCGGACGCAATTCCCGATGAACTCAAAAAACCCAAGCAGTGGGTTATGTCGCGCAAGGAAACGCGTATAGCACACATACAGACGGCTGGAGGCGAACACGGGTGACTGAGCTGCCCGGCGTGTGGCAACATGCCCGGTACATGGTCGAATCGGGATGGAGTGTGATCCCGCTACGGGAACGCGACAAACGTCCCATCTGGGACGAATGGCCGAAAAAAGGTGTTGCTACATCCGAAGGCGTAGATCAGCTCGCTGCCGAATATGCCGATCACAACTACGGCATGTTCCGCGAGGGCGTTGCCGTCTTGGACATTGATTTAAGAAAAGACCCCAAAGCTACACTTGAAAGCGAACTTGAAAAGCTGCGGAATCTGCTAGGGCCTTTTGAGCCGCGCTTCATGCAAAAAACCGGAGGCGGCGGGTATCATATTCCTTTCTATACACACAACAGGGAGATCCACAGCCAGCAGCTCACCAATGTAACAGAAGTCAAAGGCTGGCATTCGCAGATAGTGGGCGCAGGATCCGTTCATCCTGAAACCGAGCGCCGTTATGAGATATGCAACGGCAAGGAGCCGTCTGACATAACAGAGCTTTCAGAAGATGCACTCGACAAGCTGGACCTCTCGAAAGTGGGATCCGAACCGCGTGAGGTTGTATCGCGCGAAGCCGCTGCACAACATAAGGTATCGTTTCAGGGCAACCGAAGCGCAATTGGCGCCGATGATGATGCGTGCTTGAGAGGCGCAAACAGTCCTGAGAACAGAGTTGTCGAGAGCGCCCTCGATTATGCAAAACCAATACCGGTGGGGAGCCGAAACGTCACGCTCTTTAGGGTTGGTTCTTACTATCGTGAAGTGCACGCGCTTCAAATGGATGGCCTTTATCTGGTTCTTAAAGGCATCAACGAGTATGATTGCGAGGGTCCTCTCGACGATTCAGAGCTGATGACGATTGCGAAGAGCTGTTGCACGTATCCTGCGGGAACAGCACGACCTGCTGTTGAGCCATCAACGAATGAAGAATGCAGCGAAGAGGTGCAAGGCCTTTTCCAGGATAACGAGTTCATCGAACTATTCCGACGAAACGTGCAGAAGTTTCACGTCGGGGATGAAGCCGTGACTGAATTGCTCATGCTGTCAGTGGCGAGCTTGTCCGTCACAAACACAAAGGGCCTGCAGCCAAAGCTAAGCGGAGAGAGTGGGATGGGAAAGACGCACAGCACGAAGACTGTGCTCCATTTGATGCATCCCACCATTTACCGGGCAGCGTCGTTCAGCTCAAAAGCGCTTTTTTACGATGATAAGTTGCTGCCTAAAATGGTGATATTCAGTGATGACGTGAATTTGGCTCCTGAGGTCGAAGAGACTGTTCGCGCGGCAATGACCAATTGGGATTCACCAACTGAACACATCACGCTTGACGCGAAGCGCAACCCAATAACGCTGTCTTTGCCCCCACGCGTTGCCTTTTGGCTGACGAGCATCAGCACCAAATCGACGATTCAGCTTCTCAATCGGCAGGTCGAGATGAACGTCGATGAATCGCCTGAACAAGACAAGCGTGTAGAAGAGCATCAACGAAGGCTTGCAGAGTTGGGGTTGCCTGACTTCTGCGAAGATAATGAAGTTGTACTGTTGAGAGCGGCGTTCTTACATCTCAACCACGTAGATTTTGCAGTCAAGATCCCGTTCATCGACAATATTGCATTTACTGATGTGAGGAACAGGCGCAACTTCTCCATCTTCCTGGACTTTGTGAAGGCTTACTGTGTCTTGAACTACAGGGCCCGTCAAACCGATGAAGATGGTGCGCTCATAGCTACGAAACAGGACTTTGATAACGCCCTTGAGCTATTCAAGACCGTCGCTGTCCAGCAGGTGACGAAGTTGAATGACAAAGAGAGACAAGTGGCATTAGTTATACAAGACAAGTCACCTTGCGATATAGCAACGATCATGGATGAGACCAAGCTGAGCAACAGTTACGTCTATGAACTCATTCACGGCTCGCATAAGTCCGAGAACAGGGGGATGCTTGAAAAAATTCCCGAATTGAAGTTCTATTCAAAGAGCGACGTTGATCCAGAGACAAGCTATCGGTGGGGGCGAAATCATTATGCTTTGCCCTCCGAGTGGATGCTTGTCGGGAGCTACGAATCGATCGTGTATTGGGAAGAAGACAACCAGCTTCGGTCTGTTTCGGAGTGTTTCGGAGATGATTTCCGAAACAGTCAGAGGGCTAGGGTGGGGTTAGATTCTAGTTTAGAGGGGGTTACCGGTCATATCGTACATAACACTAATAGCAGTTTCGGTACTTCGGAGGAATGCAAGCCTCCCACCTCTGGGTCTTCTACTCCCGCACCCGAACGAAGTTCCGAAACAGACCAAAACGCCAAGTCGAATAGGCCCACAGCGCCCTCCCAGCATAAAACAGATGCCCAAAACGACCTTCATTCTATTTCGGGAAAACGATCCGAAGTTGAGCGAAACATCTCTGAAATTGACAACACTAGAAGTTCTAAAGACGGCGATAGTCAGCACATTGTGGCATCAGGTCAGGCACTTAGCCACAGGCAAAACGAACAAACTGTAACTGCAAGCTTAGATACTTCCTTAGAAGACAAAAAGTCGGAAAGTGTACGGGGGAGTTTGCATCCCTCTCTTGCCAAGCGAAGCCAGCAGACGTTGATTACCGATGATGACTTCCTGTTCAAATTTCGGGCTATGGTAGGCGCTTTCAAAGTTGCTGGCACACAGGAACTGAAGCCTCAAACGCGTAAAACGTTGCCGGATCTCATCTGCAAAGAGTTGGCCGATGAGCATGCTATTCATTTAGATGATGTGCGAGCGCGTTGGGACGCCGTTTGCGACGATCGAGAAATTCAGAGAGATTTGGATGAAGTATTCAAAGGCGTTGCAAAAGGAGAGATCCGAGACGATGGCAACAGCAAAGGTGCCGGCGAATCGGAGAACGCGCCCGAAGTCCTTGATGCACCACTTGATTACTTGAGCACCCTTATTCTTGAACGGCTGCGGCTTCGTGTGGGTATTCGTATCAAAAGCCCCACAGTTGACGAACTAATGGTACAGACAGTCAAAGACGTTCACACCGACCACCACGACATCGATCCGGCTGAGATCGCTGCAGCGTTTCGCGTTGTCCAACGAAGCGATGAGGGGCAGCAGCTCACAAAAGAGATAGTGCAACAAGCAGACGCATCTGTGGGTGGCGTCCACGCGGGGGCAGAATGACGGGAGACCAAAGTATGAAATGCGCCTCGGGACTCGTTGCCAATAATGAAAAGGGGTTGGCTGTCCCGAAACCGTTCCCGCGGTCTTTGCCGGAAATGCGGATATATGGTTTTTGCGGGCTATGGCGAAACACGGCACCGTATCGCATATTCGAATTTCTTAATGCGCAGATGACCCGTGCGTGCTTTGTGTGCAACGAGGTGATCCGCGGAGAATTTAGATGCGATTTTTGGCTCGGAAATGGGGATTATGAAGGGACATATTATGTGGGGTTCGTATGCGATCGTTGCTGGAATGACGCGCCCGCATACGGAGATAAACACGATGAATATGCCGAAAGTCTTTTTCTACCATTCATTGATGACCTTCGCGCACGCGGGAAATATGGCAACAGGATTGTCTCAAAAAGAATAGGAGAAGCTCGTGGCACTTATTTTAGCCCGGCACGCCATCTGTGGAATCCTCAAAATAAAGAGAAAAACGAGAACAGTAAAGATGACACGAAAAGTCGGTAGGCCCAGCAAGCTTACGAAAGAGACGATTGATGTTCTAGTTAAGTGCATCAAAACAGGAATGTATTACGAGCAGTCTTGTGATATGGCAGACATTAGTTACGACACATTCAAGCGGTGGATGCGTTTCGGCGAACAAAACAAAAGCGAAGAATATCAAACCTTTTACACCACTATCAAGCAAGCAAAAGCCTACGTGTTGCAACGCAATTTAGAGATTATTGACAAGGCAGCAGCTGATGGCAAATGGCAGGCCGCAGCGTGGAAGTTAGAGAGACGCTATCCTACGCAGTATGGCAGGCAGGAAAAGCGATTGCTCGAACATTCTGGGGAAATTACGACCGAGAAGGAAGATGTGGACACACGCATCAAGAAGTGGCGGCAGCTGGTAGAAGAACTAAATGCCGACGCCAACGGATCTGAAGAAACGGCTGGCGATTCTGGCTGATTTGCCAATAACAAGCGGTGAACGTAAGCCGCCCAAGGGCGATTTAGTTTATTATTCTTCGATTTAATTTGATTTTAGGCCGCGGTTTAAACGTCGTTGCAATAGTAGGGGTGTTTTCCGGTCAAACGTCCTTGCAAGTAATCAGAGAAGGCCGCTATTAGAAATACGATTGTGAGCTGTATTTAGTCTCTCTATGTTAACATCGCCCAAAAAAATGCGAAGATATATAGTGTTAAAGTTGAGTTTTAACGGTCTATTTTTCAAATCAAGACGATAAATGACGCAGAGTTTCTGTTTCGACGCTGCAGATACTAGACCGCGTTTCAGAAGCGGCCACTCAATCGCAGATTTTGGAGGACATTGCGTTGCTAGAATCGCTTACAAGCATTAGGGTAACGGACATCGGAGAGTTCATAAGGCATGACTCTTGTGCCCGTCGCTTCAAGCTGAACTTGGACGACATGGCATTGGCAAGGTTGCTGCCCTTCTTCGATCGTCTATTCAACCCGCTCGATCTGGTATTACAGCAATCTGGCCGTCAAAAAGAGGACGAATGGGAGAGGGAACTCAAGCAGGCAGGTTTTGTTAGTCTTACCCCTCCAGAAAGCCCTACGAGCAAATCCAGCTCTTCTGAATGTCGAAAAGGTGGGACCCAGTGGATAGATTTTGTCAGCCATCTTCGCGATTTGGATTCTATGCAACCTGCATATGGTCGGAATATTTGTGTCAGCGCGGATTTAGGGGCGTTCCACTTAAAAGGAGAGATGGATTTTCTGATGGTTTTATGGGATCAAAAAGGGGCCCCCCGGCTTAGAATTGTGGAATGCAAGGCGAGTCGCAGAGATCGCACATATCACCGTATTCAAGTTGCCCTTTACTATATGATAGTCCGCCACATACTCGAAAATAGTGTGGTCACTATCCAAGGCAAATCGGTGACTAGAGAAGATATTGACTGTGTGGTAGCTCGGATCGATGAAAATACAAATGATATACAAAGTATTCTTGGATTACCGCCTCTTGATCAGGAGGATGTCGAACAGTTAGTAGAGGATATCTCTCACCTGCTGGCAGAGGATGGATGGTTAAAGCGTGTGGCTACTAGCGATATTGCAACACTGGAGTATCAGCTAAATGAGAAGTGTGGCACATGCATCTTTGACGTTTATTGTCTCCCTGAAAGCGGAATAAAGCATAGTTTAGAACTCTTAGGTACGGAACCGGCGATACTGCGCGAGCTGCGGGCAGCCCTTGTGTCAGATATTGATGTACTCTCAGAACTCGATGCACAAAGTGCTCAGGCACGTGACATAAGAAGCAAGCAAGGCTTCTCAAAGAGCTTAGAAGTCCTAAAAATCAAAGCCTTAACTCGCAAATCGACGCTTCCGGGGGCAGACGCAAACGGGCCTGCGTATAATGTCCGGTACTTGCCATTCTCAAGTCAAGGACAGCTTCCAGAACACTCGATAGATGGTCGCAGGCTAGTCAGAATCTACCTGTCGGTCGACTATGATTACGTTGAAAACAGGGTAGGGGCGCTTGCAGCACATGTCACAAATAGCAAGGGACAGATCCACACTGCTTTTGTTAACGCTGCAGAGGGGTGGCGTCCGGACCCGAACGTAAAGGAATCATGGCAAGTTAACGAAAGTGGTGAAGATCAGCACCACTACGACGTCAAAGCTCTGAATAATCAGCACAACGAGCAAGTAGTGCGGTACAAAAAGTCTGCGTGGACAGGAAGATATGATAAGGATACCGCGTCTGAAAAGGAGATTATTGAAAACTTCCTGCACGACCTGGTGGATGCTATTATAGCCGTGGCACAATCAGACCAAGCTCCGATTCATTTTTACGTTTGGTCTAGATCGGAGATCACCCGCCTTGTTGAAGCGTGCTCTCGGGCCAGCACCGCGTTACTAGGTCACTTAAACGAGCTACTTGGTTGCCGTGAAGGGTTGGACCAGCTGATCTTTTCTTGTGTAGGCGAAGAGGTGGACAATCGATATGCACTGGCATGGACCGGACGAGGGCTCGTTGTTGCTGCCTCCCTTCAGTGGTTTGGCTCGCGTTTTCATTGGTGCCGACAAGTCGATGGTCGAGATGTGGACCTCGAGAGGGCGTTTACGCAGGACCTTTTTGATTTTAAGACAACGCTTGCAATAAAAAAACAACAGAAGCAATCTACAGATACGTCTCGTATTAGGTACGATTGGGACCCTGCTCAGAGCGCAACTGTTGAGAAGCATCGCTTTGAGATTCGCAGCCGATTTCACGATTCTCTGCCGGCGCCGTATTGGCATGCGGTTTGGGGGGCACTTCCAAAGCCTGAGGATCAGGACGACTCAAGGGTAGCGAATGCTATAAAACGCTACAATGAAGCTTCGACGCCAAACTACTTGCAGGCATACCTTACTGCCAGAACACAGGCTCTAAGATGGATCGAAGAGCGTTTGCGAGGGAAAAATCGAGAGATACTCAAGCCAATTATGGCTCTCAACAAATTAAAGCAGTTCTCTCTTGGCGTCAACAGTGTAAGCCAAGCAGCCGTAGATTTCCTTCGGTTAGACACGAATGTCAAGGTTCGTGATTGGACGGCCGAGCATCTCGTAGCTCCAGCGTACAGAGTTTGTGCGGGGCACAGCATCCCAATAAGAAGCGTTTACAGCAGACGTAATGCCGACAGCAAAAAGTGGGAATTAATTGCCCACATCAACTTGGAGGATTTTGACATCGACCCTGACACGTTTGCCGCTAACTGCAGCTTCAGCGAGGGAGATTTTGTCCGGGTCACCCCCTGCAGCGAGGATCCTACTGCAGGGCAGCGGTTGGGACAACTTCGCTATGAAGGAAGTACTTGCGTATTGCGCTTGATTGACTGGACTGCCCTAAATGTGGTTTTGGATATTATTCCCATGCGCTCTGATCGGTATAGGCTGTCCAGCGCAAGTCATCCTGAGGGCTTAGTATTCGATTACGCGACGATAGACGAGAGCCCGTCTGATTTTGTCGCGCAAAGGGTTGAGGATGCACTTCTGAAAAATAACCGAGCTCCGATTAATCAATGGCTCGATCCACTGAATCCGGCAATACCGCCCCAGCACAACGTACGGCCAAAAGCTAGAGCAGAATACAATCGACTTCTAAAGTCTAGCCCTCTTCCAAACGGCGAGAAGCTAAATTTAGACCAGAGGCAGGCATGTCTTGACGGGTTGGACGCCCGGATACAGCTACTTCATGGACCCCCCGGAACTGGCAAAACCGTTACAACAGCTGCTGCCGTTTTGGTTCACACTCTCGCGCATCTAGAAGTGGGTGACGTTGTGTTGCTAGCTGCTAGTACTCACACTGCCGTTAATATCCTTCTGGAGGATTTAGCCGATCTTCTAAAAGATTCTTTTTTAGATTGTGCTACCTTAGAGGAGCATTCATTGCCACCGATAAAGCTAGCAAAAACCCTCTCATCTCCCGACGGCTCCCGGCCTCGTGCCGATATTAGCGTGATCGAATCTAAGCGGGCCACACGCTTGCGCGAGATGATGTCGGATTCCGTCGCTGTGATCGGGGGTACGATATCGTCCATCCTCAAGCTCTGGAAAGAGAAAGGCGAAAGGTTGGATAATTTGCAGGCAGCACTTTTGGTTGTCGACGAAGCCAGCATGATGTTATTTCCGAGCTTTTTAGCTTTGGCAACATTGCTAGATCCTGCGCGGGGTCAGATTCTGCTCGCTGGCGATCACCAGCAGCTGCCACCAATAATGGCGCACGACTGGGTAAACGAAGATCGCCCCCCTATTGTGCTTTACCAGCCTTATACAAGCGCTTACGTAGCAATTCAAAATATAGGCAGACAGCATCCAAGTTTTGCGAAGGTGTGTCAGTCACCGCTTCGGTACTCATTCCGTTTACCACCTGAGATCCGTGAACTCGTAAATCGCTTGTATGGCCAAGAAAGCGCACTTCACGGGCGACCTGGTGCTCCATATCAGCCGCAACCGATTGCGTTAACAAATGTATGGGCAAGCGTTTGGCACGGAAAGACTGGCCTTTATTTGGTAACTCATAATGAGATGCACTCAAAGCTCAGCAACAATGTTGAAGCGTATATTATCGAGAGAATTTTGGAGTGCTCTGGGGCTTGCTTGCCAAAATCCATAAGTATAATCACACCTCACAGGGCGCAGCGTGGCTTACTTAAAGTACGATTGAAAAAATATTCTGAATCTGGCGTCTTAGATTCGATAAATACAGTTGAGAGCTTCCAAGGTGGGCAACAGGATATTATTATTGTCTCGGCATCAGAAAGCGACCCCGCAGCAATCAGTTTGAGTACAAGGTTCATATTAGATCTTAAACGGTCAAATGTTGCATTCTCACGCGCAAAGCAGAGATTGATTGTTATTTGTTCAGAAGCGTTGCTGGATTTCATTCCTCCCGAAGCCGCTGACTACGAAGCGACCTTGCTATGGAGATCATTAAGAAGGCTTTGCTCACGCGAGATAGCAAGCGAACTCATTGAAGTCGACGGCGGCGCCTATAAGTCGAAGATATTCACCTACAGCCCTCGTTGGGAGCTATAGATTGTCGGAGGTTCTTGAGGTATGAGTAATCCGACAGCGATAGGATTGTTTTCAGGCGCAGGCGGGTTGGACCTTGGGCTAGAAGCAGCTGGTTTTGAAATCACTGCAGCCGTAGAACTTGACCAAATAAGGTGCGAAACACTTACTCGGAATCGCCCTAGGTGGAATGTAACTAAAGCAGATACAAAGAAATTATCAGCTAGGGAGTTGCGCGCCGCGTCAGAGTGCGAGCACATTGATCTGGTTGCAGCAGGCCCACCGTGCCAGCCATTCTCAAAATCTGCATATTGGCAAACAGAGGGCAAAGTCACAGACACTGCTAGATCGCAACTGATTTTTGAACCAGTGCGAATCGCTCGAGAGATAGGCGCTAAGGCAGTGATCATCGAGAACGTTCCTGGTCTTTGCTATAGACATGCAAGACCTATCCTTGATGCGCTGCTTGCGAGCTTGTCGGCGGCCGATTATCGTACGGCCTGGGGTGTCGTCGACGCAGCGGATTATGGCGTGCCTCAGCATCGTAAGCGACTGCTTGTTTTGGGAATGAAGGATACCCAGCCCGCGCTGCCGCCTCCTACTCACGATGCCGCAGATTACGTTACAGCGGGTCAGGCAATTGGCGACTTTGAAGAGGATTCAAGCTGCACTAATAAACAGGTCAGGGGTAAGTACGGAGACTTGCTCCGATGCATACCGCCAGGGCAAAACTACATCTATCTGACGGAAAGAGGAGGCGGCGACCCGATCTTCAAGTACCGGTCAAAATATTGGAACTTCCTGTTGAAGCTATCCCCAGAGCGACCTTCCTGGACAATCGCTGCCGACGTGGGTATGTATACTGGGCCGTTTCACTGGAGCAGCAGGAGGCTACGCATATCTGAACTCAAGCGTTTACAGACAATTCCTGATGACTGGCATTTTGTTGGCGGGTACTACAATGTCCGAAAGCAAATAGGCGACGCTGTACCAGCCTTATTTGCTCAAAGGCTCGGCGAGCAGGTAATAAGGCAGCTGGGGGGATAATACCCTCGTGAGTGACGTGGCGGTTTCGGCCGAAATCGCTGCTTCATTGCAATGTTGGCTTGAGGATTTCGGAAGAACGTTCCCATTTAGGTGGCAACGAGACCCTTACAGAGTGTTGGTCGCTGGCGTACTCTTGCGGCAAACACGAGCAGCGCAGGTCGCAGCCGTTTTTCCGGTGTTCATACAGAAGTATGGCACGCCAACACTCCTCGCGAATGCGGACGCAGATGACCTTAGGGCTCTACTTACCCCTCTCGGAATAACATCACGCGCTAAAACGTTGATCGATATAGCCAATATTCTTATGGCAGAGCACAAAGGACTAGTCCCGCAAAGTTACGATGAGCTAATCAATCTTCCCGGCGTTGGGGATTATATTGCGTCGTGCGTGCTAGCTCTTAGCTACAAGCAACCCGTGCCGATGGTAGACGTGAATGTCGCAAGAGTGATCCGTCGAATATGCGGTGCAAACGTGGATATTCATCGCACGTACGCTGCCATATGTCCAAAAGAGGCGCAAGAACAGTTTCATTACGCCGTTTTAGATCTTGGTCAGCTTATTTGCAAGCACTCAAATCCTAAGTGCAGTCTGTGTCCTGTTAAAGAGAACTGCGGGTATGCTCATGACTTGCAACGTTGAAAATCAGGGCCTAGTCGCGCAGCTGTAACCGTAAGTTTAGCTGAGGATGACTGGAGCGTTTGCACCTTGCCGAGTCAAAGAAAGATATCTTTTCAAAAATAACGAGTAAAAATAAAAACGTAAGACCGCATCATTTAGAGTTATCTTAGAATGTCAGATACTAAGCCATCTATAGTTTTCAAGTCTTTCGCTTCGAAACTCGCGACAAGTTGGTGCTTCTTGATTGCTTGAATGCTGTCAATCAACGGAATCTTCAGCTTCCGTAGGTTCTGACTTTGCCATCTTGAATATCCACCGCGCATGGTCACACTGACGCCTTTTAGCTGTTTAAATACGAAACTAGACATTAGCAGGCTGCCTAGAATTTTTAGGTATTCAACTTTCTTGTGAGTAATGTAATAGATATTATGGTGCGGATAGTAGTTTCCCTTGTCTAATGCGATGAGCTGCCGTTTTCTGATGTCAGCTATCAAGAGCTTCGGCTGGTTCACTAAATCAGGATAAATTCTATCTATTGTGCGATACCAGTTGACTGGATTCTTTTTTGCCACATGTCGCCGTTTAATCGCTTGCTCATTACTCAGCAAGTATGCATTTAATCTAGGATACTCGGTCAAATCCACCAATTGAGTATTCCCATCATCAAAAGGGTTGAGCAGGTATTCTCCTTGCCATCTAATAGAGCCGTTGACGATGTCTTTTGTAGTTACTACAGGAAGCAATAATTCTGACTCAACGACGTCTTTCAACTTTGGACCGATAAAAACGCGGTCGCACCCAGTGGCAACTCCTATTCCGATGCGAAAGCCTTGCTGCTCAATGGTCAACAGGTTGCTATTCAACACGGCGAAAAGAGCGTCATCAAAAACCCACGGATCTTCAGTGTTAGTCGCAGATTCAACTAACTTAAATGCGCGAGAGCGTCCGGTCTGATATGCTGCAGCAACATCTTTCAGCTGGCTGATATTAGTGATTTGCCCATATTTTGTCTTTTTTGCCGGTTCCCGCGCTATCAAAATAATGGACGGATAACCTGAGACACGTTCATCAAAAGCATCTGCGTCATTTAGGTTAAGAATCAAGCGAACGTTATATTCGTTGCCGATCAAACGACGCAATGCCTGCCCGTATTTGTTTCTCATCCATCTGTCAGAGCAGATGAAACAGAGGATACCCCTAACAGAAAGCGAACGAAGTCCGGATTCGAGAAATGCTACGTAAAGATCGCTTCGGTGCCGAAACGTTCGAAATTTTGCCCGATAGAGGCTCTTTTTTTCTTCTGATATTAGCTCGTGACGTATATATGGCGGATTGCCAACGACAAGATCAAACGGACCTAAGTTAGTAAGTAGATAATCTTCAAAGAGAGCCAGCGATCTTGCGACTTGTTCGCTGTTTGCAACACCTGAGTGTTTCAACGTGCCGCTAAGATTGCTTATGAGCTTGTCTCTAATCCGTTTATCTTGCTCTACAAAGGTTAAGTTCTGAAGGCTTTTTACAAAATCAAATTCAAACGCGACAGAGGAATTATGCAGCCGCTTTACGCATTCGAGAGCGAATGCCCCTTCGCCAGCGGCTGGATCGAGAACGCGTATCTCTGCTAAGTTTTTGTCGGGAATGTATCCTGACATATCAAGCATAAAAGTAACAACTTTGTTTCTAGTCAATACGACACCGTGCTGCCGACCGTTAGCACGTTGACCGTAAATCTGTGCGGCCTTTGAATTCATGCATACGCCCTTTTAAATAGCCGATATAAGCGTTAACAAATGTCTCAAATGACAATTCATCATTCTTACATTCATGTTTAATCTTTCCGTTCTGTCTTTCAGTGTAAATCAAAGCTGTGTTGTTATATTGCTCCTCCAACATTAATCTTTGACACAGAATTTCGAATCTGTCCAGATATGATGTGTTTTCGAAAACGCCCATTACTTTAAAAAGCGGTTTTTCCCTTGCAACACGGGCTGGCCTAGTCGATTCTTCACAGCTTTGCACCACCATCAAATATCCAATCCAAGGTTTTTGAATAAATGGGAAAGCATTTTTTTCAAACGCTTTCTTAAAATCAAAAGCACTGCCAATTGCCTCTTCAGCTCGATTGTTGAAGTTCTTTCCAAAAGAACCGACCATCGACTTTAGTTCGAGGCACGCAATAAGCCTGTTCTTGGGTGACGTAATCACTAAATCCCACTCTTTCGCGGGCCTAAAAAATCCAGGAATCGTTTTAGAACCTGTTTTTTTGGACGTAAGGTATTCAGGCATTTTGATCTTGCCCGTCTTTACGTAATCTTCAGGCACTCCTGTTTCTACTGCAATTCTTTTGAATAGCCCCACAAAGCCGTCCATGTGCCCCGCAGCCGTCACATCGCTTCGCCGTCCAACGTCTGTCGTACTTTTTGCCGACTGATCTTCCCGCGTGCTCCAAAAGAATTCGAGGGCGCGGAGCAAATCGGCATTATAGCGGTTTTGATTAATCATCGTATAAATCAACCGAATAGATAGCCAGGACATTAGATAAATGTCTTGCGCGATTGAAGATACGCTGTATGTAGTCGAAAAGACCGCCTGAGAAATTTAGAGCCCCTGATCAATTCGATTCTTCCCGAAAAAAGGGCGCAACTAACATCTAAATGCAGCGATAAAAAAACGACACTGCAGCCCAGACGAGAACCCAGCGGGTTATGTCGGTGGTTCGATTGAACTCCTTTGCGATGCTCTTAATGGTGTCGAGGAAATCCCGCAGGATTTGAATCATAGTTTGAATATCTTCCCACCCTATTCTTCGCTTATAAAGAGTTCGTGCTTTATAGGTTCTGTTGATAAACGCTGTTCCAATAAATGCGGATCTTTCGCGATCTTGTCTAACTGCTTCATTGTTTCTTCTGAATACTCTATCGAAATGATCGAGGCGGAAAACGTCGATGTATCGTAAACGCTTTGCCGAAATACAAATGAAAATGCCAATGCTTACGTTAGCGATCTTCGAAATTAACCAAAACCACATTGGCCACTTCAGCGCCTCCTAGAAACGATCCAAAAACGACTTCTTAGGCGTGGATTCAGACTTCATTCCACGCTCCATGCGCATAAATCAGCTCTTTCAAGCATAAACTTAAGCTAGGCTGACTTATGTTGATTGAGCAAGCGGATTGTCAAAGACGTCCAAAAAAGATGAAAATGGAAATTAAAGTACTTGATTTTATCACGCATTTTTATCTGAGATCACATGATTTC
>Ga0187864_10003047_pt1 | contig 13968 bp, 11 predicted proteins | sample June2016WEW_11_4_FD_132985 | JGI IMG/M metagenome (GOLD analysis project Ga0187864, IMG submission 132985) | Peatland microbial communities from SPRUCE experiment site at the Marcell Experimental Forest, Minnesota, USA - June2016WEW_11_40 | ecosystem: Environmental > Terrestrial > Soil >... | reverse complement strand
TCACTGCGCCCGTCTCTGACACAGCTCCACTGTCGCCGGTCTGGCGATGGCCTTCGGGAGCGGGGCAATGACCAATTCCATCAGCGAGATAGCGAACGCCGACGTGATATTCGTCATCGGATCCAATACGACCGAAAATCACCCTGTCCTCGCCCTCGAGATAAAGAAGGCAGTCCGGCAGAATGGGGCAAAGCTGATCGTTGCGGACCCCCGGAGGATCGAACTGGTCGATTACGCCGCCATCTGGCTCAGCCAGCAGCCCGGAACGGACGTGGCGCTGGTGAACGGCATGATCAATGCGATCATCGCCTCGGGCTTAGCCGATAAGGCATTTATAGCTGAGCGGACCGAGGGCTTCGAGGCGCTCGCCGAATCCGTGTCGGGTTACACGCCGGAAGCGGTCGAGAAGGTGACGGGGGTGAAAGCAGCCGACCTTGTCCGTGCCGCACGCCTCTTCGCGGAATCGCCCGCTGCATCGATTCTCTATGCCATGGGCATCACCCAGCATACATCGGGTACGAACAACGTCCTCGCCCTCGCCAATCTGTCGATGGCGACCGGACAGATCGGCAAACCCGCATCCGGCGTCAACCCTCTCCGGGGTCAGAACAATGTCCAGGGCGCCTGCGACATGGGCGGGCTGCCGAATGTCTTCACCGGGTACCAGAGGGTAGATGACGAGGCGGCGAAGGCAAAATTCGAGGGGGCCTGGGGAAGACAGCTTTCCGCCCGTCCCGGGCTTACCCTCCTGGAAATGATGGGGGCTATAGGCGAGGGCCGCATAAAGGCGCTCTTCATCCTGGGCGAGAATCCACTCCTCACCGACCCTGATGCGACGCGGGTGCGCGAGGAGCTCTCGCACCTCGAGCTCCTGGTGGTCCAGGATATATTCCTCACGGAGACGGCGGAGCTGGCCGACGTGGTGCTGCCGGGCGTAAGCTTCGCGGAAAAGGACGGCACCTTTACGAACACGGAGAGGAGGGTACAGCGGGTGAGGGCCGCCATAAAGCCCCTTGGGGCCAGCCGGCCCGACTGGCAGATCCTCTGCGACCTTGCCTCCCGGCTGGGCTACCCCATGAGCTACGACTCGCCCGGAGAGATCATGGACGAGGTGGCTTCCCTCACACCCTCTTACGGGGGCATCCGCTATGGCCGCCTCGACGGCCCGGGCCTCCAGTGGCCCTGCCCGGACGCAGATCATCCGGGAACGCCATACCTGCACAAGGAGCGTTTCGTCAGGGGCAGGGGGAAGTTCCATGTCACGCCGTATGTGCCGCCTCCCGAGCTGCCCGACGAAGAATACCCCTTCCTCCTCACGACCGGCCGCATGCTCTACCACTACCATGGCGTCCTTTCGAGAAAGTCGGCGGGCCTTTCCGGGATGGCCCCGGCCGCAGCGATAGACATGAGCCGGGCAGATGCACAAAGACTGGGCTTCAACGGAGAAGGGGCGATGGTTTCCGTAGAGTCGAGGCGGGGACGTATCGAAGTCCGTGCGCGGGCGGTCGATTACCTCCAGGACGGGCTCGTCTTCATGACCTTCCACTTCAAAGAGGCGGCAGTGAACAATCTGACCCTCGGCGCCCTCGACCCCGTGGCGAAGATTCCCGGGTACAAGGTCTGTGCGGTGCGGATCCGAAAACTTGTCTAAAGGCGAGGGCGCCGGCCGATTTGACGCCGGGCCGGCTTTCGTGGGGCGGGTGCAGCGAAAGAGACAGCAGGCCGCCTTACTAAGGAAATACCCTATTGACAGGTGAGACTGAAGGTGTTATCCTGAGTTGTGATTTCCTTCACTTCCGCACTGTTGTATACAATAATCCTGCGCACTTACCGACAGAAGGAGTATCTTTCGGTTTCCGGAGATGAGGACCAATTTTAATGATAAAGGAGAAAGGAGCATCAGCCGGGGGACCGACGTAAAAAGCGTCAAGGTCTTTTGCGGTCATGGGTTGCAGCTTAATTATCAGGACAGAGTAACGAAAAGGAGGTAACAGTATGTGGGAATTGAAAAATGATGCGCAGGCAAAGGTGGAGGCTGCGGTAAAGGTATACCTCCCACCGTGTCAGAACAAATGCCCGATCCGCGAAGACATTCAGCGAACAAACGTTCTCATGTCCTTGCTTCCCAAGGACCCTGAAAAGGCACGGGAGGGGGTGCTGCAGATCGGGGACCACCTCTACGAGAGGAACCCTTTTTTCACGGTGTGCGGCTATATCTGCGGCATCTGTGAAAGGGAATGTAACTACAAGACCCATGGCGGCTCCGTGAAGAGGAGACTTTTGAAGCGTTTTCTTTCCGATACGTATACGCCTTATTTAAAAGAGAGGAAACCCTTCGTCGTGCAGAAGGACGGTGAAAAGGTGGCCGTAATCGGAGGCGGTCCCGGCGGCTTGATGGCTGCGTGGGAAATGGCCAAGAAGGGACACGACGTGACTCTCTTCGATTCCAACCCCAAGCTTGGAGGCGCCGTCAGGTACATTCCGAAATACCGCCTTCCTGAAGATGTCCTCGATACCGCGGTCGACAGCCTTGTCCGCATAGGGGGCATAAAGGTAGAAAAAAATAGCACCTTTGAGGGCGTCGATGCGATTTCCACACTCAAAGCGCAGGGCTTCAAGGCATTCTTCGTCGCGACGGGCACGCCTTATCCCCGCCCCCTCACCTTCGGTGTCGATAAGGTGGAGTGGCAGGGTATGGAGGGTGTCAGCTACGGGCTCACCATGCTCGACGAGGCGGCGAAGGGGCAACTTCTGCCGGACTACTACAAGGGGAAAAGAGTTGTCGTCGTTGGCGGAGGCAATGTGGCCTTCGATGCCGCGAGGACGGCCTACCGGCTGGGCGGACAGGTCACCGTAGTCTGCCTTGAGAACCAGGACAAGACATCGAAAGACGGCATCCCCGCGGATGCGGAGGAGATAGAAGGGGCCATTCAGGAAGGCATCAGGATCGTCTATTCGAGGGGCGTGAGAAACATCATCGCCGAGAACGGAAAGTTCAAAAAGATGGACTGTCCTAAATGCACGACCGTCTTCGACTACAAGGGCTTTAATCCCCAGTTCGACTGCAGCGACTGTCACGACGTGGAGGGCGATGTGCTGCTCATCACCATCGGCCAGATGTGGGATCGGAGCCTTCTCCAGAATGCAGGGCTTTTCGACGCGAGCGGCAGGCTTGCCGTCGACCCCCTTACCCGCCGGAGCGCCTTGCGGGAAGAGGTCTTCGTCGGCGGGGACGTGAGAAGGATCGGCTTCATGGTCGACGCCATGGCGGAAGGCAGGGAAGCGGCCCAATCGATGGAGAGATACCTCCGCGGCATGCCCATGCAGCGCTGGGGCCTGAGAAGAGAGACCACGGGCACGCCGACGGGGGGCGCCTTCAAGCCGGAGCCCAAGGCAAAATGGACGGCGCCGACGGAAAGGAAGACCTTTGACATGTTCGAGATAGGATTCACCCTCGACGAGGCGATAGAGGAGGCGAGAAGGTGTCTCGAGTGCGGTCCGTGCCTTGCCTGCAAGGCATGCGTCTCCGCCGGCATCCAGCCTGAGCTGCCGACGGTCCAGGTGAATGAGAGCCTCTGCTCCGGCTGCGGCATCTGCGTGTCCGTGTGCAACTATGAGACCGCCCAGCTTCTTGAAACGAAAGAGATTATCGAAGGCAGGGAGGTGGGGACGCGCCTGGTGAGCTATTCGGACCCTATAAAGTGCAAGGCCTGCGGCCACTGCGTCTCCGCATGTCCTTCCGGTGCTCGTGAGCTGGTGCCTGACCTCTCGAAAATGGAGAAGCAAAAGGTCACTGAAAAGCCGGGGATTGTCTGCTTTGCCTGCAAGTTCGGCTACGGCTATTGCGGGAACGGGGCCGCGTCAGGGGTGAAGACGCTCATTCCCGTGGTCTGTATCGGCAAGGTGGATACGACGGACATTATCAATGCCTTCAGGAAAGGAGCGGACGGCGTCCTTCTCCTCGGCTGCGGGGACGGCGACTGCCACTTTCAAGACGGCAACGCGGAAGCGCGGAAGCGCGTCTATCTCTTGCAGAAAGTGCTTGAATCATTCGGCATCGAGAAGAAAAGAGTACAGGTAGTCACGTCCTTCGATCCGGAGGGCGCGAAGATAGCGGCGCTTGTCAACGAATTCAAACAGAGACTTAAGGGCCTTGAGCCAATCAGGGTTTAGGAGGAAGATATGGCTGATAAACCGAAAGTGGCAATAATGTGGCTCGGGGGCTGCGGCGGGTGCGATGAGGCCGTCGTCGACCTTAACGAGAATGTGCTGAAAGTGGCCAGCGCCGTTGATTTCGTGCTCTGGCCCGTGGCCCTTGACTTTAAATACCATCACATAGAGGCGATGAAAGACGGAGAGATTACGCTGAGCATCATTAACGGCTCGGTGAGGAATTCCGAGCTTGAGGAGTTCGCGAAGGTACTCCGCAAAAAGTCTCAGCTTGTGCTGGCCTTCGGGGCCTGCGCCTGCTTTGGCGGTACGCCCGGTCTGGCCAACTTCCGCTCCAGAGACGACATCTTCCAATGGGTCTATAAGGATGCCCCCACGGTCAACAACCCGAACGGGACCTATCCGCAAACGACGACGAATATCGACGGCAAGGAGTTGACGCTGCCCTACCTTTTCGACGACGTGCGCACCGTCGGCCAGGTCATCGATGTCGATTACTACCTGCCCGGCTGCCCGCCGCCTGTCAACCTTATCCTTGACGCAGTCAGCGCGGTGCTGGAGGGGCGTCTTCCCCCCAAAGGCTCCACCCTCGCCCCTGAAAGGGCGCTTTGCGACGTCTGTGAGAGAAACCGGACCAAGCCTGAGAGGCTCGCCATCTCCGCGGTAAAGAGGATACACGAGATAGAGGCCGATCCCGAGAAGTGTTTTCTGGCTCAGGGCGTGATCTGCTCGGGGCCGGCGACGAGGTCCGGGTGCGGCGAGGTGTGCCTGAAGATCAATATGCCCTGCAGGGGCTGCTTCGGCCCGGTCGAGGGCGTTGCCGATATGGGCTCCAAATACCTGTCGGCCTTTGCCTCTCTGATCGACGCGGGGAGTGTGGACGAGGCGATGAAGGTCGCCGACACGCTTGATGATCCTGCGGGATATTTCTATCGTTTCACAACCGCGGCTTCTCTGTTGAAAAAGCAAAGAGACGCATCCAAGAAAGAGGTGTAACCATGGGCAAAAGAATATCGATAAATCCGGTAACGAGATTGGAGGGTCACGGGAAGATCGAGATCTTTCTCAACGACCAGGGTGATGTGGAGGACGCTTATTTCCAGGTGACGGAGCTGAGGGGCTTCGAGCGGTTTTGCCTGGGAAGGCCCGTTGAGGAGATGCCGAGGATCGTGCCGAATATTTGCGGTGTCTGCCCTACGCCTCACAACATGGCATCGACGAAGGCCCTCGACAAAGTGTACGGGGTGGAGCCGACGGTTACTGCCAAGCTGATCCGGCAGCTCCAGTATAACGCCTTCTATGTGGAAGATCATTTTATCCACTTTTTCTTCCTCGGCGGACCGGACTTTGTGGTCGGCCCCGGCGCGGATCCGGCGGAGAGAAACATTCTCGGCGTGATCCAAAAGGTGGGCATGGAGATCGCAGGAAGGGTGATCGAAGTCCGGAAAAGGTGCAGGGATATCTTGCGGCTGCTGGGAAGCAAGGCCCCGCACCCGGAAGGCGGTCTCCCCGGCGGCGTCTCAAGAGGGATTACCGAGGAAGAGCGTGTGACCATAAAGGAGACGGCCGATTACGCCCTCGAATTCTCGAAATTCGCCCTCCAGTTGTTCAAGAACGTGGTGGTCAGGAATCCTGAGTATCTCGAGCTTGTCCTCAACGATGCGTACAACCTCAATACGTATTATATGGGGATGGTCGACGAAAACAAGTGCGTCAGTTTTTACGACGGCAATATCCGGGTGGTCAACCCGGAAGGCAAGGAGAGGGCCCTCTTTGACCCCCAGTTCTACACGGACCATATTGCTGAATGGGTCGAGCCCTGGACCTATATAAGACTCACCTATCTCAAGGTGCTGGGATGGCAGGGGCTGAAAGAAGGATACGGCTCATCCCTTTACCGCGTAGGGCCGCTGGCCCGTTTGAATGCATCGAAGGGCATGGCGACGCCCGAGGCGCAGGCGGAATACGAGGAGATGTACGCGATCCTGGGCAACAAGCCGGCGCACAATACCCTCGCCTTTCACTGGGCAAGGTTGATCGAAGCCCTGCAGGCGGCTGAGGACATGCAGCGCATCGCGAACGATCCGGCCCTGACGAGCAAGGATATACGGAATATGAACCTCCGCCTGACGAAGAAAGGCATCGGCTGCGTGGAGGCGGCAAGGGGAACGTTGATCCACCACTATGAGACGGACGATAAGGGACTCGTTACAAAAGTAAACCTTATTGTCGCGACGCAGCACAATGCCGCCCCGATCTGCCTTTCGGTAAAAAAGGCGGCCCAGGGTTTCATAAAGGGGGGAGAGGCAAAGGAAGGGCTCCTCAACATGGTCGAGATGGCGTTCCGCGCCTACGATCCATGTCTCGGGTGTGCAACCCACACGCTTCCCGGGAAAATGCCGTTCGAAGTCGTGCTCCGCGATAGACAGGGGAACGTGGTCGAGCGGATAAGCCGGGGCTTATAAACAAAAAAGGGTCGGAAAAGGCCGTGAAGAGCGGTTGGGGGGACACTCCTCTCGCCGGCAGAGGTTGTGGGGACACTCCTCTCGCCCTCTGACTTTCGGAGGAGTGTCCCCCCTCTAGTCTTGACGGGCCACGGCCTCGCTTTTTACTATGGATTCTCAGAAAACTCTTCTCCTCGGGCTCGGCAATACCATCCTCGGCGATGACGGTATCGGCATCTGCGTCGTGCGGGAGATAAGGAAAACATGGGGCGGCCACCCCCGGGTCGAGCTTGTCGAGGCGAGTCTCGCGGGCATGGTGCTCCTCGATGTGATTACCGGGTTCGACAAGGTGATCGTTGTCGATGCCATTATGACGGACGACCCGAATCCTGCCGGTTTTATCTACGAGCTGACCCTGGACGACCTGGGAGAGGTGATCCTGCCCTATGCGTCCCATGCCCTCGATCTGAAGACCACCATCGAGCTGGGGAAAAGGCTTGGCTACAAGATGCCGGCGACTGTACAAATCTACGCGATAAAGATAGAGGAGAACACGCTCTTTACGGAGGTGCTCACGCCGCCCGTGGAGAAGGCCCTGCCCGTCCTTACCGAGCGGCTGATCAGGGAGCTGAGCAGCCTCAACCCATCTTAGCCCCTGGAATTAACTTGTGCGCCTTGCTTTTACCCGCCCATTTTCCTATAATAAACTCTCGCAGCCAGGGGAATATAGGTCCTATAAGTCCTATGTGGCCTATATTTCTATAACCTCGGACAGGCAGGAGTGAAGGAGAGATGCTGCTGGAGACCGGGTTTGGAGACCTCGGCGCCCCCAGAAGGGGCAAGGTCCGGGACATTTACGATCTGGGCGATACGCTTCTCATCGTAGTCACGGACCGCGTGTCCGCCTTTGATGTGGTACTGCCGACGGGCATACCCGACAAGGGGAAGGTCCTTAACCAGCTTTCCCTTTTTTGGTTCCGCCGGATGGCGGACATCGTCAGGAATCACGTGGTGGAATCGGAGGTGGAGCGCTACCCGGCTACCCTTGCGAGATATGCCGACCGGCTTGCGGGAAGAAGCATGATAGTGCGGAAGGCGAAGCCCATTCCCGCCGAGTGTGTCGTGCGGGGCTATCTCGCGGGATCGGGGTGGACCGAATACAGGGAAAAAGGGACTGTGGCCGGGATAAAACTGCCCGCAGGGCTGCACGAATCCCAGAAGTTGGAAGAGCCTCTTTTCACGCCTACTACCAAAGCCGACGAGGGACACGACCTTCCCCTCTCCCCGGAGGGCTTGCGGGACCTGATCGGGGCGCAACAGGCCGAGGAGATCATGCGGCTCAGTCTCCAGATTTACCGGAGGGCCGCTTCCCTTGCAGAGACAAGAGGCATCCTTATCGCGGATACGAAGTTTGAATTCGGCACTGTCGACGGCGAGACGATCATTATCGACGAGGTCCTCACGCCCGATTCGTCCCGGTTCTGGTCGGCCCGGGACTATAGGCCGGGGCAGGGACAGGACAGCTTCGACAAGCAGATCGTCAGGGACTACCTGAACACCCTCCAGTGGGGCAAGACTGCGCCGGGCCCCGAGCTGCCGGCGGCGATTGTGGCAAAGACGAGCCGGCGCTATAGGGAGATATTTGAGATACTGACCGGCAGCCCGCTCCGGTAGGGGGTTGGCGGCCGGGCGCTTTTCGCGCCTGGCGCGGTCGCCGGGGCGTGTCCGGGTCCTCACGTACGCGCGAAGTACGCTCCGGCCCGGACGACACCCCGGCTTCCGCCCCATCCATCGAAAATCTCTCCGGCCGCGAAAATCAGTTCACCCACGCTCATTCATTTCGCGAACCGACCGGTGCTATCAGTATCGCCGCTTCAAAGAGTTTCAGGCTGTATTAGGAGAATTAAGAGACGTAGGTTTACTGCTCAATTAATAGATAAGGCAGTGATGTGATACCGCAACTCAATTCTATTAACCCACAATTATCATATCATTTTGTCGCCACTCAGGGCTGTTGACTGAAAGAAATCGAAGAGTTTTGTCTGTGCTGACATTCCGCATTCTGTGCTTCATGTTTGGAGGAATAGCTACCGAGTCTTCAGGCTGTACTGTGTGCCATTTGCCATCAAGCTCAATTTCCCCGTCACCCTCTATAATAAAATAGATTTCTTCCATCACCTTGTGATAGTGAAGATGAGCAACTTCTCCGGGCGGGAAAAGACACATGACGATCTCTATACGGGAGAGATCAGAATTTTCAATATTGAGAATCTTATAGATCGTACCTCCGCATCCATCTTCGATAGTATCTATGTCCTTCCAATTCGCAATATACCGTTTGTCAGTCATGTACTCTCCTTGCCCTTTAACGCAAGAAAAATCTTCTTACCATTGCATGACGCCGAAAAAGTCGTCCAGAAGGTGGTACTCAGCATTTAGATCATTCATAATTCGAAGGATTTTGCCTTCAATGGGACGTTTTCTGGCTAAATGCACTGCACCGATGAATAGCTGCGCAAGTACTGGGTCAATCGCATCTGTTGGAATACCGGACCCAGAATAGAAGTTGACCGGGTATCCGTCCGCCAGTAATAAGCATGTCCGCTTTCCGAATCCCTGGGTTGGTACTGTGTAATAAGTCCCTACCCCTTCTTTGTATTTTGAGCATGTACCGGTTATCCGTTCCAGGTGCTTTATGTCAATCTCAAACCGATCGGAAGAAGCGCTTGCCAGCACTGTTCCATCCGCAATTCGCTCAAGTACATCTTTACTGACCGCAGGCTGCTTGAAATTCCCCGTAGCCCCGACCACTAGTACCACCTCTTTTGTTATTAGCTCGGTAACGTTCTCCGATGTTTGAAACCCTCTGACCCTCGCCGCAGCCCGCCGATTCTTATCTGAATCATAGACCTTAACTATCATCCCCTGAGAAGCGAGTGTTCTCGCTGCTTCACGCCCTATTGCCCCAAATCCAATCACCAGCGCTTGGCAGCCCTCCCATTTTGTATTCGGCAATAGTTTACGTATGTTATCGGCAACTGACCGTCCAACCAGAGGTGCCTCGTATTCAGTTTTGAAGTCAGAGGTTGCGACATCTAAAACGGGGAAAAGGAGTTTGCCCAGTTCCTTTTCCACTTCTTCGTCCTCTCTTATTCCTTTCGTTGTCTGCTCCACAGCCCCGATACAACAATTCCTCTTATCCTCCGGATAAGTGCGATGAAGAAAAGGAACGAGGTATCCACCGTCCTCAATAACGAGGACCTTACCAGACGCACCATTCACACAATAATCTACGACATCCATTAGCAGAGCATCATCGGGTGGAAGGGAATCGAGATACTCCACGCGAATGGTCGGATATTCATGGAAAAGATAGGAGTGCACTGCGGGTCTATCCGCATATGGATAGGGTTTGACAAGCACGGCGATTGCTTCCTTTTTGGCACCCAAATTAAGCAGGCCTTCAAGGAAGGGCACGAGATCCTCCAAGAAATGCATCAAAACGACAATGCCGTACTGTTCAAACAATCTCTGACCAATAGTTTCTTGAATTTCAGTTGCACTATTAATTTGTCTCTGAAGTGTCCCAAGGTGAGGCATATTGAAAGGCAAGGACTTGTGGTATATTTCATCCTTATTGATGTCATTAACAATACGTAAGAGCTCGCGAAACCTGTATTTGTACGAAGTTTCGATCTGCTCCTTACAGTCTTCGCAAATAGTCAAGTTGCGAAGGTTCGACGAAAGATCATCAACTGTAGCGTTACTACAGGCTATGCACGTCTGATCATCACAACCCTTGATAGTCATTTGAAAACATGTGGACAAGAGAACATAGGCCCAGAATACATGGGGCGCTTCCGATGAAAGCAATGACCGCCATTCATATTCACTTATTAACGCCCTACGTCCCGCAGCTTCTATTACCTGTATTTTGGAGTCTTGGTTAATAGGCCCCTTTGTAATCCCGATAGACAAACCAGAAGGCCGATTGTTCTGGGGTAGGATGGAGAAATGGTCGCGAGGGACATCATTCTGCGGTTTCTCAATACTACTCTCCACTCTCAATCGCCAAAGCGTTTGGTACCCGTTCAGCATCTTAATGGCTCGTTCAAATCCATTTGGCAGCTTTTCCCCAAATGGATACACGGAAACTAGCACGTTAACTCCTATATTCCCGGTTGTATTTGAGCCACAGAGTTAAAACGGTTACGGCGGTGAGTTTTAGCGAAACAGGTTTTCCTGATATCGCATGCTTATCATATAGTTCATATAGAAGCTGGACCGGATTCGGTATGTTATCGGTAATTACACTGCCCCGAGATAGTGCTCGTACATGCTCGGCCAGAGCTTCCGGCGGATAATGGGGTATCGTCCTGCGCTGGGCTTCCGTGTCAAAGTGTTTGTACTGTAAGAAAGGTAAAAGAGAAAGATTATAAGTGTCTGCTATCCTAATTATCTCCTTAATCTTATCTGGTCTTGCTGTTACCGTTTCGTGAAATTCTCTGAAATGAGATACGCGGGATGCAATAAGAGTGGTCATCGAGTCATATTGTGAGCGATAATATTCAGTTTCTTCATCATACCCTTGGTTATGTGCTTTTCTGAAGCCTTCTGGGTCTATGGTAAGGAATGCTATGAAACTTCTCAACAGATAATCCGCTTTCCTTGACCAAACTCGCTTCCACTGTAACCAATAACGCCAAATAGTCTGGAAGTAGCGATCCTTATCCCCTCCAAAAATATACTTGAAATCGAACCAATTGGCATACACTTCATCCATGAAATTTCTTATGCCGCCAGGGACCTCTAATGCACCTCGACTCAAGCATTCTTTGATTTCGTCAGGTAATATCGTATCGTAGAAATCCATCGCTCTGTAAACAGCGTGACCAACCTCATGTGTAATTCCGAGCCAATCCTCAACTGGCCGCAAAAGGCTACTGGCGGGGTAGGACAAGACTCGCCCGGCCTGTAGCTGATAAGAATAAGACGGGCCGAATAGAACAAAACCCGGCCACGATTGCTTAAGTGGTATATCAGGAAACATCGCTTTGAACACAAAACAGGGTATACATGACGCGGCCGCAATGAAACCATTTATACACTGCAAGAACGGGTACGGCAGGTGCTTGCACGTATCAAAACGACTCTCTAGCCCCGAATACCGTTGATGAATTCCATTATTTGACAAATCGATAACCTCAAGTACGAAATCAAACAATTGATGTTGCTCATGTGGAGGTGCTTCTCGCATCTGGTTAATCAGCAAATTGATTGTAGACGGTACTCCGGCCATATCGTCAAAGGACGGATTAAACTCCTGTTGCGTATAGTAACTGTTTAGTCTACTGAGAAACTCGATGACACGTGCTTTAATGATCGGATTTATTGTTTCACCGAGGTTCTTTACGGTCACAGCCGTCTCCGGAACCAGCACCTGTTTGAAATCGCAGCAGACCGGCGCACTGTCGGTGCCAAGTATTTCCCTCGGTGCCAAGAACATTGTCGAGGTACTCTTAATGCCGCCCATTTTACCCATGTGGTTGCGAAAGTCTGTTATTTCTTCAGCGAACCGCGAGAGAGGTACCTCATCTTTCCATATAATTGTTACATCATAGTTGCCATACACGTTGTACGCACCTGCACTGGATGGTAATCTCTTCTGCGCCACTACACCTTCATATCCAGGGTTACAGACGACACTCACGATTGGTTTTATATTTCCATGAAGGTGACTATATCCTTCTTTTTTCTGCAACGCTGGATGTGCAATTAACGGGAAGGTCATAGAATCTATAAAGATAGGTATTCCTCCATCCTTAGACTTCTGCTTGGCCTCAGTCACGTCTCCGATTTTGGTCGTTTGACGAAGAGAAGAAACAGACTCCAGCATTTTCTCAAGATCGGAGCCCCTCAAAAGTACTAGTATGTCGCTTCGGCCCAGTCCTCCAAAAATATTGGGATCATCGGGAAGAGTACGCCTAACATAGTTGATTATATCCCTCTCAACGACGAGTCCGGAGTCATCCTGAGCCCCCGGGTGAGTCTTCAATAAGACCAAAAGCAATGCCGGCGCACCCTTGGCCCATTCGTTAATGCCATAAGAGACTGTCTCCCAGGAGCAAAAAAGAGATGATTCAAAGTCTGTTATCTCTTCATGGAACGGGACAGTGTGCACAGTCTCAAACGAATCAACCATCAAGAATTCAACAAGATCGTATTGCCCGTAGCAGGTATAATAGGATGCTTTACTTTTCCAACCATTAAATCGATCTGAAAGTCGATCAGCTACTTCAAATTCCTTCCCCATCTTCACTCTTATGAAGGAAACAAGAAGAGCGTGATCGCCTATTTCAATTTTCGTGATCTCAGACATATAGGTCCCAAAAAAGAAAAGGACGGAACTCTTGGTTTCCGTCCTCCTTGTCAAAAAAGGCTACTTGTCTTTAACCAGAATACTTCGCGTATAATTGAAGAGCCTTCTTTCTGCCTGGGTCATATCGCTCCAAACTTTTCGAATATGAGCTGACAAAATCTTCGCACTCCTCATTCAACGCCATTCCTGATTCCGACTCCCTGTCTCTTCGCTTTCTATCGTAGTGAGCATCGATATCGAACGAAGTCACCTGCTTGATTCTATCAGCCATAAATATCCTCCGCTTGTACTGCATCTCTGCCCCCGCCAAAACAGAAAACCACCCCTCCCACTACCTTTTCGTAGAAAAGTACAGTGATGTTTTGGTGTTGACTGAGATTCTATAACAATAGATTAAAATTAATTGAAAGTCAAGAAGAATCAAGCCCCTTCCCCCGGAAAGACCTCGTGAAGCTTCACACCAAAAGCCTTCGCCACCTTTAACTTTGAGACTCTCGTTGTTCTCTGGTTCTTCTCCATTTTTGATATGGTTTGGTCGGTAACTCCCGCTTCTCTAGCAAGTTTGGCTATACTCCACGTGTTCGCTTCTCTTAATTCTCTGACCCGGTTGTCCATACCATTGGTACCATTCATCTTGTAGTTCCTGCTATTACTACTAACTTATTACATAGCAACGAACATAGCAGATGTCAAGTAATAATTTATAATTTTGTCATTATTTTTCAGTTGTACTGATATATAGTACCATAGTGCACAATAAGTAACATTTACGACAATAACTGCTATATAAATGACAATGTTGATCACTATTGCTAGCTGTCAAGAAAGAAGGGGGGCGACGTAATTGAAATATGATTCCTGAGAAGTAAACCCCTTTTCTGAAACGGTCGATTTGTTAAAAGCATAGACAAAATGTCCTTATTTGAAAAAAGGACGTCTTAATCGGACCGGACAGTTCCAGACGAACGCAAATAG
>Ga0187864_10003046_pt1 | contig 13969 bp, 14 predicted proteins | sample June2016WEW_11_4_FD_132985 | JGI IMG/M metagenome (GOLD analysis project Ga0187864, IMG submission 132985) | Peatland microbial communities from SPRUCE experiment site at the Marcell Experimental Forest, Minnesota, USA - June2016WEW_11_40 | ecosystem: Environmental > Terrestrial > Soil >... | reverse complement strand
TTTCCTCGTGATCTGCTCGTTCACCCGCCTACGCACTTTGTGCTTCGGTGCGGCAGCTTTCGCCCTCCGTTCTGGAAAGACTGGCCTGCCATCCGTAGCTCGGAACCGACGTCTGGAGATTCCTGTACAGCCACGGTGATTCTGTCCGGATTGTACGAGTTCCAATTTCCAAAAATCAAGACAACACTTTTCACGCGCCCTTTTTGGCGGGCGTGTGAAAAACCGTTCTCCCAAATCGGCTAGGAGTTAAAATTGTTTTTCAGACTGAAGCGCGACGCTTCAGGAAATCGTCCAATGCCTCGACCGGCACGCGATAAAAATGGCGCGAGCCGCCACCCACATCAATCGCTCTAAGCTTGCCCTCTTCGATGAGGTTGAGGATGTGCTGATCTGTAACGCCGAGTTTGTTGGCGCATTCGGCTACAAGCAGCACGGCGGGGATTTTGGAATCCAATTTACCGCCCGTTGCTCTGGAAATTTTAGGCGACTTTTTCATGTAACAGGCCGCGTTTTTTGGCAGCCAGGGTGCGACGCAAAGCAGCGCGATATAAAAACAGCGCGTGCGGATCGTGCCGGCCGCGAGTTGATTTCTGCCGGATGCTCGCGCAGTAGCCTTCCCCAAATCCCAGATCGCCCAGGCCGGCTTCAAGGCCGGCGATTTCTCTCTCAACCGTGGACTGTGTGAACCTGTCGCGGCTGGTTTCCTGGCGCGTGTTTTTAGATGACCAGTAGTGGCGATGCCGGAATACGGCATCGGGTTTGCAAGATGGCTGCAGCTCGCCAGCGTCCACCTTGCGCCAATGGATCGCCTCGAAATAACCGAGCAGCAAATCAAGGTGGCGATCCGTGAGCTGCTGGTCTTTGCTGGATCGGCAACCAGTGACAGTCTGCAGCGCATCCCGGTATTCATCATCCGGCAGCCCGGCTTCGCGTTGCGCGCGCTTCAAAAGAATTTGTTGAGAGCGCGAGATCATTTTTAATGTTGAATCAGGTCGCCGATGCGATTGGTCGCGCTGGCGCAGCGTGGATTGTTTCTAGGACTTCCATCCCCAATAACTTCCGCAGCCGGCGCCGGCAGAGGTGCGGCTTCTGGAACTGGCAGCGTCGAGCGACGGCCGGATTTGTTTTTTCTGGTGTTCTCCAAAGTGCGAACAAGCCTGGTGTCTGAAGGGATCACCGATTCCTGCATTGCGGTGCGAACATCACCGGCGTTGCATTGAGATCGGCCGCCGCGTTGCGCGATGTATTTGGCGCGCTTCGCAATAGAGTCAACCGCCGCGAGATACCGCGCCGACGTGCGGGCGTAGGCGGCCAACGCACGCAAAACGTCATTGCCGGCTTCAGGCAGGACCGCCCTGCCGACCGCCATCAAATCAGGAACATCCAGGGACGCCGGCAAAAGCTCGTAATGGCCGATCCGGCCGGTGAGCTGCGCGGAGTTCCAGCCGCCTTTTTCTTCAGCGGCTTTTTGCCACTCGATAAATTGCGGCGTCGAAACCATGCAGATCGGGACGCCGGCATTTGCCATTGCCATCACCCAATTGATGCGATTCGGAAAACAGTAGCGCAAATTTCTCTGCGGCCACAGCCGGTGCGCTTCGTCGAGGACCAAAAGTAAATCGCCAGTCAGCAGGACGTTTTCGACGCGCTCCCGCAGTTCGCCAAGCTTGTATTGGAGCGAACTGCCAAGGCCAAGGCCGCGGGCCAAGGCGCGGAAAAAATTGGACTCGTCATTCGACGGCGGCACTTCCACGAATCGCGCCGCGCCGGGATGCTGCAAACACCAGGTCCGCGCAGCGAACGATTTCCCCATGCGTGCATTGCCCTCCATCAATGAGAGGCTGCGGCTGTAAAGCGTGTAATCCAGAATTTCACAAACCTTTTTGCCAAGCGCCGTCACCACGATGGCCCCGCTCTTTGCCTCAATCCAATGTTTGAGAAAATCACGAAGCGTGTTGACTAGGCCGGCAAAATACCAGGGAGCGCCGTCCTCAACTTTCCGTTCCGGATCGAGGCACAGGCGGCAAAGCTCTTTCTCAAGCGAGTCCGTTTTGTTTTCGTAACCAAAACCCTCTTCGGTGGCGCGACGGCAGATATCGAGAAACGCACTCACTGGATAAGAGGCCGGATATTTCGCCGCCGCTTTCCGGTCCTGAGCCTCTTCCTCGGCAAGCTCCGCTGCGCGTGCGGCGCTAGTCACTGATTCATATTTATTGCACTCGCAAATCGCCTCCAGTGCGTCATCTTGCATCACTCTGGCCCGTTCAGCGTCGTCCGCCTGGCGGTGGAAATAGCTGGATAGACTTCGGAGTTCCCGGTTTGTTTCACCGCGCAGCGGGAAGCGCCGGCGCAAATCCCTCGGCATGTCGGGACGGATTCGGCGAACTTCATCTGCGTTGTAAGTTTTGGCCGTGCCCTTTCCGATTTCAATCATCACCTGCGTGCCGATCCTGTCCGGATATTTTACGAGCAGCTCGGCGGCAACGGCCGCCATGCCGCCTGCCTGGTGTGAGAGATATTGCAAAAACCAAAGCAGCTCACGATCCGCCTTGTCGTCAAGAATCGAAACTCGCTTGGCTACGAGGTTGGCGAGCAAGCCGCGCTCAAAGTCCGGGCTGCTGGCGTAGCGGTTTTGGTGAAAAACCGAATCGTCTTTTGCTCGGCGCGTCGTCATGGCTTTTCCTTTCCCAAAAATTCCGCGATGATTTGGGCATCGTCGGCTTGAAGGTTTTCCTGCGCCCGTTCAGGCACGGCAATGCCGGTGCGCTGCGCGAGCCGCTGCGCGCGGCTGCGTTGGCATTGCCGGCGTGTCGCGCGTTTGGCCGTCTCGGTTTTCTGCGTGGTTATTTCCTCGCCAAGTTCCATCGCTTGCGCAGCGGCCAAAAGTTGCCGCTGTGGCAGCGGGAATTTTGCTTTGACGACATTGAAGAGGGTTTTCATGTGCGACGCCTGGCCCTCGATCCGCGCCAGCTCACGGCCCAATGTGCCGGCGTCCGGATCGGTCAAGCTTTCCAGCGCGCCGGGCTGCTCAGAACGTGCAACGCAGATCGGATTTGTCCGGTCGGGATTGGTGACAACGATGGACTCCGGATTTTCGCTGTCGAACCAGGCCAGCACTTCGCGGCCAACCAGGTGCGCGATTTCCTTGCCGAGATAATTGAATTTTTGCTTGCCAATCTGGATCGTGACGCCGTTGAGCGTGACGCGCGCCAGGCGTTTGTCGTGCGCCAGCAAGTACCGCAGCCCGGCGCTGAACTGGATCGGCGGGTTGCTCCGGTCCACGAAAGATTCAAATGCCTGGTCCGGTGACATGCCGGCGAGAATGTGGCCCTCCTGCGGTTCGGCGTTGTATTGGTCCACGAGCTGGCCAAGGCGGCGGTTCCACTGTGCCAGAGAGTAAAAGTATTTCGCCGGGTGAGTCTTCCGCGCCTCGACTTCGGCCATCTGTTTGCGCAGCGATTCCGGCGCGTCGCGCCGTTCATCACGGCCGCAATAACCCGGCTCGGCTTCGGCAATGTCCTGGAACATGCCGCCAACGCGCTCGACGGCTTTGGTGCGCGGGCGGATCGCGTGCTTGAATTGAATCCCAAACTCGCGCAAGCCCTGGCTGATTTCCGTGAAGCCAAACGGCTCCGTTTTTCCCTTCAGCAAGGTCGCGTTTTTCCACAAGCCGCGCTCAAAGTAGAGAATTTCCGGCACGCCGAATTCCCCAAAGACGTGAGTGCAAAGACTGCGGATCGTGAGCGAGCTGTAACTTTTGTGCGGTTCCAACGCCCAGCCAAGAATCCGGAGCGTTCGGAAATCAATGAAAAGGATCACCTGGCCGCGTGTTAGCTGAAACCAGCCGTGGCCATCCGGGACGTAAAAATAAGTGTTGAGCGTGAAATCATCACCGGAGATGCACTGCAAAGAGGAAATGCCGTCATAGCTGCGCGTGATGTGCCCTTTGATGGCATCGAGCGCGCGCGGTCCCTGGTACATCACCGTCAGGATTTCCACTTCCGGCCCGATTGAATCCATCACGCTCGCCGGCACGTGAGACTTGCGTGCAGCCGTCCCGGCGTAGCGTTCAATGATGGCCGGCGAAAATCCGGAGCGCAACAAATCGCGCCAGGCCGGCGCCACGTCGCCGCGATAATGGAAGACGGCACGATGGATCAACAAATCGCGATCCTCTTCCGGAAGCTCAAAACCGTTGCCGTTGTTTTCGCGGCCGTCGCGCAGCGACTTTGCGGCGTGGCCGCTTTCTTTCCACCGCGCCAGCTTCCGGTTGAATGCCTTTAGCAGCGCGTCACGCGACGCGGCCAGGAACGAGGCCCACGCAAAGAGAAACTGCCGCACGCGCCGGCCGGCCTGCTTTGCGTCCATTCCCTGGCTGACAAATCTGTCATGCTGCTCACAGGCCAGTGTCCAAATCGCGCGCGCTTCTGTGTCAGTTGGCGCGGCGGGATTTCGACAGCCTTCAATGAAATCAAGCAGCTCCTGGAATTCGTCACGCAATGATTCTGGCAGCGGTCGCGGCGGCGTTTTCTTCAGCGCCGGATTGTCTGGCAGGTAAATTTCAATCCGGGACCAAAGTTCGGCGCCGGCGTCGCGCTGCAGGGTCCGTTTGAAGAGCGCGCGCCAATGCCGCGCCGTGATCGTGTGCCCGAAAATCTTTGCGTAATTTCCCAGGCCGAGCGCCTCAAATTCGGCAGCCGGCAGATCGCAATCTTGCTGCCGCAGTAGCGACGGCGTGAGCGCGTCGCGCAATTTGCCGGCGCGGGCGATTTCACTGTCGGCGATCTGATTCAACGGGACCGCTGGTTCCCATCGTTTTGGCGGCATTGAAAGCATGGTTTCTGCGTCCCGGTAGCGCCGCAGCCGGGCCTTTGCATCGAGACTGCAGCGCAACGGCGCCGGCAGCGAAGCCAGCGTCCAGGTGGCCGCCTGGTTGCCGGCGACAATCCGCACGCCAGCCGGACTCGCGGCGCGTAGGGCATTACGGATCGCTTGCGGCGTCTTGCCCAGGGCGGCGGCGATCTGCGTGGCCGTGAAAGCCTGCAACTGGCCTGTCTCGTTGGGTGATGGAATCATTTGTGGGTTCGCATTTGGTTCCGAACCTCCTGAAGCTGGCTACGGAACGTCTCGAACACATTTAAAATTTCCCCGTTGAATACATTGATCTCGCTGAGGACTTTAGAAATCTCGGAGGCGTTGGCCTTGTGGCCGACGATCATGCTCACCATTTGCTGCATGATTTGGTTTTGATGGGCGTCGAGTTGACCGCCCGCATTCACCAGCGCAGCATATTGCTGCAACAACGCAACATCGGCCCTGGCCTTGGCGTCAAGCGCCGCATCGGCGGAGGCAGAATCAGGCGCGGCGCTGGTACCGGTTGGAACAAAAGAGGCCGGCGCAGCAGCGGCCCTAATTCGACCGGGAGCCTCGACGGTGGCTGGAACATCGCCGGCTTTTATGCCTTCGGCTTCACTTTTCAAACGCGCGACTGTCGTGGCGTTCGCTTCGTTCGCCTTGTTTTGGTCAGCCAGCAAACCGACCTTCACGCTCAATTCATTGACGGTCTTATTTAGCTCGCCCAGCGAGCGATTAGCCTCCTCCAAATCCGACTTGGTGAATTCAGCGGCTTCGCGCAGTGGTTTGTCGTTTACTTCATCTTTCCTCAGTTGTATTTTTAGGCCGGCAACCTGGCTTTCGCCTGCAGAATAAGCGTCAACTTGTCCCCGTTGAATCCCTTGACCGCCAAGCATTTTCGGAGCAAAAATTCCCACAGCCTCGGCCTGTTCGCCAGCAGTCAAATTCGCACCATACGACGTGCCGTAATAGGCGTGTTTCATCAGCTCCATGTACTGCTCATCGAGGTTTTTGGTTTTATCAAAATCTTTTCCGCTGCCCAGCTCGTAAAGCTCCCGAATCCTGCCGGCCTGTGCGGCGGTAATTCCGCTGGCCTTCATCTGGTCTTCGGCCTCGGTGATTGATTGCCTGTCCGCTTCAACCTTTTTTTCGTGCTCCTTCAAAGCGACCTCGGCTGCGTTGGCCTTGTCGAACTTGTCTTTTACGTCTGCCCCGGCGGCGGTTTGTTTTTGTTTTTCGGAGGCAAGCAATTGCGTCTGGATCGCGAGTTCCTGGGCATCCGCCTCGCGTTCCAATGCGAGGCGCAAGTTCATGTATTTTACATCAATCTCATGCTTCATTTTCGCAGCGGCTTCGTGCGAAACAACCCCGACGTGTTCGAGCTTTTCGATACTGGCCAGCTCAACGCCTTTCTGCGCGTCATCAATTTGCTGTTGGGCAGCGGCTTGGGTTTTGACACGGGAAAGATTAGAGTCGGCAACGCGTTTCTGCGTGTCCTCATCATTCCTGACGAGATTGTGGTAATAAAGCTCTTCGGCAAGTTCTGCGTCTTCCCAGGCTTTTTTCACTTCCTCAATCACCCCCGCTCCAAACTTCGACGCCATGAGTTTTGAAACCGACTCGTCGGCTTCTTGCGCGCTTTTTTTGTAGTCGTGGACCAACCGTATCACCATTCCCAGTGACGCCGCCACGCCGATCATTGCCAAGGCCCCTTCATCATTGCGCCGGCCAAACGCGCGCAAGGCGTCTCCCGCTCCGGGCATAATCCGATTCAACATGGCGGCCACGCGGTAAAGTTCCCGGCCGCGGATGTTGAAGCCTTCCACCTTCCCTCCGGCCTTGTCGGATTCATCGCCAACGCCGGCGAGGGCGGCGCGGGCCTTATCGGCGTTTTCGGGCGTGATGAGGCCGATCTCGATCCAGACTTTTAGGGCTTGTTCGGCATCCATAGGTCAGGGGGTTGTGCCGGGTCGGAGACCGGCGTTCCGGTTGCGCGGGGCGCGTAGTTGGATTAAAATTTCAAGGGTGTTGTCGGAGTCGGTCATAATGGAAAAATTAAAAAAGGGGTTTTGTGGGCAGTGTGTGTCCAATTCGGCACGCAAAATTCTGGCCGATGCAGCGCCGTGCAGACCCCGCTGGCGCGCCAGCGTCGCCGCTGCGCCCTTCGGTGCCGGTTGCGGGCGGAAACAGCCACCTGACAAAATTGGGGGTGTTGGAATTCATGCTGTTTTTTTTGCGGATTTGGCCGGCTCGACCAGTTTGAATCCTGGCGGGATGGACAGCCGCGCCGTCAGCGTGCCTTTGCATGGCAGCTTTACGAACAGTCGGCACCCGTCTGCCGAAGCGTAACAGCGCGCCTGCACCAAGCTAACCCGGCCAACGCCGGCGAGCTGCGCCGGGGCCTTGCCTGTCCGTTGCACATAGCGCGCGGCCAAAGGTGGGCAGGCTGGGCTGGAATTCGCAAATCGCAGCCACGCCGCGCGCGAGCTGTTTTTTTCCACCGTCAGTAATTCAAGTTCGCGCACATCCTTTGCCGTCAGACGCAGCGGCTTAAATGGTGAACGTTTGCCGGAGTTGAAATTTTTCGGTAGCAGCCCGGCCGCGCCGCGCGCCTCAAATTGTTTCTGCCAGCGCCAGAGCGTCGGAATGGATGCGCCAACGATGCTTGCCGCCTTGACGGCTCTGTGCCGTTTTTTCAGCCGGGCAAAACGCAGCAAGGTTTCAGATCGTTGCCGGCCGATGACCTTGGCCCGCTCCAGGGAAAACGAACGCAGCGCAACGGGGGATCGCTTCCGTTGCGCTGGTCGTGCCGCCATCAACTGCAAATGTCCGCTTTCTTCATCGAGTCCGCGGATTTGTTTTACTGCGGCAAATTTGGATTGTTGTTTTTGCGATCCCATAACTATTCAAGTGCTCGGCGGGGTTGCGCGCTGGGCAATCTGCTCAGTCAAATGTGGATAATCAAAATTGGCTGCGGACCGACAAACGGAAGCTCGCGGTCCGCAGCGGCGCGGTGCAAACATGCTCTGGCCAGGAAGAATAACCGCGCCAGTGAGCACCAAACCACCGCGCAAAATGTTTTGGGAAAAGTTCACTTGCTGTTAACGGGCGGATTATTCTTGGCATCGAAACTCCAAGCCAGTTCACCGGAAAGAATTTCGTCGGCGCGGGCGATGGCCGCTTGCAGTTCAGCCAGAGAAAAACCGTAATCGCCGAACCGTCGGGAGTAGGTTTGCGAAAGTGATTTACAGGCGGGCATTGTATAGGCCAAGCCCAGCGCGTTGGTTTCGTCCAGGCACCACGGGCGAATTTTGTCCGCTATCTCCCGTGCATAAGCTTCGAGTGCCGGCGTCACCGCCGCGAGGGCCGCCCCGGCGAACTGCCGCAGCAATTGCCGGCCTGCCTCTTGCTTCTCGACGGAAGTCCCGGCTTCCACATTGGAGATTCCAGAAATCTTTTTGGACACCTGTTCAAGCTGCACGCGCTTCGTCGCCAGCCTGGCAGCAGCTTCGTCGCTTTCTGAATCGGCGGATTCCAGGGTGGCGATTTCCTCCTGCAATTTTTGCTGCCGGGTGCTGAGGCGAGTCAGTTCATCGGCGGAAGTATTTTCTTGGTCAAGCGCAGCGGCGAGTTGCTCGCGCAATGCCACGATTTCGGCGCGGTTTGTTTTCTTGATCGTGATTTTCATGCTGGTGATGGGTTGATGGTTGGATGGTTAAACTGGTTCTTTTGAGAGCAGCTCGACGGCTGCCCAAAGTTCGGGGAAGTCGGACTTGCATCGCGCAATAGCGGCATCGTAATCCAGGCTACTTTGCTTTTGCGCCAGTTCCACCAGCCCGGCAAAAATCTTCGCGGGATTGAGAGGTGATGCTGTCGAGCCATTGCCGGTCCACGCCGCCGCGAATTGTTCTTGTGAGGCGTTCGCCGGCAGCCAAAAAAGTCTTTTGAACTGGGGCGATCCAACGGGCGCGTTGCCGTCCGCCGTGTTGACAAATTGCACGCCGGCGCCGCCCGCCATTGTGGCCACCAGGTCGGGGTGTTCCAAGGCCGCGCCGTTATAGGCCGCCGTGTAACTCAGGCCAAGTTTCGTTTTCTCATTCACGAACTGGTAAAATTCCTTTTTGGCCGCGACTTTTTCCGGCGTGGATTTTGCGGCCTGGCGCGAGTTAAAAAATTGCACCGTGTTGCGTGAGCGACCACTTGCTGACATAAGCGTCGCGGAATCGCGATGCGCGGCCGCCGTCAAGAGCCAAGCTTGTTGGTGCGTGCAATTTCTCTGCGACATTGTCTTGGCGACGAGTTGCCGCCAGTGTTCTGCTGGTGATGTGTTCATTTTTTTCCTTGGTTTGAAGTGCGTTCAGATTTGATCAATTCATCGAGGCGGGCCCACAGGTTCGCGCTCTTCCGTTTCCCGCTTAACACCTGAGACAGATGTCCGGGTGTGACGCCGAGCGCTTTCGCGCGCCGGACTAAATCCAGCGGTTTGGCTCTCGGTTTCCGTTTACGCGTAAACGACATATAAAGCCACTGAACCACGGTTTAGATTTTTTGTCAACTAGAAAAATGACTAGCCAGAAATTCTGGGAATGGAATCATTGTCACATGCCGCGACCAAACAGTTTGTTAAATAAACGCGAGCGTGAAATTTGCGAGCGTGTGCATTTGATTAGGATAGGAATAATCAAGTGGTCGCAACCGAATTTGGCGCGTGAATTGGGCCTTACTCACAACCAGTTGGCTGGTTTGGAATATGCGCGGGCACCACTGCGATATCGGGTGGGAAACATCCTGTGTGACCGCTTCAATATCAATCAACGTTGGTTGGCTACCGGAGCTTTACCGCAACGCCATTATGTGGACATTGACCCTTATTTTGAGGCACAAATTCAACCTTCAATGCTTTTCAGTGAAGCGTATGACAACCTGCTCGCCAAGCTGGTCGGGCCGCAATTGGAAGTGTTAGCCCAAAAACTTTTTTGCGCAGTCGAAGATATTGACAAAAGCACGCGACGAATTGGCGTATCATGGCCGGCCGGATCGCCCGTAGCCATGACGGCGAGAATTTATCACGACCGATTGATTGATTGGAGAGTGAGAAAACTGCCGGAATCAAAGCAGGTGGAAATTTTCAAAAGATTAAATGCTGTGCTAGACGAGCTTCTCCCAGGAATGCAACCAGGCCACGCCCTATCCTCAAAACCCCATCCCCGAAAATCCAAAAGTAAAGAATTGCTTGACAATCAGTTTGGCATGATGGATAAGGAGGGCGTGAAAGCAAAAATCCGTTCTTTGCCGGATTTGATAAATCAACTCCGGGAGCTTACAAAGTCACGCGGCCAAAAAGCTGCTCTGGCGCGTGAACTGAAAGTCAGTCGTCAAGCTGTTGACCAGTGGCTTTCCGGCAACTCGAATCCATCGGCAAAGACGACGCTTGAGCTGCTTAATTGGGTCGAGCAGCAATAGCGTCAAAAATAAAAAGCCCTGGCTGTGCGCGAACACCGCCAGAGCGAAGACCCAAAATTGGAAAGGTTCACGAGTTATGAAAACAAACCGATATCAAGTCCGACGTAACTGTAACGCATCGGCGGCTGCGCAGCAATGCAAAACTAATCCGCAAAACGCCGTCACGGTGATTTTTTATTCGCCCGATGATGACAAAGAGTTGTTCCGTGTGGATTTTCCTGAGAGGTTGTTTGCTTCCATCAGCGCCGGGGCCAAAAAGCTCGGCGTCAGCCTGGACAAATTCTTTGAGCTGGCCATCGTGAACAAAATCGGAAACAATGAGTGCGCCCTTCCTAGGGGCGATGTTCACCCTTCCTGCCTCTGTATTTTTGACCGGAGCACTCAACAGCCAGCATCTAAAATCCCATTGTCAGAACAGGAGTTTTGCAAATGTATAATAGCCCCGCATCTGATCAGCTCGGAATTCCAGGGCATGACGACACAGGAGTTGATTGCCCAGGCCATCCGCGAAAAAATCAACAAAGGGAAGAAGGTCCACAAAAATTTCTTCCTGGTCAACATGAGCCAACACGATCAGAAGGAGTTGCGTACGTTGGCCGCCGCATTCGGAATAGAACTGCGATTGTTTTTGAGTCATGCTGTCAGGCATGCCAAGCGCGAGTTGGAGCAAGCGCTGGCTGTAGCCAAAGGCGCGCGCCTGGATCCTCAGTTCGTGTATTGTTTGATCGCCGGCGGCACCACCAACAATTAGTCAGGTCCAATAACCTTCCGCGCCGGCCCGGTTGCATCTAGGGCCGGCCGGCGCAAATGAGAATCCAGACCTATGAGCTACGAAAGCAACGATGAACGCATCGAGCGATTGGAACAAAAATTCGCTGAACTGTTAAGCGTCCAAAAGGCCATGCTGAGATTGAATCAGGACCAGGTTCAGCGCCAGAAAACGGTGAACATCTGCCTCCTTAAAGAGGCCGTTCTTTTAAAAAATGGCCTGGACGCGATAGCCCGTTACCTCATCAGCATCTCATCGATTATTGATGAGGCTGAGCGACGCGTTTTTCTGGATGGCATATCACGCTGGGAAAGTAACTCTGAGAAACTGGAGGCAATGATAGAGGAATTGGAAAAAAGCCCTCCTGAATCGCTGCCGCCTGATGAGCCGTTGACTCCTGGCCCGGCATAATAGCCTTGCCGTCAGACGGAAAGATTTTAGAGTGAACACATGAAAGTCCTGCTTGGAATGGCCTTGGCCGTTTTGGTAGGAAGTTCTGTATTCGGTGCCGGCCTGCCCGCCGTCACAATCAACGGCAAAGAATACACGAACGTCAACGACGTTCACCTAACTTCTGAAAATCGGATCATGATTCTCTTTCCCGGCGGGGGAATATCACCGAACGCAGACACCATCCCGACAGACTTTCTGGAATCCTGGAACATCGGCAAGGAGACATTGGAAAAGATAAAATCCAGCGAGGCAATCAAGGCCGAGAAAAATCTGCAAAGTGCAATTGCCTCCGGCTGTTTCCGTGAAGTTGGGGGAGTTGTTTATGATACTCGAAAACCGCAGTCAGGATGGGTGATTTTCTACAATGCCAGGGTGCTTCAAATCACAGATCATGGAGCCATCGTCCTTTCAACGCCCGATGTGCTGACAGCCACTCCATTGCGTGTGGAAAACCTGCCCGCCGGGACTTCCGACACCGACATTATTAATTTCAGCGCCAAAATGACGGGCAGTTATAGCTACATCAACAAGCGCGGCGACGACCGAACAATCCGCGCTTACGATGTTGGTCGGGCGTGCGCGCGGGAAGAAATTCCGGATTCCGTTTTGACCGGGAAAAAAGCTTTTGCTGCGTTGCCAATTGTGGGGGCACCAAGGGTGGATGTCATAGCCAGCCTGCCAGAAAGTGATGATTTAAAAGCTTCAGGCTCTGGTTTTTTCATCACCGAAGACGGCTATCTAATCACAAATGACCATGTCGTCAGAGGGGCCACAAAAATCAAAGTCAAAACTCCCGACGGCATTTTCCCCGCAGTAGTCGTGCGCGTTGATGAGACCAACGATCTCGCCTTGGTGAAAGTCTCCGGCCAGTTCAAACCGCTTTGCATTTCTACCAACGACGCGCAACTGGGGGATTCGGTTTTTACGATTGGGTTTCCCGCCATTGATCTGCAAGGCGCCGAGCCGAAATATACCGATGGAAGAATCAGCAGCCTCTCTGGCCTGCGAGATGACCCGACCGAATACCAGGTCAGCGTCCAAGTTCAACCTGGCAATTCCGGTGGCCCATTGGTGGACATGAGCGGGAACGTCAAAGGCGTCATTGTCGCCCGGCTAAATGACTTTGCGGCGCTGCGTTCAATGGGCAGTTTGCCTCAAAACGTGAATTATGCCGTGAAAGGCAAGTTGCTGCGCGATTTTTTGGGCCAGTCCTCCGAAGTCAAATGGACTCCTGGACAGTCACCAGTTGATGGCAAAACAGCGATTCCCTCTGTTCAACGGGCTGTAGCAATTGTTTTGGTGTACTAAATCGCTCCGCTGACAGACGCGCGGATTAATCCGCTCTAAAAAATGAATCCCGACCCTCAAGTCTGCGCTGAACGTCCTGCACTGCCTGAAGTCCCGATTGAGCAATGGATGTTGGCCAAGGCCGTCGGCGCGGAATTCGGCGTGAACGAAGACACGGTGTTGCGCTGGTGGCATCGTGGCCTGCCCACTGGCCAGAAAATCCCTGACGAATACCACCGGCGCCGTGGTTCCTTCGTCCATCTTTTTCATCCCATAATTATTGACTTTATCCGCGAGCAGCAGGCGCTCCTGGATCAAGTCTTGCCTGAACATCCTGCACTGCCTGAACTCCCGATTGAGCAATGGCTGACAACCGCGCAACTCGCCGCGCATTTCGGCGGCCTCGACGCGCAGAGCGCCTACCGCTGGCTTGGCCAGGGCATCATTCCGGAGTCATACATAAAAAAATGCGGCAAGCGGCGCCGCAAATTTCATCCGGCCGTGATTCCTGTGCTCGAAAAGATTTTCGCGGCGTCACATTCAAAACCTGCCGCAGCTCGCGCGCAGCCAATCCGCGCCGCCTCTGCCGAGTAGCTGCAGGGCGTCTGCACGGCTGGCTTTTTGTTGCGTTGGCGCGATGACCGAAGCGCGGTAAAAAGCTTGATTGCTTGGGCGTTGAGAGTAATTTCCCCGTAGAACCAAGCGTGATGAGCGGATAGATCGGCGTGTAATTGATCCGGTGGCGCCATTTTGCGGATCGGCTGCGTCGGTCAAAACAGGTCAAAAACAGGTTCCTGGTTCCACCCCCCAGAGCCACAGTGATGTTGTCCGGATTCGGATTTCCAAACATTGAAAACAAAGGACTTACGCTGATTTTCTTTGGAAATCCAAATCCGGACACCTGGCCGAAAATCCGGACATCGCCTCTCTCAAAAAAGGCTCGTATGTGATTGATTTTCAGTATCCTTCATCCTTTTTCAGCCTTCTTCGCCATTCCGGACAACATCACCGTGGCTCTTCATTCCGAGCGAAGGATGGTGCGCGCTGCAGGGTTTGAACCTGCGACCCCTTCCGTGTGAAGGAAGTGCTCTGCCGCTGAGCTAAGCGCGCGACCGTCTGACAGCGTATTCACCACCCGCGTTA
>Ga0187864_10003045_pt1 | contig 13980 bp, 13 predicted proteins | sample June2016WEW_11_4_FD_132985 | JGI IMG/M metagenome (GOLD analysis project Ga0187864, IMG submission 132985) | Peatland microbial communities from SPRUCE experiment site at the Marcell Experimental Forest, Minnesota, USA - June2016WEW_11_40 | ecosystem: Environmental > Terrestrial > Soil >... | reverse complement strand
GCGCTGGATCGTCCAGCGCCTGGGCTACCTCACGCCCGCCCAGGCTCGCCAGCAGCTCCTTGCACTCGGAGCTGCTGCATGAATACACTCAATTCAGTGTCCAAAAAATCCGGAGCTAAACAATGCTAGCCGTGTTTGACGTAGACAAGATGGTAAAGACGATTATCCTCACGGCCGCGCTTAGCGGTCTTCGGAAATCCGAATTGATGGGGCTCCGGTGGCAGGACTTCAACGGCACCCAGCTCAACGTACGGAAGACGATATGGAACGGCATCCCCGGCGAGCCGAAGACAAAGGCTAGCAAGGCTCCGATCCCCGTTGTGAAGTGGCTGGCCGATGCTCTTGAGGTACACAAACTCCACGCCGGTGTTTTGGCACAACCCGGATTGCCCATTTTTCAGGCAGGGAATGGGAAGCCTTTGAATTTGGACAACCTCGCGCACCGTGTCGTTACCCCCGCAATCGAAAAGTGCGTGAAGTGCCGGAAACCCGAAGCCGATCACAAACCTGAGGGGCACATGTTCGAGCTGGACAAGACGCTGGCGTGGCATGGCTGGCACGCGTTCAGGCGTGGGCTCGCCACGAACTTGCACGAGTTGGGCGTGGACGACAAAACGATTCAAGCGATCTTGCGGCACAGCAACATCAGCGTGACGCAGAACACCTACATCAAGAGCGTGAGCAAATCGCAGGTGAATGCGATGGATACGCTCAGCGAAGAACTCGAAAAAATCGAAACTTGCAATGAACTTGCAACGACCGAACAGGGCCGAGTCAACTGACATGCTGCAAATCACCGTGGTAGAATTACTTACACTCGGCGGGGCTGTAGCTCAGATGGATAGAGCAGCAGTTTCCTAAACTGCGTGTCGGGAGTTCGACTCTCCCCAGCCCCACCATTCGTTTGAGAGCAGCGCGATGTAGGCGACTCTGACAGTTGAATGCAGCCATGACCCGACTTCGAATATGGATGGAAAAAGCTGCGTTGCGGCGGACTTCGAGGCTAACAGTTAGCAGGGTACCGAGCGCGCGTTCGTCGCGCAACTCCTTGTTGGCGAAGGAGAAAATCGCCCAAAATAGCCCGACGTTCAATCGGAGGTTGCCGGCCTTCCAAGCGCGAACTGGCTACGCGCTTCCAGGAACTCAGTCGTCGCCGTTCTGAGATCGTCGATCAGACGGTCGTGAAGTTCTAGGTCGTAGCGGTTCCGCTCGGTGTACGCGAGAAGGGCGCCGTGCATTTTTTGTTCGGCTGCCTTGAGAGGTTCAGGAGAGTCCATTTTTCCGCTCCTTTCCTCAAGTCTGGATCTGCCTCCAGCATGCCTGGGCATGGGGCGCCTTGGAATGGCGCAAAGGTACCCAACAAATGGGAAGGATCGTCCGGTGGCCCTAGTACGAACGGTTCGGGGTGGGGACTTCAAACGATCGTGTGTTCCCTAGAGACAAAGTATGCAACTTTGGTATGGTCGATGAAATTCGACTCGTCCTCGGTGGAGGCCTTCCATTCGGGCGACCGGCGGGCGGCCAGTAGAGCGGCTTCGTCGTCGAACCAGAGTTCCGCCACGCCATCGTAATCAGGCCGGCGTGCGTCTCCGGGGACCGTGACGCGGTGGCTCTGGACCAATCTGCGCAGTGAGGAATACGAGCACCGATGGGCCCGTGGATATTTTCCCAGTAGTGAAAGAATTCTTCGTCGGTGAGGCCCGCCTTCTTGGTGATGCAATACACGAGCTTAATCATTTGGTCCTCCGGGGTCTCCTGCTTCGCGCGACCGGCGGCTTTCCCGCATAGTCTAGCGCCGCTTGGGAGCGAGATCGGTTGTAGCGTCCGCGGCGAACGATGGCGTAATATGCGGCGGCTACAGAAACTTAAGATGAGCAGCCCAACCATCCGAGAACCGCGGTGGCCGGCGTTCGTGGCGATGCTGGCTGCGGCGTGCGTCTACTGGGCCTTGCCCGAACCGCTTTCCGTGGGCCCGAGCTGGCTGCTGCTGGTCGTCATCTTCATTCTGCTGATCCCGACGGTGGTGACGTACCACCGCGGCCGCTACGACATCACCCGGATTCTCACGTTCATCGCCACTGGCGCGATCACGCTGGCCATGATTGCGTCGTTGGCCTTTCTGATCCAGGGTATTCCGCAGCACCGCGAAGCCCCGCGAGCGCTGCTGCGTTCGGCGACCGCGCTTTGGATCACGAATGTGCTGGTGTTCGCGCTGTGGTACTGGAAGCTCGATAGGGGCGGTCCGACGGGGCGCGATCGGCGGCGCGACGGTCTGCACAGCTCGTTTCTTTTTCCGCAGATGCTGGTGCGGGATGGCCGGGACGAATCGTGGTCGCCCAACTTCGTGGACTACCTTTTCCTCGCCTTCAACACGAGCACGGCCTTCTCACCGACCGATACCGCCGTGTTGGCGCGGTGGGCGAAGCTGGGCATGATGCTGCAGTCGTTGATTTCCCTGACGATCGTCGTGCTACTGGCCGCCCGAGCCGTAAATATTCTGTGATATCTTCGGCGCAATTGAAAAGCGCTTGCGTTCGGCCGGGAAACGGCGTACACAGCAGCCGAGAAACATAGAGGTGCGAGCGGCGCCTTCCGGCAAAGGAGATTCCACACTTGGCCGAACCAGCGGCGGTTCCGACGGGCGGGCTCAGGCTGCGTACGTACGCGTGGGAAGACGCGCAGGTGGTGCAGTGCGCCGGCAGGCTGACGGCCGAGCACTCCGAAGCTCTGAAGACCCACGTGCGCGGCGTGATCCCGACCACGAAGCGGATCATCCTCGACCTGAAGGAAACCGATCGCATGGACAGCTCGGGACTTGGCGCGATCGTCGCCGTTTACATCTCGGCTCGAAAAGGAAACTGCGAACTCCTCCTGATCAACTACAACAAGTCGATCAAGGATCTCCTCGGGCTGACGAACCTGCTTGGCGTGTTCGAAGCCTGTGCGCAAACCGGCACGCGCATTCCGTAAGAACTGAACCGCTCGCGCGGCATTTGCTGCTGCGGCAACTTCCTCTGCTATAATCCCCGCGCTTCCCAGTGTGCGAGGCATGAAACCTGCCCTCATCGCCACGGTACTGCTCGGCGCACTCGCCTTTCTGGCGCCGGCTACTCCCGCTCAACGCGACATCGTGGTGCTGTCCTACGCCGGGCCGATCAGCCCTGCGAGCGCCGAGTACCTGACCCGAGGTATCGCGGATGCCGAGGCGCGCAACGCGGCCGCCATCGTCATCGAGCTGGATACTCCCGGCGGCCTCGACTCTTCGATGCGGGAGATCATCCAGCGCGAAATGAACTCGCGCGTGCCCGTGGTGGTCTTCGTCGCTCCCGGCGGAGCAAGGGCCGCTTCGGCGGGGTGCCTCATCGTTCTGGGCGCGGACGTCGCTGCCATGGCGCCGGGGACGAATATCGGCGCCGCTCATCCGATCTATTCGACGGGCGGCACCGTTTCCGAGAAGATCGTGAACGACGCGGCCGCGTACGCGCGTTCAATCGCCGCGGCCCACAAACGCAACACCGAATGGCCCGAGCGCGCGGTGCGCGAAAGCGTCTCGGCTACGGCTGAGGAAGCGCTGTCCCTCGGCGTGATCGACCTGACGGCGAGCGACCTCCCCGACCTTCTCACCAAGCTGAACGGCCGGACGGTGCATCGCGCCGGGGGCGATGCGACGCTCGCGATTTCCGGCGCGCAAACCACAACGATCGAAATGGACGCGCGCGAGAAGCTGCTCGCAGCGCTGACGGAGCCGACGGTGGCGTATCTGTTCCTGCTTCTCGGCTTGCTCGCGATCGTCGTCGAAATCTCCGCGCCCCACGGATTCGTCACCGGCACGCTCGGCTTTGTAGCCGTGGTGCTCGCTCTCGTCGGGCTCGTGAACCTGCCCGTGCAGATCTCCGGCGCCGCGCTCCTGGTGCTCGGAATGGTGCTGCTCGGGCTCGAGCTGAAGATCACGTCGCACGGCGCGCTCACGCTGCTCGGCCTCGCCGCATTCGTGTTCGGCTCGATTCTGCTATTGCCCCGCATCCCCGGCTATCGAATTTCGCCGTTCGCGATAGGCGCGGTCGCGCTTCTGTGGGCATTCATGCTGAGCTTCGCCGTGCGGCTCGTCCTGCGCTCGCGGCATCAGCCGCTGCTGACCGGGGTCGAACGCGTCGCGGGCCGCACGGGGGTTGCGAAGACGGACCTCGTGCCGCGGGGCGTCGTGCTCGTGAATGGAGAGGATTGGGAAGGGGTGGCGGATGCGCCGCCCATCGCGCGGGGCGAGCGAATCACGGTCGTCTCGGTCGAAGGTTTGACGTTGCACGTTCGCAAGACTTCTTAAGGGAGAAACGAGAATGGATTTCTCTACGGTGGTCCTGGTTTTCTTCGTGCTCGTCGTCCTCGCGTTCGTGTTTCTCATCGCGAATATGATCCGCGTGGTGCGCGAATACGAGCGCCTCGTCGTGTTCCGCTTCGGCCGGTGCGTCGGACAAAAGGGCCCCGGAATCATTTTCCTGATTCCGGTGGTGGACGTGGCCAGCCGCGTGGATCTGCGCGAACAATACCTCGAAGTCCCGCGGCAGACCTGCATCACGAAGGACAACGCCTCGATTTCCATCGATTTCCTCGTCTATTGGAAGGTCACCGACCCGGTCCAAAGCGTGGTTCAGGTGCAGGATTTCGGCGGCGCCACGCGCGGCATCGCCATGACCACGTTGCGCGCGGTCGTCGGCGATATTCCGCTCGACGACGTGCTCGCCAAGCGCGAAGAAATCAACAGCGTCCTTCGCGGCAAGCTCGATGAAGTCACCGAGCGGTGGGGCGGCAAGGTGACCTCCGTCGAAATTCGCGAAATCGATCCGCCCAAGGACGTTCAGGACGCGATGACCAAGCAGATGAGCGCCGAGCGCAGCCGCCGCGCGATGGTCACCGCCGCCGAAGGAGATCGCACCGCGAAGATCACGGTTGCCGATGGCGAACGGCAGTCCGCGATCCTGAAGGCCGAGGGCGACAAGCAATCCGCCATTCTTCGCGCCGAAGGCTACGCGCTCGCTCTGCAAAAGATCTTCGAAATCGCCAAAACTCTCGACGCAAACACGATGAGCCTGCAATACCTGGAGACATTGAAGAATCTGGGCGCCGGTCCCGCGACGAAGTTCATCTTCCCGATGGAATTTGCGAGTTTCCTGAGGCCGTTCGTCAGTCCGGCGCCGTCCGCGCCGCCGCAGAAGTAGCGCCGGGGAAGCCCCGGGAAAGCGTTGACACGCAACCGCTTAACCGTATAATTGAATGCTTGGCCGGTCAGCCCGAGGTAAGTCCAGGCAGTTCAAGCTGAAGGCAGACACACCTGATGGTGCCAGACAATTTAGCCGTGTGGATCTTTCTAGGCAATGGTTTCACGGGCTATTGGCATCGGCTCCTCGATCCGACCTTCCGGGGCCTCTACCAGACCAACGCCTTCGATCTCGCCATCATGCTGCCGTATTTCCTCGTGATGACGATTCTGGCGACGTACGGCATTCATCGCTACGTTCTCGTTTACAACTTTTTCAAGAACCGCAAGAACGTTCCCGGCCCGCCGCCCGAAATCGAAACGTGGCCGCGGGTGACGGTGCAGCTGCCGATCTTCAACGAGCGTTACGTCATCGAGCGGTTGATCGAGACCGTCGCGCAGTTCGATTACCCGCGCGAGCTGCTCGATATTCAGGTGCTCGACGATTCGACCGACGAGACGCAGATCGTCGCGCGCGATTGCGTCGAGCGCCACCGCGCTCTCGGCGTGCCGATCGCCTACATCCATCGCGACAATCGTGAAGGATTCAAAGCCGGCGCGTTGCAGGAAGGCCTGAAGACCGCCGCGGGCGAATTTGTCGCCATCTTCGACGCCGATTTCATTCCTCCTGCCGATTTTCTCCGCCGCACGGTTCCGTATTTCGTCGATTCGCAGCTCGCCATGATTCAGACGCGCTGGAGCTACGTGAATCGCGACTACTCGACGCTCACCGAAGTCGAAGCGATCCTGCTCGACGGTCATTTCGCCATCGAGCACTCCTCGCGTTTCCGCAGCGGCCTGTTTTTCAATTTCAACGGCACGGCCGGCATTTGGCGCCGCACCGCGATCGAAGACGCCGGCGGCTGGCAGCATGACACGCTGACCGAGGACACCGATCTTTCCTATCGCGCGCAAATCCGCGGCTGGCATTTCCTCTATTTGCCCGAAATCGATTGCCCCTCCGAATTGCCGGTCGAGATGAACGCGTTCAAATCGCAACAGGCGCGCTGGGCCAAGGGTCTGATGCAGACGGCAAAGAAGATTCTGCCCCAGGTGCTCCGCGCCGACGTCCCGCGCTCGGCGAAGGCCGAGGCCTTCTTCCATCTCACGGCCAACATCAGCTATCCACTGATGGTGTTCCTCTCCATCATTCTGCTTCCCGCGATGATCGTGCGGTTCTACCAGGGATGGTTCCAGGTTGTCGTGATCGACCTGCCTCTCTTCCTGGCCTCGACCTGTTCGATTTCATCGTTCTATCTGGCCGCCGAGCGCGCGCTCTACCCCAAGACGTGGAAGCGGACATTCCTCTACTTGCCGTTCGTGATGGCCGTCGGCATCGGGCTTTCCGTCCGCAACGCCTTCGCGGTCATCGAAGCGGTCTTGGGGGTGAAATCGGAATTCGTGCGCACGCCGAAGTATCGCGTGGAAGCAAAGGGCAAGCGCGAGGGCGCGTGGGCCAAGAAGACCTACCACAAGCGCGCCGGCTTCATGCCTTTCGCCGAGGTGCTGCTCGGAATCTATTTTGCCGCGGCGGTCGTCTATGCCATTCAAAACGAAAACTACGCCACGATTCCCTTCTTCCTGCTCTTCGTGTGGGGCTACCTCTATACGGGCCTGATGTCGCTCGGGCAGACGTATATCGAGCGCCTCCGCTTCGGCGCCGAAAGCGCCGCCTCCGCAGAAGTTCGTCCCGCTTCCACCGGCATCCCAGGTTTTTAGAAAGGAGCTGGCGCATGGCAAAATTCATCATCGCCCCGCACATGCGGTTGCATGAATGGGTCGCGGAGGACAAGGGTTACTTTCGCGAGGAACAGCTGGACTACGAATTTCGCGACGAGCTGTCTTCCAAGGAAGGCAAGAAGCACGATCTCGGCGATCGCGTCGGCGCCTATCAGACATTCGAAAAGGGCCGCACGACGAATATCGGCTGCGCCTGCCACTGGACCGTCAATGTTTCCGCCTCCAACGGACACGGCAAGATGTACGCCGACGCCTACTCGGTTTCGCCCGCGGGAGTCTTCGTGTCGCCGGAATCAAACATCCACACGCCCGAGCAGCTCGCCGGCGTGCCGATTTCGGTCGGTTATCAGTCTGGCAGCCACTACGCGACGATCCAGGCGCTCGAACAGTACATGCCCGCGAAGGACATCCGTCTGTCCTTCTCCGATGGACTGCTATTTCACCGCATGGAGCTTTTGATCGACCGTAAGGTTCCCGCCGCGTCGCTTTTCAGCGGTCCGTACTACTTCCTCGAGCAGCTCGGATTCCGCAAGATCATCGACAGCACTTTCATGATGGCCACGATGCTTACGGGCGATCCCGACATGGACGACGTCCGAAAGTATTTCCGCGCGCTGCGAAAAGCCCAGCGGGATATCGACCTGCGTCCCGATCTCTACACGAAGTACTACAAAAAAGAATTCCCCGAGCGCTTCCACAGCCAGATAGACACGCGGCGCTGGGGTCCCGGCGAGCGCATTGTGTTCGAGCCCTACACGAAGGAAGTCTTCGACGAATCCTTCCGCTGGATCGCCGAGCACAAGATTTTCCCGGAAGGTGAGATGGGTTCGGGCCGCTACGAAGACGCTGTAGTTTCTTTAGCGAGGGATTAGAGCTTTAGTCCCAGAAATCGTCTCGACCGATCAGTTCGACGCCGATCTGCCGGCGCCCATCCGCATCCAGCCGCGAGTAAACCACGCGAGCCTCCGCGCGGCATCCTTTGTCCTTCCGCGTCAGGACGACCATTCCGCCTGTGTCGACCGGATGGCGGCAGACGAAGCCGGCGCCGTGCCGGCTCAACGTTGTGGTCCAGGTATCTTCTTCCCAGGTCCGCCGGGGGTCTTCTCGGCGCAGCCAGACCGGCACCGCGTTCGCCACTCGCGGGCTCCGGCGCAAAGATTTCCCCGCCTGGGAGATCCATCGCAAAGCTTCCATTAGACGCGCTTTCGTCTGTGGATCGGCGAACCGCGCCTCTTCGACGAGCCTATCGGCCTCTCGCGCCCAGATGGACGAGGTTTCGCTGAAGGATGCCATGGCCGTTGGGTCGTAGGCCCCGGTTCTTAGCCCTTCGTGGCTTGCCCGAAGTTCCTCGAAGGAAACCGAAAGGAAATGCGCGAGGCAAAACTCGCGCATGTCGACCTTTGCCGCCGCGCGTTCGCCGCAGGACTCAACGCCGCACGGATGGTCCGCAACCGCCTGACGAACGCCGACCGATTCGATTTGACCTTCCATCGCTCCGTCCTGGATGCCCCTGGCGGGGCCCGCCTAATCCTTGGACAGTTTCCCGATACCCTTGGCTAGCTCCGAAATGGCGCCGCTGACGAATTCAAGATGGCTGCGGCTGTAATGGCTCATCTCGCTGGCAAACTGGCGCGATATCTCCGCTGCCTTTTCTTTTAGGGACGTAAGAGCGCCTTCCGTGATCGGCTCCAGCGCATGGCGCAAGCGAGCCTGCGACTCGGTCTCCTGCTGCACGGAGGAAACGCGAATGCCGTTGAGCGCGACTTTCGCGGCCTCCTTGGCCGTGCGCTCGAGTTCTTCGCGAGCGCTGTCGAGCCTCTCCCGCAGGATCATTTCGAATTGCCGGTCGAGCCGCGTGCACGCCTCTTCGATGTCAACCGACGATTTCTCGACGAGCTGTTGGCAGATCTTTCCCAGTTCCTGTTCGCGCTTCGTCAGGTCCGCCGCCACCGCGCGGGCTTCGTCGATCACCGGCGCCGATTGCTCCTTCAAGCGCGCAACGATCCGGCCTACGGCGTCTTTCCGGGCGGTTTCGAGAGCGCCCTCGAGCCGCTCCCGCGCGCTCGCGGTCAGCTTCTCGGAAAGCGCTTCGAGTTCGCGATGGCGCGCTTCCATGCGCGCGACGGCCTGCTGGAGTTCCGCTTCGATCTTTTTCGTCCACTGGGCGTGACGTGCTCGCGCGCTTTCCTCCCCGACCTGGTTCATTCGCTTCAGCGATTCGTCCATCCAGTGGCCGGCCTGGGAGGCGGTTGCTTCGGCAAGGATGCGCTTGGCGTCTTCGCGAAGCTCGCCGCGCACGTCGTTCACGAGCGACGTCGCTCTTTCGCGAACAGCCGCTTCCGCCGCGTCGGAGAGCATCTTCTCCATCTGCTGCTGGAAACCGCCGATCAATTGACCGACGGGCTGCGTCCCGCTCGATGCGCGCGGCGCAGGCTCGGTTGCGCGAGGATTCGCCGCGATCTTACCGCGCTCTTCTTTCGTTGTCGTGGGATTTGTCTCCGGCCGCAGAACCGCGACCGGCTTCGCCTTCTGTGCATCGGCTTCAGGATTGCGGGCCCCGTTGAACTGCGCCCAATCGCTGGGCGGCGATTCGATGCCCCAGATATTGCCGGGGGTGTCGAGCTCGATCGCAGTCTGGTACAAGCCGCCCGCCTCGGCGGGACGCTTGGTCCACTTCACATGGCCGCGCGTGGAAACAGGCTTGGAATCCGGTCCTTTGCCGTTCAGTTCCAGCAGCACGGAGGCGTTGGGCAGCACCTCGTATTTCGATTCGTACTTGCAGCCATGGGCGCTGATGGTGATGGTGGAAACTTCTTCTTGATACGGCCCGCGGAACGAGTCCACTCCTGCGACTGCTAGCGCGATGGCCCGATTGAGGCGCGTGCTCCGGCGCGCCGGCCGGCCTGAATCAATAGCAAGTGAGCTGTTTGACACGATCGCCTCTATCAGTTGGTTCGTTCAGGATAAAACGCGGCGGTGCATGTATGGCAGGGGAAGTAGCCAGTACTGCCTCAATGAGTTACTACTTCATCCGCCGCAGCGCAATTTGCGGCCACCATAGTCGACGTATATTGGGGTCACGAGGACGTGAGCGTGACAATTGCTCCGGGTGACGTGATTTCATATATCGAGATGTGCCAGGCCGAAGGTGCCAGTCTCCAGCGTGGCATGAACTTTCACCTCAGGAACAATGTAAGCGTCATACTGATGAGCCTTCGTCGCGGCTCTCCTTATGCAGATCGAATCGAAGAAAATGGACGCGTCCTGATTTATGAAGGGCACGACGTGCCACGCACGAAAACGACGGCAGACCTCAAGAAAATCGATCAGCCCAGGTACTTACCCAGCGGGAAGCCTACTCAGAATGGACTATTCTTTGCAGCCGCCGAGGCTACTGAACGAGGCGAGGCACCAGCTGAGCTAGTCAAGGTCTACGAGAAAATTCGGGATGGGGTGTGGGCATTTGACGGAGTTTTTGAACTCTTGAATGCTTGGCAGGAACTCAGTAACAAGCGGCATGTGTTCAAGTTCAAACTGAAACTGGTGGAAAACTTGTCAAACGCCGAAGTACCCGAAAGAGAACTACCGCATAACCGTCTGATTCCCGCATCTGTCAAACTCGAGGTATGGAAGCGGGACAAAGGAAAGTGCGTTTTATGTGGGAACCGCGACAACCTTCATTTTGACCACGTAATTCCCTTCTCCCAGGGCGGCTCATCTCTACTGGCGAAAAACATTCAATTGCTTTGCGCTAAGCACAACCTCCAAAAGCATGACAAGATTCTCTGATCGCGTCGCGAGCCGCCTACCTTCGTCCAGCGACCGCAGCTTCGAGCGGCTGCACGTCGTGCTGAATTCGCGCGGACTCCCGGTCCTCAACCAGATCGAGATCGTACCGGACTTGCAGGTTCATCCAGAATTGAGGCGTCGTGCCGAAATAGCGCGCCAGGCGCAGCGCGGTATCGGACGTAATCGCCCGGCGTTCGGCCACGATTTCGGCGATGCGGGTCACAGGAACGCGCAATCCGAGAGCTAGCCTGTTCATGCTCAGATTGTGCGACTTGAGAAATTCCTCTCGGAGGATTTCACCCGGATGCACGGGCTTCAACTTCTTGACCATGGTTTTGCCTCGCAGCCTCTCGCCTTCGCCTAGTGGTAATCCGTGATTTCAACTTCGTACGCATCGCCGTCGCGCCAGATGAAGCGCAGTCGCCATTGAGCGTTGATGCGGATGCTGTGCTGCCCCTTCCGGTCGCCCTTGAGGGAACGTCAAACAGATAATCGCAAAGCTTAAACCATAAGGCGACCTGTTAATCATCTAGTTCTACCACCAAACCTGCTTGCGTTACCGAACCCTTCTAGTCGCAACTCGTGTAGCAAAAGCCCTTCTAACCCCCGCACTCCAAAGCACTTGCAAACCCCTCAGTGCGCAACCGATTTGCATCGTGTGATAGCGTGGAAGAGTGAAGATGCAACACGAAGAAAAACTCGAATGCGGTGCGACGGGCGCCCCAAGGCGATCGGGCTGGCGCGCCCGGAGCGCCCGAATTCCATTTTCTAATCGCAAAATCCAATTATTAGAATCACGCCCATCTCATTGCAAACAAACGACGGCGATCATTTCTAATCGCCAATCCGACGAGGATTGGCGTCCCGAAGGAAGTTCGCCGCGGCGAACGACTGAGGGATTTCTCTTCGTGTGTTCGCCCAATCTGAGAAGACCGCGATCTTACGCGCTTCACGAATCACTAGTTCCCGGTTCGGACCACGAACCGGGATCCCGGCGCGTGGTTGACGCGCGATGCTGGGACACGAATTCCCGGTTCGGACAACGAACCGGAATTCCGGCGCGTGGTTCAAACGCGATGCCGGAACACGATTCACTGCCTTCTACCCGCAAATGGCTTTCGAGTAGAATTGCCTGCAAGTCGCTCAAAACAAACGATGGCGTTGGCTCCTACCCGCAAATGAAACCGGGGGGCTTTCGGCGCATATTTTGCGCGGCGCTGGCCCTGCTCGCGGTTTTCTGCGTCGTCCAACTCGCGCAAGCGCGTTTCCGCCAGCCGAGCGAGGAGTATCAAGCCCGCCGGGCGAAGCTGCGCGCGGCCGTCGATGGACCCGTCGTCATTTTCGGCTACACGGGCCACGAGGACGCCTCCGAAGTCGCCGTCTTTTTTCAAGAGCCGTACTTCTATTACCTCACGGGCCACGACGAGCCCGGAGCGGCGCTGCTCTCGATCCCCGATTCGCCCACAGGAAAATCAATCGAAGGCCCGCACGAGATTTTGTATCTTTCGCCGCGCGATCCGGCGGAGGAAAAATGGGAAGGGCCGAAGATGGGTCCGGATGACGCGGACATCGCGCAGAAAACCGGATTCGATGCCGTCGAGCCGCTCGCCAAACTCAAGGACGATCTCGCAAAGCTTGCCCGCACGTACAAAACTTTCTACACGCTGCTGCCACCGGAGCAGGAAGAGGGCTATCCGCACCTCACGAATTCCGTCGCGATGCTTCGCGAGTATCTGCCGCACGCGAAGCTGCTCGACATCACGCCGCAGCTCGATGCGATGCGCCAGGTGAAATCCGAGGGCGAGCTGGCGCTGATGCAGAAGGCGATCGACGTGTCCATCGACGCGCACCTCGATGCGATGAAGACGATGCGCCCGGGACTTTTCGAGTATCAAATCGCGGCGCGAATGAAAGAGATCCACGGGTGGGGCGGTTGCGAGCGCGAAGCCTACGCACCGATTGTTGGGGCGGGTTTCAATTCGACTGTGCTTCATTACAGCAAACTCGACGGCGAAATCAAGGACGGCGACGTCGTGGTAATCGACGTCGGCGGCGAGTATGGCGGCTACGCCGCCGACATCACGCGCACGCTCCCGGCCAACGGCAAGTTCACGCCGCGCCAGCGCGAAATCTACGACATCGTCCTCGGCGCGCAGAACGCCGCGATCGCGGCCATCAAGCCCGGCGCCACGCTCTACGGTAAAAAAGACAGTCTGCAACAGATCGTCACGGACTACATCGATTCGCACGGTCACGACAAAGAAGGCCGCACGCTCGGCCGCTATTACATCCATGGCGTCAGCCATCATCTCGGCCTCGACGTGCACGATCCCGGCGACCGCACCCGGCCGCTCGAGCCCGGCATGGTCGTGACGGTCGAGCCGGGAATCTACATCCCGGAAGAGAATCTCGGCGTGCGCATCGAGGACGACGTCCTCGTCACCAAGGACGGCTACCAACTGCTCACCGCGCGCCTTCCCCGCACCGCCGACGAAATCGAAAAAATCATGGCCGAGGGCCGCGCCCAGCCACAGCCGTGACAGATCGCACTCGGCAATATTCGCGGTTGCTTTCGCGTCTTGACACTTCGCGGAGCGAAACCGTAGCATCAATTATCGTTCGTCGTTCGCGTGCCGGCGTAGCTCAGTGGAAGAGCGAGGGTCTCATAATCCCTAGGCCGTGGGTTCGATTCCCCCCGCCGGCACCACATTTTCAATAACTTAGCTCGCTTTACTTGCTTCCTCAGTTGCACGGTCGGTGCACAACGCTTCGATCTTTTCCATCGCTTTCAAGGTGATCTCGGGCACTTCCTTGATGTAATGCCTTTGCGTTGTGGCCACGCTAGCGTGTCGCAGCAATCCTTTGGCAGCCATCGCGTCTTTCTCGACGGCATTGACTAACGTAGCGATTCCACGTCGAAGTGCGTACCAGCCGTGCCATTTCAGACCCGCCGCCTTGAGTATTGGTCGAACCGTCCGTTTCGCAAGATTGTCCAGATTGAGGGGCTTTCCTAAGGGACCGCGTAGAATCGGACCAGCGGCGGCATTACCATCTTCTACTCGCAATTCAGCCAATAGAGAGCGTAGCGGGTCAATGATCGGAACCGGTTTGCTGGCTTCGGCAGTTTTTGGGTCAGTTGCGTAGGTCCGCCATATCGATTGGCGGACGTTCAGCCGCTTGCCATCAAAGTCTTCCCATCT
>Ga0187864_10003042_pt1 | contig 13991 bp, 12 predicted proteins | sample June2016WEW_11_4_FD_132985 | JGI IMG/M metagenome (GOLD analysis project Ga0187864, IMG submission 132985) | Peatland microbial communities from SPRUCE experiment site at the Marcell Experimental Forest, Minnesota, USA - June2016WEW_11_40 | ecosystem: Environmental > Terrestrial > Soil >... | reverse complement strand
TCGCTGGCCGCGCCGCAATCGTTATGAGCTCTACCCCTGCAAACTGCACGAACGACTTCCACGTTTGAACATACCGCTTGAAGAGGACGATCCCGATGTCGTGCTCGATTTGCAGGCCGCCTTCGAGCATGTGTACGTCGGCGGGCGTTACGCGCGCCGGATTCGTTACGACCGGCCATGCGATCCCCCGTTGACTCCCGAAGAGCAAGGCTGGGCCGAGGAGCGGATCAGGGCGTTTCGATTGGCCCGCCCAGACATCTTCCCGACCTGAGATCGAGGCTCCGTCGCGAGGAAACGTAGAAAGGCGTGGGCCCTCGCCTGGGTCTGGTCCTCCTGCCTCAGCCTACTCCCCGATGACCTTCACCAGCACCCGCTTGGCTCTTCTCCCATCAAACTCGCCGTAGAAGATCTGTTCCCATGGCCCGAAGTCGAGCTTGCCCTTGGTGATGGCCACGACGACCTCCCGGCCCATCACCTGCCGCTTCATGTGGGCGTCGGCGTTGTCCTCGCCCGTCCGGTTGTGCCTGTACCGTTGCGGCGAGGCGTCAAACGGGGCCAGCTCCTCCAGCCACTTCTTGTAGTCCTCGTGCAGGCCCGATTCGTCGTCATTAATGAATACAGATGCGGTGATATGCATCGCGTTGACGAGGACCAGGCCTTCCTGGACCCCGCTCTTGCGAACGATCTCGTGGATCTTCGGAGTGATGTTGAGGAAGTCCATCCGGGCCGGGATGTTGAAGGTCAGGTATTCGGTGTGCGACTTCATGATGACGTGTCTCCCTCGAGATCGAAAAAGAGGCACGGAGACGACCTCCATTTCGTTCACTGGCGGACGCTCGAAAGCGACGCCAGCCTTTTCTCCTGAAGCCGCGCGCGACTCAGGGGAAAAGATCCGTGCTCAAGTACTTGAGCCCGCTGTCGCAGGCGAGAAATGCGATTGTGGCCCCGGCCTCCCGCTCGGCAAGCAGTCTCCAGGTCGCGGCAAGATGAGCACCCGTTGAGAAACCGGCGAAGATACCCTCCTCGGCCGCCAGGTGGCGGGCCGCGGCGATCGCTTGCTCGTCGGTCACCGATCATAGCCTGTGGCCAGAGTCTTGTCGAACAGCTCAAGATCGGTTCGCGCATAACCGGCTCCCTGGATGCGGTGCCGCGGGTTGCTCACGCAGCCTCCGCCCAGCACCGCGGCGCCGGCCGGTTCGACGGCGTACGTTCGGACTGTGGGGTTGAGGCGTCGCAAAAACCGGGCCACCCCGGTGAACGAGCCGCAGGTTCCGACCATGTCCACGAAGACGTCGATCTGTCCCTGGGATTGTGCCCAGATCTCCGGCCCCGTGTGCCGCTCATGGGCCAGAATGTTGCCTTCGCGCCGGAACTGATCGACGCGGAAGGCGCCGCGCCGCGACACGATCTCCGCGGCTTTTGCCTCGACAAGCGCCAGGTCCTCGCCAGAGACCTGGCCGTCCACAGCTCCCTCGGCCTGTTCAACGACAATGACCTCCGCCCCGAACTCCTCCATCTGGCGAACCCGCTCGACAGAATTGCCGCGCGAGATCAACGCGACGAAGGGATGCCCCATGGCGCGGCAGACGACCGCCAGACCCGTGCCGGTGTTGCCGTTGGTCAGCTCGACGACGGTCTGCCCGGGGCGCAGCTCTCCCGAGGCACTGGCTTCCCGGATGATCTCCAGGGCGATCCTGTCTTTCTTGCTTCCACCGGGGCTGAAATACTCCAGCTTCACGAGCAGCCGGCCCGACAGCCCACGGCTCTCGACGCTTCGAGTCAGCTCGACGAGCGGAGTGCGGCCGATCACATCGAGAATGGAGCGAGCCAGGGGAGGATGGCGTGTGTTCATGAGTTGCAGTTCCTCTCGCACTTCGACCCGTTGTTCGCCTCAGGTGAGTTCTCGGCAGGGCGAGGCTCCGTCCGAGGCCGACGAAGAGTCCGAGGTGTTCTTGACGATCGCCCCGAGGACCTCTCATGACACGGACTCCTCGAGCACAACGTCGAAGCGTGTCATCCGCCTGCGATTCGTTTCGCGTCAGTAATGATCGCCTCGGATCACGTCGACCGTATCAGCACAGACAGTAATCGGGACTTCGGCACGGAGCTGCTTACTGATGCAGCTTAACATGCTCTCGAATTTCTCGGCAGCCACGAGCATCTCAATGCGCACGAAGGAGCCTCTCGGGCCGGAGCCTTCGCTCACCGCGGTGCGGCCTGCTCCACGGCAATCCGTGATCGTGTAGCCCGAGGCGCCAAGCCGCACCAGTTGGCCGATGATCTCTTCGGCCTTCTGGGTTTCGGTGACGATGGTGAGCCGTCGAATCCTGACCAGCCCACGACGGCGCGCTGAAAACAAGTGTTCCGACAGCTTGCGGTGCGACTCCAGCCCGGTCAGCTCCAGGCTCAGCCCCTCGTGCTCGAAGTCCTCCTGCAGCTCATGGAGCTTCTCCATCACGCTGTGGTCGACGAGCCTGGTCTCCGAAAGGTCGATGACCAGATTGTTCCGCTGGATCAGGCCGATGTGCTCGATCTGACGCTTGAACGGGATCCAGTTGCTGAAGATAGCCGAGCCCCCGGCCCGGATGACGCACGTCCCATCGTCGCGAGGCTCGATGTCGAGAAACGGTTTGAACAGCGACCGGAGCGGCACCCCGTAGATCAGGTGAATGGCCAGCTCCACAGCGATCCCGATGGCCACGCCGATGAGCAAGTCGGTGGCGAGCACGCCGACCAGCGTCGCCAGGAAGATCAACAACTGCTCCTTGCCGATCCGAGTCACGCTGATGAACTCACGGGGAGAGGCCAGCCGGAACCCGGTATAGACGAGCATCGCGCTGAGCGCGGCGAGGGGGATGCGGTGGATCAGGCCTGGCACCAGGGCCACGAACCCGAGCAAGAACAGGCCGTGGAAGAGGTTGGCGAACCGGGTCCGGGCCCCGTTATCGACGTTGGCCTTGCTCCGGACGATCTCGGAGATCATCGGCAGGCCGCCGAGACTCGCCGAGACGGTGTTTCCGAGGCCGACAGCCAGCAAATCGCGATTCATGTTCGTCTTGCGTTTCCAGGGGTCGATCAGGTCGATGGCCTTGGCGCTCAGGAGCGACTCGAGGCTGCCGATCAGGGCGAAGAAGACCACCCACTTCCAGCCGGAGGGCGTGGCCAAGGCCGTGAAGTCCGGGAACGCGATCGCGGCGAACAGGTTGTTCGGAACTGTGACCAGGAACTTCTCCCCCAGGGGATACTTGTGAGCAACGAAGGAATACGTGTGCTCGTGGGCCAGGTTGAAGAAGATCCCAAGTGGGACGGCAACCAGGATGACCAGCATCGGGGAGGGGATCATCCGGACATACCGATTGCGCACCAGGGGCAGGAGGAAGAGGATCAACAGGCTCACCACGCCGATGACGGCGATTTCCGGGTTCAGCCGGGTCAGCGACCGGGGGATCTCGGCCAGCAGTGCGAGCGGATCACCCTTCACGTCGGTGACGCCGAGCGTGATGTGAACCTGCTTCGCCATGATGATGACGCCGATGGCCGCGAGCATTCCGTGCACGACGGTGATGGGGAAGAACTCGCCCAGGATTCCAGAGCGGGTCAAGCCGAAGATGATCTGGAGCACGCCCGCCGCGACACCGACCCCCAGCACCAGCCGGTAGGCGCGCTCCGGCCCGTAGACCGCGCCGAACTCGGTGATCGCGCCCAGGGCGATCACGATCAAGCCGGCCGCGGGCCCCTTGATCGTCAGCTCGGAGTTGCTGATCCAGGGCGTGAGCAGGCCGCCGATGATGGCGGAGAACACCCCCGCGATGGCCGGATAGCCACTGGCCAGCGCGATGCCGAGGCAGAGTGGCAGAGCGATCAGGAAGACCAGGAACCCGGCAAGAACGTCGTGGCGCGCGTAGCGACCGAGATTGAGCAGGGTGCCACGCGGAACCTCGGAGGTGATCTGTTCCATTGTCGCGAACTTCCTCGGTTGAGAATGAGACGAGGGAATCAAGAGCGGGCTGCGCTGAGTGCGGGATCGGGCTGCGCCGTCACCGGAACCGTCCGCGGCTCGTTCCGCTCGAGCCGGCCGAGCAGGCGCAGGAAGCCGTCGAGGATCGTCAGGGGATGGGGGGGGTTCCCCGGGATGTACAGGTCGACGGGCAGCAAGCCCTCGACACCGTTGTGGACCTCGGGATGGTCGCGGAAGATCCCGCCGGAGATGGCGTCGGCGCCGACGGCGATCACCAGCTTGGGAGCGGGGGTGGCCTCGTAGGCGGTGAGCAGCGCGAGCCTCATGTTTTCGGTGACCGGCCCGGTGACCACGATGCCGTCGGCGTGGCGGGGAGAAGCGACGAACTGGATACCGAAGCGCCCGATGTCAAAGACGATGGTGCCCAGGACGTTCAGGTCGGCCTCGGACGAGTTATCGCCGCCGGCGCTGACCTGGCGGAGCTTGAGCGACAGGCCGAAAAGGCGAAGCATCTTCTGTTCCAGGGGCTGCGCCAGCTTGAGTTCCTGCCCGGTCCGAAGGACCAGGTCAGCCCGGGTCGTCGTGGCCAGGCGATAGTCCTGGGTGAAGCGGATCGCGCCTTCGGGGCACGCATCGACGCAGTCGGTGCAGAAGAGGCACCGGCCCAGGTCCAACCGGAGGCCCTGGTCGTCGCGAGCGATGGCGTCGGTAGGGCAAGCAAGAGCGCAGGCGTGGCAGCCGTCCGGGCACTTCGATTCGTCGAGCACGGGCAAGCCGCGGAAGCGATCGGGGAGCGGGGGCGGCTTGGCCGCCGGATAGGCGATCGTGCGGTGTCCCTGGCGGACGCGCTCGCGAATGATACTGAGCATGAACGGTCCCTCGGCTTAGAGGTCGTGCCCGCAGTAGGAGAGGTTGAAGCTCTTGTTGCACACCGGGAAGTCCGAGATCTGCTGGTCTCGCAGCGCCATCGCCAGCCCCATCCAGTTGTGAAACGAGGGGTCGACGATCTTGTACCGGGAGAACTGGCCGTGGCCATCGGTCAGGGCCACATGGCAGATTTCGCCGCGCCAGCCTTCCGCGAGCGAAACCACCAGATGGTCGGGTTTCAAAGGTCCGACGTCCGCGCGAATGGGCCCGTCGGGGAAGGCCTGGAGCTGGTCGATGATGAACGCCACCGACCGTTGGATTTCCAGCCAGCGCACGTAGGCGCGGCCGAAGACATCGCCGGTCGTCCAGGACGAAACCGGCAGCAGAGTGAACTGGAAGATGCCGGTGGGGAAATCGCGGCGGACATCACAATCCACTCCGCAGGCGCGAGCCGCGGGGCCGACCATTCCCAAGGCCAGGCAAGTGTCCTGCGAGACCGCTCCGGTACCCTCGAACCGGGCCTGGACCGACGCGGAGTTCCAGAGCAGGTTGGCGGCATTGGCGACGTCGCGGACCGCGGCTTCGATGCGTTCCAGGCACTGCTTGATCCGGCCGGCGTCCATGTCGAACCCGACCCCGCCCGGCCGGACCATGCCACGGCCGAAGCGGCTGCCACACAGGAGAGCGGTCAGGTTGAGGAAATCGCCCCGGAGGCGCCCACAGTAGGAGGCGGTCGGCAAGAACCCGACGTCACCGGCCAGTGCTCCCAGGTCGCCGGTATGATTGGCCAGGCGTTCGAGCTCGAGGGCGACGCCGCGCAGCACCTGGGCACGGAGCGACGGTTCGACCCCGGCCAGCGCCTCGACGGCCTGGCAGTACGCGGTCGCGTGGCCCACCGAGGTGTCGCCCGCCACTTGCTCCATCATGTGGATCGTGCGCTTGTCCGGCCCGCCGGCCAGCGTTCGCTCGGCTCCTCGATGCTGATAGCCCAGCGAGATCTCCAGGTGGAAGACCTGCTCGCCGTGGCACTGGAAGCGGAAATGTCCCGGTTCGATGACGCCGGCGTGAATGGGACCGACCGCGACTTCGTGGATTTCCTCCCCTTCAACCCGGTAAAAATCGGTGACGCCGATGACGGGATGTTCGCCCGGCTTCCTGTCCCATGCATCGTGGCCGGGGCGGTACGAGCTGTGAAAGCGAACCGGCTTGAACCAGGGATGCCCGTCGGGCCGGACCCCGTACTGCTCGGCGAGTTCCCGCTCGAAGAGGTGGACCGGCGGGCAGTCCGGGGTCAGCGATGGGAAACGGTCCGAGTCCAAGGTCGTCTTGCCGACACGCACGAGCGCGCGGCTGCTGTCGGCGAGGACGGCGTAGAGGTCGACGTTTCCGGTCGAGTCGGCAACGTCCCCGAAGAGGGCGGCGACTCTCTGACCGCCGGCCACGGCGTCCACGATCGACCCGCGAAAGTCGGCAAATGGCATTTGCGGAACCTGTCCCCGTGGGATCGCTTGCCCCGCGTGCAAAGCCGCGAACCCCTGGCTGTTCATCGCTTCACCTCCAAGAAAGCGGCGGCCTCGCGCAGGAGCGATTCCAGAGGAGGCGGGATGTAGACGCCCAGAAGCAGCACGAGCGCCAGGGATACCAGGATGGGAGCGCTGGTCAAGAAGCCGTCTCGAAACCCCGGCTGCGCGGCTGCTTCTGGGGGATCGCCTTGAACGACCGGAATGATGGTGGATCCCATGCCGATAAACACAATAGCCAGGAGCAGCAGAAACAGAGCGCCCGCAAGGAATTGATCCCTGCCTAGAGCAGCGTTCACGATGGTAAATTCGCTCAGAAACGGCCCAAAAGGGGGCGAGCCGGTAATCGCGAAAAAGCCGGCCAAGAAAAGTGTTCCCGTAATCGGTAATCGGCGGATCGCACCGCTTACATCCTCGGTCGATCTGCTTCCATAAGCACTCTGGATATTGCCAGCGGAGAGGAAAAGCGCGACCTTGGTCAGCCCGTTGTTGAGTACGTGCAACAAAGCTCCAAAAACGGCCAGCCCGCCGATGCCGATGCCGAAAACCAGGATGCCCATGTGCTCGACACTCGAGTAAGCCAGCAGTCGTTTCAAATCGCGCTGGCCGGTCATGAAAATGGCACCAATGGCCATGGAGAACAGCCCGAGCACAACCATGATCTCCCGGCTGAAGGCCCCTTCACCGGCGGCATTGCATATGTGGAATACGCGAAGGATCGCCAGAAAGGCGCACGGTAAAAGCGCTCCGGAAAGCATCGCGGACACCGGTGCGGGTGCTTCCCCATGCGCATCCGGCAGCCAGGTGTGCATCGGGGCCAGCCCCATCTTGGTGCCGAAGCCGACCAGAACCAAGACAAAGGCCGCCCGCAACCAGGGGTGGGAAAGCTCGGGAGCATGCTGGACCAGATCATCCAAAAGGAGTGTCGGTTCGAGGCTGGTGTGCAAGGTGGCATAGGCCAGGAAAAACAACCCAAACAAAGCCATGGCAATCCCTACCGAGCAGATGAGAAGATACTTCCAGGTCGCTTCCAGCGACCGGGGCGTGTGATAGAAATAGATGTTTGGCGCCATTGCCAGCGTCGTCGCTTCCATCCCCACCCACATCAGACCAAGATGATGGGACAGAATCACCAGCGTCATCATCGATAACGAGAGCAGAAAACAAACGCAGAAGATTCGATTGGGCCTTTCATGCCCCAGGTTCAAATAACGGGCTGTGTAAATTGAACAAATGAAAAACAGCACGCTCACAAACCCAAGGAAGATCTTGCCGAGCGGGTCGAGGACCAGCCAGCCGCCCAGGGCGCGTACGGGCGGACCTTGCAAGGCAAACACGACCAAGATCGAGTGCCCCAGGGAGGCAACTGGCATCAGCCAAGGTCGCCAACGATTCGCGGGGACGGCGAACACCAGTGCCGCCGCCACCAGGGGAACGAGTATTAACGCAAGTGTCATGTTACCCCTTCAACTCCGTCAGATGCTCCGTGCTGGTTGAGGCGAACTCCCGGCTGATGTGGTGGATGATGATGGCCATCACGAACACGCCGGTGAACAGGTCCAGCAGGATGCCGACCTCGACGAGGAACGGAGTCGCTTCGAGCAACAGGAGGCCGAACATGAAAATCCCGTTCTCCAGGAGCAGGTAGCCCAGCACCTGCATGATCGCCCGCTTGCGCGTCGTCAGCATGAGGAAGCCGGTCCAAACCGTCGCGAGGGAGGCCGGCACCAGCAGCAAGTGCTTGTGCTGTTCGGCCAGAGGGAGCGTATCCGAGAACACCATTGCCAGGCCGGTGCCGACCGCCCCGAGCGAGAGGGAACCCATGAAGCTACCGACGCCCGGCTTGACCTCATCCTGGATGTTCGCCTCGCGCAAGGCGTGAACGAGGTACCTCGGAATCACGAATCCCTTCAAGCCGACGGTCACAGCGACCAGCAAGATGACGCGAGTGCCGATCGCAGGATGAACGAACAGGGCGAGGATCCCCAGCAGCACCCCCTGGAGCGCAACCGCGTTGATGACCCCGCGAATCCGGCTCACCCCCAGGGCGACGAAGTTGAGCGTCAGGGCCACGATCAACAAGGGATCAAGAAGCGGGACCATCGGTTCACCTCACCAGCAGGATGATGCCAAAGCCCGACAACAAGCAGGCGGCGACGAGGAGGACCGGAACGTGCGTCATACGCAGGCGTGCCATGATCGATTCCACGACCCCGATCGCCACCGCGACGACGAGCATCCCTCCGACGAAGATGGGCCAGTCCAGCCACGGAGAGCCTCCCGTCCGAGGGAAGGCCAGGCGGACCACCAGCGCACCGAAGACGAACAGCTTCAGCGCCGCGCCATAGAGAATCATGCCGAAGGCAGGGCCGCCGTGGTCCAGGACCATGACCTCGTGGATCATGGTTAGCTCCAGGTGGGTGTTCGGATCATCAAAAGGGATGCGTGAGTTCTCCGCCAGCAGGATGATGAACCAACTGAGCAAGACCAAGACGAGCGATTCCCCGTCGGCGGTCCAGTGCGACGCGAGCGAGCTGCCGAGCATGTCCGCCAATTGAAGCGACCCGGAAAGTTTGGCGAGGACGAGCATTCCCAGGAAGAACGCCGGTTCCGCGAGGCAGGCGAAAGTGACTTCGCGCGCCGCGCCCATTCCCTCGAAGGGGGAGCCGGTGTCCAGGGCCGCCGAAGCGGTGAAAAACCGGCCCAGGCCGAGCAGGTACGCCAGAAGAACGAAGTCGCCGGTGAACGAGAGCGGCGCGGTGGCGCCGGCCAGGGGGATCATCAGCACCGCGATCACCGCCGTCACCAGCCCGACCACTGGCCCGGCCCGGAACACCCAGGTCGTCGTCGTGCTGAAGACCGAGCCTTTCTGAAAGAGCTTGATGAGATCGTAGTAAGGCTGCAACACGGGCGGCCCGACCCGGCCGGCGAACAGGGCCTTGGTCTTGGCGATCAAGCCCAGGAGCAAAGGTGGCAAGCCGAGCGCCAGGAGGATATGGACCGCGTCATGAAAGATCGTTTCCATCACGTCCCTCCTAACGCCAGAGCAGCAGGGCAATCAGGGCGAGGAAGATGTACAGCAAGTAGATCTGGATGTTTCCCTGCTGCAATACCCGGCACCAGGAGAAGAGCCATGCCGTGAAACGGAACGTCGGCAGCACGACGACGTCGAGCACCACGTCGGGCACCTCGCTGTGGAAAGAGGTCGCTGGTGGGAACAGGGGCAAATCCTTGGGCTGGTGCGTCCGGGGACGGAGCACCCAGCGGAACATCCCGACCAGCATCTGCGCAAAGGACGATGAAGTGTACTGCATCCGGGGGGTGGGCGCCACGTAGCCGCAACCCCAGGTGACGCCTTCCTCAACAGCACGTCGATCGAGCCGCGTCCACAGGACGGCGCCCCCGAGCAGCAGTGCCACGATCAAGAGCAGGCCCATGACCGTGATCCACACCAGAGGCGCCAGCGTGGCGAGGCGAGGGCCCACAACTTCCAGGTTGGGTGCCCAGGCCGAGACTGCTTGCTGGAGAATGGGAGCGATCAGGAGCGGGGCCAACCCGATCAGGAAGCAACAAGCGACCAGCACGCCCATCGGTGCGAGCATGCTCGGCGGAGACTCATGGGCGTGCCGGGCGTGTTCCGACCGGGCCGTCCCGAGGAAGACCGCCCCGTACACCTTCACGAAGCACGCCACGGCCAGAGCGCCGATCAGGGCCAGTGCCGGGGCGGCAAAGGATGAGCCGGCGAACGAACGCCGCTCCCCATTCATGAGGGTGCCGAACAGGCCGAGGTAGATGAGGAACTCGCTGACGAAGCCGTTCAGCGGCGGCAGGCCACAGATCGCGACCGCCCCGACCAGGAAACAGAGGGAAGTCCGCGGCATCACCTTGGCCAGACCGCCGAGACGGTCGATCTCGCGGGTGTGGGCAGCGTGGATGACTGAGCCCGCACACAAGAACAGCAGGGCCTTGAACAGCGCGTGGTTCCAGACGTGCAACAAGGCGCCGCCCAGGCCGAGGATGATCCAATCCGCGCGGTCCAGCGAGCGGCCGATCAAGGCCAGGCCGAGGCCCATGACGATGATGCCGATATTCTCGATGCTGTGATAGGCCAAGAGGCGCTTCAGGTCGTGCTGGCCGATGGCAAAGGCGACCCCCAGGACACCTGAGGCCACGCCCAGTCCCAAGAGGAGGATGCCCCATTCCCGTGGGGGGTGGGGAAGGAATGATGTGATCCGCACCAGACCGTAAATGCCCATCTTGATGAGGACGCCCGACATCATCGCCGACACGTGGCTGGGCGCCATCGCATGCGCGCTGGGCAGCCAGATGTGCAGCGGCATGATGCCCGCCTTGAGTCCGAAACCCACCAAGGCGAGCACGAAGATCGCAGTCGCCGCGCCCGGCCGCAAAGTTTCCGGTTTCAAAGGGCCAAGCGTGAAGGAACCGTTGGCGGCATGAAGCACCGCGAAAAGGGCAAAAAGGCACAGGGTCGCCACGTGTGTCGCCACCAGGTAGATCCACCCGGTTTCGCGGACCTCCTTTTCGTTGTCTTCCGTGGTGACCAGGAAGAAGGCCGAGAGCGCCATGATCTCCCAGCCGAACAGGAACAAGATGCTGTTTTGGGCAATCACCAGCAGTGCCATGCCGGCGGTCATCGTGCCGTAGAACAACCGCAGTTTCCGACCATTCTGGGGATGCTCCGTCTGCTTCCAATAGCCCAAGCCGTAGATGTTGCCCAGCAGCGAGATCAGGAAGACCGGCACGAGGAAGATGGCCGACAGGCCGTCGATGGCCACACGGAACTCAGCCCCAGGCAGGGACCACTGCAACACGACCGGGTGGCTTTCTCCGGTCGCCCAGAACCAGACGACGCCCCCCAGGCCAAGTGCTGCCCCGAGCACGGCAAGAAACGTGGTCACCCACTGTCCGCTGATCGAGGTCCGCCCCAGAAGCAGGCCGGGGACCCCGCTGGACGCGGCAATAATGATTCCCAGGAGCACCAGCGATTCGCTCATGACGTAGCCCACCAGCCGCGTAGGGACACCCAGTCCAAGGCCAGTACGACCATGAACATGATATAGACCAGGTAGATCTGGACCTGTCCCTGCTGGAGGATTCGGAGCCGAGAAAATCGCTCCGCCCAGCGCCGAAAGAACGGGTCGTACACTTTCACGGTGAACGGGTCAGGGCACGCCGCCCCGAAGTCGCTCTGGGAAGGAAACACGCCCCGGGGGGCCTGCCGGTTCGTTCGGGGCCGGAGGAAGCGCGGCAGCAAGTGCTCGGCGATCATCTCCGCGAACGACCGCCCCGTGTACTGGATGCGCACCGTCGGCTTGACGTATCCGCAACCCCAGGTCGGGCCTTCCGCCGGCGCGGTCACGCGCAGCAGGACCGAGAACCCGAGCGCCACTGCCCCCAGGGCGATCAGCGTCAAGGCGTTGATGTTGCCAACGATTTGGAGCGGGGCTTCCGAGACGACCATGACCATGCCGGCCACGAACATGTTGTAGAAGAACCAGGAACAACCGAGCGATTTCCTGCCGCGGTAAGCGAGGAGATAGTTGCCGCCAGAAACGGCCGCCAGGGCGGACAGGCCCAGAACCGGCAGCAGGAAGAAGGCACTGAGAGCATCCAATCCGACGTAGAAAGCCCCGTGGGGTGCATCCCAGGCCAAACGCGCCGACTCGGGAGGGCCTCCGCCCAGGACGCGAAGGGTCGGAATGAGCGCCAGCACGCACCACACGGCGGCGCCGCCCGCACCGAACACGGTTGTCATGACGGCATGAGAGCTGCTCGTCTGACCGGAACCCGTCGACTGATCGCGATCGGCCCTGCCGTCCATGGACTGGTTCACCTTCCCGTTTCGGTGGCCGGCGCGGCAAGAGCCGCCTCGACACGACGCGCTTCCTCCATGATCTCCTCGCACTCACCCCGGCGCGTCACGACGGCCTTGAACTTCTCATCGTGCAGGGCGTAAGACAGCCGCGAGAGGGTCTGCAAATGGGTCCGTATGGTGGGGCAGATGAGCGAAAAGAGCACCTGCACGGGTTTGCCGTCGAGCGCTCCGAACTCGACTGGCCGCTCCAGGAAGCCAAGAGTGACCATCGGGCGGGCTACGTGAAGCACGATCGGGTTGCGAACGTGCGGCACCGCGATGCCATCGCCGATCGCCGTGGTTGCCGAAGCCTCCCGGGCCAGGAACAGCCGCAACAGCAACTCGCGGTCGACGCCGTCCGGAACCGGCAGTACCTGCACGAGGGCCCGCAAGGCAACTTCCTTACTGGTGCCCTGGAGCCCGTAGTAGATCCCGCCAACTTCCATCGCCTCCACCAGGCTCGGGCTCGACTCGTCTTCCGCCTCCAGGTGGTCGAACACCTCCACGGAAACCTTGACCCCGTTGGCCGTGGCCCACTCCAGCAAGTCGACCCTGTGAAAGCGGTGGCGGCCGCCCACGTTCTGAGAGGGCAAGCCCCGATGCTTGATCCAACGGGTCGCCGTGGACTCCGACACGTTGAGAAACTTGCTCACGTCCCGCAAGGTCAATTCCATGGCTCTGTCCTTCTCCCTCTTGGCTCACTGGCCTCAAGCGGCATCAGGCGTCGTCACGGTCCAGGCTGTGTCTCACCAGTTCCAGGCCTGTGCCGGAACTCGTCACCCACCTCGCAAGCCTGTTGATCGTGCTTGCGAACCAGGCCATTTCGTTGCGGCTCTCGGCATTCCAACCATGAGCGACGCAAGCCCGCGAGAGTGAGGGCGTCCGGTACTCATCAGCAAGGCTGTCAAGAATCTGAATGACCGTGAAAGAGAGCGGTACGAGTCGGAGCACCGCTGCTGATCTCGATCTTCCAGAGGTGAAACGGCGACGTCTCAAAACAACACGGCTTCCCCGTGGGATTCGCGCCGCTCGGCTCGCGACAGGATTCTCTCACGCGGCCTGACAATCCCTGCGAGGCCGACGCGAGTTCTCGTTCAACCCGCGCTGGAGCCAGACAGCGCACCAAGACACGAGGAAGCGCGGCCGAGCGGAAGGTGGATGCCCGAATTCAACACCGAAGCCGTGATGAGGCTCGCTGGGGGAGAGAACCAACTTCCCGTCGGGAGGGTATGGACAGGAGGCCGTCGAGTGGCGTCCGGTGGGGATCAAGATACATCAACAAGGCAATGCCACCGACCCTTGCCTCGGGAGAATCGTCATCCTCCTCATCGGACCTGAGCGGCTCGAGAAGATCATCCAGGGTCGAGAGACGGGGGAAAGCGGGACAGGTCCGCTATTGGCAATATGGGCTAGCAGAAAGCTCGCCCGACTTAGCAATATCGGACCTGTCCCGCTTTCCGCTCCCTGTCCCGCTTTCCGCTCCAGAAGAGCGAAATGGCCGCTCAGAAGAGCGAAATGGCCGTCAGGGCGGATCGGGTTGCCGATGGCCACAAGTCTTTCATACCCAAGGGATTAGATTGCGTCCCATGACCTTGTTTAACCCCGTTTCTAATCGCCAGACGCCTTAAGGGCAATACCGTTGAAATAAGCGCAAGTCACGGCCTCCTGTAACCTTGGGTTTACTGAGGACCCAGGTTGCAAGGAGGCAATGACTCGCATGCCACAGGGACAGTGCACGCTGCCGCCCGATGAGGCGGGGCGGATCTTGGAT